>Ga0209253_10005418_pt1 | contig 11058 bp, 12 predicted proteins | sample FrelakmetBRP12BR_FD_187145 | JGI IMG/M metagenome (GOLD analysis project Ga0209253, IMG submission 187145) | Freshwater lake sediment microbial communities from the University of Notre Dame, USA, for methane emissions studies - BRP12 BR (SPAdes)... | ecosystem: Environmental > Aquatic >... | reverse complement strand
CGGGCCTGGCGCAGGCGGCGCCCCAGCGAGATCTGCTCGGCCGTGACCTCGGGCTCGGCGGCCGGCGGGGGGATCGCGGCGCTCATCGCGGCGGCTCGACGGCCGGCCGGACCCGGCCGTTGCCGCGGACCCGCTGGACGATCTTGGCCAGCGGGGTGATCGCCCGCGCGAAGTAGGTGGCCCGGCCCGGCACCACCCGCGCGGTCCGCAGGGCGGCCAGGAGGCCCGCCGGCGTCGAAGGATCGCCCTCGAGCCGCGTCGCCGCCACCCCGATCTCCAGGATCGAGTGCGCGTCGGAGACGGCGACGCCGGGGATGCCGGCCGACCGGGCGAGCTCCGCGGCCTGCTCGTTGCCCTTGCCGCCGACGATCCGGGCGTTGTGGACCTCCACCCAGTCGACGAGCCCGACGAGCGCCCGGATCTCGTCCTCGGCCTTCCCCACCGAGCCGCGGTAGCGATCGAAGGGGTGCGGGATGCCGACGAGGCCGCCCTGCTCGCGGGCCCGGGCGATCGTCTCCGCCGGGGAGAGCCCGGGCGGGATCGCCTCGTGCAGGAAGAGGCAGATGAGGTCGCCGCCGGCCGTCTTGACCTCCTCGCCCACGATGACCGTGATCCCCTCGATGCCGGCCTCCCGGGCGCGGATGGCGCCGTCGATGCGGTCGTGGTCGGTGATCGCGAGGTGCGTGATCCCGCGGTCGCGCGCGGCGCGGACCACCTTCAGCGGGTCGGCGAGGGAATCGAAGCTGGCGCTGGTGTGGCAGTGCAGGTCGACGAAGGCGATGCCGGCCCCCGAGCCCGGACCCCCGAAGCCGGTCATGCGGGCCGTCAGACCTGCTGGACGAGGGACTTCTTGAAGAAGTCGAAGTGCTCCAGGGCGAGGCCGGTCCCCAGGGCGACGCAGTTGAGGGGGTTCTCGGCCACGTGGCAGGGGACGCCGGTCACCTGGGTGAGGAGCTTGTCGATGTTGCGCAGGAGGGCGCCGCCGCCGGACATCACCATCCCCTTGTCGATGATGTCCGAGGAGAGCTCCGGTGGCGTCTGCTCCAGGACCCCGCGCACGGCGGCGACGAGCTGCTGGAGCGGCATCTCGATCGCCTCCATCACCTCGGACGAGGTGATGGGGATCGTCCGCGGCAGGCCCGCGATGAGGTCCCGGCCGCGGACCTCCATCTGGAGCTCGCGCTCGAGCGGGAGGGCGGTCCCGATCTGGATCTTGACCTCCTCCGCCGTTCGGTCGCCGACCATCAGGTTGTACTTCTTGCGGATGTAGCTGGCGATCGCGTCGTCGAAGCGGTTGCCGCCCACGCGCAGGCTGTTGCTGACGACGATCCCGCCGAGGGCGATGACCGCGATCTCGCTGGTGCCGCCCCCGATGTCGATGATCAGGTTGCCGGACGGCCCGCTGATCGGCACGTTGGCCCCGATCGCCGCGGCCAGCGGCTCCTCGATCAGGAAGGCCTCGCGGGCGCCGGCCTTGAGGGCCGCGTCGCGGACGGCGCGCTTCTCCACGGAGGTCACGCCGGCGGGGACGCTGATCATCACCTCGGGGCGGCTGAACGAGACGGTCCCCTTCCGGGCGCGGCCGATGAAGTAGCGCAGCATCGCCTCGGTGATGACGTAGTCGGCGATGACGCCGTCCTTCATCGGGCGGATGGCCTGGATGTTGCCGGGCGTCCGGCCGATCATCTCGCGGGCCTCCTCGCCCACGGCGACGATCCGGTTGTCCTCGCTCACCGCGACGACGGAGGGCTCCTGGATGACGATGCCGCGGCCCTTGACGTAGACGAGGACGTTCGCGGTGCCGAGGTCGATTCCGATCTTCATGAAGGCCTGACGTTCACCTGCTCGGGGAGGCGCTCGATCCGGGCGCCGAGGTCGTGGAACTTGCGGTCGATGTTCTCATAGCCGCGCTGGACGTGGTGCGCGCCGTGGATCGTGGAGGTCCCCTCGGCCGCCAGGGCCCCCAGGATGAGCGACGCGCCGGCCCGCAGGTCGCTGATGTCGACCTCGGCCCCGCGAAGGTGGGCCGGCCCCGTGATCTCGGCGTGGTGCGGGTCGAGGATCGCCACCGCGGCCCCCATCTTGCGCAGCTCGGCCAGCCATTCGAGGCGGTCCTCGAAGATCGTCTCGTGGAGCCGGCTCGTGCCGGCGCAGCGCGTCATCAGGACGCTCGCCGGCGACTGGAGGTCGGTGGCGAAGCCGGGGTAGGGCCCCGTCTCCACGTCCAGCGGCCGGTAGGTGCCGGCGCCGGGCGCCAGGCCCTCGACCTCGATCGTGTCGCGCCCGCAGGCCACCTGGACCCCCATCCGCCCGACCACCTCGATGAAGGAGCCGAGGAACTCGCAGGGCGCACCCTCGAGGGTGACTCGCCCGCCGGCCACCGCCGCGGCGACCACGAAGGTGCCGGCCTCGATCCGGTCGGGGATCACCGGGTGCTCCGCGCCGCGCAGGCGGCGCCGGCCCTCCACCACGATCGTGTCGGGGGCGGTCCGCTCCACCGCCGCGCCCATCTTCTGGAGGAAGGCGAGGAGGTCGTCCACCTCCGGCTCCTGGGCCGCCGGCCGGATGACGGTGGTGCCCTCGGCGAGGGTCGCTGCGAGCATGGCGTTCTCGGTGCCCATGACGGACACGAAGGGGAACGTCACCGGCCCGCCCCGGAGGCGGCCGGGGGCCTTCGCCAGGTAGTAGCCGTTGCGGTACTCGATCTCGGCGCCCAGCGCCCGCATGGCGTCGACGTGGAGGTTCACCGGCCGTCGCCCGATCCGGTCGCCGCCCGGGTTGCTGATGATGACCCGGCCGAAGCGCGAGAGGAGCGGGCCGAAGAGGATGAAGCTCGCCCGCATCTTGGCCGCGGCCTCCAGCGGCACGAAGAGCCAGTCCACGTCGCCGGCGGCGACCTCGTAGACGCCGTGCGCCGGATGGTCGACGACGACCCCCAGGTCGCCGAGGGTCTCCGCCATGACCCGGACGTCCTCGATCTCGGGGACGTTGGTGAGGCGGCAGCGCTCCCCCGTCAGGACGGCCGCCGCCAGGAGCTTGAGGGCCGCGTTCTTGGCGCCGCTGATGCGGACCGTGCCGGCCAGCGGGCGGCCGCCCTCCACCCGGAAGACCTCCCGGGGGACGGGGTCCGGCGTGTACTCCCAGTGGAACGGGCGGGCGTCCGCCATCGCCGTCCCGCGGCCGTGCCGGCGCTACCCGCGCCGGCGCGACCCCTCCCGGTGACGGCGCTCTGCGACGCGGATGCGGACGAGGGCCGCCTGGAGGGCCGCCCGGGCCTGGGCCAGGTCGGCGGGCTCGACGAAGCCGGCCTCGAGGGCGCGCTCGGCGTCGCGCCGGGCCTCCTCCGCCTTCTCCAGGTCGATCTCCGCCGCCAGGTCGGCCGTCTCGGCCATCACGACGACCTTGTCCGGGCGAACCTGCACGAAGCCGCCGACGATGGCGAACGATTCCACGGTGGCACCCTTGCGGATGCGGAGCTCGCCCACACCCAGCTGCGAGATCAGGGGCGCGTGGCGGGGCAGGACGCCGAGCTCGCCCTCGCTCCCGGGCAGGACGACGGCGTCGACGTCGTCGCTGTAGGCGCGCTTCTCCGGGGTGACGATCTCGAGATGGATCGGCATGGTGGCGCCCCCTACCCGGCCAGCCGCTCGGCGTTCGCCCGGACGTCGTCGATCGTGCCGGCCAGGAAGAACGCCTGCTCCGGCAGGGCGTCGGTCTTCCCCTCCAGGATCTCCTTGAACGAGGCGATCGTGTCGCGGATCGGGACGTACACGCCGGGCCGGCCGGTGAAGACCTCGGCCACGAAGAACGGCTGGCTCATGAAGCGCTGGAGGCGCCGCGCCCGGGCCACCGTGGCCTTGTCCTCCTCGGACAGCTCGTCGATGCCGAGGATGGCGATGATGTCCTGGAGGTCGCGGAAGCGCTGCAGGACGCGCTGCGTCTCGCGGGCGACGTCGTAGTGCTCCTGGCCGACGACGAGCGGGTCGAGGACCCGCGACGTGGAGGTCAGGGGATCGACGGCGGGGTAGATGCCGAGCTCGGTGATGCTCCGCTCCAGGCGGATCGTCGAGTCCAGGTGGGCGAAGGTCGTGGCCGGGGCCGGGTCGGTGTAGTCGTCGGCCGGCACGTAGACCGCCTGGAGGGAGGTGATGGAGCCCTTCGTCGTGGAGGTGATCCGCTCCTGGAGGGCTGCCATCTCGGTGGCGAGGTTCGGCTGGTAGCCGACGGCCGACGGCATCCGGCCCAGGAGCGCGGAGACCTCCGAGCCGGCCTGGGTGAAGCGGAAGATGTTGTCGATGAAGAGGAGGACGTCGCGGCCCTCCTCGTCCCGGAAGTGCTCGGCCATGGTCAGGGCGCTGAGGCCGACCCGCTGGCGGGCGCCGGGCGGCTCGTTCATCTGGCCGAAGACGAAGGCGGTCTTGGGGAGGACGCCCGACTCGGTCATCTCGGCGATCAGGTCGTTGCCCTCGCGCGAGCGCTCGCCGACGCCGGCGAAGACCGAGACGCCGGCGTGCTCCTGGGCGACGTTCCGGATCAGCTCCTGGATGATGACCGTCTTGCCGACGCCGGCCCCGCCGAAGATGCCGACCTTGCCGCCCTTCTTGAAGGGGCAGATGAGGTCGATGACCTTGAGACCGGTCTCGAAGACCTCGATCTCGGTCGTCTGCTCGTCGAACGCCGGCGCGGAGCGGTGGATCGGGAGGACGTGCGTCCGGTCCACGGGTCCCTTCCCGTCGATGGGGCTGCCCAGGACGTTGAAGACCCGGCCCAGCGTGGGCGCGCCGACCGGCACGCTGATCGGGGCGCCGGTGTCGTGCACCGCCGTACCGCGGGACAGGCCGTCGGTCGTCGTCATCGCCACGGTGCGGACCCAGTTGTTCCCGAGGTGCTGCTGCACCTCGCAGGTGAGCGGCTCCTCGCCCGGGCGCTGGATCTCGACGGCGTTGTAGATCGAGGGGAGCTGCCCCGGCGGGAACTCGATGTCCACGACCGGGCCGGTGATCCGGATGACCCGGCCGATGGCTGCGGGTGCGGCGGTCGCCATGGGTACGTCTGCCTCCTGCCGGCGTCGTCAGCGCGCCTGGGCGCCGGACGCGATCTCGATCATCTCGCTGGTGATGCTGGCCTGGCGGACCTTGTTGTAGGAGAGCGTGAGGTCCTCGATGAGCTCCTCGGCGTTCTCCGTGGCGTTCTTCATCGCCACCATCTTGCTGGACATCTCCGAGGCGGTCGTCTCGAGGACCGCCTGGAAGACGCGCGTCGCGACGTAGCGGGGGAGGAGCTGGCGGAGGACCGTGGCCGGGCTCGGCTCGAAGATGAACTGGCCTCCCGGGATGCCGTGCGTGTCGGCCGCCGGGCGGATGGGGAGGAGCTGGGTGAGGACCGGCCGCTGGACGAGCGTCGACACGAAGGTGGGGTAGACGAGGTCGATCCGGTCGTGGGTCCCGGCCAGGAAGTCGTCCGTGATGAGGCGGGTGAGGGGCGTCACGTCGGCGAAGCTCGGCCGGTCGCCGAAACCGGCGAAGTGGGCCTCCAGGGGGAGGTGGGCCCGGCGCAGCGCGTCGCGGCCCTTGCGGCCGACGGTCACCACGCTGACCCGGCCCTCGTGGGCGAGGATCTCCGTGAGGGCGAAGCGGATGGTGTTGGTGTTGAGGGGCCCGGCGAGGCCGCGGTCGGTGGTGATGACGACGAAGAGGCGGCGGCCGCCCTCGCGCCGCGCGAGGAGGGGATGCTGCTCGGCGTCGAGGACGGCGGCGAGGTCGGCCAGGACCTCGTCGATCTGGTCGCTGTAGGGGCGGGCCGCGAGCGTCGCGTCCTGGGCGCGCTTGAGCTTCGACGCGGCGACGAACTGCATCGCCCGCGTGATCTGCTTGATGTTCCGAACGGCGCCGATGCGCCGCCGGATGTCGCGCTGGCTGGCCACGCTGTGCTCCTGCGGCTCCGGCCGGCTACGCCAGGAAGCTCGAGCGGAAGGCCGCGACGGCCTCGTCGAGCCCGGCTGCGATCTCGTCGTCGAGGGTCTTCGTCTCGCCGAGCTTCGCCAGCAGCTCCGGCCGCTCGGTCTCGAGGAACCGGTAGTAGCCGGCCTCGAACTCCTTCACCCGCGGGGTCGGGATGTCGTCGACGGCACCCTTGGTGGCGGCCAGCAGGATCGCGACCTGCTTCTCCACCGGAAGAGGCCGGTACTGGGGCTGCTTGACGATCTCGGAGAGCTTCTCGCCGCGGGTCAGCTGGTCGCGGGTGGCCTTGTCGAGGTCCGAGGCGAACTGGGCGAACGCGGCGAGGGCGCGGTACTGGGCGAGGTCGAGCTTGAGGGGCCCCGCCACCTTCTTCATGGCCTTCGTCTGGGCCGCCGAGCCGACACGGCTGACCGAGATGCCGATGTTCAGCGCCGGGCGCTGGCCGGCGTTGAAGAGATCCGTCTCCAGGAAGATCTGGCCGTCGGTGATCGAGATGACGTTGGTCGGGATGTAGGCGGAGACGTCGCCCGCCTGGGTCTCGATGATGGGGAGGGCCGTCAGCGAGCCGCCGCCGTGCTCGTCGTTGAGGCGCGCCGCGCGCTCCAGGAGCCGGCTGTGGAGGTAGAAGACGTCGCCGGGGTAGGCCTCGCGGCCGGGCGGGCGGCGGAGGAGGAGGGCCATCTCGCGGTAGGCCCAGGCGTGCTTGGACAGGTCGTCGTAGACGCACAGGGCGTCCTTGACGAGTCCCTGCTGGCCGGGGATCTGGACGCCGACCTCCATGACCTCCTCGCCCATCGCCACGCCGCTGTAGGGGGCGAGGTACTGGAGCGGGGCGGGGTCCTCGGCGCCGGCCACGACCACGATCGTGTGCTCCATGGCCCCGTACTTCTCGAGCGTCGCGACGGTGGAGGCGACGGTGGAGAGCTTCTGGCCGATCGCCACGTAGATGCAGACGAGGCCCTTCCCCTTCTGGTTGATGATCGTGTCGATCGCGATGGCGGTCTTGCCCGTCTGGCGGTCGCCGATGATCAGCTCGCGCTGGCCGCGGCCGATGGGGATGAGGGCGTCGATCGCCTTGATGCCGGTCTGGACCGGCGTGTCGACGCCCTTGCGGACGATGACGCCGGGGGCGATCCGCTCGACCGGGCGAGTCCGCGTGGCGGTGATCGGGCCCTTGTCGTCGAGCGGGCGGCCGAGCGGGTCGACGACGCGGCCCAGCAGCTCCGCCCCGACCGGCACCTCGACGACGCGGCCGGTCGTCTTGACGACGTCGCCCTCCTTGATCGTCGTCGCCCCGGCGAGGAGGACCGCGCCCACGGTCTCCTCCTCGAGGTTGAGGGCCATCCCGTAGACGCCGCCCGGGAACTCGAGGAGCTCGGAGGAGAGGGCGTCCTCGAGCCCGTAGACCTGGGCGATCCCGTCGCCGACCTCCACGACCGTGCCGACGTTCCGCGTCTCCGCCGTCGCGTCGAAGTTGTCGATCGAGGACTTGATGATGCTGATGATCTCGTCGGATCGGATGGCCATTGCGGTGCTCCAGTCGGTGGCGCGGCGGGCCGGCGGGCGACCGGCGCTGCGGGGGCGGGGTCAGCGGGCTCCTGCGACGATGCGGTCGCGGAGCCGCTCCAGGCGTCCCCGCACGCTGGCGTCGATGAGGCGGTCGCCGATGCGGACCGTCACGCCCCCGATGAGGTCGGGGTCGACGGCCGCGGCGATCTCGGGCCGCGCGCCGGTCATCTCCCGGACGCGGGCGCCGATCGCCTCGAGCTCGGCGGGCTCGAGGCGGATCGCGCTCGTCACCGTGGCGACGACGATGCCGCGCTCACGGTCGACGAGCCGCTTGTACTCCGCGGCGACGGCGGGCACCGACGAGAGCCGGCCCCGCTGCGCGAGGAGGAGGGTCAGGTGGAAGGCGGGTGGCGAGATCCGGGGCTCGAGGAGCTTCGCCAGCACCTCGCGCCGGGCGTCGTACGGGATCGCCGGGCTGTCGACGACGCGCGCCACGTCCTCCTTCGCCACGACGTCCGCCACGACGCGGAGGTCGGCGGTCCACCGGTCGAGGGTCCCGTCGCGATGGGCGATCTCGAACACGGCTTCGGCGTAGCGGCGAGCGGCCGTCGACGGGCGGGGCATCAGGCCCGGGCCTCCGGGAGGCTCGTCTCGGCCAGGAACTCCTCGACGAGGCGGCGCTGGCGCTCCCCGTCCATGGACTCGCGGACGACGCGCCCCGCCGCGTTGATGGCGAGGTCGGCGACCTCGGCCCGCAGGTCGGCGATGGCGCGGCTCTTCTCGGCCTCGATCTCGGCGGCGGCGCGCACGCGCATCCGCTCGAGCTCCTCGCGCGTCGCGGCGATGTCCGCGTCGCGGGCCTCCTGGGCGATCCGCTGGGCCCGGTCCATGATCTCGCGCGCCTCGCGGCGCGCGGCGGCGGTCTCCTCGGCGGCTGCCGCCGCGGAGCGCTCGAGCTGCAGGCGAGCCTGCTCGGCGTCCTTGAGGCCCTGCTCGATCTTCGTCCGTCGCTCGTCGAGCATCTTCGTCATCGGCCCCCAGGCGAAGAGGGCGAGGATGACGAGGAACAGGACGAAGTTCGCGGCGGCGACGATGATCCAGAACAGGTTGATCTGGATCCCGGCGCCCTCCTCGGCCGCCACGGCGGTCGCGGCGGCGGCGATCGCGGGGCCGGCCGCGTAGAGGTCCACGGCGTTCTCCTCCGGTCCGGGGCGGACTGGGCCTACGCCCCGCCGCCGAGCAGGATCGCGAGGATGCCGACGACGACGGCGAGGACGCCGAGGCCCTCGGCGAACGCCGCGCCGATGATGAAGGTGGCGCGGATCTGGGGCGCCGCCTCCGGGTTCCGCCCGATCGCGGCCGTGGACATCCCGGTCAGGATGCCGACCGCGAGGGCCGGGCCCAGGACGCCGAACGCGGCGAGGCCCGCTCCAATGTTCTCCATCGTGTACCTACCTCCTGCCTCCGGCGCCCGTCTGCTCGGGCCGACCCGGTCACTCCGCTGGATTGTGCCCGTCAGGCCGCCTGGCCGTGCGGGGTGAGGCTCTCGACCGTGGGACCCATGCCCCCGTTGGGCATCTCCTCCACGACGTCGTGCGCCTCGCCATGCTCGTCGTGATGGCCCTCGATCGCGAGCATCGTGAAGATGAGCGTGAGGACCGAGAAGATGAGCGCCTGGACGAACCCGACGAAGGTCTCCAGGCCGATGAGCGCGACCGGGATGATCGCGATCGTGAGCGAGGTGATGACCGCGAGGGCGAGCTCGCCTCCGTAGATGTTGCCGAACAACCGCATGGCCAGGGTGATCGGCTTCACGAACTCGAGGATGAACTCCATCAGCCCGACGAAGAGGGCGATGAGGCCGGCCGCGGCTCCGTTCTTGAACTCGCGCAGGCTGAAGAACTTGCCGAAGTAGCCGCCGACCCCGAGGGCGCGCACGCCCGAGACGTGGAACGTGGTGAAGCTCACGAGGGCCAGCCCGAGCGTGACGTTGATGTCGCTCGTCGGGGCCCGCAGGAGCTCGACCTTGCCCACCGGCGGCACGAGGCCGCTCCAGTTCGACAGGATGATCAGGACGAAGAGGCTGGCGAAGAGCGGGATGAAGGCCTTCGCCTTCGGGCCGCCGAGGGACGTCCCGAAGTTGGACAGGCTCTCGTAGACGAACTCGACGATGTTCTGGAGCCCGCCGGGGACTTCCTTGCGGCCGCGCGTCCCGGCGATCACGAGCACGATCGCGATGAGCATCACGATCCACATCGTGAAGAGCGAGCTGCTGATCGTGACGTCGAAGGTGATGAGGTCCGTCGCCGGTGGGCTGTCGGGGGTGGGATCCCAGACGACGTGCGGCAGGATCGGCTCGATGTTGCCCTTGATCGCGTCGGCCGGCCACGAGTACGGAGCGCTGGGGTCTTCCTTGTTCACGGGCGGCACCAGGATGAAGGCGACGACGTCGACGACGATGACCCCGAGCATCGCGAGGAGCAGGATGTTGCGACGCCGCTTCGAGGCCGCCTTCGGGGCCTCTGCGGGAATCGTCGCCGCCTCCGGTTCGCTCGTCACGTTCGCTCCACGCGAAGGGGCGCGACCGTCGTGGTCGCGCCCGCGCTGCTCATTCGTCCACGCTGGCCAGGAAGCGCCTGATCAGCCGAAGGACCGCCGTCCATCCCACCACGAGCCCGACGAAGAAGCCGCCGAGGGTCAGGAATGGGACCGTCCCCAGCCGCTCGTCGGCCCAGTAGCCGAGGAGGACGCCGCCAAGGTTGGTGAAGAGCAGGATCAACCCGACCTGGGAGAAGAGCGCGAAGTACGCGCCGGCCCGTCCGAGCCCGCTCATCGCCAGCCTGTCACGGCCGCGCGAGTATAGCAAAGGCCTCCGGCCCGGTCGCGATCGAGGGTGGACGCCGCAGCCGGGGGGCGGAGGCACGGGATTCCGGGGGCGGCCGCGGCCGGGGGCCGGCGCAGCCGGGGCGGACGCCGCAGCCGGGGCGGACGACGTCGCGACTCGGTTGCGGCCGGGGGCCGGGGCGGACGGCGTCGCGACTCGGTTGCGGCCGGGGGCCGGGGCGGCCGGGGCGGACGGCGCGGATCGGGCCGTATCGGGACCGGTGCGGCCGCAATGGGCACGGTTGACCGTCTCAGCCGGTCACGGAGGGGCAGGGTGCACTCCCAGATGCAGCCAACCTCGCGATTCGCCGCATTCCCACGCTGGGAAACCGCCGCCCTGACCGTCTGAGCCGGTCACGGTCACCGGCCCGGGTCGCGGACCGTCCGGGAATGGCCCCTCCACAGGCGCGCGTCTTCAGCGCGGCCCGCCGAAGGAGCCTTCCCGGGTCCTACGTGGCCGGCGGCGGGGTGACGACCACGGGCGTCGGCTTCGGGGTGGGCCGCGGCGTGGGGCGGGGGGTCGGCGCAGGAGTCGGCCGCGGCGTGGGGCGGGGGGTCGGCTTCGGGGTCGGCTTTGCCGTGGGGCGGGGGGTCGGCTTCGGGGTCGGCTTTGCCGTGGGCGCAGGAGTGGGTGCTGGGGTCGGCTTTGCCGTGGGCTCGGGGGTGGGTGCTGGGGTCGGCGCAGGAGTCGGCGTGAGCGCAGGGG
>Ga0209253_10005417_pt1 | contig 11059 bp, 10 predicted proteins | sample FrelakmetBRP12BR_FD_187145 | JGI IMG/M metagenome (GOLD analysis project Ga0209253, IMG submission 187145) | Freshwater lake sediment microbial communities from the University of Notre Dame, USA, for methane emissions studies - BRP12 BR (SPAdes)... | ecosystem: Environmental > Aquatic >... | reverse complement strand
CTTATCTGTTGTATCCAGTTCATAAACCTGTTCAGGGGGGAAATACTCCAGGGTCTCAATGAGGATAACATCGAGAGCCTCGGCAAGGGCGTTCTCCTTCACTTTCCCTGCTCCATACCCCCGCTTCTTCAGCCTTCCGGCAAGAATATCGGGCCGGCACCGCAGTATTGCGATCCGGTCACAGGGGAGGAGATGGGCAAGATGTCCCTCGACTACTCCGTCAAACGGTTCAAACTCGTCAATCCACCGTTCCTCATCGATGACCATGGTGTCGCGGGACCCATCTTTCCCGATCTCGTATCCTGCCGTGGTTTCTGAAAGGTGGAGCACTCGTACCCCCCGGGAGGCAAGCTCACGGGCAGTTGAGCTCTTGCCGGTCCCCGGTGTCCCGGTAATGCCATACATCATGGCCGGGGACCGGCTCCTTCCCCAAGGGGAGAGGAGTGCTGCACACAGATTTTTTTCATCATCCCGATTACCTGAAGCTGTTGATGGATGCGAGGAAGAGCTCGTTCTCCCAGTCCTCTCCTATACTCACCCTGATGAAATGATCGGAAAGGCCGGGGAAACTGGCACAGGATCGTACAATGACTCCCCTGTCTGCAAGCATCCCTGTCATCTCGGTACCGGAATAAGGTCGGGAATCAATCATCACGAAATTTGCCCCTGAAGGAGAGACCGGGAACCTGCATTCGTCGCTGAACCGTTTTCTCCATTGCCGGACAGAAGTGATATAGTCTCTGCCGCCGCCGCCAGCCTCAAGGGCACCGATGGCGGCCTGTGCCGAGATGCTGTTGAGGGAAAAAGGGGTTGCGGCCCGCTGGTAGAAAGGAGCCAGCCATGCTGGAACAAAAGCATAACCCACCCTCGCCCCTGCAAGGGCAAAGGCCTTCGACATTGTCCTGCCGATAACCAGGTTATCAAACTCCCGCATCAGGGGGCGATAATCGATTTCGGAGAATTCGACATAGGCATTGTCAAGGAAGAGAATCCCGTCTATTTTTGAGAGGATTTCCCTGACATCTCCAGGGGGCGTTACGGTTCCGGTCGGGTTGTTCGGGGTACAGAGAAATGAGACCTTTGCCTCTCTGGCCTTTCTGATGAAATCGCGGGGCTCGACAGCAAAATCCGCCTGCCTGGGAATGTCAATGATATCTGCCGACTGGGCACGTGCGGCGAGCTGGTAAAAGGAGAAGGTAGGGACGGACACGGCCACCTTGTCACCGGGGTTGACCATGGTCCTGATCAGTGTCTCGATCACCCCGTCCATACCCACGCCGGTTACAAACGAGTAGTCCCCATGGTAGCGGGAGAGAGCGGATACCAGTTCGGCCATGGTTTCATCAGGATACCGGTTTGCTCCTTCCAGCGCTTCACCGCCCATCCTGATCGCAGTATCCGATGGCGGCCAGGGGTTCTCATTGCTCGCCAGCCGTGCAATCCGGGAAATGCCTTTTCCGCGGGCACGGGCTACCGCCGGGGTGGCAAAGACGTATCCCCCTGAGAGGTACTGCTGCCGGACGAGCCGGGTAAACCGGCTGCCGGTAGTTTCATTCCTGTCGCTTGCGGGCATAGCAGGACGCTCTTTTTTCCGGAATAGTATGCTCCCCGCGATCCTATAAACTCCGTTGCCGGGACCGGGGTTCTCCCGTCCTCATACCTGGCCCTGGCCTTAGAAATCTTTACCCGGTCGGATGCCTACCTGAATATATGGCAGAAAAAAAGAGCAATATTTCTCTCCTTCCGTTTGTCGCTGCCCTGCTGACCGTACTCCTCCTTTTCTCCGGAACTGCAGCAGGCGTGGTGGTCAGCATAGACCCCCCGGTGGTTGCGCTCAGACCGGGTGAAAGTTCAAAAATTAATCTTACCCTCGACAGTGCACCGACCGAGCTCTCAGGGTATGCCATCGGGATAAAAGTAGAGCAGCCGGGTATCGCCGAGGTTACTGCCGTTACCTATCCTTCCTGGGCCGGGCTCTCTGATAGCAAGGGAATCCCGGGTCCCGATGTCCGGATCATGGCGGTTGACCTGGAGGGAAAGGTGCAGACGAATGCAACACAGGTCATCCTTGCAACCCTTACGCTCAAGGGGAAGGGATCGGGAACGACCCCTGTCCTGCTCTACGGACCCGACTTCGATGATGGTGAAGGGAACAACATAACCCTCTCGCTGGCCAGCGGTTCCGTCACGGTCTCATCAAGTGGTTCTGCACCATCAGGTGGTTCCGCAACCGGCAGCGGTGGCGGCGGAGGAAGCACGGGTCCGGGAGTGGCCATTTCCCCGGGTATGAACCAGTCCGGGGCAGAGACCACAGTTCAGGTAACCACCGCCGGGGAGAACCAGACTCCGGTGGTCGAGACACCCTCCATTGGAGGAACCGCTATTATCCCGCCAACTCCGGATGACAAGGCAATCCCGGGAACTCCTGCAGGGCAGGGAATTCCCTTCCTCCCGCTCCCCCTCATCCTCGCGGTGCTGGGATTCGCAGCATATGTTGCAGTAAAAAAGAGATGATCGGGGCGTATCGCCCCTTTATTTCTGATTTATGGCCTGATGAGGGCGGCATTGATAACCGCGACAGCCTGGTCGATCTCGTCATCCGTGATGACCAGCGGGGGCACCAGCCTCAGGTTACCATCCGCAGCGCAGTTGACCAGTACTCCGTTCTCAGCACAGGTCTTCTGAACCGCGGGACAGGACTCTCCCACCGTGATCCCGATCATGAGCCCGCGCTGCCGTGGTTTTTCGGCTGCAAGCAGCTCTGCAAACCGTCTCCCCTTGGGTTCCACTTCCGGGAGGACCTCGTCGATCACCTCGATGGTTGCCCTGGCGGCGGCACAGGCCAGAGGACCGCCGGCAAAGGTGCTGCCGTGCTCTCCTTTCTTGAACTCCAGGCCTTCCCTGGCAAGGAGTGCCCCCATGGGAAATCCGCTGGCGATCCCCTTGGCCAGGGTGACCAAGTCGGGCTGAACACCGGTATGCTGGATCGCGAGCCATTTCCCGGTCCTGCCCATCCCGGTCTGGATCTCATCGGCAATCATGAGTGCGCCCCTGGCATCACAGACCTCCCGGATTCCCTGCAGGAAATCGTCCGGGGGAATAATCACCCCGGCCTCACCCTGGACAGGCTCCACAAAAACCGCGGCGGTGGTCTGATCGACAGCTGCCTTCAGCCCCTCGAGATCCCCGTACTCCACGAAGGTGCAGGACGGCTCAAGCGGGAGAAACGGCTCACGGATTGCCGGTTTGTGGGTAACTGAGAGCGAACCGAGTGTCCTGCCATGGAACCCGTGCGTGAAGGCCACAAATTTCTTCCTGCCCGTAGCGAGGCGGGCAAGTTTGATTGCCCCATCGTTTGCCTCGGCCCCGGAGTTTGCCAGGAATGCCTTGTGCATCCCACTGATCTCAACCAGTTTTTTGGCCAGGTCAGCCTGACCAGGGACATAGTACAGGTTTGAGCAGTGGATGAGGCGTCCGGCCTGTTCGCAGATAGCCCGGGTTACCCGGGGGTGGCAGTGCCCGGTGCTGCAGACCGCAATCCCGGCGACACAGTCGATGTACTCGTTTCCCTCGGCATCCCACACGGTTGAGCCGGAGCCCCGCTCGATCATGATCTCGCGGGAGAATGCAGGCATATAGTACCGTGCATCGAGGTCACGGTAGGTCATCTCCTTCATAGGGCGTTCTTCCCGTAGTATTGGACTGTTGTATTATTCATACTCTATGGTGGCCGGGGGTTTGGGAGTGATATCATAGACCACCCGGGCCACACGGGGTATCTCTGCAGTAATCCGGGAAGCGATATGGCCGAGCACGGCATAGGGAATTTCAACAGGATCAGCAGTCATGCCATCGCGGGAGTTGACCGCCCGCACCGCGACAATCCAGCCATGGATACGGTTGTCCCCCTTCACCCCGGTTCCGAGCCCGAGGACTGCGGCAAAGCACTGCCAGGGAAGGTACCGGTCGACCAGTTCTTCCTCGACAATGGCATTTGCCTCACGGACCACTTCAAGTTTCTCACGGGTCACCTCACCAATGACACGGACGGCAAGACCCGGGCCCGGAAAGGGCATACGGTGCTGGATCTCGGGGGGCAGGCCAAGCGCTCCGGCAACCTCCCGGACCTCATCCTTGTACAGATCACGGAGAGGCTCGATCACCTTCTTAAACTCAAGGTGCAGCGGCATCCCTCCGACATTATGGTGGCTCTTGATGCCGCCTTCACTTTCGATCCGGTCGGGGTAGATAGTCCCCTGGAGAAGGTACGGGGCCCCGGTCTTTCTTGCCTCCCGCTCAAAGACACGGATAAAACGCTCCCCGATCACCTTTCGTTTCTGTTCGGGATCTGAAATCCCGGCAAGTGCACCGAGGAATTCATCCCCGGCATGGATGACATGGAGACCTAAGTCCCCAAACATTGCAGAGATCCGGTCGGTCTCTCCTTTCCTCATCAGGCCGGTATCCACGTAGATGGGAGTGAGATGATCCCCGATGGCCCTGGCGGCCAGCGCAGCACATACCGAGCTGTCAACACCCCCGGAGAGGGCAATGACTACCTGGTGGGTCCCGACCTCGCGCTGGATCTCTCCAATCGCCCGTTCGATAAATCGTTCTGCGTTTACCATCAGGTCCTCACCTCCTTCCCCCGGGGACGCGGCATGCCTCCACGAACCCGATAAACGGTGGTGACGGACGGGTCGGCCGTGACCGGAATTCCGGATGGAACTGGGTAGCAAGGAAGAAGGGGTGGCCGGGTATCTCGCAGATTTCCATCCGGTTCTTCCAGGTTCCGGAAAATACCAGCCCTCCCTTTTCGATCTCGGAGATGAATACCGGGTTCACCTCGTACCGGTGGCGGTGCCGTTCGATGATCTCCTTCCGGCCGTATATCCGCATGGCCAGGGTGTTCTCCTTCAGGGTGACCGGGTAATTGCCCAGCCGCATGGTCCCGCCAAGCCCGGTAACCTCCTCCTGCTCGGGAAGTATGGCAATCACATGCCTGCCTTCCCCCATCTCTGCGCTGGTGGCATTCTCCCAGCCGAGTACATTCCTCGAAAACTCAACCACCGCAAGCTGAAAACCGAGACAGAGACCAAGCAGGGGGATGCCGTGCAGCCTGGCGAACCGGATACCTTCGATCTTTCCCTCAATTCCCCGCTGCCCGAACCCGCCGGGGATGAGGATACCATCGTATTCCCTGAGCTGGTGCTCCTCGTACCGCTCAGCGTCGAGCCAGGTGATCTTCACCTCTGTGGAGAGGGCCCGGCCGGCATGCTTGAGCGCCTCCTTGATACTCAGGTAGACATCTTCGATACCATACTTGCTGATGATGCCGACCTCCACCCTGCTGGTGTATTCTCTTGAAACAAGGCTGTACCAGCTGGTGTCCGGCTTCCGTTCCCCGAGCCCGAGGTGCTGGGAGAGGACCTCGGCGACCCCTTCCTTCTCCATCTCCATCGGGACCTGGTAGATGTCCGGGACGGTTGCGGCGCTGATAACCCCCTGCTGGGGCAGGTCACAGAATGCCGAGATCTTCCGTTTGGTGTGGGAGCCGATGGGCCGGTCTCCCCTGCCGACAATAATATCTGCATGTACGCCAAGTTCCCGGAGGGCTTTGACAGAGTGCTGGGTGGGTTTGGTCTTGAGATCGCCCATCGTATCTTCCGGGATAAGGGTCACATGGATCAGGACGGTATCCTCATCAGGAAGCTCTCCCCGCATCTGCCGCACTGCCTCAAGGAAGGGCATACTCTCGATGTCCCCGACCGTTCCACCCACCTCAACGAGACAGACCTCGGCCTGCCCGTCACCGTGAACCTCGTCAAGGGCGGCGGCCCGGATGCAGGACTTGATCTCATCGGTTATGTGGGGGATGATCTGGACCGTCTCTCCCAGGTAGTCTCCCCTCCGCTCCTTTTCGATGACGCTCCGGTAGATCTTCCCGGTGGTGATGTTATGGTCCGATGTGAGTTCGATGTCGAGAAACCGCTCATAGTTCCCGAGATCGAGATCAACTTCCCCGCCATCTGACAGGACAAATACTTCACCGTGCTGACCGGGGTTCATGGTTCCGGCATCGATATTGAGATAGGGATCGATCTTTACCGCAGTCACCGCGTAATCGCGGTTCTTGAGGATCCTTCCGATTGATGCAGCAGTGATGCCTTTGCCAAGGCCGCTCATCACCCCCCCGGTTATGAATATGTATTTCACTCAGACCTACCCCGCAAGACGGGACGATTATCTGGTGTATGTATTCTACGCTCCGGGTGATAGTTTTTATTCAATGCGGCAGGGAGTTTTGCAGCATGTGGCCCGCGATTATGTCCTCACCACAGCATAGGCCGCTGAACACCGGGCAAGGACCCGGCCGGATCCTTCTATCATAACATCCCCCTCGGCAAAAACAATTCTTCGTCCCCTTTTCACGACCCGCCCGGTGGCGACCAGGGTTCCTCCCTGTGCCCCGGCAAGGAAGGAGGTGGTCTCAGAGATAGTTGCGATGCGCTCAGAGGGAGCGAGGAGCGGATAGATGGCGAGGACCATGGCTTCATCGGCAAGGGCGGTGAAGATACCCCCCTGGAGCCATTCTTCCCCGTTCATCATGTCAGGCCGGACCTCCATGCTGATCGTTGCCGATCCCTCCCCGATCGTGCCCAGCTCAACCCCCATCAGGGTGAAGAACGGATTTGCATCCCGTCCCTCAGCCCGTATCCGCTCAATATAGGTCATTACCGGAGAAGTTCGGTCTTTTCCGGGATAAGCGTGCCGGACATCATTTTTTAGTTCCGGCTCCCATACTAGTGCCATGGATGCTGAAGATGAACGGGAGATGTTAAAAGACCTGATCTGGCTGAATGCGGTGATCGCAACCGAGCTCATCCAGATCACGGAAAACGTCTCTTCTCTGCTGCGAGCGGCTCCACCGCCGGAATCCTGTCTCCGGGACCATAACCGGCTCCGGGAACAGGCGCTCATGATTGCAGAAAAATACCGGCAGGGGACTGCACTCAGGGAGCACCTGACCGGCCATGCGTGAGGAGGCTGGATTTCCCGCTTGACACCTGTCACCTGCATTATCATCCCGGCCTATAATGAAGGGGAGAGGATCCGCGGGCTGCTTGGCCAGATGGCCGGAGCTCCCGGCCAGTATATCATCGTCTGTGACGGGGATGATGCAACACCGGCCGTTGTCCGGGAATTTTCCGCGGGCTTTCCGGACATCGATCTCCTCTGTCTGACCTACCCGCAGAGACTGGGGAAGGGGGGGGCGATCAGGGAGGGATTCGCCCGGACTGCTGCGCCGCTTGTCGGGTATATGGATGCGGATGGATCTGCCACGATCTCCCAGATACAGGGTCTGATAGCCGGGTTGGATCGTGCAGATGCCGTCATCGGTTCACGCTGGCTGCCGGCTTCGAATATCCCCGTCCGCCAGGGAATTGCCCGGCAGCTGGAGAGCAGGGCGTTTAACCTTCTGGCCCGTCTGTTGTTCTCCCTACCCTTTTCAGATACGCAGTGCGGTGCAAAAGTATTTAAAAAAGCAGCCATCGATGCTGTGATAGGTGATATGGTCTCGACGGGATTTGAGTTTGATGTCGAACTCCTCTGGAGACTGTCCCGGAAAGGATTCCGTATCCGGGAGTGTCCGATAACCTGGCAGAACAAGGGTGCATCGAGAGTGAAGTGGACCGATATTTTCAGGATGTTGTCCGCCCTCATCATCATACGGCTGGGAGGGGCAGAGCGATGACTGGAGGAAGGAATGATGAGATGCGGCGGGAAGCTTTCCGCCTTTTCGAGGAGGGAAAATACGCGGAGTCACTGGAACGATGCCGGGCTGCCGGAAAGGCTGCACCGGACCAGCAGCTGGCCATCCTCGCGGCACAAAACCTCTTCAGCCTCGGCCGCTACGAAGAAGCGGAAGCATATGTCCAGGATCTCAGCCATGAGCTGCCTGATTCTTCCTACCTCGCAAGCTTCCTCGGGAGAATCAGGGAGGCACAGGGTGACGACACCGCGGCAGCCCTCTATGCACGGGCAGTCGTCCTTGACCCGGCAAACCAGGAAGCGCTCCGCTGGTACGCCGCCTACCTTGTTTCCCGGGGAGACCACCGCATGGCAGTTCCGGTCCTGAAAAAACTGACTGCACTCTCACGAAAGGAGGAGGATGCCCGGAACCTGGTACGATCACTGGTCGCCAGTGGCCAGGCCAGGGAGGCCCTCGCTGTCTTCCGGAAGGAGCTGCGAAAGAGGGATGATGATCAGGACTATCTCTCCGCCCTGATCGGGAGCGGAAGATACCACGAAGCTGCCCGGGATGCTGCACTGGCGTACCGGAAAACAACAAAACGGGTGTTTGCACAAATCCATCTCAGGGCCCTTGCCCTGAAGAACGCAGAAGCTGCACTACCAGAATACCGGGAATATTTTGAGGCACTCAAAGACCCTGGCATCGGTTATGATTATGCAGTGCTCCTCTCCTCGCTCAAAAGACCGCAGGAAGCGCTCCATGTCTGCCGTGAGGTGCTCGACTCCGGGACCAACGGACCCGATTACCCGGTCCGGCTCCTGGTCTGCCGGCTGAATGCAGAACTCGGTGAAAAAGAGCGCGCTTCCGGCTGCTTTGAACACCTCATCGCAGAATCCCTGCAGAAGCTTGATGATCCCGGGTTCCTTTCAGACCTGCTTTCTGCCTACCGGGAATTTCTCATGACCTACTACCCGGTCAGGGATGCGGTGTCACGCTTCCTCACGCTGATTTCTGCACACCCGCAGGTGATCTGCCTGCTCGCAACTGCCCGGCTCTACGAAGATATCGGGGACCTGTCTGAAGCCCGGTCCTCCTATTACCGGGCATTCAGGAGCGATTTCTTCCAGGGCGGCATGGATTACAGCAGGTTTCTCATCCGGCAGAATGACCTGCGGGAGAGTGAGAAGATCCTTCTCTATATTCTGAATAATGCCCGGAAGACCCGGGATATCGAGACGGTCGCGGGGCTGATTCTCGATGAGCAGTGGAAATTATACCGGCGAAAACGGCTCATTGAACACCTGGTAACCCTCCTTGAGGAACGGATTACATCCCTTGGTTCTGACGGCCTTGAATATCTTGCGGTCGCCTACCTCGTTTCAGCAGGTACTGCACGGAAGGAGCATGATTACCTGCACTGTAAGGAATACTGCATGAAGGGGCTCGATGTGGTCCCTCTCGTCTCTGCTCATATCCGGCCGGAGGACTTCCTGGAACTTCTCCGGACCTGCAAGGAGGAGGCGCTCTGTGACCTGCCGGTCATGGAGCACCGGATACGACCAGCCGAACCATCCGGTGAACGTTCGCTCGTTGTCCGGCAGTTCCTGGAAACCTGCGATGAGCAGGAACGCCGCATCATTGAATACCTGATGGATCACCACGAGGCAACCGAACTTGAACTCCGCCGCCTGCTGAATACCAGGAGGGTGGTCGGTATCGTGAACCGTATCATACAGAAAGCGGCATCATCAGGGATTCAGATACTTGAGAAGAGAGGAGCAGGAGAGGGGGGAGAGATCTACAGCTATGTCGCAGGGTAGCACGATCGAAAAGGGGAGACTGGAAAGTCTCAATATTATCAATGCACTCAGGAGGGGAACGGTCCCGGCCAGCGGCCTTGAACGGATTGCAGTCGGTGTCGATGTCGAAGAGGGTGTTATCGGGGCCCAGTTCGATTACGTTGCTTCGGGAGGAGGAGATCTCAAGTTCATCAGGGGTGACTACGGGAGCGGAAAGACCTTCCTTGTAGCCAGGGCCCTTGAGATCGCCCGGGAAAAAGGGTTTGCCACTGCCCATGTTGTTGTCTCTCCTTCTTCACCGCTCTACCGGCAGAAGAACATCTACCAGCAGATCTGTGCCAGTCTCCGGACCCGGGAGGAGGAGCATGCAGTTAAGACAGTCATCGATACCTGGCTCTTTTCCATCGAGGAACGGCTGCTCAGGGTGAGCGATACGCCGCTTGAAGAGGAGAGCCTCGAGAAGGCGACGCTCAAGGAGATCGAAACGGCACTTGCCGGTATTTCCGAGGTGAACTCGTCACTCGCTGCAGCACTGCGGACCTACTACGGTGCAAACAATGCAGGCGACTTCCAGACCGCCCAGTCAGCCATTGGCTGGATCTCTGCTGAACCCAATATCGGGCGGGATTTCAAGCAGAAGGCAGGGATCCGGGGTGACGTGGATGAGGCCTATGCCCTGATCTTTCTCAAAGGTCTGGTCAGGATTATCGTGCATGCCGGGTTTGCCGGGCTCGCCGTAGCCATTGATGAACTCGAGACCACCCAGACCCTTCCGAAAAACCAGCGGGACAAGGCCTACAATACCCTGCGCCTCCTCATCGATTCACTGGACCGGGGTGATTTTCCCTCCTGCTACTTCCTCTTCACCGGGACCCCGGCCTTTTTCGAAGGGCCGCGGGGGGTCCGCTCCCTTCCCTCCCTGGCTGACCGGATCGGGGTGGTGGAGTCAAAAGGATTCCAGAACCCCCGGCAACCCCAGATCATCCTGAACCGGTTTGATGCCAGGAAACTTGAGCAGGTTGCAGAAAAGGTGATCCGGATCTATTCCATGGCCTACACGGAAATTGACCGGAGCCGGGTATCCCACCGTTTCATCAGGGCCATGATCGAGAAAGTTACCGGAAAGTTCGGGGGGCGGGTCGATGTAATACCCCGCATATTCCTCAAAGAGTTCATCGATGTGCTTGACAAATGCGAGCTGTATGACGGTTATGACCCCTGGGAGAGCTACCAGTTTGATACCAGCCACCTCAAGGGAGAACTGCGGGAAGAGGAGGAGGCGGTCATGGTGGTGGAATTCTGATCCCCCTTTTCACCTGGTCTTTTTGTCCGGCTGCAACGAAAGCTTCAATCAGCACCTGCGATAACAGTACTGCGTGAAGGAATTCCGGCACCTGCCTGTCTTTCTCCTCATGGTCCTGTTCGCCGCCGTTCCGGTCACTGCCGACCAGCTCACTATTACGGCACCGGAGCAAAGCCACACCATTGGTGACGAGGTTTTTCT
>Ga0209253_10005416_pt1 | contig 11059 bp, 6 predicted proteins | sample FrelakmetBRP12BR_FD_187145 | JGI IMG/M metagenome (GOLD analysis project Ga0209253, IMG submission 187145) | Freshwater lake sediment microbial communities from the University of Notre Dame, USA, for methane emissions studies - BRP12 BR (SPAdes)... | ecosystem: Environmental > Aquatic >... | reverse complement strand
TTCCTGACCGTGCCGACGTCGGCCCTGATCGCGTTCCTCGCCGTGCCGATCACCCGGGCCATCTACGAGCGGGGACGCTTCACGACGGCGGACACGATGGCCACGGCCGGGGCCCTCGTCCTCTACACGCTGGGCATCCCGTTCATGGCTGCGCTCCGGAACGTCGCCGCGGTCTTCTACGCCTACAAGGACGCCAAGACGCCGATGGTCGCGAGCTTCTGCTCGATCGGCCTCAACCTCGTCCTCAACGCGACGCTGATGTGGGTCCTGGGGTTCAGGGCCTTCCCGCTTTCGACGACCCTGGCCGCGGTCCTCAACGTCGGGGTCCTTATCGCCCTACTGCCGCGCAAGGTCGGCCGGGTGGAGTTCGGGCCATTGGCGAAGTATGCCGGGGGGCTGGCGGTCGCTTCGGCGGTCGGCGGGGGAGCCGCCTGGCTGGTGAACCGAGCCATCGCCGGCGCGATCGGGACGTCCTTCCTAGCGACGGCGGCGAGCGTCATTGCCTGCGGCCTCCTCGGGCTGGCCGTCTTCTACGCCGGTTCGCGCCTCCTCGGCCTCACCGAAACCCGCGACTACCTCCGCCGCTTCCTCCGCCGCTAAGGACAAGAGCAAGAGGGGGTCAAACCTACCTCAGGGAGCGGATTCCGAGTAGCGACCATCAGAACCGCGGTGGAGCAACTCGGAACCGGGGTTCTGAGAAATATCTTGATCAAGTCTTTTCGGGGGTAGGTTTGACCCCTTTCTGAAGCTATCCACCCTGCGCCTGTTTCTGTATAATGACCGGCGACATGAGCACGACGGATACGGCTCCGGCCTCCGATAGATCCCTCCGGCGGACCGCTCTGGCGGTCTCGATGGTTTCCTCGTTCCTGACCCCGTTCATGGCCTCGGGCATCAACGTGGCCATGCCCTTCATCGCCAAGGAGTTCGGGCTGAGCGCCGTGGCCATCGGCTGGGTCGTCACGGCCTACATGCTGGCCGCGGCCATGTTTCTCGTGCCCTTCGGCCGCCTGGCCGACCTCGTCGGCCGTAAGAAGATCTTCGCCCTGGGCATCGGCGTCAACATCGCCGGGACCGCCGCGGCCGCCCTGGCCCCGTCCGTCTTTTTCCTCATCCTCGGCCGCGCCGTCCAGGGCGTCGGCGGGGCTATGATCTTCGGCACGGGCGTGGCCATCCTGACCTCGGTCTACCCGCCCGGCGAGCGCGGCCGCGCCCTGGGCCTTAATACGGCGGCCGTCTACACCGGTCTTTCGCTCGGCCCCGTTCTGGGCGGTTTTCTCGTCCACGCCTGGGGCTGGCGGAGTGTGTTATGGGCGACGGTCCCCATCGCTGCAGCGGCCCTGGGGCTCACCCTCGTCCGGCTCAAAGGCGAGTGGGCTGAAGCCCGCGGCGAAGGATTCGACTTCAAGGGGTCCCTTATTTTCGGCTCCGGGCTCGTCGCCCTGATGTACGGATTCTCGCGCCTGCCCTCCGTCCTCGGCTTCGCTCTCACCGGCGCGGGCCTCCTGGCTCTGGCCGGCTTCGTCCTGTTCGAGCTCCGGGCCCGGACGCCACTCCTCGACCTCCGCCTTTTCGGGAAAAACCGGATCTTTGCCTTCTCCAACCTGGCCGCCCTAATCAACTACAGCTCTACGTCGGCCGTCGCCTTCCTGATGAGCCTCTACCTCCAGTACGTCAAGGGCTTGCCGCCGCAAAAGGCGGGACTCGTCCTGGTCGCCCAGCCGATCGTCATGGCCCTCGCCTCGCCCTTCGCCGGGAAGCTCTCGGACCGCTCTGAGCCGCGCGTCATCGCTTCGCTCGGCATGGCCCTCTCGGCCTCAGGCCTCGTCCTTTTCTCGTTCCTCGGGAGCTCGACCAGTTTCGGCTTCATCGTCGGGAGCCTCGTCTGCCTCGGGCTCGGCTTCGGGCTCTTCTCCTCTCCGAACACCAACGCCATCATGTCCTCGGTCGAGAAGCGGCACCTCGGCATCGCCTCGGCCGCGCTCGGGACCATGCGCCTCTCCGGCCAGATGTTGAGCGTCGGAATCACGATGATGATCTTCGCCCTGGTCATGGGCCGGGCGCCCATCCAGCCGTCCCTCTACCCGCAGTTCCTCCGCAGTGTCCGCATCGCCTTCGTTTTTTACGCCCTTCTCTGTATAGCCGGGATCTTTGCTTCGCTCGCCCGGGGCAACCGGGACCGGACCGCCCAGACTTAGCGTCAGCTCCCGCGTCCCGATGCACAGGCCAATTTCCGACTTGTCAAAAGCTTCGTCCTCTGGATAGAATGAAGGCCGGCACCGGCCGACGATGAGTGAGGAGGAACAATGAGCCTGTCCCGCAATGGATTCCTGAAGACGCTCGGCCTGGGGGCCCTGGCCGCCGCGACGAAGGCCTACGGCCTGCCCTTGAAAGCCCTCGAGGACGCCCGCGCCGCCGCGAAAAAGCTCAAGATCACGGACATCGAGATATTCCTCTTCGACATCCCGCTCACGTCCCCCTTCCGGATCGCCATCGGCGAGATGACGGCGGCCAACGACCTTCTCATCCGCATCCGTACCGACCAGGGCGTCGTCGGCCTCGGCGAAGCCTGCCCGTTCCCGCCCATCACCGGCGAGACGCAGGCGACCAACGCCGCTGCCGCCATCAGCATCCGGGACATGCTCATCGGCAAGGACCCGCTGGCGATCGACGCTCTCCTTCGTGAGATCGGGCCCCTCATCCACTCCAACCCGAGCGCCGTCGCCGCCTTCGACATGGCCCTCTACGACATCCTGGGCAAGGTCGCCGGCCTGCCGCTCTTCCGGCTTCTCGGCGGAACGAAGAACACCTTCGAGACCGACATCACGACGAGCCTCGACACGCTGGAGAACATGACGGCCGAGTCAAAGAAGTACGCCGACATGGGCTACAAGACGCTCAAGGTCAAGGTCGGGCTCGACCCGGACGAGGACTTCGCCCGGCTATCCGCCATCCGCGCCGCCGTCGGCCGCGGCGTGGCCATCCGTATCGACGCCAACCAGGGCTGGACCGTGCCCCAAGCCGTCTACGCCCTGCGCAAGATGGAGCCGCTCGCGATCCAGTTCTGCGAACAGCCTGTCCTCGCCTCGGATACGGCCGGGCTCAAAGCCGTCCGGTCCCAGAGCCCCATCGCCATCATGGCCGACGAGGCCCTGTTCGGGCCGGCCGACGCGATCAAGCTCATCCGGGCCGAGGCCTGCGACACGTTCAACATCAAGGTCATGAAGGCCGGCGGCCTGCTCAACTCCATCCGCATCGCCCACATCGCCGACGCCGCCAACATGCGCTGCATGGTTGGCTGCATGCTCGAGTCGAAGCTGGCTTTAACGGCCGCTGCCCACGTCGTCGCCTCGCAGGCCAACATCGTTTACGCCGACCTCGACGGGAATTCCGAGCACGTGGCCGACCCCATCATCGACGGGATGATGGTCAAGGCGGGATTGCTCACGCTTCCCGAGAAACCGGGCCTCGGCTGCGACGTCGACCCGACTTTCGTGAAGAAGCTGAAAAAACTCTGATCAGCCCTCGACGCCGAAGGCCGGTTTCTTCGTCTTCCACTTGCCGCGGGTGAAGTCCGGGCATTCGATCGGGATGCTTCTCGACGCGATCGAGCTTTCCGAGAGCGGGATGATCGAGCTCATGAGGACCGAGTCGTAGACATCGATAGGCGTCTGGCTCTTCTTCCGGACGGCTTCGACGAAGAGGGCCAGCTCGAGATAATCGGTGCCGCCGTGGCCGCCCGCCTCGGCCTCCGCTTTCATCTTCTTCCACCAGACATGGTCGTGCTTTTCCATGTAAGGCGGGAAGGGTTCCCATTGGTGGTATTCGGGGCTCCGGTCGGCGAGGTAGAGGGCGTTTCGCTGTTCGTTGTAGATGCCCCGGGTCCCCTGGAGCTCCCACTGGTTGTCGTAGGGCCGGGGAAGCTGCATATCGTACTTGATGAAGATCGTGTTCCCCTTTTTCGTCCGGACGAGCGTTGTGACGATGTCGCCCTGGGCGAACTCGGCCGTGGCGTAGGCGTGTTTCGGGCCGAACTTGCGGCCGAAGTAATCGTTGATGCCGAGCTGACGGCTGGCCATGGATACGGCCGTGTCGAAATAGTCGCCGCAGCCGAGGTTCATCCAGGGCCAGACGGGCCCCACGGCGTGGGTCGGGTATTGGGAGCGGTTGTGCTTCATGAGGTAGCGGCCGCCCCAGCGCATGTTCCCCTCCGGGCTGAAGAACCAGTGGTCGATGCAGTCGTGGGTGTGGGAGCATTGGACGTGGACGACCTCACCGAAGAGGCCCTTGCGGACCATGTTGAGCAAGGCCAGGTTGTCCTGGCGGAAGCTCCAGTTCTCGAGCATCATGCAGGGGACGCCGGTCTCTTCGTGGGCGTTGACGAGGTCCCAGCAGTCCTCGAAGGTCATGGCGGCGGGGACCTCGACCGCGGCGTATTTTTTATTGCGCATGGCACAGACGGCCATGCGCGTATGCCATTCCCAGGACGAGGCGATGACGACGGCGTCGATGTCCTCGCGCCAGAGGAGCCGCTGGAAGTCTTCGGGGCCCTTGGAATAGCCCTCGGGTTTGGCCCGCCCGGCCTTGGCGACCATGTCTTGGGCTTGGGCCAGGGCGTCGAGGTCGATGTCGCAGAGGGCCGGAAATTCGAGGCCGGGCAGGAGCAGGAGGTTCGAGAGAAGCGACCGGCCGCGGTTTCCCGTGCCGATGACGCCGAGGCGGATCGGCTTGGGCGCCTGTCCGGGCTGGACGAGAGGCGAGGCCTCGCTCTTGAAATTCGCCAGCAGAGCCCCGGCGGAGGCGCCGCCGCTCATTTTCAGGAATTCCCTGCGGTCCATGTTTTCGGCCATGCTGTCTCTCTCCTCGCTGCGAGTTTCGCCGGATAGTCCCGACCTGTAGTATCGTTCAGTGCGGGCGGAGAAATCAACCCGGTCTGAAATCCGGGGGGGGTTGCGCCCCGCCGGGGAAAGGATTAAGAATAGGAGGCGGAGGACGATCATGGACCGGAAGGTCAACTGGGGCGTCTTGGGGTGCGCCGGGATCGCCGAGAAGGCGTTCATCCCGGCCGTCCGGGAATCGCGAAACGGCGTCCTAGCCGGGATCGCGGCCAGGGATAAGAGCCGGGCCAGGGATTGGGCGGGCCGGTTCGGATTCCTGAAGTCTCACCGGACCTATCAGGAACTCGTCGAGGACCCGGCCATCGACGCGATCTACAACCCCCTCCCGAACGACCTCCACGCCGAATGGTCCATCCGCGCGATGCGGGCCGGGAAACACGTCCTCTGCGAAAAACCCATGGCCATGAACGCCCTCGAAGTGAGGGCGATGATCGAGGCGGCCGAAGCGGGCGGGGTCCTGCTGATGGAAGGCTTCATGTACAAGTTCCATCCCCAGATCGAGAAGACCCTCGCGCTTATCAGGGAAGGGAAGATCGGCGAGGTCCGGTCCGTCCACAGTTCGTTCACGTTCCAGTTTGAACGGGATGGTTCGAATTACCGCTGGTTCCCGGCCATGGGCGGCGGGGCCCTTTATGACGTAGGCTGTTATCCGATCAGCCTCGCGCGCCTCGTCCTCGGCGCAGAGCCCGTCTCGGTCTTCGCCCGGGCCAGAGTCGACCCCGCGACAGGCGTGGATATGACGACGGCCGCGCTCCTCGAGTTCCCCGGCGGCCGATTCGCCCAGTGCGATTCGAGCTTCGAATCGCATTTCCAGAGCCGGCTTCTCGCCGTCGGCAGCGAGGGGACGCTCGCCCTCGACCGGGCTTTTTCGGCCAAGGATTTCGACACCGCGATCGAGATTATCAAGGGCGACAAGACAGAAGCCGTGCGTATCCCGCAGGCCAACATGTTCACCCTGATGGCCGAACACTTCGGCGACGCCGTGCTCGAAAAAACGCGGCTTCGCTATCCCGCCGGCGACGCCCTCGACAACTTGCATGTCATCGACGCCTGCTTTGAATCCATCCGGACCGGACGGGCCGTCAAGATCCCTAAAACTATCTAGCAAGGAGGAGTCGTGTCATGAAGTCGATAAAAACCTCAGCTTTAGTGATGGGCCTTCTTTTTCTCGCTGCCTGCTCGACCTACAAGGCGAAGCCTCAGCTTCACTACTACCATGGCAAGAACGTCCCCGAGGGATACATCAAGATCCTTCGGGCGTCGGCGGGGGAGATCGAATTCCAGATCCAGGTCGAGTTCACCGAGAGGAAGCTCTACCACCTCGTGCTCGAGGGTGACAACCCCGTGGCCGAAGGCTGGTTTTCCACTCTTCGGGCCGGCGCGCAGTTCTATACCGTGATCCTGAAGCCCAGCGAGGGGTTGGCTTTCGAGCCGGGCAAGACCTATCGGCTCTGTGTCGGATTGCAGAACCCGCAGGAGGTCCAGATGACCTCGAGCAACTACCAGTGCATAATCGACTACACCTTCGTCTTCCAGGAGAAGTCCTGATGGGCCGCCGCCTCCGACGGGGGCGCCGGCCGTTCCAATCCGCGGATTTCTTATCCCGACATGCTCTTTGAATGCCGATCTTTGTGGCTTTTCGTGGCTATTGACTGTGCCACCCGGCCGGCGATACCGTATCGGCATGGATAGGCGGGGAGATTCAGCGCCAAGGGCGGGAATTCAGCTCGCTCGGAAAAAGCAATTTATATATTTATGCCCATCCAAAAATATGGGCGGCATCCAATTTATTGGATGTTTTAATAAGGGGAGATTCGGCTAATATAATTAGAAAGAACAACATGAATTTGATTAAATATGGCACATTTTTTGCTCATATAAATAGAACCAAAAAGGAGGTGATTTACCCAAACCAAGATAATCTCAAAATGGGGAAATGGAAGTGGCGGCTGTTCGCCCGTGGGAAAAGAAGGAGGACATTGTGCAAGAGGAGGAGAAATGAAACGATTTTTTGTCGTTTTTTGTTGCCTGCTGATTCCGTTCGCCGCCATGGCGCAGCAAAGAACCGGCAATATTTATGGGACGGTCGTCGATGCCGAGCGCAACCCGCTTCCTGGAGTCAACGTGACGCTGACGGGTTCGACCATCGCTCCGACGACGACAACGACCAGCGTCGAAGGCAAGTTCCGGTTCCTATCGCTCTTTCCAGGCAACGATTACGTCATCAAGGCCGAACTCCAAGGATTCAAGACCAGGACCGAAACCGGCGTCATCGTTAACGTCGCGAGGAACGCGGACATCACGGTCGTCCTGGAGCAGGGCGCCCTCGACGAGCAGGTGACGGTCGTCGCCAAAACGCCCATTATCGACACCAAGAAAACGCAAATCACGCATACCGTCAGCTATGAAATGCTCCAGTCGCTGCCCTCGGCGAGAGATCCCTGGGTTGTCCTGGGGATGACGCCCGCGATCCAGATGGACCGCGAGAACATCGGCGGCGTCGAGTCCGGCCAGCAGTCGGGTTTCGTCGCTCGTGGCAGCGGAGCAAACGAATGGACCGTTGACGGCATGCAGGTCACGGACAGAAGCTCAGGGAGTTCGCCCACCTACTACGACTACGACTCCTTCGAGGAGATGAACATCTCCACGGGGACTCTCGACGTCGAGCACCGGGACTCGGGGATCGTCATCAACATGGTCACCCGCCGCGGCGGGAACAAGGCAAGCCTCGGCGGGAGGTTCTACTGGACCAACAGCAAGTTCCAGAAGACGATCCCGCAGGCCACATTGGACGGCCTCGGTCTCGACGGCTACAACAGGGCCAACGACATCAAGGACTTCGGCTTCAACGCCGGCGGCCCCCTCATCAAGGACAAGGCTTGGTGGTGGATGAGCTACGGCATCCAGCAGGTCAAAACATATAACCAACTCAACGTGGCCGACGACACGTACCTCAACAACTACGGCGCAAAGCTCAACTTCCAGATCATCCCGTCGAACCGGCTCGAGATCCTCTACCAGCTTAATGACAAGATCAAGTTCGGCCGCAGCTCCTCGGAATACTTCCCTCCCGGGTGGAGGCAGGGCAGCAAGGGCTTTTTCGGAGCCCCCATCCTCAAGATCCAGGACGAGCAGATGTTCGGCAACAACCTGTTCCTTTCGGTTCGGGCCGGCTCGTCGAACGGCGGATTCGGGATGAGGCCGGAGAATGACCTGAACGCCGAGAAAGTCGCCTACTACGATTATGCGGGGGACTTCTGGTACAATTCGTATTACTGGTTCTACTCCGACCGTCCGCATCCCTACGCCGTCTTTCAGACCCAGTACTTCAACGACAATCTCTTCGGCACGGCCCACGAGATGAAGTTCGGGTTCGAGGTCAACAACAACAGCGCGACCTACCAAGGCACTTGGTACGGTAACGGGAACTTCAATATTTTCCGCAATTACAACTCGAGGACCATCGACTGGAACCTGGACGGCACGAGAGAGAATGTCCTGGAGACCGACGGGCTCGACATCGCCCGGATCTCCGTCAGGCGCTTCGACACCGCCACAACCACCGGAACGAAGCGCATCGCCGCCTATTTCAGCGACACCATCACGGCCAAACGCTTCAACTTCAATATCGGCGTTCGCTTCGACCACGCCAAGGATTATGACAAGCCTGCAACCTTCAGGGGGCTCTGGCTCCCGGGACAGGAAGTCCCCTACCCGCAGATGAAGAACTATGCTGATATCACCCAAACGTTCTTCGGCGGCGCCGAAACCGTGGACGCCATCGCCCAGCTGCTGCCCGACACGCTGCGGCCCTATAGCGCCCCCCCTAAGCTCTTCTGGTTCTTCTCGCCCCGCCTCGGCGTGACGTACGACATCTTCGGCGACGGCAAGACGGTCTTCAAGGCCGCCTACACCCTCTATCCCGGCGGCGGCCTGGGGCAATGGTACAACCGTCCGTTCGGCGCGGGCGGCACTCTCCATTTCTGGTGGGCAGATGGTTACGGGTTCGGCAGCACGCCCACGGAACCCTCCTCGGAACCGGACGGCATCGCAACCTTTGACGAGCTCTATTGGGCATCGTACGATTCCGTCAGGGCCCCCTACCACGCCTTCGATCCAGCCGGCGCATTCGTCGGCAATTCGGCCCGCGAAAACGGTTATATGTACAGCGGATTCACCTGGGGCTCCACCTCGCTCGAGTCCTCCCGTTCTTTGGTCGATCTCGCAAACTGGAAAACCGACCTGACCCACGAAGTGAGTATCTCGATCGAGCGCGAAATCATACAGAACTTCGGCTTGAGCCTGAGCTTCACCTGGAAGAAGATGAACCGGTTTTCCTGGTCTCCTGACTATTATCCCGAATTGGACCACGTCCGGAGCAACGCTGACTACGTTGTCGCCGGCACGGTGCCCGACACCCTGACGAATCCCGATGGGGAGACCTTTGATCCCGGCGAGGCCGCGGGCAAGCCTTGGTACGTCCTGACTAACGCTCCTGAGGGACAGTATACGGAATACTCGAAAACCGTGATGATGGACCCCAAGCGGAGAAACACTTACTGGGGCATCGACTTCGTCTTCAACAAGCGGCTCTCCAACAAGTGGATGCTCAACGGCTCGTTCACGTACCAGAACCAGCGCAACTACTTCGGTACTTCCGGCTATCTGGATCCCACCAACATCTGGGCCAACGAAGGGCAGATCTATGCCTTCGATATGGGCGGCGGCAGCGGCAAGATCAGCCGTCCGTTCTTCACCCGCTGGATGTTCAAGCTGATGGGCCTCTACCAGCTTCCGGCCGACATCAATATCTCCGGTACTGTTTCGGCCCACGAAGGCACGCTCTACGAGACGTACTTCTACGTTGAAGATGATACGCTTCCGAATCCCAACTCGTACTACAATTCCCTGCCCACGACCAAATACAATGACCGGCAGCAACTGCCGAACGTTTGGGTCTTCAACCTCAAAGTCGAAAAGATGATCAACCTCGGCAGCCCGGGCAAGATGTACTTCTCCGCAGACCTTTTCAACCTCGCCAACAGCACCACGATCCTCCGCAAGCGCGACATAGAATACGGCACGTTCTATTATGAGTCGGGCACGCTCGTTGATTATGGCACGCCATCCGGCAATAGCGGCAAAAACAATGAGTTGATGAATCCGTTCATTGTCCGGCTCGGCTTGAGATTCCAGTTCTAGTTCGAGGCCCCGCACAAACAGAAGCACAAAGCCCCTTCCGCCCTGAGGCGGAAGGGGCTTTTTTATTGTATAATGTGGCCATGGCTCTTGGAAAAAAGGCCTTTCTCGCGGCCGGGTTGCTCCTCGTTTCGGAGGCAGCCGGGGCCGCGGACTTCAACGTCCTCCTCATCACGATTGACACGCTGCGTGCCGACAGGCTGAGCTGTTACGCGGCGGAGCGCGGCCCGACGCCCATGATCGATGCCCTGGCCGCAAGGGGCGTCCTGTTCGAGCGGGCCTTCGCCCACAATCCGACGACCCTCCCTTCCCACGCCAACATCCTCTCGGGGATGACCCCGCTTTTTCACGGTGTCCGCGAGAATTCCAAGTCGAAATTCCCCCTCGAATGCCCGACGATGGCCGGCGACCTCAAGGCGCGGGGATATGCCACGGGCGCGTTCATCGGGGCCTTCCCGCTGGACTCCCGCTTCGGCCTCGACCGGGACTTCGATGTCTATGACGATACGTTCCCTTCGAAGCCGGCCTTCAAGGGAGCCTTCAAGGAACGCCGGGCGTCCGAGGTCGTCAAGGCCGCAACGGCCTGGCTTTCCCTCCAGCCGGGAAAATGGTTCTGTTGGGTCCACCTCTGGGACCCGCACGCGCCTTATGCGCCTCCCGAGCCCTTCCTCACCCCGTATCGGGACGACCCCTATTCAGGGGAGGTCGCTTACGTCGACTCTCAGCTCGGTGTCCTGTTCGACGACCTCGAGGCGCGGCAGCTCAAGGACAAGACGCTGATCATTCTCACCGCCGACCACGGCGAATCGCTCGGCGAGCACGGCGAGATGTCCCACAGCTACTTCGCCTACAACAGCACCCTCCATGTCCCCTTGATCATCGCCGGTCCTGGGGTCGCGCCGCGGCGGGTGGCAGCCAACGTGGGTCATGTCGACATCCTACCGACGGTCTGCGAACTCCTC
>Ga0209253_10005415_pt1 | contig 11060 bp, 9 predicted proteins | sample FrelakmetBRP12BR_FD_187145 | JGI IMG/M metagenome (GOLD analysis project Ga0209253, IMG submission 187145) | Freshwater lake sediment microbial communities from the University of Notre Dame, USA, for methane emissions studies - BRP12 BR (SPAdes)... | ecosystem: Environmental > Aquatic >... | reverse complement strand
GAAACGGAGGAATATGAATGAAAAATTATTGGAGGAAAAGAATCGGCGTTGCAACGTGTCTGTTCGTGTTAGTAACGAGCGGATTATTGACGTCTACGATCCAACACCATGTTGTCGCTACCGATATTCAACAAAATGATGATACAGAAATGGTAGTCGTACAGATCATGGATGAATCGTACACGGAAGAGATCGTCGTGATGCTGACAAAACAGAAAGCTAGTCAATTAGAAACAATGATAGAAGCCGTGTCGAAAAAACTACAAACCATGACTTCAAGGGAAGAAGCCAGAAAAATCTATGGTGAAACACTCAGTTCGTTTCAATCTCTTGGTCTCTTCACAGAGAATGTAAATCGGGATAAGATACGTCCCATATTTGAAAGAGAAAGACCAACATATCTTTCAAAGGATGTGAAACAAGCATGCCAATGGAAAATAAATTGGAATGCATTCTGTTACATTGCAGGTGATACGACAAAAACTCTTTTTACAGGAATCCGATTTAATGTACTGGATCGGATTGCTACGTATTTACAAAACCAAGGATATGGATCATATATCATTTCCTTGCTGGGCATCATATGGCTTCTTGATAATATAAAACCATTTTCGGTATGGCATAGAATTTACCTCGGACAGTTTAGAATTCCAGGAGGCATTGATCCCGCAGAAGGATGGATTATCACCTGTGGTCTGACTGGTTTAAGAAAATGGAACGGGTCAATAACAGGAAATATCATAAAAGATTCTTGGTATGATTCGACTGGCGTGATCGGATTTACGGGAATAAAAATCATGCATAAGGAGTTCCACAAAAACTTCTATCTAGGAACAGCTCTACTTGTTTCTATCAGTCAATAACCATACAAACGCTAACCTCTCTACCTCTTTTTTTAATTTTATTCTATAAACAGATAAGAAAGTTTTAATTCCATGATGCATTCCTACAGTTGATTCCTATGCGGAAATCCGTACAAGTGTATAGAGGCAACAAACTTCGCTGTAAAGGCTGGAAACAAGAAGCAATCCTACGGATGCTTGAAAATAACCTTGAGAACGCAGAAAAACCAGAGGACCTGATTATCTATGGCGGGACAGGAAAAGCAGCACGGAACTGGAAATGCTACGATGCAATCGTCGATGCACTCAAAAACCTCGGACATGACGAAACCTTGATAGTCCAATCAGGAAAACCGGTGGCAATTTTTCAAACATGGACAACCGCACCACGAGTCCTTATCGCAAACTCAAATCTTGTTCCTCATTGGAGCACCTGGGAACAGTTCAGAGAACTTGAACAACTTGGTTTAACGATGTACGGCCAGATGACCGCAGGATCCTGGTGCTACATCGGAACACAAGGAATCATCCAGGGGACCTATGAGACGTTTGCTGCCTGTGCACAAAAACATTTCAAAAGCACTCTTCAAGGAAAAATCGTCCTCACCGGTGGTCTGGGTGGTATGGGCGGCGCACAACCACTCGCGGTCACCATGAATCAGGGTGTCTGCCTTGCAATTGAATGTGACGAAAAACACATCGATCGACGAATCAACGCAGGGTTCTGTGATAAAAAAATAAAGAATATCGATGAAGCACTCGAGCTTGTAACACAAGCAAAAAAAGAAAAAAGACCCCTTTCCGTTGGTCTGCTTGGGAATTGCGCAACAATTATGCCACAACTTGTAAAAGACGGATTCAAACCTGACGTCGTCACCGATCAAACCTCCGCCCACGATGAACTCAACGGGTATGTCCCTGCGAAGTACTATGGAAACACACTGAACGAAGCAGCTGTCTTACGAAAAAAGAATCCAACAGACTACATCAAACAATCCATGCACAGCATCAAACAGCATTGTAAAGCACTGCTTGATTTTCAGAAAAAAGGATCAATAGTATTCGACTATGGAAATAACCTCAGAGGCCAAGCATTAAAAGCCGGTCTGACGAACGCGTTTGATTACCCAGGTTTTGTGCCTGCTTATATCAGACCCATGTTCTGTGTCGGCCGTGGACCATTCCGCTGGCTCGCACTCACCGGAAACCCAGATGATATCATGAAGACTGATCAGGCAGCCTTGAGACTATTCCCAAAAGATACCGTCTTAACAAACTGGATCACCTTAGCTGAGAAGCACCTCCCCTGGGAAGGCCTCCCCGCACGGGTCTGTTGGCTGGGGTACGGAGAACGAGTAGAATTTGCTCTTATGATCAATAAAATGGTTCGAGAAAACCAAATCGGTCCGATCGCAATTACCAGGGATCACCTCGACAGTGGAAGTGTTGCATCCCCGTATAGAGAAACGGAAGCAATGCAAGATGGAAGCGACGCAATAGCTGACTGGCCGCTCCTAAACGCACTTCTCAACTGCGCAGCAGGAGCAGACAGTGTTCATATCCATAATGGTGGCGGCGTTGGTATCGGCCTATCCACCCATGCAGGCATGGTCGTCATCTGCGATGGAACCAAACAAACCGATGAACGTATCAAACGAGTCTTTACCACAGACCCAGGAATGGGTATCGCCCGACACGCGGATGCAGGGTATAAAGTAGCAATAAACCAAGTGAAAAACTCTGATATCCATATTCCCATGATAAAGAAATAAACCAATATATAATAGGAAAAAACTGTCTGTTTACTCTAAACTTCCCACAGTTGCTTCTACTTCATGAAGAATTTCACAGGATTTCACTAGTTCCTTCATCTTCGTATGATCCGGGTATAATGGTCTATCTTCATCCAAGAACTTGACGTATTTTCGAATAACCTCCTTTGCCTTGGTGACCCCTTTTCCACATTTGTAATCCCGGAAATCCAACGCTTGTGCAGCAGCCATTAGCTCAATCCCAAGGATCCCGTACGCGTTATCAAGAATCTGGAAATTCTTAATAGCAGTGTTCATCCCCATTGACACGAAATCCTCCTGATCAGCAGCAGCAGGGATCGATTGAACAGAGGCCGGAGCCGACAGAATGCGTTGTTCCACAATCAGCGTATCAGCGGTGTATTGACTCAACATGAGCCCGGAGAACATCCCAGCACCCTTTGTTAAAAACGCGGGCAACCCAACGTTCAAGGCAGGATTGTTCAACCGATTCACTTTACCTGCCAGTACTTTTGGTGGCCGAGTGGAAGATACACCTAAGGAGGAGAAATGAGGTTGTTCACACCGAATTTAGAAGTAAAGAAGAAAGTCCTCGATTTACACATGGTAGAAAAGGTAAAATACTGTTACCAGTGTTCAAGATGTACTGAACATTGTCCGGTATCTCAATTAGATTCTCGATATGATCCTCGTGTAATAGTCATGCAGGGATTACTAGGTCTTTCTCATATGATTCTGCAGCCAGAAAAACAATTCGACTTATGGGCTTGCCAAACCTGTGATATGTGTAATGAATTGTGTCCGAATGATATCGTGCTAACCGATATTTTCACGATCTTAAAGAACCAAAGCATGAAAATGGGACTTGCTCCGGAAGCTTATCAATCCCAAGCAAAAATGGTTATGCAAACGGGTCAAGCCATTCCTTTGCAGGATGCCATTGCACGACGACGGGAAAAAATGGCATTACCTACATTACCCCTACCCGATGTTGGAGAGATTCAGAAGATATTGAAAGCTACCCAATTCGATAAAAAGATTGGGTATGAGGAGGGGAAAAAATAATGACAAGTACAGAAGAATTTTTATTATTTGAGGGCTGTTTGATTGCTCAGAGGTTACCTTATCTTGAGAAATCTGCAAGACTTGTTTTTGAAAAGCTTGGTTTGAAACCAAAAGACGCGCCATTCGGGTGCTGCCCCGATCCTATTGGTATTCAATGTAGTGATTATACATCATGGTTATCTTTAGGAGCTCGAAACCTGACCATTGCGGAACAAGAGGGTAAGAATATTGTATCTTTATGTAATGGTTGCACCCAGACGTTAACCGTAGCTAATTATGAATTGAAGCACAGCGAATCCAAACGAAAGAAAATAAATAAGATTCTGAAAGAAGTGGGCAGAGAATTTAAGGGAACCATAAATGTATCTCACTTTCTAACGTACTTGTTAGAAGAAGTGGGTGTGGATGCAATCAAGGAGAAAGTAACCAAACCATTAACTGGATTAAAAGTTGCATGCCATTCGGGATGTCATTACATGCGACCTTCCGAGATCATGCAAACAGAAGAAGATCATGAATCCCCGAAGAATTTACGTAAAATTGTTGCGTCAACAGGTGCTTCTATTGTTGACTATGATGAAGAACACTTATGCTGCGGTTATGCAATTATGAATGCTGATCAAGATGTGTCATTGCGACGACTACAAAAGAAACTCGATAGTGCAATAAATGCGGGTGCAGATGTGATGTGTCTGATTTGCCCCTCATGTTTTTCGCAAATCGATAATAACCAACGCAATCTTAAGAAGAAGTTTGAAAAAGAATATAATATTCCCGTTTTGTTTTTATCCGAAATCCTAGCTTTAGCTATGGGATTTTCGTTTGATGAACTGGAATTGAAAATGCATTTGCAGAAACCAAAAATTATTCAAGATAAATTTGAAGGAGGAGCAGCATAAATGCCAAAAACATATGAAGTCGAACCAGTAACGCGTCTTGAAGGACACGGAACATTAATTTTAAAAGTATCAGATGATGGAAAAAAGGTACTGGATGCTCAATTCAATGTGACTTCCACACGATTCTTCGAAAAGTTTGTGGAAGGACGATATATGGAACATATTCCCCGAATTACGACTAGAATTTGTGGGATCTGCCCTATTCCACATCATATTGCTCCCACAAAAGCCGTGGAAGACGCATGGGGAGTTAAAATTCCCTCCGCTGCCTCTAAAGTGCGAAATCTGTTTATGCAAGCAAAACAATATTCCTCCCATGTATTGCATTTCTATGCGTTAGCCGCACCCGATTTCATTTATGGACCTTTTGCTGATCCTGCAAAACGAAATGTTGTTCAGGTAATAAAAGATTTACCAGAAGCGGGTAAGATGGCTCTTGAAATGATGGAATATGGTCAAGCTATGTGTGCTGCTATTGGTGGTAAATCTGTAGGTCCTGTTGTGTGCATACCTGGGGGATTAAAAAATCCATTCGGTGAAGAACACCGAGATTTCTTTCTGAAAGGCTGGGAACAGCAAGTAGAATATGCAAAAAAGACAGTAGATATAGCATTAAAGGTTGTAACCGATTACTGGGACGTGATCTCAAAAGTGGGAGTAGTACCCACCTGGTATGTAGGAGTTTCTAAAGAAGACGGTACGCATGATATATATGATGGTATGCTTTCAGTATGCAGTCCCGATGGTAAAATTAAACGGTATAAACCCCAGCAGTATCTTGAAGTGATTGGGGAACATGTGCTTTCCCATAATTATGGAACACATACATTCATCAAGGAAGCGGGGTATCCAAAGGGAGTCTACCAAACCGGTCCGTTGGGAATGATGAATGTTGTGGAACGCATGAATACTCCTCTTGCAGATGGAGCTTTAAAAGCGATGCGAGAAAAAGTTGGCACAAATCCGATCCACAATGTGTTTGCATATCATTGGGCTCGAATTATTGAAATGGTTGCTGCAATCGAAAATATCGGGAACTTGTTGAAAGATCCAGAGATTGTATCAACCGATATAAAGACCTTGGATGTTGAACCTCGGGCTGGGAGAGGGGTTGGATTGGTAGAAGCACCTCGAGGTGCATTGATCTATGACTTAACCAGTGATGAAAAAGGGATATGTAAAAAAGCCAATCTACTCGTTGCAACGAATCACAATCTTGGTGGGATTGATAAGCTTGTAACTCATGTAGCAAAACAGGTTATAGAACAAGATGCCCTAAAAGGGCTTAAATTACCTGAACCATGGGTAAAATAGGATATGGAAGTGAGAAAAAATGGTTGAAATAGACGAAAAAATTACAAATCTACTCGAAATGATTATTAGATGTTACGATCCTTGACTTTCTTGTGCTGCTCATCTCACCATCATAGATGAGGATGGAAATGAGCTACTCAAGAAAAGAATCAAGCTCGGAATGGAATGAAACTTTTTCCTAAAACTAACGGAAAAAGCAGACAACCTTGCGAGGGTGTTCCGAGTGAAATTCTACAAATATTTTTTTTCTTTTTAAAAGCAATTTACCATTCTGAAGAAGACTTTATGAAGAATTTTAACCAAGTTACAGCCATTTGTATATATGGGAAAAATACTTGATTTGGCTGAAGAGCTATGGAATGGTCAAACCGATACTTACCAATACCACCCATTTGGAGAACCCTATGAAATCGAGAAAATTCTGGATGGTTTATGGATATATAAAGGATTCTCCAACACAATTATTCGAGAAACACCTGAGGGATTAATCATTATTGATCCCGCAGCTCAATTTGACTCTCCTCATCGGTATATGAAAATTCGATCTGTAACGCAACAGAAGGTGCATAGTATCGTATTTACTCACGGTCACGTAGATCATGCATTTGGTGTGAAGGAATATTATCGGGAGTGCAAAAAAAAGCATTGGGAAAACCCCCTGATTCTCAGTCATGTAAACTTACCTAAGCGATTCGATAGATATCAAGAAACTCATGGATATAATGCGTATATTAACCAACGGCAATTTTTAGGGGGTCAAGGACAACCCTATTTCCCTATTGATTTTATCTATCCGACATTCACCTTTCACGATTCCCATGAGCTTGTATTAGGTGATGTAACCGCAAAGTTGCAGCATGGGAAGGGGGAAACCGATGACGCCGTATGGGTATATTTCTCAGATATTAGCGTACTCTGCACGGGAGATTTCTTCATATGGAGTGTTCCAAATGGAGGTAATCCACAGAAAGTTCAGCGATATATAAAGGAATGGGCGGACACCCTATTAAAAATGGCAAAATTAGAACCTAAGATTCTACTTCCCGGTCATGGGGTGCCTATAGTTGGTAAGGAACGAGTACAACAAGCTTTAGTGGATACTTCGTCCTATCTAAGTAGTATACATTCCCAAACTCTAGATCTCATGAATAAAGGATTTTCATTATCTGATATAATAAGAAGAGTAGAGATTCCCGTCAAACTTTCAAACAAATCCTATTTACAGCCAGTTTATGATGAGCCAGAATTCTTGATTCGTAATATATGGCGGTTGAATGGAGGGTGGTATGATGGTATTCCCAGTCATTTAAAACCAGCTTCTGAGGAAGAACTTGCACGTGTGATTTCTGGTTTAGCAGGTGGTCCCGATCGATTGGCAAAGCGAGCTTTGGAACTAGCTATTCAAAATGATCTCAAATTGGCCTGTCATCTGGTTGAATGGGCATTAATGAATAATCCCGATAATGAAGATATCAAAAAAATATATGAGAAGATTTTCACTGAACGTGTAAAATCAGAAACGTCAACAATGGCTGTAGGTATTTATCTCTCTGCTATCCGAAATGTAAGTGCGAACATTGAGGAAGAAATTGCGGGAAACAATACGATATTTGTACAATCCCAAATAATGAAAAATAGACAGATTAAAAAAAAAGTGTTTGGATCTTAGATCCAGCTGTTATTACCTCATTTTTTATTCCATAATTTAGGGAACAGCACCGGAGTATTTTTCTTATATTTCTCGTATTCCTGTTGTCCACCCCAAGTGTCATCTGCGAATTTCTCGAGTATAGGAAGCCCCGATACTTGTGTGATAAGCAAAAATACGAAGATGGGTGATATAAGAGCAAAGAATCGCCATTCAACTAGTGTTGGTAAGGAGATAATTGCGATTCCAACCCATAAGGTGATCTCTCCAAAATAGTTTGGATGTCTGGAGATAGACCATAACCCTACATTAATGAATTTACCTCTGTTTTCTGGGTTTCCGATAAATATTTTTTTCTGGCGATCCGCAGTAGCTTCAAATCCAAATCCAATTAACCACACTAGGAGACCTACCGCAAGAGCTGTCCAATCATACCAAAGAAATGAAGTAGTTGATTTGTTATCCCCAGTAATTGTAGCTAACGCAGCTGCCAGAGTGAAACTCACCCATAATCCTTGCAATGTCCATGCCCGGAAAAATTGAAAACCCGATTTCTTCAGCTCTTTAAATCGTTTGTCCTCTCCCGCTTTCAAGATTCTTCGGAATAAGAAGATTCCAAGCCGGAAAGCCCAAATCAAGACTAATCCCAAAATCAACAAGGTACGAAGATTAAAGTTCCTTGATAATAGGATGGAAATAATAATTACAGTTGTGTATGTCACTGAGCCTGTTAAATCATAATATTTTTCCGTCTTGTAAATAAACGAGGGAATAAATACTATCCACTGAATAAGAAATGCAATAGTTACCGCAATAGCGTATACGGGGATTACTCCGAAAACTACGTCACCTTTCCAACTAACCGCGAAAGCTAGACCCACAGCGATTAATGTTGTGATTATACTAGTTCCAAGAGCTTTAAGATCATTTTTTTCCATTTAAATTCACCATTGATTGTTATCAGACAATTGAAGTAATATATATGACTTCTTAAGTACCAGCATTTATTTTATATGTTCAGATAATCTGGTTAGAAACTTATTATCCGTTAAATAACGAATTAGAAGATAATTTATTCATCCATATTAAAAACAGATGATTTAGTAATTCATTGAATTTAATAGACTGGCTTAATTAATCTCGCTCATGATTTTAATATGATGTCTCGTTATGTTGTTATCATTAAGGCGGGATTCTTACTCTAATCCAGTCTGGTGTTTCTTAATTTTTAAAGTTTCTTTGTAATATTATTAGATAAGAATGAAAAAACCATGCAAAAGCAAATTAAACCTTTAAAAGGCCTAAGTGAGATAGGGTCGGATGTCGATCAAAAAACAATTACACTATCGGAGCTTTATAGAAAACTAAATACAAATGAAAATGGATTATCATCTTTAGATGCTACTGAACGACTGAGAAAAATTGGTCCCAACAAACTCATCGAAGAGAAATCCCAAAATCCAATTATTAAATTTTTTAGTTATCTAATCGATATCCTTAGTTTATTACTTTTCTTTGCGAGTTTATTAGCTTTCTTAACCAATAGCCCTGAATTAGGATTTGCGATCCTTTTTGTGATCTTTCTGAATGCGGGATTCAATTTTTATCAAGAAAGGCAAGCAATACAGGCTATGAAAGTCTTAAATAGCTGGATCCCTGTTGTGTCAAAAGTATTTCGTGATCGCAAAATTCAAAAAATCCAAGTCGAGAACATTGTTCCCGGTGATATAGTCGTCTTGGAGGAGGGGGATCGAGTCCCTGCCGATGCACGTGTGATTGAAGCATCGGAATTATATGCAATTGAAATTCCCTTAACCGGAGAATTTGATCCAGTTAATAAAATGCCAAGTTATGAACAACAACCTACAATTGGAAAAAATTCGATTAAGGACCAGCATTTAACACCTCAAAATATGGTGTTTATGAGTACTTCAATTGGGAAAGGGAGAGGAAAGGTGGTAGTTGTTTCGACTGGAATGAATACACGGTTTGGTCGAATTGCACATATGACACAGAGTGTTAAACCCGTTATTTCCCCTCTTCAAGTAGAAATCAATAATTTCGCAAAATACTCCTTTATCTTGTCATTTCTAATCGGTGGTGTTTTTTTTCTAATTAGTTTTTTTGTTATTCGACTACCGCTTATTGATAGTTTATTGTTCATTTTAGGAGTGATGATTGCCTGTGTTCCTGAAGGATTACAAGCTACTATTACCAGTGCTTTAGAAATTAATGTAATAAAAATGACCCGTCAAAATGTCTTAGTTAAGCGATTATCCGCTGTAGAATCCTTGGGAAGTGTCACTATGATTTGTACCGATAAAACCGGAACGATTACGAAGGGAGAAATGACTGTTAATAAAATTTGGGTAAATAATAAAATTATCGATGTTTCTGGTGTTGGATATCATCCTAAAGGCGAATTTAAAGACGGTGAACGAAACCTAAGGAAAGGGGAACTGAAAGAAATCGGATATCTTTTAAAAATCGGGGGATTATGTAATACTGCGAAACTACAACCGCCAAGTGATCAATCTCGAACATGGTCCATTTTGGGAGACACCACTGATGGTGCTTTATTAGTAGCTGCTTTAAAATATGGAATAAATTTATCTGAAGCATTGCGAAATGAGTCAATTTTGTCCATTTTCCCCTTTAATTCAGAACGGAAACTCATGACAACGATTCATGATTTAAAAACAGATGTCCATATATATTGTAAAGGAGCACTAAGAGCGATTCTGGATCGGAGCTCTTATATTCAGATGGGAAATAAATGGTTGCCCTTAAGCAATCCAAGAATAAGTTTAATTCGCGAAATTAATAGCCAATTTGCGAAATTTGGTTTGCGAGTAATTGCAATTGCTGAACGAATTTTACCCAAAACACAAATCTCATTCAATACAACCGTTGATCGCGATCAAATCGAAAATAATCTGACAATTTTAGGATTAGTCGCTATGAAGGATCCTCCCCGAATTGAAGTCAAAGACGCAATCTTGAAAGCAAAAAGTGCTCAAATTAAAATCAACATGATTACAGGAGATTATGGCCCCACTGCGGAAACTATTGCCAAGGAAGTTGGAATTATCGATGAGAATAAACCATCCGTCGTTTTAAAAGGAGAAGAACTAGAAAAAATATCAGACACTGAGTTAGCGTTGATTTTACAAAACTCAGGAAATATTTTTTCCCGTGTTACTCCTGAACATAAATTGCGGATAATTAATGTTGCTATGGGTATGGAAGAAATTGTAGCTGTTACTGGGGATGGTGCAAATGATGCTCCTGCTCTTCGCCAAGCTAGTATTGGTGTTGCAATGGGAGTCACTGGAACAGATATCGCAAAAGAGGCTGCTGATATCGTTCTTACTGATGATAGTTTTACCTCAATTGTCCATGCGATTGAAAACGGGCGAAATATATGGATCAATCTTAGAAAGTTTATTTATTATGTATACACACATAATTGGGCTGAATTAATACCATATGTCCTATTTGCGATTCTCAGAACTCCTTT
>Ga0209253_10005414_pt1 | contig 11060 bp, 8 predicted proteins | sample FrelakmetBRP12BR_FD_187145 | JGI IMG/M metagenome (GOLD analysis project Ga0209253, IMG submission 187145) | Freshwater lake sediment microbial communities from the University of Notre Dame, USA, for methane emissions studies - BRP12 BR (SPAdes)... | ecosystem: Environmental > Aquatic >... | reverse complement strand
CGGGGTGATGGTGAGGCGCTGCCCGCCGCCGAACGGCGCGATCCGCTCGATGCGGCCGGTGGCCTGGACGATCCCCGTGAACATCGGGGCGCCGGCTCAGGGTTCGAGGCGCGGGCGGTAGAAGTACCTGCCGAGCCAGCCGTCGCGCTCGCGCTCGGCGAGCGGTCCGAGCTCGCCCTGGTCGAGCCACATGCCGCAGCCCTTCGGGCACTCCTCGACCGCGATGCCGTGGAGCTTCACGGTCACCAGGTGCCTGTTGCACCGCGGGCAGGTGCCGTGGCCCTCGGGCTCGGCTTCGGCGCTACCGTGTTGCGCCCGGCGCAGCCTTTCGATCTTGAGCTTCTCCTGCTCCGCGAACCACTTGTCCTCCTCGGCGCGCTCCTTCCGGCGCAGTGTCTCGCCGAGGCGGTCTTTCGGCTCCATCGTGTCCTTGTCGCTCATGCTCCCTCCCCCGGAGCCGGTCGAACGAGCGGTGCATCGAGTCGCGCAGGCGGCGTGCCCAGTGGAACTCGTGCGCGAGCAGGGTGACGCCGACGAACACGAGCACGAGGCCCGGCCCCGGGACGAACGGCAGGCTGAGCACACCTCCACCCAGCACGAAAACGAACCCGGCGGCCAGTCGGGCCATGCGGTAGGTGGCGTGGATCATGCTGAGGCGGCGGGACTGCTGTCGAACCTGGCGATAGTAGGCACGCGTTCACGTCCCGGTCAACGAGTACGGCGCCCGTGGATCGCCGCTGGTCACGGCGCCCGCTTGACGGCAGCCCCGCGGTCCGCCACTCGGCTCCGGGTGGACGCGCGGGAGAAGATCCTGGAGACCGCGACGCGGCTCTTCTCCGGCCAGGGGTACGGCAGCACCTCCCTGTCCCAGGTGGCGAAGGAGGCGGAGGTCTCGAAGGCGCTCATCTTCTGGCACTTCGAGAGCAAGGAGAAGCTCTTCCGTGCCGTCGTGCAGCGGACGCTGGAGCCGTACTTCATCAACGTCGTCGAGGACCTCGCGGGCCTGTCCGAGATCGAGCAGATCACGCGCCTGGTCGACGAGTACTACGCCTTCGTGTCGCGGAACCTCGGCTCGGTCCGCTTCTTCCTGAGCCTCATCCTGCGCGAGGAGCAGCACCCGCACGACGTGGTCGGGCACATGAACGAGCTGCAGCGTGTCTACGTGAGCCTCCTCGCCGACGTGATCGAGAGCGGCCGCCAGCGCGGCACGCTGCGCGAGGACGTGCAGCCGACGCTGCAGGCGCAGCTCGTCATGTGCGCGCTCTACGGGATCCTGGTGCAGGGCTTCCTCGGTGGCGAGCAGCCGCCCTCGGCGGCGCTGCTTGCGCACCTGAAGACGACGCTGGTCGACGTGCTGCGCCGTTGCGGCTGACGCCGTGCCGGCCGGTGCCGTCGTGCGCGCTGCCGGGAGCCGTGTCGCCCGGCGCCGGCCGCGACTCCGCCCTGTCGCCTCGCCATCCACGCGCCTTGACATCCGCCTGCGGATTTTCGATAGCGCGCCACCATGCGGACCTGGACCGGGCGTGTCCTCCTCGGCGTCGCGTGTGTCCTCGGGACGGCAGGTATGTCGCCCGCGTACTATCTTGACAACGCGCGCAACTTCGACGTGCGGCTGCGCGCCTATGCGCAGCTCGGCGTCATGACCGAGTCGTCGTCGCGCGAGGGCTGCGATCCGGTCGTCACGCAGAGCGGGACGCGGCTGCCGCAGGACTTCCGCGTCTGCCCCCCCAAGTACGACGCCGGCGACCTCGCCCAGCAGCGCAACTTCTACAATCCCGAGTTCGACGCCCGCCTCACCGACTTCACGCGCTGGATGGGCGAGGTTCCCGGGATGGGCTGGATGCAGCCCGACGACTTCAAGTTCCGCTTCGCCTGGTGGGGCTTCTACGACGGCATCTACGACTATCTGAACCCCGAGTGGAACGACCGCGTGCGCGACCTGAAGACGCGTTTCTCGCAGAGCGACTCGCCCAGCACCCGGAGCTACCGCTTCGAGGACCAGAACAAGCGGTCGCGGGCCATCTACGCCAGCCGCAACCGCATCAACGAGCTGTACCTCGACTACACCAAGGGGCCGCTCTTCGTGCGCGTCGGACGCCAGGCGATCTCGTGGGGCGAGGCCGACACCATCGCCCTGCTCGACGTCTCGAACCCCTTCGACCTGACGCTCGGGGCGCCCGGGATCTACCAGGACATCGACGAAGCGCGCATCCCGCTGTGGACGCTGCGCACGACGCTCAAACTGCTGGACAGCTGGAAGCAGCTCTCGAGCCTCTTCGCCGACGCCTACATGGTGCCCGGGCCGATCGACACCACGGTGCCGATCAACCCGATCGCCGCGGGCGTGTCGCCCTTCAACCCGGACCAGCCCGATCCCCAGTACAACCTGACCTACGGGCCGACGCAGCCGCCCACCGACGCGCCGGGCCAGAGCCCGTTCCTGCACACGGTGGTGGTCGACAAGCTGCCGCCGAACACCTGGGCGAACACGCGCTGGGGCGCGCGGCTGACGGGCGTGCTGTTCCGCGACTACACCGTGCAGGGGTGGTTCTTCCGCACCTTCAACCAGCAGCCCGTGCCGCTGCTCTCGAGCAACTCGGCGTTCGACGCCGCGGCGGCGGGCCAGCTCACCCTGATCGACGACCGCGGCTACCGGCTGCGCGGGGGCGACTGCCTCGGCGCGGACGGTGCCCCCGTGCCCAAGGGCATCGCGACGACGTTCGGCCGCACGCGCGCCGGCCGGGCCTGCTCGTGGGCGGCCCCGGTGGTGACCGTGCTCCAGCGGCGGCTCGAGTCGGTGGTGGGTCTCGCGGCCACCTGGTTCAGCGAAGCGCTGCAGGGCATCGTCCGCACCGAGGCCGAGTACTTCATCGACGAGCTGGCCTTCATCCCCAGCCGCAACCTGAACGCGCGCACGCAGATCCCGCTCGCGATCCGCAAGGCCAACGGCGAGCCCTACTACGTCAACACCGTCGCGACGGCCGACTACCTGCGCTGGCTGGTCGGCTACGACCGCTTCTTCTTCTTCCGGCCGCTGAACCAGTCCAACAGCTTCCTGGTCAGCTCGGCGTTCAACGGCTCGTTCAACCTGAGCGAGCTCTTCGGCGGCCTGGACTACCGCAACCCGAACACGAAGCCGGGCAAGCTGAACGCGCAATCCGGGCCGATCCGCGGCGTGGCCGGGTGCCAGGGACGGCAGGCCCGGCGCAGCCCGCTCTGCGTCCGCACCCCCCCGCACAACTTCGTCGACGCGTACGCGTTCGAGGGCTTCCTGCAGACCGCGCTGCAGACCGACTACATGCACGGCAAGCTCACGCCGCGCCTCGTGCTCATCCAGGACGTGAGCGGCATCTTCGCCTTCCTGCCGTCGGTCACCTACCGCGTCAGCGACAACCTGCTGCTCTCGGCCACCTACATCGCGATCGCCGGGTCGCGGGAGGCGTCGATCGGGACGTTCCGCGACCATGACATGCTGCAGCTGCGCGTGACGATGCAGCTCAACTGAGGCGCGGGCGGCGGGCGGCCGCGGCCGCTGGCGTCGGAGGGCGCGGGCGGGGACGGGGGCTCCGCTTCGCTGCGTCGCGCACGGGCGCACACGCCCCCACCGGCCGCCGGTGGCGCGACGCAGAGGCGCTCCGCCCCCGGCCCCGCCCGCGCCAGGCCCGGACGCCGCGCCTCCGATCGCCCACCACGCCGCCGATGCTCTGATGGCGGCATCGGTCGGCTTCGCAGGACGGCCTCCGCGGACGCACGGGCAGCTCCACGAGAGCGCCCTGCCGGTCAGGGATGGAGGTGCGAGCGCACCCCGGCGCGGAAGTGGCGGAAGTGCAGGGCGAGCGACAGCGCCGCGTAGTACACCGGGTAGGCGAGGCTCGCCTGGATCACCCAGCGGGGCGCGGCCTCGATGTCGAGGAGCGCCCAGCTCAGCGCGAGCGCCCAGATGATGCCGAGGCCCACGGTGAGCGGGCGCAGCGTCGTGGTCCGCGACGGGTAGACATAGCGGATGGGGACGAAGACGCCGATCGCGAAGAGGGTGACCACGACGGCGTTGGTCACCGGCGCCCACCCGAGCATGTGGAGGTAGAAGGCCACGACGTTCCAGTACGAGGGGAAGCCCGTGAAGTAGTGGTCGGCGGTCTTGGCCGTGGTCTGCGCGAAGCCGTACGCGCTCGCCGCCGTCATCAGGGTGACGACGAACACCCCGCCGACCGGCGGCAGCAGCCCGGTGAGCAGCAGGAAGCAGGCCGGCACGATCACGTAGGTGAAGTAGTCGACGCAGTCGTCGAGGCGCGCGCCGTCGATCCACGGCAGCACCTGCTTCACGCCCACCAGCCGCGCCAGCGTGCCGTCGACGGCGTCGACCGCGAGGGTGTAGGCCATCCACCAGAACGCCTGCGCGACGTCCCCGCGCGCCGTGGCGAGCAATGCCAGGATGCCCGCCGGAGCGCCGCTCGCCGTCAGCAGGTGCACGCCCCACGCCGCCGCCACCCGCGCGGGGCCGGCGGCCGTCGTCGGCGCCGCGCCCGTCATCGGGGGGCCGGCCGGTGCGGCGCCGCGCGGGACGCAGGGGCGAGCATGGCCGCATTCAAGCGCGCTCGCCCCGCCGGCGCAACGCGCGGCGCGGACACGGGCAGTGGCGGGCGCCGGTGGCGGCTCAGCTGCGGCAGCGCTGCTTCGCGCCCCGGCGGGGCGGACAGCTCAGCGAGGCGGTGAAGGCATGCGAGCCGATCTGCAGGTTCGCGCTCAGCACGGGCATGCCGTCGGTCGCCGCCGCGATCTTCCGCATGCGGACGCGGACCTTGTAGACGCCGCCCCGCGTGCGCGCGAGCCGCACCGAGCAGCCGCTGGCATCGCGATAGGTGAGCCGCGAGCTCGTGCCGGCGGAGGCGCGCCGGCCGATCCGTGCGGGCATCGCCGCCGCGAGCACGGTGCCCGTCCCGCCGACCACGAGCACGCGCGCGGAGCCCGCCGTCCCGCCCGGGGGCAGGGCGATCGTGCCGCGCCAGTCGAGCCGCGCGCCCCGCGCGGTGAGGCGGGTTGCGAGCGTGCTGACCATGATCTGCTGGCAGGCCGGCTCGCCGGGGACCAGCGGGCAGGGGTCGCACAGGTCGCCCACGCCATCGCCGTCGGAGTCGGTCTGGGCCGGATTCGCCAGCCCGTACGCCGGATCGTCGCCCGGGCAGTTGTCGTCGACATCCATGACGCCGTCGCCGTCCAGGTCGTCCGTGGCCGGGCTGCCCTCGCCGCCGGGGTAGACGGCGCGCACCGCCGCCACGTCGTCGGCGCGCAGCGCCGCGCCGCGGCCGTCGAAGTGCGCGCGGTAGTACATGGTCGCGTCCTTCAACGCGGGGCTGGCCTCGCCGTCGTCTTCCGAGGAGTGGCCGATGCCGATGGTGTGCCCCAGCTCGTGGGTGGCGACCTCGGCGAGATTGTCCTGCGTCCAGAACGGGCAGCTCCCGAAGCCGTTGTTGAAGGTGATGTTGCCCTCGGTGATGCGGCGATAGCGCACGCCGTGCACCTCGAGGCTGTCGCTGCGCGGCGCCGTGCAGTAGCCGCCGAGGGCGAGGATCCCGCTGCACGACACCGGGTTCGGCATCTCGCCGAACGGGTCGCCGAAGACGATCTGCGAGACGCCGTCGCAGAGCAACGGCGCCGGCGGTTGGTCGCCGCCGCGCTGGAGCAGGAGAGACGCCCCCGACACGGTCGTCCACGCCGCCATGGCGGCGTCGATCGCCGCAAGCGACGCCGCCGCGCCGATGCCCGCGTCGCCACGGGCGTCGAGGCCGTAGACGACCGGCTGCCCGAGGTCCGGCTCGCGCCAGCGGCCGCTCGGCGAGTCCATCAGGGTGAAGGCCTCGAGCGTCATGCGCTCGGCATCCGGCGCCGTGGCCTCGGGCGGCACCTCGACGAGCGGTGCCGTCGCCGCACCGCTGCCGCGGGCCGTCTCGCGGCGGACCGTGGCGAGCAGCTCGCGCAGCGGCAGGCGGCGCCGGCGCGAGCCCCCGACGACGGGCTCGCGCAGCCGGCGCTCGGCCACGGCCTCCCCGGTCGCCACGTCGGTGTCGAGCAGGAACTGGCCCATGCCGAGGGCGGTGGTGCGGGCGGTGCCGTCGCGGTGGGCCGAGAGGAAGAGCAGCGAGCGCTGCCCCCGGCGGAACTCGGGCGAGCCGGCGATCCAGAGCCCGCGCCCGGCGAGCTGCCCGCCCGGCTGCTTCAGGACGAGGCGGCGGGGCGGCGACCCCTTCCACGAGTCCTCGACGTGCAGGGTGACGAGCGTGTTGATCGCGCCGTCGACCGTTCCCACCGTCTCGATGTCCTCCACGCTGGCGACGACGATGGCGTCGGCGGCGCGGGCGAGGGTTTCGTCGCTCATCGCCACGAAGGTGGTCGCGCGCGCAGCGGGCGCCGCACATGCCAGGGCACCGGCCAGTGCCAGCAATGCCGCGCGGATCGACCTTCGCACCATGCCCTCCCCGACCGCGTGAGCGCCGTGGTCGGCATGGCGTCGTGCAACACGGGTGCCACGGAGCCGGTCCGGGAATGTCCCCGGAAGTCCGGGGATCGGCCCGTCGTCGTGCGACGCGGAGGAGGCGATCCCTGCCCTGCCGGCAATTATTCGCCGGCTGGGAGGGATGCGGCCGGCGCGATCGAGGCGGCATCGCTGGTCGCCCCCGTGTCCGCGACCAGCGCAGCGAGCCGCTCGATCTGGCCGGCCGGCAGGCTGCGGGCGGCGAGGTCGCGGAACTTCGCGCCCAGGGCGTCGGCGGACGGGAAGTGCTCGGGATCGCCGAGCGGGTGCTCGATCCGCCGCTCCAGCGCCGGGCCGCGGCGCCGGACGATCCTCACCCAGGCCGGCCAGGCGCGCGGATAGTGCGCGTCGAGGGCGGCATCGCGGACCGGCGCCACCCGCGGCATCAGGCCGAGCACGACGGGATCGTCGAGCACGGGCAGCGCGAACTCGGCGGGCGATGCGCGGCCGCGCGCGAGCGCGACCGCGACGCCGAACGGCAGGCTGAACTGGGCATCCACCACGGAGGTCGGGCGCAGCTTGCGCTCGAGGGGCTCGCACACGATGGGGAACCCCGCAGCGACGATGCCCACCTCGATCCGCTCGACGTCGTCGGGTCGCACCCCGGACTCGGCGCGCAGCGCGAGCACGGCATCGATCGGCGCCTGCACGTAGCGGCAGCAGGCGTGCGGCTTGACACCCGTCCGCATCAGCTCGAAGCCGCCGTGCGGCGCGAGGGCGGCGGGGTCGGGCGCGTCCGACCACGCCGCGAGCACGCCGAAGCGGCCTTCGAAGATGGAAGCCGGAGCCACGAACCCCGCCGCGGCGAGCGCCGCCGCGTGCACGCCGGCGCACGCGGCCCAGCCGGGATGCAGGCGTTTGGTCCAGCTGCCGTCGGCGAGGAACTCGAGCGAGCCGGCGCCCTGGCTGCCGGCGATGCCGAAGGCGTGGACCAGCGCGTCCGCGTCCAGCCCGAGGACGACACCGGCCGCGGCCGCCGCGCCGAACACGCCGCACGTGCCGGTTGGGTGGTAGCCGCGCGCATAGTGGCGTGCGGGCCCCAGCGCCATCGCCAGCCGGGCCGCGACCTCGTAGCCCGCGACCGCGGCGCGCAGCAGCAGCTCCCCGCTGGCCGGAGCGAGCGCGGCCGCGGCGAGCGCCGCCGGGAACACGCTCGCCCCCAGGTGGATCGAGCCGCCGAGGTGCGTGTCGTCCATCTCGAGTGCGTGCGCCGCCGCGCCGTTCGCGAGCGCGGCGTGCGTCGCCGGCAGCCGCGCGGTCGTGCCGATCACCGGCCCGTCGCCGCCGAGCCGCAGGCGGGCAAGGCCGGCACGCAGCGCGACGCTCGAAGGTTCCGGCGCACCGCCGAGCGCGACGCCGAGGAAGTCGAGCAGGAAGTCGCGGGCACGCGCCAGCACCGCGGCGGGGAGCGGCGCTGCGCGCAGGGCCGCCACCTCGGCGGCGAGCCGCCGGGCGATCGTGTCCGTCATGTCGCATTCCGCTGCGCGCGGCGGCCGCCGCCATCGTCCCGACGCGTCACGCGCCGGCTCCGCGCGCGGCCGGCACGTGTGCCTGCCAGGCAGCGAAGCGCGTCTCGCGCTCGTCGACGTCGAGGCGCGGCTCGAAGACCCGGTCCCGCCGCCACGCGGCGGCCAGCTCGTCGGTGCCTCCCCACACGCCGGTCGCGAGGCCGGCCAGATAGGCCGCGCCCAGCGCCGACGCCTCGATCACGGCCGGGCGCTCCACGGGGAGGCCGAGCGCGTCGGCCTGCGCCTGCAGCAGCACGTTGCTGCGCGCGACGCCGCCGTCGGCCCGCAACGTGCGCGGCTCCGCGTGCGGCGAGTCGGCCCGCAGTGCGTCGTACACCTCGCGGCAGCGCCAGGCGATGCCCTCGAGCACGGCGCGGACGACGTGGGCGCGCGTCGTCGCGCGCGTGAGACCGCCCAGGACGGCGCGCGCCGAGGCGTCGAGGTAGGGCGTGCCCAGCCCCTGGAACGCCGGCACCGCCCACGCACCGCCCGCGTCGGGGACCGAGCCCGCCACCGCGTCGGCGTCGGACGGGTCGCCGAGCACGCCGAGCCCGTCGCGCAGCCAGACCAGCGCGGCGCCGACGGTGATCGCCGAGCCCTCCAGGCAGTAGGAGAGCACGCCGTCGCGGCGCCAGAGCACCAGCGGGTAGGCGCCGCGGCTCGAGAGCACCAGGTCGGCGCCGGCGTTCATGTCGAGCATCGCCGCGGTCCCGTAGGAGATCTTCACCTCGCCGGGCACGAGCCGCAGCTGCCCCATCATGGCCGCCTGCTGGTCGCCGACCACGGCGGCGAGCGGCACGGGCGGCAGCCCGCGCGACCCGTCGAGCGGAGCGAGCACGGCGCTCGAATCGACGATGGCGGGCAGCGAGGCGAGCGGGATGCGCAGCGCCTCGGTGACGCTCGCGCTCCAGTCGCGCCGCACGAAGTCCCACAGCCCGCTGCACGAGGCATGGGAGGCGTCGGTGACCCGGGCGCGCCCGCCGGTGAGGCGCCAGGCCAGCCACGAGTCGAGCGTGCCGCAGGCGAGGCGGCCGGCGCGCAGCCCGCTGCGCTCCGGGTCGACCCGGTCGAGCAGCCACTCGATCTTGCTGGCCGCCATCAGGGGGTTCACGTAGAGGCCTTCGGACATCAGCGCCGCGCAGCGCTCGGTGGTGCGCATGTCCTGCCAGGAGAGCGCGCGGGCGGCCGGGGCGCCCGTCGCGCTGTCCCAGACCACGGCGGTGGCGCGCTGCGCGCTCAGCCCGACGGCGCGCACGCGCCCGGCCGCCACCTGCCCGAGCGCCGCGCCGAGCACATCGAACAGCGCGGCGTCCAGCGCCTCGAGGTCGTGCTCGACCAGGCCCGGCCCGGGGCAGACGGGCAGGGTCTCGCGGTGGGCGCGCGCGACGGGGACGCCGCTCTCGTCGACCAGCAGGGCGCGCACGCCCGACGTGCCGACGTCGAGCGCGAGGACGAGGGGCGAGGAAGCGGACGCGGCCATCGAGCCGTCGTCCTTACTGCATCCCGAGCACCGGAGGGAACCGGGCGACCGCTTGACCCGGGGCAGGCCGTTGGCTTGCATCAGGCGTCCGGCCCATGGCCGGCCGAAGGAGATCCCGATGCTCATCAAGATGCGCCGCGAGGCGTCGCCCGACGAGGTCCGCACGGTCGAGCACAAGCTCCACGATCTCGGCTTCCGGACCGGCAGGCTCGAGGGCGTGGAGATCACGCTGGTCGGCGTCTACGGCGACATCTCGAAGCTGCCGCTGGGCGAGATCGCCGAGCTGCCCGGGGTCGAGCAGCTCATCCCCATCAGCCGCGCCTACAAGCGGGTCGCGCAGAAGGGGACGCCGCAGGCGCCCATCTACCAGACGGTGAACATCGGCCCGGTGGTCTGCGGCGGCGACGACCTCGTCTTCGTGGCGGGCCCCTGCTCGGTCGAGAGCGAGCGGCAGATCATGGCGGCCGCCGAGCTGGTGGCCGAGGCCGGCGGGCAGGCGCTGCGCGGGGGCGTGGTGAAGTACCGCTCGAGCCCGTACAGCGGCTGGGAGGGCCTCGGCGCGGCCGGCCCGGAGGCGCTGCGGCGCGCGCTCGCGCTCATCGTCAAGGCCGGGCGGGCGGCCGGCCTTCCCACCGTGGTCGAGGTCCTCGACGCCGCCGACGTCGCCGTGTACGAGGACGCGGGCATCGACTGCCTGCAGATCGGCGAGCCCAACGCCAAGAACCAGGCGCTGCTGAACCGCCTGCGCAGCACGCCGCTGCCGGTGGTCCACAAGCGCGGCAACTCGCTCGACACCGAGGCGTATCTCCTCTGGGTGGAGCGCATGATGACGACCGGCAAGGAGAACGTGATCCTCTGCGAGCGCGGCATCACGAGCGCCAACCGCTACACGCGCAACACGCTCGACGTCGCCTCGATCGCGGCGTTCCGCTACCAGCTCTCGGGGCTGCCGGTCGCGGTCGACGCCTCGCACGGCACCGGCATCCGCGACCTCGTCCACCCGGCCACGCTCGCCGGCGTCATGGCCGGGGCGTCCGTGGTCCTGGTCGAGGCGCACCCGAACCCGCTGATCGCCAAGTCCGACGGCCACCAGGGCCTGTTCCGCGAGCAGCTGGCTGGACTGGTGAAGGCGGCGCGGGCGACGTGGGCGCTGCGGCGCGAGCTCGACCGCGAGTACCTGCCGTCGGTCGCGCTCGAGCACGCGTACATGGCCCGCATGGAGGAGGACCGACGCCGCTTCTTCGCGCCCTGAGCGCCGGCGCGGCCGCGGACGTCCACGCCGACGAGCGCCTGCGGCGGCGGGCCGCGGTGACGTCGCTCCTCGTGGGTGGCGCGCTGCTCGGAGTGAAGTACGTCGCGTGGCTGTGGACGGGCACGTGATCGTCCCCGAGTACTGGCCGGTCTACCAGGCACACCACCACACCGACAGCTTCGTGGCGCGCGTGCTCGAGGCGTCGGCGCTCGAGGGCGGCGTGATCCTCCACGTCGACCCGTGCCGCCGCGCGTTCTGCTCGCAGTGCCCGGTCGCGGGCTGCCCCGTGCG
>Ga0209253_10005413_pt1 | contig 11062 bp, 11 predicted proteins | sample FrelakmetBRP12BR_FD_187145 | JGI IMG/M metagenome (GOLD analysis project Ga0209253, IMG submission 187145) | Freshwater lake sediment microbial communities from the University of Notre Dame, USA, for methane emissions studies - BRP12 BR (SPAdes)... | ecosystem: Environmental > Aquatic >... | reverse complement strand
TCGACGCCTTCTGCGAAACGATCGGGTTCACGCCGGCGCAGACGCGGCGCGTGTTCGCGAGCGCGCGGGCGCACGGATTGCCGGTCAAGCTGCACGCCGACCAGCTGTCCGACACCGGTGGCGGCGCGATCGCGGCCGAAGCATCTGCGCTGTCGGCCGATCATCTGGAATACACGAACGACGCCGGGGTCGCCGCGATGGCGAAGGCCGGGACCGTGGCGGTGCTCCTGCCCGGCGCGTTCTACGCGCTGCGCGAAACGCGGATGCCGCCCGTCGCGGCGCTCAGGCGCGAAGGCGTGCCGATCGCGGTCTCCACCGACTGCAATCCCGGCACGTCGCCGACGACGTCGCTGCTGCTGATGATCAACATGGCGTGCACGCTGTTCAGGCTCACGCCGGAGGAGGCGCTGATGGGAGCGACCGTGCACGCGGCGCGCGCGCTCGGATTGAACGACCGCGGGGCGCTCGCCCCGGGGCTGCGCGCGGATCTCGCGTGCTGGGCGATCGCCGAGCCGGCGGAGCTTGCGTATCGCATCGGCGGTGCGCCGCCGACGCGCATCGTGCGCGGCGGGCGCGTCGCGGAAAGGCACTGACGATGGCGCTGTGGAAACTGAAGACCGGCCATGGACCCGTGATCGTCGACGTGCCGCACGCGGGCGTGGAGATTCCCGAGGCGATCGCCGCGCGCCTCACGCCCGCGGCGCTCGCGCGCCCCGACACCGACTGGCACGTCGAGAAGCTCTACGATTTCGCGGCCGAGTTCGACGCGACGCTCATGTGCGCGACGCATTCGCGCTACGTCGTCGATCTCAATCGCGACCCGTCGGGCAGCGCGCTCTACCCGGGGGCCGACAACACGGAAGTCTGCCCGACGCGGACGTTCGCCAGCGAGCCCGTCTACCTCGATGGCGGGGCGCCGCAGCCGCGGGAAGTCGCGGAGCGCATCGAAGAATATTTCACGCCGTATCACGCGCGGCTGGCGGCCGAGATCGCGCGTGTGCGCGCGCGCCACGGATACGCCGTCCTGCTCGACGGACATTCGATCCGCAGCGAGGTGCCGCGCTTCTTCGCGGGCCGCCTCCCCGACCTCAACCTGGGCACTGCCAACGGCGCGAGCGCCGCGCCATCGCTGCAGGCGCGCGCGGAGGCCGTGCTGAAGGGCGCGGACGGCTTTACGCACGTCGTGAACGGGCGCTTCACGGGAGGGTGGATCACGCGGCACTACGGGCGTCCGCGCGAGGGTGTCCACGTGCTCCAGCTCGAGGTCGGCGAGCGCTGCTACATGGACGAAGCGCCGCCGTACCCGTGGGATCCCGCCCGCGCGGCCGCGCTCGTGACCGTGCTGCGCGCGCTCGTCGCCACCCTGGCCGCCTGGCAGCCCCGCCGGTGATCCGCATCTACATCGCGCGGCAGCGCTACGACGCCTGGCTGGTCGCCGACCGCCTGAATCAGGCGGGCATCCGCGCGCACGTGTTCAACCAGCACGCGTCGAGCATCGTCGGCGACGTACCGCCCGACGTCGCGCAGCCGCAGGTGTGGCTCGAGCGCGAGTGCGACGTCGAGCGCGCGCAGGTCGTGCTCCGGGACATCGAGGCCGCCGGCGCGCGCGGCGGAAGCATCGCGTGCGGCGCGTGCGGCGAGGACTCCCCCGCCAATTTCGACCTCTGCTGGAAGTGCGGCGCGAGCCTCGCGTGACGTCGCCGAATCACGGCGCGCTTCGCGCTGCGTGACGCGGCGCTGAATGCCGCCGTGGCCGGATCGCGGGCCGGGCGAAGCCGGACCCAGCGACGTGGTCACGTCGCGAACCAGTATCTGGTCAGATGGAAGAAGATGGGAGCAGCAAAGACGACGGAGTCGAGTCGATCGAGCATGCCGCCGTGGCCCTCGATCAGGTTGCCCCAGTCCTTCACGCCGCGGTCGCGCTTGATCGCGGACAGCACGAGTCCGCCGAAAAACCCCATCCCGGTGATCGCGAGGGACATGAGCGCGGCCTGCCAGAAGTTGAATGGCGTGATCCACCACAGCGACGCGCCCAGCGCGGTCGCGCACAGGACGCCGCCGGCGAGGCCCTCGACGGTCTTGGACGGCGACACCTCGGGCGCGAGTTTGTGCTTGCCGAAGAGCTTGCCCCACACGTATTGCAGCACGTCGCTCGACTGCACGACGATCACGAGGAACGCGATCAGCAGCAGGTTGCGGTCGTCGTAGCCCGGGATGTTCAGCGTGAGCAGCGCGGGCACGTGCGAGATGCAGAACACGCTGATCATGAGGCCCCACTGCATCTTGGCGGTGCGCTCGAGGAAGCGCTTCGTGTCGCCGCCGGCGACCTCGAGGATCGGCAGGATCAGGAAGACGTAGACCGGGATGAAGATCGCGTAGAGGCCGTACCAGCCGAACCAGACCAGCGCGTACTGCGCCGGCAGCACGACGAAGAAGGCGGCGGTGAGTGCGAGGTAGTCGGCGCTGCGCGTGTACGTCAGCGTCATGAACTCCCGCAGCGCTGCGAACGAGATGAAGAGGAACAGCAGGATCACGCCGGTCTTGCCGAACAGGAACGCGAGGCTGATCACCAGCACCATCACCCACCACGCCTTGATCCGCGTGTTGAGGTTGTCGATCGTCGCGTGCGGCTGGTCCTTCGCGACCGAATGCTTGAGGACGTAGCCAACGATCGACGCGACCACGAGGATCAGGCCGACGCCGACGAACAGCGAGTAGGTCTGCTGCTGCGGCGTCATGCGGCGGGCGGCATCAGCGCGAGCAGCGCGTTACGGGTGCGCTCGACGAACGCGTCCTTCGGCTCGTCGGGCGCGAGCTTGAGCGGCGCGCCCACCGTCAGCGTGCACAGCAGCGGCACCGGCAAGAGCCGGCCCTTGGGCATCACGCGGCGCGCGTTCTCGATCCACACCGGGACGAACTCGAGGTCGCGGCATGCGTTCGCGAGGTGGTAGATGCCGCTCTTGAACGGCAGCAGCGTCTCGTCGGTCGTGTTGCGCGTGCCCTCGGGGAACACGATCAGCGAGTCGCCTTGCTCGACGACGGCGGCCATCTGCGCGATCGGGTCCTCCGTGCGGGTCTTGGGGTCGCGGTCGATGAGGACGGCCCGGATCACGCGCTCCGCGACGTACGTGCGCAGCCTGCCCTTCCGCCAGTAGTCGGCGCCCGCGACCGGACGCGTCCGCTCCCGCAGGTCGTCCGGCAGGCACGCCCAGAGCAGCGCGAAATCGCCGTGGCTGTTGTGGTTCGCGTAATACACGCGCGGGCCGGCCGCGGGCGCGCATCCCTGCCACAGGATGCGGGCGCCGGTCAGCGCCTTGGTGAATGCGCACAACGCACGCGCGTAGAGCGCGTCGAGCGTCATTTATGGGGCGTTACGGAAATGCATGACAATCACTCCGTCGTTCCCGCGAAAGCGGGAACCCAGCGACTTTCCACCTACGACGCTGGGTCCCCGCTTTCGCGGGGACGACGGTAGTTCTGCGGATGCCGTCACTCATTTCGGTAAGGATCGGTAATGGAGGGGGTCTTGTTCAACGCAGCGCGATGGTGCCTGCGGCGAGCACAAAGAGCAATCCCTGCGCCGCCGTCAGCCAGCCGAGCCGGCGCATCAGCTGCAGCGCGCCGTGGCAGCGCGTGTCCCAGTCGCGCCCTTCCTTGTCGGCGTGCTGCATGCCCACGCCCCGCAGCGCACGGTCGAGATGGTCGGTCCGGAAGCCGGACTTGTGCACGGCGTCGACCAGCGCCTCGAACACCATCGCGTCGAACTTCACGCGCAGCGCCATCCATTTCGCGAGCAGTCCGACCAAGACGATGGCGGCGAGGACCGCGATCGTGATGGGGGCGACGGGTTGCAGCAGCGCGAGCGCGATGCCCGCTGCCGCGACAACGGTGAATCCCGTCGCCAGCGTGTCGAGCGTGGCGGATGCTGCCAGCGCGTCGGCGGTCAGGCGCAGCCGCCAGGCCAGCGATTCGTCGATGGTATCGGTGAGGGTCATGAGCGCGAAGGCAGGCGCATGGCGTGCAGCGATTTGCGATGCCCATCTCCCAGCACGACGCGTGCCTGAACCGCGCGCACCCGCGCGAGCGCCGCGTCGACCGTCGCGGCGCGGCGGGTCGCCAGCAGCCACGCGGCGACGGCGCAGGCGCTGCGGGACAGTCCCAGCGCGCAGCACACCAGGACGGGACCCCGGGTGCGCAGCCGCTCGATGGCCGCGGCGGCCTCGGCCAGCGTCGCGGGCGCGGGTGCCGTCAGGTCGAGGATCGGGACCACGACGAGCATGCGGGGACCGGGGGTCATGTCGAATTCGGCGGTGAGGTCGACGATGCCCGCGAAGCGTTCCAGGTCTGCGTCCCACATGGAGGGCACGCGCCCGATCCAGACGCCGTCGCCGATGGCGACCGGCGCCGGATCGCGCCAGGTCCACCAGCGCGAGTTGAGCCAGGCGCCGGCGAGGTACGGCGCCAACAGCCACCGCGCCGCCGGCCGCAGGCGCCCGTTCGCGCCCTTCTGGAAGCCCGCCGGTCCCAGGCCGGCATAGCACGCGGCGACGATCGCCAGCGACAGCGCGGGCCAGCCGAGCCACGACGCCGCGCCGCCGACCGCCTGGGCCGAAACCAGACAGGCGAGGGCCCCGCCGGCGTACAGCAGCCCCAGCCGGTGACGGGCAGGGGCAGTCGCCGTGCGCCACGCGGCAGCCGGGGTGTGGATCCCGGGTTCCGCGAACGGCCACAGCCAGACGCAGAGCCAGCCCAGCGCGAACCCCGTCGGGATGTCGATGAAGTGGTGCTGGTAGGTGGTCAGCACCGAGGCGCCGATCAGCAGGAACCAGACGGTTAGTAACGCGTAAACCACGCCTCGGGTCTTGCGCGCATACAGCACCCACAGGACGACCGCCAGCGCGATGTGCAGCGACGGGATCTGGTTGTACGGGAGGTCGAAGCCCAGCAGCGCGTCGAACATCGCGCCGAACACGCCGTCGGCGCCGGGCCGGTCGAATGAATAGCGGTACGGCAGCGCAACGAAACAGGCGACGGCGAAGAGCTGCGCCGTCAGCAGGCGCTTCGCATGCGTGTCGAGCTCGCGGCGCGACGTGCAGGCGAAGAGCGACAGTCCGTACAGCGCATCGATCGACCAGTACGGCACGATCGTCCACGCCCAGAACGGGATCGCCCGCTCCCAGCCGAACGCGAGCGACGGTACGCCCACACGCTGCGCGGCGGTCCAGTTCGCGAGGCCGTACGTGACGAAGAAGAACGGCGCGAGGAACAGCAGCCACGCGAATGCGCGGCGCCACGGCCGGCCGGGCGCGGGAATCATCGCGGGTTCAGGGCGGGGTCAGGTGCGACCTTCGCCGGCATTGGGCACGTGGATGAAGTCGCGCGGGGATGTCGTGACGAGCTCAGTGCTATGGCACGTTTCCGAAATGCATGACAAACACTTCGTCGTTCCCGCGAAAGCGGGAACCCAGTGACTTTCCACGTACGACGCTGGGTCCCCGCTTTCGCGGGGACGACGGGAGTTTTGCGGATGCTGTCACCCACTTCGGCAAGAGTCGGCAGGTCAGACACGACTTTCCCCGGCGTTGCGCCCTTGCTCGGAGTCGCGTGCAAAAGTCGTCTCCGACCCCACACGACGCGCGACGCAAACCGTGAAGATGCCCCACTCGTCGATGCGCTGGTCGAATTTGCGGAACCCGGCGTTCGCGACCAGCTGATCCATCTCCGCCTGCGTGCGCCGGCGCATCACCCACGCATGGCCGCCGCGATGGCTCGTCAACGCGCGCGCGATGAGCTCGAGCTGCGGATGCCACGGCTGGCACGTGTAGACCAGGAGGCCGCCGGGCTCGATGGCGTCGGCGAGACCCTGCAGCGACGCGCGCACCGGCGCGTTGTCGGGGAAGAGCTCGTAGAGCCCCGAGACGATGCCGATCGTCGGGCGCGGCGAGATCGCCGCAAGGCTCGCGCGGTCGAACGCGTCGCCCTGCGCGAACGTCGCGATGGCTTCCAGACTCCGCTCGCGGATCAGCGCCTGTCCCTGCGTGACGTTGCGCGCATCGAAGTCGCGCAGCAGGATCGCATCCGGCTCAGCCGATGCTGCCGCGACCGCATCGAGCACGTAGCGGCCATGGCCGGCTGCGACGTCGAGGATGCGCGCCGGCGCGCCGGCGTCCTGGCGGTCGGCGATCGCGCGCTGCAGCAGTTCCTCGATGTGGCGCTTGCGCTGGCGGATGCCGCGCCACCCGATCGATTCGAGGTACGTGCGGTCGACGAGGCGGCCGACGGGCGTCACGCCGTCCGGCGTGTTCCGGTAGACGTAGTCGAGCGTGCTGCCTGAGTCGAAACCCGTCGCGTGACCGAGCTTCACGCCGGTCGACAGGAGACCGCCGACGCGCAGCGACGCGCGCGTGGCCGCCCAGTACAAGCCGCGCGGAGAAAGCGGCGGCAGCGGCGCGGCGAGCGCGTCGGACTCCTCGCGCGTGAAACTGCCCTGGTCGGCGTCCGTCAGGTCCGGCTGCGCGAACGGCGCGGCGAACCGCCGGAGCAGGAACGACCGCATGCGGGCGACGGCCGCCGCGCGATCGCGCTCGCCGAGCGTGTCGTGATAGAAGCCGTGCAACAGGTGGCGCTCCTTGACCGGCGAACCCAGCCGCGCGAAGAACGCGTGCTGCGGACCGTGGTGGACGACCCAGTCGTTCGCCGAGCTGAGCAATTGTGTGGGCACGACGATCGCCTGCGCGTCGGCGACGACGCGGTCGGCGGCGTCGTACAGGCCGAGCAGCACGCGTACGGAAATCGCGCGCGCGATCAGCGGATCGCTGTCGTAGCTCGCGATGCGCTCGGGATCGCGCGTCAGGAACTTCGCCTTCACGTAGCTCGTGACGAAGAAGTTGCCGCGCAGCGCGTGCATGAGCTTCAATCCGGCGCGCGCGAACGGCACGTACAGCTTGACCTTGAACGCCGGCGACGCCAGCACCATGCAGCGGATGCGCGGCGCGTAGTCGTGCGCCCATGCGGCTGCCAGCACCGCGCCCACGCTTTGCGCGATCACCGCGATGTCCTCGACCGCGATGCCGTGCTCGGCGACGATGCGGTCGGCGAACGTCTGCATGTCGCGCACCGACGCCGGGATGCCCGGCGAATCGCCGCGCGCGCCGGGCGAGCGGCCGTGCCCGCGCGCATCCCACGCGAAGAAAGCGAAGTCCGGCAGGCCCAGTTCATCCACGAGGTGCGCCATGCGCCCGGAATGCTCGTGCCCGCGGTGGAACAGCACGATCGCGCCGCGCGCGGGCGTCGCGGTGGCCGGCCAGTGCCGGTAGAAGAGATCCACGCCGTCGTGCGTGCGGAACGTGCGTTCCTGCGCGACGCGGGGCAATACGGCGCGGGCCGCGGAATCGTTCACGTCAGTCCCGCCGGGCCGCCCCAAGGGACTGACGTGCCCCCTTGGGGGGCAGCGAGCACAGCGAGCGTGGGGGCCGTTTTCCATCCCGCCGGGCCGCCCCAAGGGACCGACGTGCCCCCTTGGGGGGCAGCGAGCACAGCGGGCGTGGGGGCCGTTTTCCATCCGGCCGGGCCGCCCCAAGGGACTGACCTGCCACGGCCTCATTGGTCCCGCACGACACGCGGATCGCAGCGTGTCGGCCGTCGCCCACGCGCGCGGACGCGCTCTTCGAGCCTGGGCTTCGCCCCGCGCGCGAGGGCGGCTTTGCGGGCAGCGAGCACAGCGAGCGTGGGGGTAGTTTCACCTAGGGGACCTCGCGCAGGCCGCGCTGCACGCGGTTCGCAATCGTCCACGCGAGCGCGAACGCCAGCGCCGGCATCACGTACGCGACCCAGTCCGGCAACGCGGTCGCGAGGCCGAACCACAGGCCGAGCGCGCCGAACACGAACGCGCGGTCGCTCTTGCCCATCGGACCGTCGTAGCGGCGCGATGCACCCACCATGGGACCCAGCACGCCGGCGAATTCGGAAATGACCGCTAGGACGATCACGATGCCGGTCCACAGCGGCGAGAACGGCGGCACCAGCGCGAACGGCAGGTACAGCGCCGCGTCGGACACCACGTCAGTCAGCTCGTTGAGGTAGGCGCCGAGGCGGCTCTTCTGCCCGTGCTCGCGCGCGAGCATCCCGTCGATCGCGTTGAACGCCATCCGCACGAACATCCACAGCGGGATGAGCAGGAAGGGCCAGCGCTCCGGCACCCGCGCCGCCACGAAGGCGCCGAGCGCGACCGACACGACGGCCGCGGCGACGGTGACCTGGTTCGCGGTCACTCCGGCGCGGGCGAGTCCACGCGCGAGTGGACGCAGCAGCGCCTGGAACCTCGGCTTCAGTGCGTAGATGGACAATGCGCAGTGCTCCTGAATCTGCGTGCGCCAGGCGCCGACGGCGCAACGCGCAGTCTACCGAAACGTCGCGATGGCCGACAGCGGCTTGCGCGCGATGTCCGGCACCGTGGCATCGGCGGCCGGATAGCCGGTGACCAGCAGCACGAAGGGCCGCTCGTTGGCCGGGCGCTCGAGGATCTCGTTGAGGAACGCCATCGGGCTCGGCGTGTGCGTGAGGCACGCGAGCCCCGCGTTGTGGAGCGCGGCGATCAGGAAGCCGGTGGCAATGCCGGTCGAGTCGATCGGGTAATACTGCTTGATCCGCTCGCCCGCTGGTCCGAGCTCATAGGCCCTGTAGAACACCGCGATGAGCCATGGCGCCGTCGTCAGGAAAGGCTTGTCGCTGTCGGTGCCGAGCGGCGCGAGCGCAGCGAGCCACTCGGGCGTCGCGCGTCCCGCGTAGAACTCTCGTTCCTCGGCCTCGGCGCCTTCGCGAATCCGGCGCTTGAGGGCGGAATCGGACACGACGACGAACTGCCATGGCTGCTGGTTGGCGCCGGACGGCGCCGAACCCGCCGCACGCAGGCAATGCTCGATGATCTCGCGCGGAACAGGCTCGGAGGAAAACGACCGGATGGTGCGTCGCCGCTGCAGCAGCGCGTCGAACGCGCGGGCGCGCTCGCGCATCTCGCTCTCCGGCAGCCGCCGGTATGACGTCAGCGGCAGCGGCCGGAACGCATCGGCCATCGGCTACGCGCGCGGATCGTCGAGCAGCGCCCGGGCCTTTTCGACGCCGGCGGCGACGGCCTTCGCGTTGGGCGGAGGGGCGTCATCATCGTCGTAGCCCTTGCGGCCGCGTCGGCGCAACACCATCCACCAAATGACGCCGCCGCCTGCCAGCAGTACGAAGGGGCCGAACCACAGGAGCCACGTAATGCCCTTGACCGGCGGGTTGTAGAGGACGAAGTCGCCGTAGCGCGCGACGAGGTACTCCTTGATCTGCTCGTCGTTCTTGCCCTGGACCGCGAGGCCGCGCACTTCGCGGCGCAGGTCCTCGGCAAGCGGCGCGCTCGAATCGGCGAGCGACTGGTTCTGGCAGACGAGGCAGCGCAGCTCTTCCTCGAGCTTCTTGAGGCGCGCGTCGAGCGCCGGATCGGATTGGGCGAACGCGGCGGCCGGAAGGACGAGCGCCGCGGACAGCAGCGAGGTGAGGAGAATGCGCTTCATGCTTTTTGCAGCTGCCGGATGAGCGGCAGGATCTTCTGTTCCAACGCCTCGGTCGTGATGGGGCCGATCTGCTTGTAGCGGATCATGCCGTTCTTGTCGATCACGAACGTCTCCGGAACGCCGTAGACGCCCCAGTCGATTCCGACGCGGCCGTCGGCGTCGACGACGGAGATCTTGTACGGATCGCCGTTCTGCGCAAGCCACTGCTTGCCCAGTTCATTGCGGTCCTTGTAGTTGAGGCCGATCACCGGCACGACGTTCGCCCGCGCGAGCTCGACCAGCAGCGGATGCTCGACGCGGCACGACACGCACCACGACGCCCAGACGTTGAGCAGCCAGACCTGGCCCTTCATGTCGTCGGTCGAGAGTTTCTTCCCGGGCTCGTGCAACTGCGCGAGCGTGAACGCGGGCGCGGGCTTATCGACGAGCGGCGAGGGCACCTCGCGCGGGTCGCGGTACAGGCCGACCCACAGGAACGCGACGATGATGAGGAAGACCGCGAGCGGCAGCAGCAGGCGCAGCGTTTTCATGGTTCGTTGCTCGGTTTCATGATGCCGGGAGGCCCCTCACCCCAACCCTCTCCCCGCATGCGGGGAGAGGGAGGTTCTGTGGTTCGGTTCGCGTACGTAGGCAACTCGCCGAGGGGAACGCTTCGATTGCATCACGCCCGCGCCGCGCCGGCGAGCGCGCCGAGCTTCTGCTTCACGGCAAGCCGGTAGCGCCGGTCGGTCATCGCGATGAAGCCGCCCAGCGCCATCAGGAACGCGCCGCCCCAGATCCAGTCGACGAACGGCTTGATGTAGATGCGCATCGCCCACGCGCCCTCGACGCCCTTGTCGGAGACGGGCTCGCCGATCGACACGTAGCGGTCGCCGAAGAAGCCGGTGTCAATCGCCGCCTCGGTCATCGGCATGCCCCCGGCGTTGTAGATGCGCTTCTCGGAACGCAGCGTGCGCAGGAGCTGGCCGTTGCGGGCCAGCTCGACGACGCCGGCCACGCCTGCGTAGTTGGGACCGTTGACCGGCGTGACGCCGCGGAACGTAAAGTCGTAGCCACCGACGCTGATGGTCTGCCCCCTGTCCATCGTCACGTTTTGCTCGATGCCGTAGCTCTTGACCATCGTGACGCCGATGATGAACACGGCGATGCCAAGGTGCGCGGCCAGCATGCCGTACCACGCGGCCGAGTTGGCCTTGAGCTTCGCGGCGAGCCCCTGCTGCGGCGACTGGCGGAGGCGCTGCACGACGTGCGCGGCGGTGGCGCAGACGATCCAGAACGCGAGGAAGAGGCCGATCGCCGTCAGCGGCGACCAGCGCCCCATCACGAACGGCGCCAGCACCGCGGTGACGAACGCGACGCCGAGCGCCCAGCGCAAGCGCGTCCACAAGTCCGGCAGCTCGGCCTTGCGCCAGCTCGCTATCGGCCCGACACCCAGCAGGAACGCGAGCGGCGCCATCAGCGGGAAGAACACCGCGTCGAAGTACGGCGGGCCGACGGAGATCTTGCCGACG
>Ga0209253_10005412_pt1 | contig 11065 bp, 10 predicted proteins | sample FrelakmetBRP12BR_FD_187145 | JGI IMG/M metagenome (GOLD analysis project Ga0209253, IMG submission 187145) | Freshwater lake sediment microbial communities from the University of Notre Dame, USA, for methane emissions studies - BRP12 BR (SPAdes)... | ecosystem: Environmental > Aquatic >... | reverse complement strand
GCAATCAGCAACCATTGATCGGTGGTCATGGGGTGAGACAAGCGGTTGCGCGCCCTCGCCCCGTGACCCCTCACGTCACTTTTTCAGCCTGGTGACCCCGATGGCGGCCATCACGTACTTTTCGTAGATGGGCTCCGACGTGCCTTTCTTCATCTTGCGGATGAAGTACTTTTCGAACGCGACCTTGGCGAGGTGCACCCATTTGCCTTCGCTGAACCAGTTGACGTTGCGCGGCGGGATCTGGGGCAGCGCGACGAAAGCGATCCCCGTGTCGCCGAGGTCGGCGAGGCACACGGCGTTCCAGGTCGCGTTGTGCGTTGGCTGCCTGCCGTCGAGCACACCGCGGATGTTGTGCGCGGTCGCAGTCACCATCGACTCGATCATGTAGCCGGTCTTCGGCGCGCCCGTCGGGACCGGCGTGACCTCGACCGGAGGAATCGCCACGCACACGCCCACCGAATAGATGTTCGGGTACTTGGGATTGCGCTGGTGCTGGTCGATCAGGATGAATCCGCGCGGATTGGTGAGCCCTTCGATGCCGAACACCGCGTCGACGCCCTTGAACGCGGGCAGCATCATCGAGAACTTGAACGGCAGCACGTGCCCCTTCTTCGGCTTGCCCTCTTCGTCGTGCTCCGTGACATGCATCTGGCCCGCCTCGACCTTGGTCACCTTGGCGTTGGTGATCCACTTGATGTGCTTGTCGCGCAAAGCCGACTCGAGCATGCCCTTCGAATCGCCGACGCCGCCCAACCCCAGGTGGCCGATGTAGGGCTCGGAGGTGACGAAGGTCATCGGCACGCGGTCGCGGATCTTCCGCCTGCGAAGATCCGTCTCCATGATGAAGCAGAACTCGTAGGCGGGGCCGAAGCAGGAGGCGCCCTGCACGGCACCGACGACGATCGGGCCCGGGTCCTTGCAGAACTCGTCCCAATCCCTGCCTGCGCGCGCAGCGTGGTCCACGTGACACACCGACTGCGTGTTGCCGTGCGGCCCGAGCCCCTCGATCTCGTCGAACGCGAGCTTCGGGCCGGTGGCGATGATCAGGAAGTCGTAGTCCATCATCGCGCCGTCGCCGAGCTCGAGCTGATTCTTCTCGGGATGCACGCGCTTCACGCCGCGCGGGTCGAACGCGATGCCCTTCTTTTCGAGATACGGCCCTACCGGAAACTCGATGTCCTTACGGCCGCGCCAGTTCACCGCAACCCAGGGGTTGGACGGCACGAAGTGAAAGTTCGGGCCGTTGCCCACGACCGTGAGCGTGTCCTCCTTGCGCAACATGTCCTTCATCTCGTAGGCCATCGGCATGCCGCCCAAGCCCGCGCCCATCACTACAACATGTGCCATGTCCGCCTCCTTTGGTTGCGCTTGCCGCGGTCGCTGCGCGAGGGCACAGCCCCCTCGTGTTCCCTGATCTCTGGGAGATCGCCGCTTCACAGCGGCGATTCTCGTCCCCGCTCACCGCTTGCCGCTGCCGCTCTTGAGTTGCGCCAACGCCGCGACCGGGTCAAGTGCGACGCGCTCGCCGGGGGCAAGGCCCGCGAGCACTTCGATCGTCTTGTCGCCGACGCGCTCGCCGAGTCGAAGCTGCCGGAACCGGATGTCGCCGTTGTCACCCACGACATATGCGCCGGCCACCTCGCTGCGATGGGCAACAGCCGACATCGGAATCACCAGGCGCTTCGCACGGCCGGTCGCGAAGTGCACACGCGCGAACATGCCTGGATAGACGCCTTGTGTGTTTTCGGGGAGGTCGAGGCGCACTTCCTTGGTGTGGGTGCGCGTGTCCGCGGACGGAAGAACGCTGACGGCTTTCGGATGGATGGTCTTGCCGAGTGCGGGCATCTCCGCGACCGCGCTGTCCACGCTGGTCCTGTTGATGTCCCCCACGACATCCTCCGGCACGTCGGCGACGACGCGCAGGGCCTTCGGGTCATGGATCGTGAAGAGAAGCTTGCCAGGCTGCGCCATGTCGCCCAGGTTAACGTGCCGGTCGGCAATGACGCCCGTAAACGGCGCGGCGATCACGGTGTAGCCCTTCGCGGTTGTGGCCTGGCCTGCCCCTGCGCGCGCGGCAGCGAGTGCCGCGACCGCCGCGTCGTAATCGGCCTTCGCCTTGTCCGCCGCGGACTGGCTGACGAACCGCTCGGCAACGAGCTTCTGCGCCCGATCGAGATTCACTTTCGCGTTGGCGAGCTCAGCTTGCGCACGCGCGACCTGTGCGTGGCTCGAGGCCACCACCTGCGTCGCCTCGCGCTCGTCGATGCGGGCAAGCACCTGACCCTTCGCCACGGCGTCGCCGGCGTTCGCCTTGAGCTCGACGATGCGCCCCGGAACCTGGGCGGCGACCGCGGACTCCCGGATCGCTTCCACCACGCCGTCCGCCGCGTAAGTCGATTCCACGTCGCGGATCTCGACGGTCGCCGTCGCCAGCGTCGCGGCGGTCGCAACGTTCGCAGCAAACAGGAGAACGAGCGTAGCTACCAATGGCGCGGCCGGGCGTGGATCGCACTTGAAGGCGGAGGTCATTGCTCTGATGGCTGGCGCTGCAAAACCGACTGCCATGAATACTATACTGGGTATGGTATATTGTCAAGGGTGACAAAACATGCCGGCCGCGCGATGATGCGACTTATGCTGAGCAACAACGAAGACAAGCGCGCGCTGATCCTGAGGCTCAAGCGGGTCGAGGGACAGCTGCGTGGCGTGCAGCAACTGATCGAGCGGGATTCGGACTGCGAGGCGGTCGCGCAACAGCTTTCGGCCGCGCGCCGTGCGCTCGACAAGGCGTTTCACGAGATGGTCGGCTGCTTGATCGAGTCGAAGCTCGATGCCGACGGCCGGCGGTCGGCCGCCGCGGCGGAGGTGCGGGCGATTCTGTCGCGGTACGGGTAGATGGCCGCCACGCCCGCCCTTGTTACTGGCCTGACTCGACTGCATATTTAGGCTGCCGAGAGGATGCTGCGTCGACCGGGCGCTACGGACAAACCAACGTGAAATACAAGGACTACTACGCCATCCTGGAGGTGGAGCGTAACGCCTCCGAAGCCGACATCAAGAAGGCCTACCGGCGGTTGGCGCGCAAGTACCACCCGGACGTCTCCAAGGAGAAGAACGCCGAGGAGAGATTCAAGGAGGTCGGCGAGGCCTACGAGACACTCAAGGACGCCGAGAAACGCTCCGCCTACGATCAGCTCGGCCGCTTCCGCCCGGGCGAGGACTTCCGGCCGCCGCCGGACTGGGGCACGCGCTTTGGCGGCGGGTCGGCAGGCGGCTTCGACAATTTTGTCGATCTCGGCGAGCTTTTCGCGAATCTCAGCCAGGGAGGCTTCGGCCGCAGCTTCCGCCCGGGCCGCCCGGGCGGCGGTACGAGCGGCGGTTTTGCCAAGCCCGGCGAAGACTACGAGGTGAACGCGCACATCTCGCTCGAGGAGGCGGCGCGCGGGACCGAGCTCGCGCTCGACGTCTCGGTGCCCGAGCGGGATGCAAGCGGCCGCTTGCGGCGCGTTCAGAAGACTTTGCGTGTCCGCGTTCCTCGAGGCGCCAGCGACGGCCAACGGCTGCGCGTGCCGGGCAAGGGCGGGCCGGGCGTGAGCGGTGGCCCACCGGGCGATCTCTATCTCGACATCACGCTTAAGCCGCATCCGCTCTACCGCGTGTCGGACCACGACCTCTACCTCGAGCTTCCAGTCGCTCCGTGGGAAGCCGTGCGCGGCGCCGAAGTGGAGGTGCCGACGTTGGACGGCAAGGTGCGTGTGAGCGTGAAGCCGGGTTCGCGCGCGGGTCAGAAGCTCCGCCTGTCGGGCAAAGGTCTGCCTCGGCCGCACGGCGGCGGCGCGAAGGCGGGCGACCTGTACTGCGTGCTGCAAATCGTCACGCCGACGGTGCTCAGCGATCGCGAGAAGACGCTCTACGAGGAGCTCGCGAAGATCTCTCGCTTCGACCCGCGCGGCCACTTCGGATGAGAGACGTGCGATGACGGAGCTGCAGATTCTCGACGCCGAGACCAGCGTCGCGCTGGAGGACATCGTCGCCGCCTCGGGCCTCGCCCGCGAGGAGGTGATCGAGCTCGTGGAGTACGGTGTGTTCCAGCCGATGGGCGCGGGGCACGCGAAGCGCTTCGCCGCCTACTCCATCGTTGCGGCGCGGCGCGCGGCGCGCCTGCGCGCCGATTTCGACCTCGACGCAGCGGCCATCGCGCTCGCACTTGCCTACCTCGAGCGCATCGAGGCGCTCGAGCGTCGCGTGCGCGAGCTCGAGTGCCTGGTGTTGCGGGACGTTTGACTCTTTGGGAGGGAAGTCATCCCCAGCGCGCCGCGCGCGCAAACCGCTACGTCGGCACCACGCTCCCATCGACGAGCTCGATCCGCCGGTCGCAGCGCGCCGCGAGCCGCGGATCGTGGGTGACGATCAGGAACGTCGTCCCGTGCTCGACGTTGAACCGCCGCAGAAGCTCGAAGATGTCGTCGGCGGTGTGCGTGTCGAGGTTGCCGGTCGGCTCGTCGGCGAGCACGAGTGTCGGGCGCATCGCGAGCGATCGCGCGATCGCGACACGTTGCTGCATTCCCCCGGACAGCTCGGAAGGCTTCTTGCCCGAGGCATCCTTCAGGCCGACCCCGGCCAGGAGCTCCAACGCGACATCGCGCATCCCCGGCTCGGCGCGCCTCCGATCGAGCAGCAACGGCATCATGACGTTCTCGAGCGCGGTGAACGCGGCGAGCAGGTAGTGGAACTGGAAGATGAACCCGAGCGTGCGGCCGCGGAGCCGCGTGAGACCAGCCTCGTCGAGCGTGGTCGTTTCGTGGCCGGCGACGGCGACGCTCCCGGCAGTCGGCCGCTCGAGCAACCCGATGATGTTGAGCAGCGTCGACTTACCCGAGCCCGACGGGCCGATCAGGGCTGCGAATTCGCCCGCAGCGAGCGTGAGATCGATGCCGTGCAGGACCTCCGTCTCGACCGGCGTGCCGATGTTGTAGGACTTGTGCACGCCCGAGAGCCGCAGGATCGGCCCGTCGGGCGCCGGTGCGTGGCGCGTTGCCGTGCGCGATGCGCTCTCACCCATAGCGGATCGCCGCGACCGGATCGAGCTTCGCCGCGCGACGCGCCGGCAGCGTCGCGGCGAGGACGCCGGTGAGGAGCGCGATCACCCAGGTCGAGACAATGAGCTTCCAGTCCATCTCCGGTGCGAAGATGGGCGAGCCATCGGCGTTCTTGAACAGCTTGGCGAAGGTCTCCACCATTGCGACCGCGAGCGCCGAGCCGAGCACCGAGCCGGCAAGGGCCACCAGCGCGCCCTGAAGCAGGAAAACGCGCAGGATCGCGCCGCGCGACGCGCCCATCGCGCGCAGGATGCCGATCTCCTTCTGCTTCTGCACCACCGACACGACGAGAACGCTCGCGATGCCGAGCGCGACGATCAGGGTCACGAAGGTGCGGATCGTAAGCGTGCTCACGTTCTGGTTTCGGAATGCCGCAAGGAGCTGGGCGTTGGTCTGCATCCAGCTTTCGGCGCGCAGGCCGGTCGCGTCGGCGATCACCTGCGCCGTCTTGTCCGCAGCAAAGATCTCGCTGACGGTGAGGTCGATGTTGGTGACCCCTCCGGGCAGGTCGAGCAACGTCTGCGCGAGCTTCATCGTGGTGAAAACCCAGCGGCGATTCAGTTCCTTCACGCCGACGTCGAAGGTGCCGGTGACCGTGATGACGTCCTCGCGCCCCAACGGTGTCGACAGGCGGATCTTGTCGCCGACGGTGACGCCCAGGTCCTTTGCGAGCTCGAAGCCGATCGCGCCGCTGGTGCCGGTGACGAGGAAGCGGCCCGCGAGGAGGTCTTCGTCGATGTGGACGATCCGGAGATAGCGCTCCGGGTCGACGCCGAGGATTGCGACGGACTTCGACGCCGTGCCGCGCGAGGCGAACGCCGGTCCGGACACCATTGGCGACACCGCGATGACGCCCGGCGCGGCAGCGATCGTGCCCAGCAGGGACTCCCACTGGTCGATCGAACGCAGGCGCTGCGCGCGCGGCTCGACGCGCGCGGCAACCGCGTTCGTGTCGCGGTCGAGCGCGGGCCTCGCGACCTCTTCGGGCGGGAAGACGACTATGTGTGCCTGCGTGCCGAGCGTCCGGTTGACGAGGCTGGTCTGCAGTCCCTGCACGAGCGCCGTGATGAACAGGACGACGCCCACGCCGACGGTCACGCCGGCGATGATGAGCAGTGTCTGCATCCGCCCTTCGCGCAGAAAGCGCAGCGCGATCGTCCATTCGGTGGGCATTCGTCGTCCAGCGCTACTTGAAGATGTCGGGGCCCTTGACGACGGGCTTTTTCGCCTTCGGCGCGGCGTCGACACGCACGCGCGCGCCCTCTGCGACGGCGGCCTCCGTCGCCGGAATGACGAAGTCGCCGTCGGTAAGGCCGTCAACGATCTCGGTTCGCCCGGCGCCGCGCATGCCGAGCGTCACCGGTTGCCGAACCGCGCGGCCGTCGCGCGCCACCAGCACCCAAGGGGCCTTCGATGCCGCGTCCCGGATTGCTGCGCTTTCCAGGATCACCGTGTCGGCGTGCCGGCCCGCGACAATCTCCGCCGACACGGTCATGTCCGCACGCGCGAACGGCGGCGGCTCGGGCACACGCAACTTCACCTCGACGGTGCCCCGCTGCGCGTCGACCCCCGGGGCAATGTAAAACACCTGAGCGCCGAACGGCTTTCCGGGATACGCATCGGCGACAACCTCGGCGCGCTGCCCCTCGGCAAGCAAGCCGAGGTTCTTCTCGTCCACGTTGAGCACGACCTGCGTGTCACCGGCGACCGCGAGCTCGTACATGAGCTTGCCCGGTTGGACCACATCGCCGCGCTCGACCAGGCGCTGCAGCACGATGCCGTCGGCGGGAGCGCGGATCACGGTGTAGTCGAGCTTCGCGCGCGCGACGTCGGCCGCCGCCTTGGCCTGCTCGCGCCGTGCCACCGCGAGGGCATAGTCGGCGCCCTTTGGCTGGTTGGTGAGCGACTGCGCGACCGCGCTCGCGCGCGCCGCACGCGCATTGGCGAGGTCGCGCTCGGCCTTGTCGAGCGTCGCCTGCGAGAAGAAGCCGCGGTCGAAGAGATTCTTCGTGCGCCGGTACTCCTCCTCCGCGAGTTGGAGATTCGCCTCGGCCTGGCGCAAATTCTGCTCGGCCACCGGCCCGGAGAGTTTCGCGAGCTGCGCGAGGCGGGCCTCTGCTTCCAGCAGCGCAGCACGTGCCTGCTCGTAGGCTGCACGCTGCTCCTCGTCGCGCAGACGCGCGAGGACCTGGTCGCGCTTCACCCGTTCGCCTTCCCGCACCTCGATCTCGGCCACGGTTCCGACGACGAGACTCCCGATCTCGACCTTCGCCGGACTGATCACACGCCCGGTGGAAACAACGGTCTGCACGAGCTCGCCCCGCTCGGCCACCACGGCCGCCACGCGCTTTCCCGCGAGCGCGCGGCCGCCGAGCACCGCCGCGGCGGCTACCGCCACGAGGACAGTCACGACTACGCCGGGCTTCATGAGTGCAGCGGGAGCGGGCACGTTGGGGGGGTGCGCAAGGCAGCATGCCGGCGGCGGGTCTGCCGAGCGGCCGCGTATGGTAGGGGATTTCCTCGTTCGCTTGCATGCGGCGAGAGAGCGGCTCCCCTGTGCGCTCGGTACCCAGGGGAGCGCTGTCTGCGGGAGTAGCGTTGCCTTTGGCGAAATGCGCACGGGCGACGACGTTTGCCCGGAGCGGGGCGGGTGGCGTGGCATACTCCGCCGCCATGCCTTTCGTCGTGGCCTCCCCCCGCTCGATGCTGCGCATCCTGAGCGCGGCTCTCGCCCTCGTCCTCGCCGCCTTGCACGGCTCCGCCTCGGCACAGGCCGAGTTGCCGCCACCCGTGGCGCAGGCGCTCGCGCGCGCGGGGATCCCGACCTCCGCAGTCGGCATCTTCGTGCAGGATTTGAGCGCGCGGCGGCCCACACTCACGGTCAACGCCGAGCAGCCGATGAACCCGGCCTCGACGATGAAGCTCGTCACCACCTACGCGGCGCTCGAGCTGCTCGGCCCCGCCTATTCGTGGAAGACAGAGGCGTACGTCGAGGGCCCTCTCAAGAACGGTGTGCTCGAAGGCGATCTGTTCGTGAAGGGCTACGGCGATCCGAAGCTCACCATCGAGGATTTCTGGCTGTTCCTCCGCGGGATGCGCGCGCGGGGACTGCGCGAGATCCGCGGCGACCTGGTGCTCGACCGGACCTGGTTCGAGCAGGTGGACCACGACCCTGCGCGCTTCGACGGCGAACCGCTGCGTCCCTATAACGCCGGTGCCGACGCGCTGCTGGTCAACTTCAAGGCGGTGCGCTTCCTGTTCGCGCCGCAGGTCGAACAGGGCACCGTGCGCGTCGAGGCCGAGCCACGGCTGCCGCAGCTCGATCTCGCGAACAACGTTCGGCTCGCCGCGGGGCCCTGCGGCGACTGGCGTGGGGGCCTCAGGATGGATGTGCAGGACGGCAACGGGCGTACGCGTGTAGCGTTCAGCGGCACGATGCCGTCCTCCTGCGGGGAGCGCGTCTGGAACGTGAGCCTGCTCGGTCAGACCGCGTACTTCGGCGGGATCTTCCGGTCGCTGTGGGAGGAGCTCGGCGGAACGCTGCGCGGCGGCGTGCGCGACGGACCCGTGTCGCCGAACGCGCGCCTCTTCGCGACCCAGGAATCGCCCCCGCTCGCCGAGCTCGTGCGCGACGTGAACAAGTACTCGAACAACGTGATGGCGCGGCAGATGTTCCTGACGCTTTCGGCCGAGGTCCTGAAACTGCCCGGCCGCGCGGACCGTTCGGCTCGCGCGCTCGGCTCCTGGCTTGCGCAGAAGAACCTTCAGTTTCCGGAGCTCGTTCTGGAGAACGGGTCCGGGCTGTCCCGGAACGAGCGCATCGCCGCCGGCAGCCTCGGCCGCCTCCTGGTGAGTGCCTGGCATTCGAGCGTGATGCCCGAGCTCATGTCTTCGATGCCGCTCGTGGCCCATGACGGCACGATGGGAAAGCGGCTCAAGTTCGCCTCGGTCGCCGGCCAGGCCCACCTCAAGACCGGCTCCCTCACCGAGGTGCGGTCGATCGCGGGCTACGTCCTGGATCGCAACGGCCGGCGTCACGCCGTCGTTTTCATCATCAACCACCCGAACGCGGCCCAGGGCGAGGCGGCCACGACGGCCTTGATCCGCTGGCTATACGGCGAAGGGCGTACGCCGTGAACCCCGCCTCCAACGTTCACCCAGACCTGCGCGACGCGCGGAGGCGGAGCGCCCCGGTGGGCGTGCGGCCTACGATCCCCGCCGCTGACGAGAGTTCCCGATGCGACTGATGCCATGACCTCGACCCTTCATCCCGTCATTCTCTGCGGCGGCTCGGGCACGCGCCTTTGGCCCATGTCCCGCCGGATGTTGCCCAAGCAGTTCCTGCCGCTTGTTTCCGAGCGCTCGATGCTGCAGGACACGGTGCTTCGCCTCTCGGGCCTCGAGCGGTGCGCCGGCCCGATCCTCGTCAGCAACAACGAGCACCGCTTTCTCGTCGGCGAGCAGATGCGCGAGATCGGCGTCGCACCCGGCGCGCAGGTGCTGGAGCCCATCGGCCGCAACACGGCTCCGGCGGTCGCGGCAGCGGCACTCTCGGCACTCGAGCGCGATCCGGAGGCAGTCCTGCTCGTGCTCGCCGCGGACCATCTCATCCGCGACGTCTATCGATTTCACGACGCGGTACGCGCCGCCGCCGCCGTTGCGGCGATCGGCAAGCTGGTCACCTTCGGCATCAAGCCATCGGAAGCGGCGACCGGCTATGGCTATATTGAGCGCGGCGACGCGCTCCCCGGGGCGGTAGGTGCCTACGAGGTCAAGCGTTTCGTGGAGAAGCCGGACCGGGCCACTGCCGAAGGCTTTCTCGCCAGCGAGCGCTTCTCCTGGAACAGCGGCATGTTCGTGCTGGGCGCGCGGCGCTATCTCGAGGAGCTCGAGCGGCTCGCGCCCGCGATCTCGGCAAGCGTGCGCGCAGCGTGGGACGAGGCGGGCCGCGATCTAGAATTTCGCCGGCTCGACGCGGAGGCGTTCGCCGCATGTCCTTCGGACTCGATCGACTATGCAGTCATGGAACGAACGCACGACGCCGCCGTGATCCCGGTCGACATCGGCTGGAGTGACGTGGGCTCGTGGTCGACGCTCTGGGAAGTGAGCGCAAAGGACGAAAGGCAAAACGCGACGCGGGGCGACGTGCACCTCACCGACAGCGAAGGGTGCTACGTGCGTGCCGAAAGCCGCATGCTGTCCGTGATCGGCGCCAAGGACCTCGTGATCGTGGAAACCGACGACGCGGTGCTCGTCGCGCACCGGGAGAAGGTGCAGGCGGTCAAGGACGTCGTCGGCCATCTCAACCGCGCGAACCGCAGTGAAGCCGTGTCGCACAGGCGCGTCTATCGCCCTTGGGGCTGGTACGAAAGCGTCACCGACGGCGAGCGCTACCAGGTGAAACGCATCATGGTGAAGCCCGGCCACTCGCTTTCGCTGCAGATGCACCACCATCGCGCGGAGCACTGGGTGGTTGTCTCCGGCACCGCCAGGGTTACGCGCCGCGACGAGGTCGTGCTCGTTGCGGAGAACGAATCGACCTACATCCCGCTCGGCACCAAACACCGGCTCGAGAACCCGGGCAAGATGCCGCTTTTCCTGGTCGAAGTGCAATCCGGAAGTTATCTCGGCGAGGACGACATCGTGCGCTTCGAGGACAAGTACAAGCGCGATTGATCTCGGCCGTCCGCGGGTCCACTGCGTCATGACGCGCTACGACGTCTTCAACGGGGACGCCGACGGCCTCTGCGCGCTCCAGCAGCTGCGGCTCGCATCGCCGGCGGACGCAATCCTCGTCACCGGGACGAAGCGCGACGTGCGACTCCTGGAGCGGATAGACGCGCGCGAGGGTGACGCGCTCACGGTGCTCGACGTCTCGCTCGACGCGAACCGCGACGCGCTGACGCGCGTGCTCGCCGCGGGGGCGAGTGTCGTTTGGTTCGACCACCACATCCCGGGCGCGCCGG
>Ga0209253_10005411_pt1 | contig 11066 bp, 10 predicted proteins | sample FrelakmetBRP12BR_FD_187145 | JGI IMG/M metagenome (GOLD analysis project Ga0209253, IMG submission 187145) | Freshwater lake sediment microbial communities from the University of Notre Dame, USA, for methane emissions studies - BRP12 BR (SPAdes)... | ecosystem: Environmental > Aquatic >... | reverse complement strand
AAAGAAAGATCATTCTCCTTATCGGTATAGTCCCTCTGCTCTTGTATCTCTCCTTCAATACCATTACCGATGTGCTTCCCTGGAAAGGGCTGCGCGTTGTTGATACCGTCGAATCGAGATACGGCGAAATCACTGTTGTCCAGGTGGATACTCAGTCGAGTATTTTCTCGAATGGCCACCTCATGTTCACCTATCCCGACCTTCAGACTGAAGAGTTAAAAGCGCACATGCCAATGGCCCTTCATCCGAAGGCTTCAAGAATCCTCATCATCGGCGGTTCTCCCGGGGTCCTGAAGGAATTCCTGAAATACCCTGTTAAGAGCATTGATTTTATAGAGCTCGATCCGGCGATAATCGCAGTCTTTCAGCGGCTTATGGCTACAGAACAGGATAAAACCTCAATGAGAGACCAAAAAGTCAGGGTGCTAACCGAAGATGGAAGAACGTTTATCAAGCAAGTAAAAAACCCTTCGTACGACCTGATCATTCTTAACCTTCCCCATCCTTTAACGGCAGGCATCAACCGATTCTATACCATCGACTTTTTCAGAGAGGCAAAAGCAACTTTGCATAAAGACGGCATCCTGGCGATATCCCTGCCCGCGTCTTCGGGATATATCGGCAGGCAGATGCAGACCGCCAACGGCACTGTCTACAATTCATTGAAGTCTGTTTTCGGATTTATTGAGGTTACGTCCCAGGAATACGGTGGTCTCTTTGCATCAGAATCAGCAATCGAGATACGACCGGAAATTCTCGAAAAGCGGTTCGCTCAACAAAGAATCGGTACCGAATATTTTCATCCCTATGTGTTTCAGGACGCTTTCTCTCAACTCGATACGGAGTATGTCAGGCAGCGGCTGAGCAGGATACAATCGGTCAATACAGATATGCGGCCTGCGGCGTATCTGTATAATCTTATGCTCTGGGCAGAGGTGCACGGAGGAACAGCGCTCTCCCGTCTCACCACGCTAAAAGAGCGGCATATCCTTATCGCCACAGGGCTCGTCCTTGCGCTGGTATCATTTCTGATATTCAATAAGAGGAAACGGGTGCTCCTGTTCTCCGTCTTCACCACGGGATTCTCCGGAATGTCGTTTGCGCTCGCCACACTCCTTGCGTACCAGGCCATATACGGTTATGTATATGAGATGATAGGGGCGCTTTCCGCCTTCTTTATGCTAGGGCTGTGGGGAGGCACTCTTTTTGCGAAACGGCTGATGAATCCTTTGGGGACATTATTGCTGCTGGAGACAATGACCATTCTGCTTGCTGTGGCTTCACCGGTCCTCTTCAAAGCTGAATTGTTTTTCTACGCCCTGATTTTTATTTCAGGAATGCTTGCCGGCGGGCAGTTCAGCGCAGCCACTCTCTCCCTTAACGAACCGGAATCCGGGGGAACGTTCTATTCGGTAGATCTGTTCGGTTCATTTCTGGGCGCGCTTGTCCCCTCCCTAATAATCATACCGTTATTTGGCATTGCCCATGCACTTCTGTTTGTAGCTTTAATAAAATTGTTTTCAGTAGTGATGATTGTAAAAATAGCAATAAAGAGTAGTTGATGCACACGCCGGATGTAGCCGCAGGCTTCAGCCTGCGTGATTGAATTGTACATTTAACTACAGGTTGTCATTCCGCACTTGATGCGGAATCCAGATTTCTTTCTTCTGGATTCCCGCCTTCGCGGGAATGACGCTTTTTTCACCCTTATGCAGAGCTTCGGGGAATTCGTTAATCAAAGAACATCCCCTATTGGAGAGCTCAAAAGTTTTATACTATAGATATGGCCAAAACAGTACAGTGTGAACTTTGCCCGAACGGATGCGTTTTAGAAGAAGGCCGTCGCAGCAGGTGCAGAACGAGAATGAATAAGGACGGCTCGCTCTACAGCCTCGTATACGGAAAACCCTGCGCGGTCCACGTCGACCCGATAGAGAAAAAACCGTTCTTCCATTTTCTTCCGGGCACCACAGCGTTTTCCATTGCCACGGCTGGATGCGTCCTGAGCTGCAAATTCTGCCAGAACTGGCAGATATCCCAGGCAAGTCCTGAAGATACCGATACCTATGACATGCCCCCTGATAAGGTCGTGCGCCAGGCAATAGCGCATAAATGCAGGTCTGTGACCTATACCTACACAGAGCCGACCGTATTCTATGAGTACATGTACGATACGGCTGTCCTCGCTAAAAAACAGGGAATCAAAAACACGATGCATTCATGCGGCTACATAAATGAAAAACCGCTCAGGCATTTATCTAATTATCTGGATGCTGCTGATATTGATCTAAAGGCATTTACAGAGGATTTCTATGACAGGATTTGCGGCGGAAGCCTTAAGCCTGTCCTTAACGCGCTCGTTACGCTAAAACAGGAAGGCGTATGGCTTGAGATAACCAACCTCGTCATCTCCACCCTGAACGACGACATGAAAAATATCAGGGAAATGAGCAGATGGATCGTCAAAAACCTCGGCTCCGATGTGCCGCTCCATTTCTCCCGGTTCTTCCCCCATTACAAATTGACGAATCTCCCCCCTACCCCGCTCGAAACACTCACCGATGCCAGAAAGACCGCAATGGATGCGGGGCTGAAATTCGTATACATCGGCAATATCCGTCACGAAGCGGAAAACACATTCTGTCCTCAGTGCAGGAAGCTCCTTATTGAAAGGATCGGGTATGTCGTAAAACAGAATCATATAGCAAATGGAAAGTGCAGGTTCTGCGGCACTGCTATTTCGGGAATATGGGGGTAACATAATGATGAGGAGAAGAATTTTTCTGAGGATACTGTTAGCCGGCTTTTTTGGTCTCTTCGCAAAAACGACAAGGGCCGAAAAGAAAGCCGATACCAATTTAACAATGGCTATGTTCTGGAAAAAGGTGGACTGATGGTAAAACGATTTTTCATTTTGACTGTTTGTTGCCTCCTGTTATTACCCAACTCTATCGGCTGCGCTGAAAATATCAAGGAACCATCGGTGGCCGGCACTTTCTATCCTGCTGATAAAAAGGCGCTCAAAGAATCCGTTGAGGGATTTCTCTCCCGGGTTGAAAAAAAGCAAAGGGACGGAAAACTTATCGCGCTTATTTCGCCACACGCGGGATACAGATTTTCGGGGCAGGTTGCGGCATATGGCTATAAAGAGATTATGGACAGCGCGATACAAAAAGTCATTCTCATCGGGGCGAGCCATCATGTCGGATTCAAGGGCGCATCCGTCTATACAACCGGAAGTTTCAGGACGCCCCTCGGAGAGGTAAGAATCAATGAACCCCTGGCGAAGAAACTGCTCGATGATACTGCTGATGTAGCGTTCTATCCCGAGGCATACAAAAGAGAGCATTCAATCGAGGTACAGCTTCCCTTTCTCCAGACAGTCCTGAAGGACTTTTCCATTGTGCCCATTCTTATCGGTACACCGACAAAAAAGACATACGACCATCTCATTGACACGCTTTCAGAAATGCTTGATGAAAAGACATTGATCATCGCGAGCACGGACCTTTCCCACTACCATGATTACTCCTCTGCAAAGACAATGGACGGTAAAATCATATCCGCAATCGAAAGGCTTTCTGCCGGCGATACAGCGAAGCTTTTACAGAATGGACAATCGGAATTATGCGGTGTTTATCCTGTCCTCATTACAATGGAGATCGCGCGAAGGGCGGGTGCAGGCTACGGTATGTTATTCAACTATGCAAACTCGGGCGATGTCACCAATGAAAAAGAAAAAGTAGTCGGCTATGCCTCTATGGGATTCATCTCAAATCCTCTCAGCGAAAAAGAGAAAAAAGAACTTCTCACGATGGCAAAAGATACGATTGAAGAATATGTTTCCAGCGGGAGAGTCGCGGAGCGGAACATTCAGAACCCTCAATTCAAGGCAGACGGCGCCGTCTTTGTCACGATCAAAAAGAACGGCGCCCTGAGAGGGTGCATCGGAAACATTCAGCCGGTCATGTCCCTCTCTCAGTCGGTCATTAAGAATGCAATTGCTGCTTCCTCAAGTGACCCGAGATTCCCGCCCGTGAGAAAAGAGGAGTTAAAGGATATTGAAGTCGAGGTATCAATCCTTTCCCCGTTGCTTCCCCTGAAGGATACCAGAGGCATTCAGATTGGAAAGCATGGCCTCGTGATACGGAAAGGGGAACGGAGCGGCATTTTTCTTCCCCAGGTTGCAACAGAATTCGGGTGGGACAGGGATACGTTTCTTGAACAGTTGTGTGTGAAGGCAGGACTTCCGAAAAGCGCATGGAAAGATGCGGAATTGCATATCTTCACCGCCGAAGTCATAAAATAGGCACATCAATAACAGGACCATTCCGGGAAGGGAGAGTTCTTTGAGCGGATTTAGCCCGATGAACCTCGGGGTACCTCGGAGGGCTGAAAGACCGAGAATGAGCACAAAGAACTTTCCCTTTTCGGAATGACGATTTCGTTCAATTTCTCTCAACAAATACTTAACACCCTTTTCACAGAAAAAATCGCTATAAATCAATTGATTATAAAAAAGTCACTTTTTACTTGACATCCACTATATCTTGTGGTTTAATTCATTACGAAATACAATTGGTAGATTAGACCAGAAACGGACGGTAAGGGGCTATATGGATTTTTGCAAAGGCATTGGAAACTGGCTTGAGTGCTTAAAGTGCCCGCAATTATGCAAGAAGGAGTGCCCTTTGGAAAGCGATAATGTGATGGAAGAAATAGGAAAACAGATACGCAATTCATCTCTCCACAGAGAAATGGGAGAACGTACGTATCTCGATTAAGAACGCATCAGAGGGAACAGGCAACAGTTAACAGACAGAGGGGGTGTCATGGAAGGAGTAAAAGGTTTCAGTTTGTCACCGAATGCATTAAAGGTACTCGAAAAAAGATATCTCAAGAAGGATGAAGAAGGGAAGGTTGTTGAAGCACCCGATGACCTCTTCAGGAGGGTTGCCGGCAGTGTCGCCGCTGCCGACGCACAATACGGGAAGGCCCCCGGAGAAGTTGAAACGCTCGAAAACGATTTTTACTCGATGCTAACCTCTCTCGAATTTCTTCCGAACAGCCCTACCCTTATGAATGCCGGAAGGAGACTCGGTCAGTTGAGCGCCTGTTTTGTCCTTCCGGTAAATGACTCGATGGAATCGATCTTCGATGCGGTAAAAAATACCGCTATCATACATAAATCAGGCGGCGGAACAGGATTCAGTTTCTCGAGGTTACGTCCCAATGGAGATATCGTCGGCTCTACAAAAGGAATATCCTCCGGTCCTGTCTCTTTTATGACCGTTTTTGATACTGCAACGGAAGCAGTGAAACAGGGCGGAACCCGCAGAGGCGCCAATATGGGTATCCTGAGGGTCGACCATCCCGATATTTTAAGTTTTATCACGTGCAAGGACGATACGACAAAATTCAACAACTTCAACATCTCGGTTGCGCTTACCGATGAATTCATGCAGGCCGTTGAAGAGGACAAATCGTATGACCTGCTCAATCCAAGGACAAAGAAGGTGACGAATACATTAAAAGCAAGAGATGTGTTTCATCTCATTGTCGACCACGCATGGAAAAACGGCGAACCCGGCATCGTCTTTATCGACAGGGTGAATGCGTCAAACCCCACCCCCAAAATAGGGAAAATAGAGTCGACCAATCCGTGCGGCGAACAGCCGTTATTGCCTTATGAATCCTGCAACCTCGGTTCAATCAACCTCTCAAAAATAGTTAAAACCGATAAGAATGAGGTCGACTGGGATAAGCTCAAAGACATCACCTGGAAAGCGGTGCACTTCCTCGATAACGTCATCGACGTCAATAAATACCCTTTGCCCAAGATCGAGGAGATGACAAAGGCAAACAGAAAGATCGGCCTCGGTGTCATGGGATGGGCTGATATGCTTATAGAGCTCGGGATACCATACAATTCGGACAAAGCGGTTACTCTTGCCGAAAACATCATGGAATTCATACAAAGTGAGGGAAAGAACGCCTCGGCAGCACTCGCAGAAGAACGAGGCGTCTTTCAGAATTTCGAAGGCAGCATTTATGACGGAAAAATCCCGCTGAGAAACGCAACAGTCACCACTATTGCACCGACAGGCACTCTCTCGATCATCGCGGGCTGCTCTTCAGGGATCGAGCCGTTATTCGCGGTCTCGTTTGTAAGGACAGTGATGGAAGGCACAAAGCTCATCGAGATCAACCCGTACTTTGAAAAAGTGGCAAAAGAGCGCGGCTTCTGGACAAGAGACCTTATGGAACGTATCGCAGATAAGGGTTCTGTGCAGGACTTCGATGAAATACCGGTTGATGTAAAGGCTGTTTTCGTGACTGCCCACGACATTGCCCCTTTGGAACACATCACCATGCAGGCAGCGTTCCAGAAATACATCGATAACGCTGTTTCAAAAACCGTCAACTTCCCGCATAACGCAACACAGAAAGATGTCGAGGAGGTGTATCTCCTTGCATATAAGCTGGGCTGCAAAGGCGTTACTGTCTACCGCGACGGTTCACGCGAACAGCAGGTCCTCACGAAAGGGAAAAAAGAAGATACGCGCGCAATAGACTCCTGGCAGAAGATCATCCCGAGGAGCAGGCCTGATGTCATCAAGGGATCAACAAGACTCCTGAAAACAGGCTGCGGAAACCTTTATGTCACGATCAATGAAGACGAGCAAGGACATCTCTTCGAGCTCTTCACCTCTATGGGAAAGGCCGGCGGGTGCGCGGCAAGCCAGTCGGAGGCGATCGGGAGACTCGTCTCTCTCGCTTTCAGGTCGAATATCGAGCCTGATGAAGTGCTCAGACAATTAAAAGGCATCTCCTGCCATTCCCCCATCTGGCATGAAGGCGGCAGGATACTCTCCTGCTCAGACGCCATCGCATGGGCCCTCGAAAAATACCGCACAACAGGCGGCAAAGGCAACGGCGACAGTCACAACGTAATCATGCTTATGGGAGCATGCCCCGAATGCGGCGGCGCGGTAGAACACGAAGGCGGCTGCGCGGTCTGCCATAACTGCGGTTTTACGAGGTGCGGATAAGATTGTGATTGCTGATGCTGACACGGAGCGGATTATCCGTTATTTCAGAGACAGGGCTGAAGTCTCTGCCCTTTATGTTTTTGGTAGCTCGGCAAAGAACAGGAAAACGAGAGAAAGCGATATTGATATCGCAGTGATGATCGACGAGTCCGGGTTAAAAAAAATAAACTTTGAACGTTTCAGGAAAATTTATTATGAAGCGTCTCCGGGATTTTCTGTCAGACCTGTTGATATCGTTATCTTAAACGCAGCGCCGCCTTTTTTAAAATATCAGGTACTGAAAACCGGCAGGGTCCTTTTTGACAAGCGGAGAAAGCTCAGGGCCAGATTTACCGAAAGGGCGATTACCGAGTATCTCGACTATAAGCCTATCGAGGATATTTGCCTTAACGCCGTTGCCAGGCGTTTCAGGGAGAAAACAGTTGGTAGATAGACCTCTCATCTTAAGAAAAATTGAGAGGATTGAGGCATATCTGAAACAGATCCGGCAAAAAAAAGACCCCGGATTCGATGCGTTCAGGAAAGACAGGGACCTCCAAAGTATAGTCCTGTTCAATATTATCCAGTCGATACAGGCATGTATGGATATCGGAGCACACATAATAAGCGATGCCGGATGGGGAATTCCCGGCTCGCAGTCCGACATATTCGAGATTTTGTCGCAGAACAAGATTATTACAAAAGCTCTCTCTCAAAGGATGATCAAAATGATAGGTTTCAGAAACAGGATTGTTCATGAATATGAAAAAATAGATCTCCGGATCGTCTATGATGTCTGGAGAAAAAGAATCAGGGATATCGATAGTTTTTGCAGAAGCATTGTCTTAAAATTTAACCTTTAAGGAGTACTAAACGCGCCAAAGCATTCCATGTCAGTAGAAATTGCCTTCATTTTTCACAGTCCTTGCTCCTGTCCTTTCTTCCGGTAAGTTCAAATGCCCGAATTCTCTATTGAGGATTCCCTTTGTTATTGATATAGTATTAAAAGCTAATTTTGAAACAGGAGGCTTGGACATGTATCGCAAAATAATCTCAATGGTAGTTATTCTGGCATTTATGACTGGGGTTTTCGGCTGCGCATCGATACCGGAGGAGCGCAAAGGTGCGGCGACAGGAGCGGGTGTCGGGGCGGCGACGGGTGTGGTAGCGGGTGCGCTATTGGGTTCAGCAGGCGCAAAGACTGAAATGGCAGTTCTCGGCGGAGTATTGGGGGCGCTCGCAGGAGGCCTCATCGGTCACTATGCATATGATGAAAAGAACTCAAAAGAGAATACGTCTAAAAAATATAACTATAAATCTTCCAAAGGGGTCTTTGTAAAAATCGAGAATGCCTCTGTTGTACCGAATACGGTAAAAACGGGTGAAAGACTCGATTTCAGGATGACCTATGCTGTTCTCGGGGCCAAGTCAGGCAGCGAATTGAGCGTTACAGAGACGCGGGAGATAAAATATAAAGGCGAGCTTTTTGCCAAACCCAAAATGTATGTGGAACGTGAGGACGGCACCTATTCCTCCAGCATCCCTATTACCATTCCTTCTACCGCGAAAAAGGGCAAATATACCGTCCGCTTTGCGGTTTCTTCGCAGAATGCGAGCGATTCTAAAGAAATGTCATTCACTGTAAAATAGTTTTTCGAAGAAATGTACGCTCCCTTATCTCACGTAAAAAAGGCGGGAAATCCCGCCTTTTTTGTTGATAGCTTGTCGTATCTTTTCCGTCTGCGCGGTCAAACATCACATCCGACTTTTTATTTATACCTTCAGGAGTGTCAGTCCCGATACGGGGTCTAACTCTCTCCGCGCTTCAATGCCGGTTATCTCAATAATAATCACTTCGAGCACGAGGAATGTCTCAGAATTTCCCCTCAGGCACCCGACCTTAATCATGTCCTTTTTGCCGAACGCGCCGTGAAAATGGATCTTCGGTCCATTCTCGTCCCAGAATATTGTGCCGGTCCCCAGCACTTCGTGGCTCTCCCTGATCTCTTTCCATACCGGTTGGGGAGGAAACTCTTCGCGCTCAGGCCCAACCACGACCCTCCCCTGCCTGATGCCGCCTATGAGATGAAATATTGCACTCCTCAGATTCTCTTTTCTCGCAATGTGTATGATGCCTTCGAGGATATCTTCTTTATCCTCAAAGCGCGCAACAATGACCCTTCCGGCATTCCCTGTTTGGTAGTTCATAAACCCTCCTCACAACAAATATTTTTTTACTTCGGTCCTTGTTTCAGATACTTTTTTATTATCTTTCAACCAAAGATATGATATAATTTTTCCATGAGGCATTCAATGCTGTATTTATTGTTAGCTATCTTGTATCGGAGGGGGTGATACATGAGCAAAGCTCGAGAGACTGTTCCCGATGTAGTATCCGAATGAAATCATTATTAAGGAGGTGTTGCATGAACAGTAGTCGCTTTAAAGTATTAGCCCTTCTCATACCCGTTCTTTCTTTTATGTTCCTCGTAGGGTGTGCAGGCAGGCAATTCGCCCCAAAATACGCGGTATGGTATTACCCGCCGGAATTGGTGCAGGCCGACCGTGCAATAAAAGAGGCAAAGAAGGCCGGCAAGGATAAAACCTGTCCCGTAGAATTCAAAGAAGCAAAAAACGTGATGAAAAATGCCTATGATGTCTACCTCGCCTGCAACACGAAAGAGGGAATCGCTCTCGCCCAGAAGGCTACCAGGATGGCAAAGGCCCTCTGCCCCGCACATCCGAAAAAGCCTGAAAAGGTGATCGACAAAATGACCATCATGATCAATTTCGATTTTAACAAGGCGAACATAAGAGACGCTGACAGGAATGAGCTTGAGAAAGGCTTGAAATTCATCAAGAAATACCCGAAGGCAAAAATCAAGCTTGCAGGGCATACCGACTCCGTCGGTGCGGATGAATACAATCAAAGCCTGTCGGAGAGAAGGGCTTCAGCAGCAAAGAAATACTTTATTGATGAAGGGAAAATCGAGGCAAAAAGAATGTCTGCCGTCGGCTATGGCGAATCAAAGCCAGCCGCGTCCAATAAGACAAAAGAAGGCAGGGCGCAAAACAGACGCGTCGAGATCCTTATCTTATCCGATTAGCATTTCCCGGCTTATGGATACAGCATACACTCCCCGCTCTCGAAGCGGGGAGTTTTTTTAGTGCCCTTTTTTTGACATTGACTGGGAGATAGTATAAGCGGGAAAGGACCTGGCGTGAAACAGATAACGTGGAATTTCGGAACACTCTTCAGCAGCGACGATGATCCTGCCATTGAGAAGAAAAGAAAATCTCTTGAGAAGAAAAGCTATGCATTCATCAATGCGTGGAAAGACCGCACCGACTATTTAAGGGACCCTGCCACCCTGAAAAAGGCGCTGGACGAATATGAACTGTGGAAGCGGCATTATGGAAGCGAGGGGGACGAAGGCTACTACTTCTGGCTGAGAACTACCCAGGATCAGAATAACCCTGCACTGAAGGCGAAGTTTAATACGGTCGATAATTTCAGCAAAAAAATAGAGAACGACATCCAGTTTTTCCCACTCAGGATCGCGAAGATTCCCCCCAAAAAACAGAAAAAATTCCTGCGCTATCCACCGCTCAAAGCATACAGGCATTTTCTCGAACGCATATTTGCCGAATCAGAATACCTCCTGAGCGAGCCGGAAGAAAGGATCCTTAATCTCAAGTCTACAACCTCACACTCGAACTGGGTCAAAATGATATCGGGTTTTCTTGCCGGTGAGGAAAGACGGATTGTACTCGATAACGGAGGAAAGGGAAATAAATCCTTCTCTGAAATCCAGAGCCTTATGAACAGTAAAAAAAGACGGGTGCGCGATTCAGCAGCCAATGCGTTTAATGGAATACTGAGCAAACACGTCGATGCCGCTGAGGCCGAACTCAATTCCGTCCTTGCCAACAAAAAGGTAGACGATGAACTCCGGCATGTTTCGCGCCCGGACCTCATGCGCCATATCACCGACGACATCGACAGTGAGGTTGTTGATTCCCTGACAATAACCG
>Ga0209253_10005410_pt1 | contig 11066 bp, 10 predicted proteins | sample FrelakmetBRP12BR_FD_187145 | JGI IMG/M metagenome (GOLD analysis project Ga0209253, IMG submission 187145) | Freshwater lake sediment microbial communities from the University of Notre Dame, USA, for methane emissions studies - BRP12 BR (SPAdes)... | ecosystem: Environmental > Aquatic >... | reverse complement strand
GCGGCTCTTGCGACCCGAAGACCTGGCGTATATTGATGCCGTGCGGGTGGCACCCGTAATCTTTCAAGAGTTCGTTCCAGCGGAAAGCGACCTGCGAATAACCGCCGTGGGCGGCAGGCTATTTGCCGCAGCCATCCGCTCGCCGCTGAAAGAAGGATTGGTCGACTTTCGCATGCACGTCGGCGAGTCGACAGTCTCCCCCTGAATCGCTGCCAGCGAGTGTCCAGGACGCGTTGCTCGCTCTGCTTGAGCGCCTGGGTCTGGAATACGCAGCAATTGATATGAGGCGTACGCCGGAGGGCGAATACTACTTTTTCGAAGCTAACACCGCAGGCGAATTCCTGTTTATAGAGGATCGCACCGCGCAGCCGATCGCCCGCGCGATCGCAGACTGGTTGGCTGGGGTTACTGCACCTTCTTAACTCGCACAGTCAGAGTTTGCGTCGGTGCGGACATGACGGGATAGGACTCTACCGTTACGAAGTCGCCGCGGCTGACACGTCCGTCACGGTCGGCGTCGACATGTACCCAAAGCGTTGTTCCGTCCGGCACCGCCGCTCGCCCAAGCGTGACAGGTACCGAGACTGCCGCTCCTAATACTGCCATGGCAAGGAAAGCATTTCTGGTCGGCATTAACGACTATGCCCCCGCGGGGGCTGGCGGCCCGGACCTTCGTGGTTGTGTGAACGACGTGAGGGATTTTGCGAATACCATGGGTGCGCTGGGCATTGTACCCATCCACCCAGCGACGATGCGCATTGTTACCAATAGGAACGCAACAAAAGGGAACATCGTGGCCGGAATCAAGTGGCTATTGTCGGGAGCAAAGAAGGGGGACGTTCTGGTCTTCTACTACTCAGGGCACGGTACCTATGTCGTGGACGTCTCGGGTGATGAATTAGACAGGAGGGACGAAGCAATCTGTCCGCACGATTTTGCAGCGGCTGGACCCATCAAGGATGACGACATCCGGACGCTGCTTTCCGGTCTCCCGGCCGGGGTCAACCTCGACGTCTTCTTCGATTCATGCTTCTCTGGCACGGCGACGCGCGTGCTGCCAACGGGGGACGCCGCGGCCGCGACTGACGGGATCACGGTTCGCTTCATTGAGCCGCCGCTGGACCAAAGCATCTACGCTGACGCTGCTCCGTCGCTCCCAGTGAAGGGCATCCTGAAGGAGGACGGAAAAGGCGAGCGCGATCTGGTTTTGGTGCCGGGATTGAATCACGTTCTGTGGTCGGGGTGCCGGGATAACGAGACCTCCGGAGAAGGCGATGTCGGCGGCGGCGTGATTCGCGGTTTCTTCACCTACGCCTACTGCAAGTGCCTGCGCGGGGCCGGCGTTGGCGTGACTCGGGCGAAGCTCGATTCGCAGGTGAGCCTCTACCTGTCGAAGATGGGGGCCGGTCAACACCCACAGACCGAAGGTACTCGCGCATCTCTTGCCGAGAAGGTCTTCACATAAGCTGGTTGAGTTAGCAGGAAGGAGGGGGGGCGCTGTAGCCCCCTTTCTGAACTCACCTGAAAAGTAATAAGCGAGAGTGGGCCGTCATAGAACCCACCCCACACTGAACTTATCAAAGCATCCTGGGAGGCTTTATGTGCAAGCACCCATTGAAGGCGCTGACGCTTCTGATCGCAGTCGTTGCCGCCGTACCCGTTGCCAACGCAGCGGTCACCAGAGCCGTCTTGAGCGCGAGCCCGACCCTCTATCGAGGCGACTGTCCGGGCGTGATCACCTTCAACGGAACAATCACGGTCGATGCGCCGAGCACGGTGACCTACATTTTCACTCGCAGCGACGGCGCGATCGACACGATCAAGAAAAAATTGGTCTTCCGTCGGCCGGGGACCAAGGGCGTGTCGACGACCTGGACGCTCGGCGGCATGGAGGTGCCGTATTACAAGGGTTGGGAGGCGATCAAGATCCTGGCACCGCGCCCGATCATGTCGAGAAAGGCGGGGTTCGAACTCAAGTGCAACCCGCCGCTGAATACCGCGCTCTCGGCGCACGGCAACACCGACTGGCATATCGACACTGCGAACGAATTCCTGTTCGGCGTGGACATGGGTGGGGCCAGCACCGCGCCGAATCATGCGCCGGACGGGTGGACCAAGCGCCATATGCATGTCGGTCTCACTAACACCGCCCACTTCTACAACGATAAGTCCAAGATCGCGAGCGGTGACGACACCAATGCGACCTCGGGCATTGATCGCGCCGTGCTGTTCTTTTACGCTGGCCATGGCAGCCCATCATCATGGGATACCCTGGGCGATAGCGGGACGCAGAGTCACATGCTGATGGCCAATATCACTCAGGGCGGACTGCTCCGCTATTACTGGCAATGCTCGTGCGATGTCTTCGCGCACGGACCGAGGACCTGCCCCGGCGGCGGCATGGACTACTCCTGCCCGCAGAATTTCGCGGGCGGCGCGGACTCGGTCGATTCGCGAAACGTTTACGAGCGCTGGGGCCCGGCGTTGAGCCCAGATCTGCGCATGGCCTGCGGCATGTCCACGCTGGCGTACTGCCACGAAGCCAATGTGAACAAGGTATGGAATGACTTCAGCAACGTTGGCATGTCGGTGGCGGAGTCGTTCATCGATGGGTTCAGCGGGTGGGGTGTGGTGCCGCTGTGTATCGCCACTGGCGGCGCGAATATTGCCGCCACACCGCTCTATGATGCGACATTCACCAATCAACCCAACACGTCGGGGACCACCCACTACCACATCCGATTCGCGGCAGGAACAGGGACGGCGGTGAAGGCGCTCGACATCCAGTGGATCCCGACGGAACTCTTTCGCTACAAAGTGGTGGCGGCGGAGATTGAACCTCGGCTCCGCGGCCTGCCGCCGTCGGCACCGCTGGAGCTGAAGGGATTTGCCGGCGGCAGCGCGACGGTGCGCACCGACCCGGCGAGCGGCGCGATCTATCTCAGGGCGATACAGGCGGCATCGCCCAGGGAAATCGCGATCGACGAGCGTGAATATCCCGCGCGCGCGGCCAGTCTGCTGCGCGAGATGGGTTGGCAAGATACGCAGGTTGGCGAGCCAGTCATCACCAGGATCGGTACCGCGAGCATGCCAATCGGCGGCAAAGCCTCTGACATCGTGCAGGGGCAGGATGGGGCGTCGGTTACGTTCCGGCGCCAGATTGATGTCCAAGGCAAGCGCATCGACGTGCTGGGCGAAGGTGGCGTGATGCAGGTTCGGTTGAGTAATAACGGATCAATCGTTGCCGCTTCGCGGGTATGGAGAACGCTCGTGCCCACATCGATGGTGGTCAAGATCAAGAGTTTCGATGAAGCGCGCAAGGAGGCGACCGCCAAGCTGGGCCAGCCCGAAGCCTATGACTTGGACCAGTGGAAGTTCGGCTACAAGGAGGCTGCCGGCAACGTCAAACAGGAGGAGTTGCCCGTGGTCTACCAGTTTGCCTTCGTGCCCAAGAACCGCGACGACGCGAGAAACACGCCGCCGCGCATCGTCGAATTATCAGCAGAAAAAAACTGACGTTATAAACAGCGGGATCCGGGGCGGCTTTGCCGCCGGATCCCGCAGGGTGCGGGCTCCGATTCCCGAGACGCAAGTTTGCTGACGATAGCTCGATTCAGGACTCACGGATTCGACGTCTGCGGGCCTATGCGGTACAGTACTGAGTCTCCGGAATCGGCTCTCTTTCCAATCAGGATTCACCCGATGAAGATCATCAGCACCGCCGGCGCCCGGGACGCGCCTTTCGCAATGGATTCATGCTGCCCCGCCCACGGGGCGTCGAGGCAGGTTGGCGGCGGGGGAAGAGCGTGACCTTCGAACCGGTTGTACTCTTCTTCCTGCTGGGTTTGGCAGGGGGGCTGATGAAGACGGACACCAAGCTTCCCGGGGCCCTGTATGACACGCTCAGCATCTTTCTGCTGCTTGCCATCGGACTGAAGGGCGGCGTGGAGCTTGCCAAGCAGCCGGTTGGGAGCGTGCTTTTCAACGGCCTGCTGATCGTCCTTGCCGGGGCTGCGACCCCTCTTGTCGCATTCCCGGTTTTGCGCAAGCTGGGGCGCCTATCGCGCCCCGATGCAGCGTCGATCGCCGCTCATTACGGATCAGTGAGCGTCGTCACTTTCTCAGTCGGGGTCACGTTCCTGAGCCGCGCGCAGCTCGACTACGAGGGTTTCATGATCGTGTTTCTCGTGCTGCTGGAAATGCCGGCCCTCGTAATTGGGGTGCTGCTGGCGCGCTACGGTGTGGGGGAGGTGCGCTGGGGCAAGCTGCTGCACGAGGTGCTTCTCGGCAAGAGCATTTTTCTCCTGAGCGGCGGTCTCATCATCGGCTACATCGCCGGACCGGGCGGCATCAAGCCGCTCGACCTCCTGTACTTCGACCTCTTCAAGGGTGTGCTCGCCCTGTTCCTGCTCGAGATGGGACTGGTGGCATCGAGTCGCCTGGCCGATCTCAAGACCTACGGGCCATTTCTCGTGGGTTTCGCGGTGATCATGCCTCTGGTTTTGGGCGCCGGGGGAGCGGTGATGGGTTGGGCGCTCGGGTTGTCCGTCGGCAGCACCGTGCTTCTCTCCACCCTGTACGCCAGCGCTTCCTACATCGCGGCGCCGGCGGCGATGCGCATCGCCGTTCCCGAGGCCAACCCGGCGCTTTCGATCGGGGCCTCGCTGGGGGTGACCTTCCCGTTCAATATTTTCATCGGTATTCCGGTCTACCATTGGATGGCTGAGACGATCCACCGCATCGGGGGCTGAGACTATGGCGGCGAGAACGCAAAAACTGATTACCGTTGTCTGCGAGTCGATGCTCGAAGCGGATCTGACTCGGGAGATCGTATCGCTAGGGGCCGCGGGTTACACCGTCATCGACGCTCGCGGGCTGGGGAGCCACGGCATGCGCAGCGGTGCGTGGGGAAAGGAAGGGAACATTCAGCTCGAGATCCTCTGCGATGAGCCTGTCGGCCAGAAGATCATCGACCACCTGAAGCGGAATTATGACAAGGACTACGGGCTGCTGATCTTCTCGAGCGACGTGGAACGGCACAGCGCCTGAGGCGCGAGGCATCGCCATTAGCCTGCGCGGCCGATCAACTGCGCGGTGGCGATCAGCTCCTCGAGCAGCGCCATCGACGCCCGGCCCGAGACCGCATAGGGATCGAGCACGGGTTTCTCGGAGTACTTGAGCAGCATCGACGGATTGGTCTTGGCGAGGTTGACCTGCCCCATGGTCCAGTTCGCGAAGCGGCGCTCCGGTACCTCGCAGTAGTGCAGCAGCACCACGTCGCGGTGCCGCTCGTCACGCACGATGTCGCCGTAGAGGCGGTTCACGGCATCGCGCCCGCCCTCCAAAACCTGCATGAATACATCCCCTCCGTAGCAGAGCATGCCGGTGATGCCGCGTTCAGGATTGTGCCTGCGCGACTGCTCGAGGATGGACTCGATGATTTCGTGGGTGACCGGTCCTGCGGAGCGGCTGGCGTAAAGAAGGCGAACGAGCATGATTGTGAACCTCAGAGACTGTTGCTGCGGAACAAGGTAAGGAACTCACGGCGCAAGTTTGCGTCGACCAGAAAGCTGCCTCGCATCACGCTGTTGATCATCTTCGAGTCGGTATCCTTCACCCCGCGCCACTGCATGCAGAAGTGGTCTGCCTCCATCACCACTGCGAGGCCGTCAGGCTGCATGCGCTCCTGCAGCAGGTCGGCGAGCCGCTGGACCGCCTCCTCCTGGATCTGCGGGCGGCTCATCACCCAGTCGGCGAGGCGGGCGTACTTCGAGAGGCCGATGAGGCTCGAGTGCTCGTTCGGCATGACGCCGATCCACAGCTTGCCGATGATCGGACAGAGGTGGTGCGAGCAGGCGCTGCGCACGGTGATCGGTCCGACGATCATCAGCTCGCTTAGTCGCTCGATGTTCGGAAAGTAGGTGACATCGGGCTGCGGCACGTAGCGGCCGCGAAATACCTCGGTCAGGTACATTTTGGCCACACGCGCGGCCGTCTCGCGAGTGTTATGATCGCTCTCGGTGTCGATGACCAGGCTTTCCAGGACTTCGTGCATCTTCTCGGTCACCTCGGCCCGGAGCAGGTCGAGTTCACCCGGTTCGATGAACTGCGCGATGTTGTCATTCGCGTGGAAGCGCTCACGCGCGCGCTGGATGCGCTGGCGGATTTTCACTGATACTGGGACGTCGAGGTCCCTAGCATCTGAAAGGGGTGGAAGCGGCGGGTTGTCCATGGGGTGCTTTGCTCTGCGGTGCGGGATGACCTTATTAATCACGGGACTGCCGACTGTCGCGAATAGCTATTTCCTTTCGGCGCCGAAACTCGTCCTCACAGGCGGCCAGGATGCTGATCCTGAGGCGGGCGGGGAGCTGGTCGAAGTCGCAGGGCACATCGTACGTCCCGGCCGAACGCTCCGGCTCAACGTACACGGCAATCGCCTGAGTGGCGATGACGGCCCCCACCCGGAACGCGGCCGCTTGCTCATGCCCTGGAAGTCGTGACATGGATTGTTTCATCTCTACAGCTCCAATTGGAATGTGTTTCCGGCGGTCCGCGACCGTGAATCCCTAAGACCCAGATTGCGAAGGGTTGAGGGACTGGGTCGCTGCTCACCAACCCGCTCGCAGGCCTTTCGACACGCCGGCAGCGGGGACGTTCTCAGCTTGCGAACCGTCGCCGCGGGCGGGGACACGATGTGGCGGGCCAAAATCGCCGAGTTGTCGTAGCATTGCGGATCAGACAAAGGGAGGATAGTTGGTCATGGCGATTTCACCGCTTGCGGGCAAGCCCGCTCCCCGCACCATGCTGGTCGATGTTTCGCAACTCGAATTGGCGTACTACGACCGCAAACCCGACCTCGGCGACCCCAACCAGCTGGTAAGTTTCGGCACCAGCGGGCACCGGGGGTCGCCGCTTGCAGGCTCGTTCAACGAAGCCCATATATTGGCCGTCACCCAGGCCATCTGCGATTTCCGTCGCGGGCAGGGGACCGATGGCCCGCTCTACATGGGCAAGGACACCCATGCCTTGTCCGGGCCGGCCCAGCGGACGGCCCTTGAGGTGCTGGCCGCGAACGGTGTCACGACCGTCATCCAGAAGGACGACGGCTTCACGCCCACGCCATCGGTGTCGCACGCCATCCTCGTCTACAACCGGGGCAGGGTGGATCACCTGGCCGACGGCATTGTCATCACGCCATCCCACAATCCGCCGGAGGATGGCGGCTTGAAGTACAACCCGCCCAATGGGGGGCCGGCCGACACCGACGTGACACGGTGGGTGCAGGATCGCGCAAACGAACTCTTGCGGGCTGGCCATGCCGGCGTGAAGCGCGTGTCGTACGAAGCGGCCCTGGAGGCCGCGACGACGCGCCAGGAGGATTTCATTCAGCCGTATGTCGACGATCTCAGGAACGTCATCGACATGGAAGTCATTCGCGCGGCCAACCTCAAGCTCGCGGTCGATCCCCTCGGTGGAGCGGCGGTCCATTACTGGGAACCGATCAACGCCACCTACCAGCTTGACATCACGGTCGTCAACCCGAAGGTCGATCCCACCTTCTCGTTCATGACCGTCGACCACGACGGCAAGATTCGCATGGACTGTTCGAGCCCGTATGCGATGGCTGGCCTCGTTCAGTTGAAGGATCAGTATCGGGTCGCGTTCGCCAACGATCCGGACTCGGACCGCCACGGCATCGTTACCCCTTCCGCGGGCCTTATGAACCCGAATCACTACCTGGCGGTTGCGATCCGCTATCTTCTGACCCATCGGCCCCTCTGGCCGCAGCAGGCAGCGATCGGAAAGACACTCGTGAGCAGCGGCATCATCGACCGGGTAGTGCGCAAGCTGGGGCGGAAGCTCGCCGAGGTGCCCGTAGGGTTCAAGTGGTTTACGCCGGGTCTCATCGACGGGTCGATCTGCTTCGGCGGCGAAGAGAGCGCGGGCGCGAGCTTCCTGAAGCGCGACGGTGGCGTCTGGACCACGGACAAGGACGGCCTGATTATGAATCTCCTCGCGGCCGAGATCACCGCTTGCACTGGGCGGGATCCCGGCGAACATTACCGCGAGCTGACCGCCGAGTTCGGCACCCCGTATTACACGCGCATCGATGCAGCCGCGACTCCGGCGCAGAAAGCTCGGCTTGGCAAGCTCTCGCCGGAGGCCGTAACCGCCGCAACCCTTGCCGGCGAGCCAATCACTGGCAAGCTTACACGGGCGCCGGGCAATGACGCGGCCATCGGCGGACTCAAGGTCGTGGCGGAGAACGGGTGGTTCGCCGCGCGGCCGTCAGGCACAGAGAACATTTACAAGATCTACGCCGAGAGCTTCAAGGACGATGCGCATCTGCGCAGGATCGTGACCGAGGCGCAGCAGATCGTGAATCACGCGCTCGGAGACGCCGAGTAGTCGCTGCCGATCGGCCGGACACGGCCGAAGGATGATGGCTGCCTTGGTCATGCTGCGAGCACGCGCTCCGTCAGAAGCACCGTGAAGCGATTCATGGCGGCGCCCCGTTACCCGATCGTCTTCCTCGTCGACGTAGACAACACGCTGCTCGACAACGATCGCATCCAGGACGACATCAAGGAGCACCTTGAACGCGAGTTCGGGGTGGAGTGTCGCAAACGATACTGGACGATCCAGGAGGCGCTCTTCGTCGAGCTGGGTTATCGCGACTATGTCGGCGCGCTGCAGCGCTACCGCATCGAGCACCCGAACGAGGTCGAGTTGCTTTCGATGGCAAGCTACCTCGTGAACTATCCGTTCGGCGAGCGACTCTACCCGGGGGCGCTCGACGTGCTGCGGCAGCTGAGCACCTGGGGTAGGACCGTCATCCTGTCCGATGGGGATGTGTTCTTCCAGCCGCGCAAAGTGGAGCGGTCGGGACTTGCCGCCGCGGTGGACGGCCATGTGCTCATCTACATCCACAAGGAGCAGTCGCTCGATGACGTTTACCGACGTTATCCAGCCGACCGCTACGTCCTCGTGGACGACAAGCTGCGTATTCTTGCTGCGGTCAAGCAGGTTTGGGGCGACCGCGTGACCACTGTATTTCCCAGGCAAGGGCAGTTCGCCCGCGAACAGGTGGTTGCCCAGTATCCCGCGGCTGACATCACGGTCAGCCGCATCGGCGACTTGCTCGATCTCGAGCTCGACGCCTTTCTGGCGAACTGCACCGCCACTCCCCGATCCGCGAAGGTGACACGATGAACGCGACGCAACGATTGCACGATGCCGGGCAAAGCCTCTGGCTCGACAACATCACGCGCAATCTGCTGACGACCGGCACGCTCAGGCGCTACATCGACGAGTGGTCGGTGACGGGCCTCACCTCGAACCCGACGATATTCGACCAGGCCGTCAGGAATAGCGCCGCCTACGACGCAGCGATTCGCGACCGCCTCGCGGCCGGCCAATCGGGCGAGGCGCTGTTCTTCGAGCTCGCCCTCGAAGACATCACGCACGCCGCCGACCTGTTCCGACCGACGTTCGAGAGAACCTGCAGGGTAGACGGCTGGGTATCCCTGGAAGTGTCACCGCTCCTCGCATACGATCCGCAGACCACGCTCGCCGCAGCAAGAGATCTGCACGCGCGGGCGCAGCGCCCCAACCTCTTCATCAAGATTCCGGGCACGAAGGAAGGTATGCCCGCCGTCGAAGAGGCGATTTTCGCTGGCGTTCCGGTGAACGTGACCCTGCTCTTCTCGCGTGAGCACTACCTGGCTGCAGCCGAGGCTTATCTACGCGGCATGGAACGCCGCATCGCCGCGGGACTGCGGCCCGACGTGGGTTCGGTGGCCTCGCTCTTTATCAGCCGCTGGGACGTGGCGGTTGCGGGGAAAGTGCCCGAAGCGCTGGTGAACCGTCTGGGGATTGCCATTGGCAAGCGCGCCTACAAGGCATACTGCGACCTCGTCGCGTCGCCTCGCTACCAGCGCGTCATGAATGCCGGGGCGCGGCCGCAGCGGTTGCTCATGGCGAGCACGGGAACCAAGGATCCCAAAGCATCCGACATTCTCTACGTCAAAGGGCTGGCGGCGCCGCTTACCGTCAACACGGTGCCGGAAACCACGCTGAAGGCCTTCGCCGATCACGGTGAGGTCGGCGACCCACTGCCGGCTGACGGAGGCGATTGCGAGCACGTGCTGACGGCGTTCACCGCGGCGGGCGTCGATCTGGACGCGCTTGCCGCGCAACTGCAGAAGGAGGGCGCGAGCGCGTTCGTGAAGTCCTGGAACGACCTGATGGCAGTGATTGAGTTGAAGTCTGCTGCGCTCGAGAAGGCCGGCTGAGCGCCCGCGGAATGGAACCCGTCCAAGCAAGTCCGCTGCGCCCAAACAGGCGCGAAAGAAATCGTAGGAATAAGGAACGTTGACATGACTCACGCAATCCCCGCATTGACCACCCGCCCGGCATGGAAGGCACTCGCGGCCCACGCGTCGAAGGTGAAGACGCTACACCTGCGCAACCTCTTTGCGAATGACCCCATGCGCGGCGAGCGTCTGACGCTGGACGCCGGCGGCGTCTATCTCGATTACTCGAAGCATCGCATCACGGACGAAACCGTCGCGCTCTTGGTCCAGCTTGCCGAGGAGTCGGGTCTTCGCGCGCGCATCGACGCGATGTTCCGCGGCGAGAAAATCAACGTCTCGGAAGAGCGCGCGGCATTGCACGTCGCGTTGCGCGCGCCGCGCGGCGCCTCGATCGTCGTCGACGGTGAGAACGTCGTGCCGGAGGTGCATGCGGTGCTCGACAAGATGAGCGCCTTCTCCGAGCGTGTGCGCAGGGGCGAATGGAAGGGGCACACCGGCAAGCGGATTCGCAACGTCATCAACATCGGCATTGGCGGCTCCGATCTCGGCCCGGTGATGGCGTACGAAGCGCTGCGGCACTACAGCGCCCGCGGCATGAATTTCCGTTTCGTCTCGAATATCGATGGCACCGACTTTGCGGAGGCCGTGGCGGGTCTCGATGCCACAGAGACGCTTGTTATCGTATCGAGCAAGACTTTTACGACGCTCGAAACGATGACCAATGCCCATACGGCCCGCGCCTGGGCTCTC
>Ga0209253_10005409_pt1 | contig 11066 bp, 5 predicted proteins | sample FrelakmetBRP12BR_FD_187145 | JGI IMG/M metagenome (GOLD analysis project Ga0209253, IMG submission 187145) | Freshwater lake sediment microbial communities from the University of Notre Dame, USA, for methane emissions studies - BRP12 BR (SPAdes)... | ecosystem: Environmental > Aquatic >... | reverse complement strand
CAAGCGTTTCTTCGACTACTTCATCAGCCATCTCCAGTGCGCGGTCTTTGAGATTTTCTCCCTGCAATATCTCTTTCCTGAAAGAATAGATTTCAGTCCTTTGCTTATTCATTACATCGTCGTACTCGATGAGGTGTTTTCTGATATCAAAGTTGTGTGCCTCGACACGCTTCTGGGCATTCTCTATGGCTAATGATACTATTTTGTTTTCGATAGGCATGTCTTCTTCCATGCCGAGCTTATCCATAATGCCGGATATCCGGTCCGAACCGAATATCCTCATGAGGTCGTCTTCGAGCGACAGGTAAAATCTCGATGCGCCGGGGTCTCCCTGCCTCCCGGAACGACCGCGCAGCTGGTTATCTATTCTCCGTGCCTCATGACGTTCCGTGCCCATTATATGAAGGCCTCCGGCTGATATCACCTTTTGCCTGTCGGCATTACAGATTGTTTCGGCTTTTGAGAAAGCCTGCTTCCAGTCCTCTTCGTTATAATCTTTTTTGTCACTGAGCAGTTCTCTCGCAATGCCTTCAGGATTGCCTCCGAGCACAATGTCAGTGCCTCTCCCCGCCATATTGGTTGCAATCGTTATGCCGCTGCTCCTCCCTGCCTGTGCGATAATCTCCGCTTCTCTCTCATGGTATTTCGCGTTCAGGACAGCGTGGGGTATCCCTTTTTTCTTTAAAATAGAACTCAGGAGTTCAGACTTTTCGATCGATATTGTACCGACAAGCACAGGCTGACCTTTCGTATGGAGATCTTCTATCTCCTGGATAGCTGCAGAAAATTTACCTTTCTCAGTTTTATAAATCATATCAGGATAATCGGCCCTTGTCATCGGTTTGTTCGTGGGGATAACCATTACTTCGAGGTTGTATATTTTTGCGAATTCCGCTGCCTCTGTATCCGCAGTGCCTGTCATACCGGCAAGTTTTGCATACATCCTGAAATAGTTCTGGAACGTAATCGTCGCAAGGGTCTGGTTTTCGCTCTCGATCTTGACGCCTTCCTTTGCCTCCACCGCCTGGTGGAGTCCGTCCGACCAGCGCCTGCCGGGCATGAGCCTGCCGGTGAATTCGTCGACGATCAGCACCTCCCCGTCCTTAATGACATAATCGACATCTTTTCTAAAGAGCGTATGGGCTTTCAATGCCTGCAGCACATGGTGCACAAGTTCTATATTCGCCGGATCATACAGGTTGCCTGTGTCGAGCAGTCGCTCCACCTTGCTGTTGCCTTCTTCAGTAAGAATTGCGGTCCGGGCCTTTTCATCGATCGTATAGTCGGTATTTTTCTGGAGTTTCGGGATAATCTTGTCGATTTTGTAATATTTATCTGTTGATTCTTCTGAAGGCCCTGAAATAATGAGAGGCGTTCGTGCCTCATCGATCAGGATACTGTCCACTTCGTCCACGATCGCATAGTTCAGTTCCCGCTGGCAGTAATCAGATAGATCATATTTCATGTTATCCCGCAAATAGTCGAACCCGAACTCATTATTGGTGCCGTAAGTTATATCCGCTGCATACGCCTCCTGTCTTGAGCAGGGCCGAAGGAAATCCAGCTTCTTGTCGGTGGAGAGGTAGGAGGGGTCGTAGAGAAAAGATGTATCATGCTGGATTGCCCCTATGGTGACACCGAGGAAGTGATAAACCGGCCCCATCCACTGGGTATCCCTTTTTGCCAGATAATCATTGACGGTTATGACATGCACCCCTTTGCCTTCGAGCGCATTGAGATAGACGGGGAGGGTGGCAACGAGTGTTTTTCCTTCACCGGTTTTCATCTCGGCGATTTTCCCCTCATGAAGTACAACACCCCCGAGAATCTGGACATCGAAATGTCTCATCGAGAGGGTCCTTTTTGATACTTCACGCACTACGGCAAACGCAGAGGGGAGAAGATCATCGAGGGTTTCTCCGTTTGCGATCCGCTGCCTGAACTCACCGGTCTTTTCTTTCAGTTCCTCATCAGAAAGACTCAAAACGTCCGGTTCCATTAACCCGACCTTCTCGACCATCGGCCACAGCCTTTTCAGTTCGCGTTCGTTCTTTGTGCCGAAAACCTTATTTAACAGCGTTCCAAGCATAGTCTATAATAGAATATGACGAGTACAATTTCAAGGAAACCGCACCCTTCGTTTCATCTCTCCGATTCCTGCGCATCCTGCAGACGCTATTGTTACCTTGCGAGAAAATAATCAGGCATGGTACATTTTTTCATGGGGAAAAGCGCGTATATTCATACCTTTGGCTGTCAGATGAATGTGCATGATTCTGAAATAATGACCGGGATTCTCGAAGAACAGGGTTATTCCAGGACCGACAGTCCTTCGAACGCCGATCTTGTCATATTCAATACGTGCAGCATCCGGCAGAAGGCTGAACAGAAATTCTACAGCGAACTCGGAAGAATGAAATCCCTGAAGAAACAACGACCGTGGATGAAAATAGCTGTTGCGGGATGCATTGCGCAGCAGGAGGGAAAAAACATATTGAAACGTGCTCCTCATGTGGATTTTGTCTTCGGCACCCAGAATATCCACACCCTAAAAAATATCGCATCTGCATGTTTTGAACGCGTTGCCGTCCATGTAAACCCCGATTTAGCAACAACAGAGTTGCCGGTCAAGAGAAACGATGGGATACGGGCGTGGACTACCATTATGTACGGATGCGATAATTTCTGCAGTTATTGCGTCGTTCCTCATACGAGGGGGAGAGAGCGGTCAAGACCGAGCGATGACATTTATGCTGAGGTATCGGAACTTGCCGGCAAAGGATACAAAGAAATAACCCTCCTGGGCCAGAACGTTAATTCCTACATCAGCGACACTGATTTTCCGGGACTTTTGAGAAAACTCGACAGGATAGGGGGAATAACACGGATTCGATTTGTAACATCGCATCCAAAAGATCTTTCCGATGATTTAATCCGCGCGATGTCCGATTTAGCCTCGGTTTGCAACCATATCCACCTTCCGCTTCAATCCGGTTCAGACGCTGTATTGAAACGAATGAACAGAAGGTATTCGTTCAGTGACTATATGAAAAAAATATCTCGCCTGAGGAAACAAATACCGGAAATCGCAATAACAACGGATATTATTGCAGGTTTTCCGGGAGAGACGGACGAAGACCATCAACTAACCGTAAGTGCCTTACAACAGATTGAATACGACGGAATTTTTGCTTTCAAATATTCTCCCCGTCCTTTTACCAAGGCCGCTGAAATGGACGGTCATGTGCAGGATCTACTGAAGGCAGATCGCCTGAATGAAATCTTGATGTTGCAGGATGGGATAACATTTAAAAAAAATAAGGCGCTCGTGGGGACAGTGCAGGAAATACTCATTGAGGGCGAGAGCGAGACGAACAGCGAAAAACTGACCGGCAGAACAGGTTCGAATAAAATAGTGACTCTACCGAAAGCTTGCAGCCGAAAAGGTGCAATCATACACGTTGAAATTATAAAAAGCAGAAGGCATTCCCTTGAAGGAACACCTGTCAATACATGAACATCTCGATCATCACCCTTGGATGTAAAGTCAATCAGGCGGAAAGCGCTGCCATTGAAGGGGCTTTCCGTAATCTCGGCTTTTCCATCGTCGGTCTGTCAGAGAGCCCGGATTATTGCATAATCAATACCTGTACGGTAACAGCGAAAAGCGATTATCAATCAAGACAGCTTATCAGGAAAGCGGCAAAGGCCGGAGCAAAAGTGATTGTAACAGGCTGTTACGCACAATTAAAGCCGGATGAACTAAGGGGTATAGAAGGGGTTCATAGCATAGTTTCCAATACAAATAAAGATAATATTATCAATCTATTAGCTAATAATACATCACTAAACACTTCATATTTTTCCAATAGATCAAGGCCACTTGTGAAGGTGCAGGATGGCTGCAACCATGCCTGCTCATACTGTCTTATACCAAAGGCAAGAGGAAGATCTCAAAGTGTCGATATCAATGAGGTCATAGATGAGGTTTTATGTCATGAAGCAAGCGGATTTCATGAAGTTGTACTTACCGGGATCCATTTAGGCGAATATGGACATGACATGGAACCCAGGATAACGCTTTCAACGCTCATTAGAGCATTATTGACGAAGACGAATATACGGCGTATTAGGCTCAGTTCAATCGAAGTTATTGAAATAAATGAAGAAATAATAGAATTATTGCAGGACAATAGGTTATGCAAACACCTTCACGTGCCGCTTCAGAGCGGGTCCGACACGGTCCTAAAGAACATGAAGAGGCCGTATACCGCTCGAACGTATTCACGTATGATTGAGTGCATAGCCAATCAGATCAATGGCATTTCCCTTGGCACCGATGTCATTGTTGGCTTCCCGGGTGAAAGTAATGCTGAATTCATGCATACGAGGGGACTGCTTGAGTCATTGCCGTTTACGTATATGCACATATTTCCTTTCTCCGCTCGTCCGGGGACATCAGCAGCTCAAATGCCCGACCAGATTAGTTCTCCTGTCAAGAAGGAACGATGCAATGAACTGAACGCCTTGAATATCAGGATAAAGAGTGCCTATCTCACATCCCAGATAGGCAAGACCCTTGATATCATTATCGAGGAGACGCATGGAGATTGCACATCTGTCGGCAAATCGGGGAATTACCTGAAGGTGCAGGCATCTTCGAGCGAGTACCCACCGAAATCACTGGTGGCTGTAAGGATTGCCGGGGTAGCAGGAGATTTATTGAAGGGACATCCCATTGCGTCTACATAACATCCTTAAATGGCGCACTTTTGTGCCTGCTTAAATCATAGTCAGATACGTTTAGGTCTTCATTCATCAAGGAGATAGCCTCTTTTTCAACCCATTTAGTAACAGGTTATCAACAAAGTATGTTTAATTAGAATGTCCGATAAGATATATTATGTAAAATTTGCTATGCAGATATATATACCAGCAATGAACCCTATGAACAGAAAAAGTAACTGTCCGTTCATCAATAATGCGTATTATTGAGCAGCTGTATTGACAGATTTTGACATTTCTTTTATCAATAATAATGCTTGCTGTTTGGACTTCAGCCTGCCCGCAAATTGGGCTTTTTTTACTGTTGATATTATTTTTTTGCGCTGGGGACCGGTGTCTATATCTGATATGTTGATTATCTCTTCCGAGCTTAATAGACCCTTATGGAGAATTCTTAGAAACCGACGATAATCACGCAATAAATCTAAGCGGTTTGAAATAATCATGCTATCCACAGATGCCTCTTTCGCGCTCATAAATATTTCGAATAGTTGTTCCTTATCCGGGTTCCTCTCACCACGTACTGCATTAATTCCTTTCGATGACAGTTCAATGCGTGCTTGTATCGCATTACTTAACACAAGTAAAGGCATTGTTTTACATGGGAAATCACAGCATGCAAACATTGTTTCGAGGCATAATAAACCTTTATAGGTAAGGGTCTGAGAAAATCTTTTTTTAAGTAAAACTTTAAGAGTAGTGGAACCAGTGGTTATGGAGGCCCGCTCAAGTTTAGAAACCGCTCGAATAGAACGTCCTAACACATTGTAAGAAAACGATAACATATCTTGCAGTACTCTATCAGATAAGGCCATGCGGAGGTACTTTGCTGAACCTTCCGAGTTTAACAATTTAAAAAATTCTAAAGTTATTCTTTCAGGTGATACCTGTTTAATACCATTATGTAGCCTTTTTATCATCACACGCGTTCTTTTTTCTATCGAGGCATTGAGTTCCGCCGCAAGCCGGTAGGCCCTTAGCATTCTGAGGGGATCAGCAATAAAATTGGCACTCGACAAGGAACGAATCATTTTCTTTTTGATGTCATCTCTCCCGTGATAGAAATCTCTGAATCCGCTTTCGGGAGACCATGCGATCGCATTCATTGTAAAATCTCTTTTCGAAAGATCTTCCTCAAGTGATCCTTGAGCTTTTGAGAAATCGAGGGTGACACCTTCCTTGACTGCAATGCGAATCATGTTTTCATTTTTAAATTCTACAACTGTGCCTCCGGTGATCGTTTGTATCTGCTTCACAAAAGACCTTATGTCACCGAAAACGATATAATCCCTGTCATAAGACCGCACACCCCTTACCATATCACGGATAAATCCGCCGACAAGATAGACGTTTCCCCTTCCCTTTCGGAAAACGAGTGCGTTATAGTGGTCTTTCAGTATCTTTTGGCTGATTTTTCTATACGGAAGCGCCATAGTAATAACTTGAGAGTACCGATTCCTTGATCATGTTAACCCGATAGGCAGTCAAAATGTACCACAAAAACCGAAATTAATAAAGTAAGGATGCTGACGATAAAATCTGCTGCGGGAATGTAACGACTTGCTTTAAAATAGTGCCATGGCGGATTACCTCTATATCCATATCCCCTTCTGCGTGAAGAAATGTATCTACTGCGATTTCTTCTCTGTGCCCTATTATGACGAATCGGAAATACAAGCATATGCTGACGCGTTATGCAAAGAATTGTCTCTGAAGAAACATCTTTCTGGTCTGTTAAAGGCTGCCTATTTCGGGGGCGGCACCCCTACCCTCCTTCCCGCTGATTGCTTCAGGCAGCTCTTCACGTGCATGAAATACAACTACCGCTTCTCCCCTGACATTGAGATAACAGTCGAGGCGAATCCGGGAACGATCGACGCTGCAAAGATCGAAATATTGCTTTCGCTCGGGGTGAACAGGCTGAGCTTCGGCGTTCAGTCTTTCAATGATGATGAACTTGCGACGCTCGGAAGGATTCATTCGTCGGATGAGGCGTGGCAATCAATTGAGTCGATAAAGAGAGCGGGGCTGAAGAATTTCTCGATCGACCTGATGTATGGAATCCCCGGTCAGACAATGGAATCATGGAAGGAATCGTTAAGAAAGGCAGCAGAGCTGTCGCCGTCCCATATTTCCGCATATGAACTTACGCCGGAGGAACACACCCCTCTCTATCCATTAATCCAATCACATAAAATCATTATGCTTGATGAAGAGCTGATCCTCGAAATGTATAATTATGCGATCGATTTTCTCGCCGGCAGCGAATATGCCCATTACGAGATTTCAAACTTCTCAAAGCCCGGTTTTCAATGCGTACACAATCTCAACTACTGGGATAGGGGAGACTACATCGGCGCCGGTTCCGGCGCTCATTCCTTCATCAGCGCCGTCCGTTCAATCAATACGATAGATATCAACGAATATATTGCAGAGCTTGATAACGGTCATATCCCGGAGATCCAGTCAATGAAACTCACGCCTGAAGACGCCTTGAAAGAGTTTATATTCCTAAGCCTAAGAAAGACAGCAGGCATCAGTCTTGCCAAAATCCCTCACATGGGCGGCACTCTTCTCTCTGCAAAAGAGAGGCTTTCGGATGCCGGCAAAGAACTGGTCGATGAAGGTTATCTCAATATCTCTGGTGATTTTCTGAGGCTCACGCGAAAGGGGATTGTCATTTCAAATGCAATTATCGTGAGATTATTTGAGATATTGGTGCTTTAAATGAATTCCTTAAGAACCTATTATTTTATCGTTGAGCATTATTCAGTTTTAATGGTATTCCTATCAATCTCTTATTTAATGGGAAGCAGAATTTTAATAAGAACTTCTATCCCTCTCGAAGCGAGCAAGGTGTTTCTGTACCTGTCATTTGGCTTTGGCGGCATGAGCGTGCTTTTATTCTATGCAGCACTCTTCGGCTTCTTTTATAAATCCGCACTCATTATAAGTTTATTTCTATCGTTGATAGTATCTTTTAGAAAAGGGGATTGGGTCTCTCTCAAGACGGAATTCCAGCATTCATCTAAAAGAGTTATGGAAAGCTTCATGAAAAATTGGAAGTGGCTCCTCCTTGCCTTCTTAATAGTTGCACCACAATTAATAAAGCTTCTTTATCCACCCTTACACTTCGATGACATCATGTATCACCTGCCACACGCCAAGAATATAGTAATTCACCATGGACTAAATCTGAACCCTTATTTGAGATATCCTCTTTTTCCACAAAACTTCGAAATACTATATGCGTTTCTCCTGCTTTTTTACGATGATATTGCAACACATCTTATTCATGCTTCATCTGCGGTAATAACAGCAATAGGCGTATATAGTTTAGGTACCTTAACTTCTTCCAAAAAAATAGGCGTTGTAGGTGCAGCCATCTTTCTCTCAAGTCCGCTTGTGCAGATTCTCATGCAAACCGCATATATTGACCTCGGATTAACGATGTTTGTTTTCCTGGGATTCTACTGCATGGCCTTATGGATACATACAAAAAATATCAATTGGCTCTATCTTGCCGGTTTTGCAACAGGTATGGCAGCGGGCACCAAATATACCGCACTGATGTATGTTCTCCTTTATGCTGTATGGATTGCATACGAAGGGAGAAACATCAGATACGTCATCACGTTTATATGTTTAGTTATTGTTTTTGGTTCCCCCTGGTATATAAGAAATTTTATCCTTTCCGGGAACCCCGTCTTTCCCTTTGGAGAAGGGATATTTGGTTACTCATGGTTGTGGGATAGAAATGATACGCTGCACCAATATCATGATCTTTTGAAAGCACATGGCACTCCGCGCACAATTCTTTCTTTTCTGATACTTCCCTGGAATCTTGTTATGCATCAGGAGAAATTTATGGATGATGGTGGTATTTCCATAGGGATGCTTGCAATGTTTCCTTCAATTTTTTTAATGAAACGATTCAACCCATTTCAAAGAAAACTATGTGTTTTTGTGTGTGTGACTACGATCATCTGGTTTTTCTCGACGCAGATACTGCGCTATCTGCTTCCCCTGTTTCCTGTCATGTGTCTTCTTTCAGCATATGTGTTAGTCGATCTTTATGATAATTCAATAAAGAAATTCTTTTCTCGTACAGTTCCAACCATTAAACTCATCTATAACAAGGTAGCTTACTATGCCGGCAAGAAAGTTGTTTCAGTGGTAATCATAGCAGTTCTTCTCATACTACAGGGCAAGGATATCAACCGAACAATTACGAGAAAACCCTTGCCCGTAACGCAAGAACTTCGTCATGAATATCTCTCAAAGAGGAAGCCTGCCTACCAATTGATCCAAATCGCCAATATGGATCCGTCACTGAATATATATCAGCTAAAGTTTGAAGATCATATGTTTTACGCCGACGGAAAAATGATCGGAGATGTTTTTGGTCCGGCAAGATATTCAACCATCCTCAATATTCTTGGCAAGTCAGATAAATTATATGATACATTCATGACAATGGATATTCAGTTATTTTTGTTCAATAAGGAGGTCCTTAAGTACTTTCAACTTGATGGGTCTTTTCCAAAGTATTTTCTGTTAATTGCCGAGAATGATAATGGCTTCCTTTACGGGTTACAAAACAATAATAAAGTAATGCTGCTCTATAATAAAGTGCATGGAATGCCCTGATGATTGTCGAACCGATAAGCGACTTTCTCTTTTGAATGGGTGTTGCCTTTTTCCCTCGGGCTTCCGTTAAAGGCAACGACTTTCATGACAATAGGCCTGTTACCCGGATAACCTCATCGACCGTGGTGACTCCGAGAAGGAGTTTTTTTATCGCGTTTTCTCTCAGGGTATTCATTCCCTGCCCCTGGGCAACCTTTTTGATTAGCGAGGGTATTGCCTTTGCATCCACTTCGTTCCTGATCTTCTCCGTAATCTCCATGATCTCAAAAACGCCTGTCCTCCCAAAGTATCCGGTCCCCCTGCATTCTTCACAACCCCTGCCAAGCGAAACTCTGTAATTTTTTACTTTTTCGTAATCTATTTTCAGGAGATAACACTCGTCTTTCGTCGGTTGGTATTCCTCTTTGCAGTAGGGGCAGACTTTTCTTACAAGACGCTGGGCTACCACCCCAACGAGGGTCGCGTTAATGAAGAAAGGCTGAACACCGAGGTCTATTAACCGCGTGATAGAACTCGGCGCATCGTTGGTATGGAGCGTCGACAGTACGAGGTGCCCTGTAAGTGCGGCCTGGATCGCGTTTTCCGCTGTCTCAAGGTCACGAATTTCTCCGACCATGATGATGTCGGGGTCCTGTCTGAGGAGCATCCTCAGGCAATTTGCGAACGTGAGGTCTATCTGGGGATGCACGGCGGTCTGGTTGAACCCTTCATAGACCATCTCGATTGGGTCCTCAATCGTCGCTATGTTGACCTCGGACGTCGACAGGACCTTCAGGAGGGAATAGAGCGTTGTGGTCTTCCCGCTTCCTGTCGGACCGGTGACGAGGATAATGCCGTTTGTGTTGGCGATGAACGACCTAACAATCTTCATCTCCTTCGGGAAAAAACCGAGGTCGTCGATCTCCTGCATTAATATGGCGGGATCGAATATCCTCATAACGATCTTCTCTCCGAAGGCAACGGGGATAGACGATATGCGCAGTTCCACCTCCTTGCCCTCATGCTCTGTCTTGATCCTTCCGTCCTGGGGTTTCCTCTTTTCAGTGATATCCATCCGTGCAAGCATCTTTATCCGCGAAACAATGGGAGCATGAACGGTCTTCGGTATCTTGTGGATGTTATGCAGAATACCGTCGATGCGGAAGCGGATGAGGCTTACGTCTCTCTTCGGTTCGATGTGGATGTCGGAGGCCCTGCTCGAATAGGCGTAATGGAGAAGGTACTCCACGGCGCTGACGATATGCTGGTCTGTTGCCTCAAGTTCACCGATGGACTTCAGTTTTATAAATTGTTCAAGGTTCCCGAGGTCTGTCGCAATGTCGATTTCCTTATTCGCGGAAGTGATGGCCGACTTAAAACCATAGAATTCCGTAATGATCTTGAGGATATCCGCCTTTGTCGTCAGGACAATATCGACCTTATACCCCATTACTCTTGATATCCAGTCGGTCGCTTCCCTATCAAAAGGGTCTGCGGAAGCGACGGTCAACGTGTTGTCCGACAGCGCAATCGGAACAATCTGGTGCTTTATTGCATAGGGGCGCGACATAATCCGGGTGACTATTTCATAATTCAGCTTCAGAGGATCAATTTTGAGAAAAGGCAGATGGAGGTTTTTTGCGACCGTAGCC
>Ga0209253_10005408_pt1 | contig 11066 bp, 11 predicted proteins | sample FrelakmetBRP12BR_FD_187145 | JGI IMG/M metagenome (GOLD analysis project Ga0209253, IMG submission 187145) | Freshwater lake sediment microbial communities from the University of Notre Dame, USA, for methane emissions studies - BRP12 BR (SPAdes)... | ecosystem: Environmental > Aquatic >... | reverse complement strand
CAACACCTCGATCAAGCAGGCCATGTACTTCAAGGACCAGAACCCGGATATCGACACGGTGGTGATGTACACCGACCTGCGTACCCCGGGCAACGGCGAGGATTTCTATCGCAGCGCCCAGAAGAAGGGCGTGATCTTCACCAAGGGCGTGGCCAGCGAAGTGGTGGCGGGCAGCGAGCTGCAGGTCAAGTTCAATGACAAGATCCTGAACGAAGACGCCATCGCCAAGGCCGACCTCGTGGTGCTCGCGACCGGCATGGTGGCGAACTCCGGCGTGGACATCGATGCGGTGAAGCAGGACGAGCCGGGCCAGTGGGCGGAGAACAAAGTGTCCGTGCTCAACATGACCTACCGCCAGGGTAAGGACCTGCCGCTGCTCAAGAACGGCTTCAACGATTCGCACTTCATCTGCTTCCCGTACGAGACGCGCCGCACCGGCATCTACACCTCCGGCCCGGTGCGCCGGCCGATGGACATGGCGCAGGCGATCGAAGACGCGACCGGCGCCACGCTCAAGGCGATCCAGGCGGTGGAAAACGCCGGCCTCGGCCGCGCCGCGCACCCACGCTCCGGCGACCTGAGCTTCCCAAGCTTCCGCCGCGAAGGCTGCACCCAGTGCAAACGCTGCACGGTGGAGTGTCCGTTCGGCGCCATCGACGAAGACGAGCAGCGTTACCCGGTGTTCAACGAGAGCCGCTGCCGGCGCTGCGGCACCTGCATGGGCGCCTGCCCGGTGCGCGTGATCTCGTTCGAGAACTACTCGGTCGACAGCGTCGGCTACCAGGTCAAGGCCGTGGACATCCCCGACCAGTTCTCGGAGAAGCCGCGCATCCTGGTGCTGGCCTGCGAGAACGACGCCTACCCGGCGCTCGACATGGCGGCCATGAACAGGATCCAGTACTCGGCGTTCGCGCGCGTCATTCCGGTGCGTTGCCTGGGTTCGGTTAACACCATCTGGATCAACGACGCATTGAGCAGCGGTTACGACGGCGTGATCCTGATGGGCTGCCAGAAGGGCGAGAACTACCAGTGTCATTTCGTGAAGGGTTCGGAACTCGCGCATGTGCGCATGAGCAAGATCGACGACACCCTGAAGGGCATGTCGCTCGAAGTCGAGCGCGTGCAGACCTTCGAGGTCGCGATCACCGACATTCAGCGCGCCCCGGCGCTCATCAACCAGATGGCTGAAACGATCCAGAAGATCGGTCTCAGTCCGCTCAAGTTCTAGGAGTCAGCGCATGAGCAAAGCGAATCAGGCAATGGTGCAGAAGTACCACAACGACTTCCTCAAGGAAGTCGAAGCCAATGTGGAAGAGGGCAACTGGGTCAAGATGTGCATGCAGTGCGGCGTGTGCTCGGGCTCCTGCCCGCTCGGCGCGGCCTGGGAGCATCCGCCCCAGGAGATCTTCATGATGATTCGCGCCGGCAAGCGCGACGAAGTTCTGAAGAGCGAGTCCATGTGGATGTGCACCAGCTGCTACAACTGCATCGTGCGTTGCCCGCGCGAGCTGCCGATCACGCACATCATGCACGGCCTGGCCAACTACGCGCATCGCCTCGGCATTGCCCCCAAGCAGAACCCGACGCGCCGTTTCGCGAAGATGTTCTGGAAGAACATTTCCACGACCGGCCGCGTCAACGAGCTGAAGCTGTCCGTCGGCCTGTACTTCATGGACGGCATCGTAACCGGCATCAAGAGAGGGCTGGCGATGCTGCCGGTGGGCCTCGGCATGCTCAAGACCGGACGCCTCAACCCGATGGGGCTGTTCAGTTCGCACGGCATCAAGGGCAAGAGCGATTTGCAGAAGATGCTCAAGAAGGCGCGTGAAATCGAAGACAAGCGCAAGCAGCTGGTCTGAGCGAGAGGATAGAGACTATGGCAAAGAAAGAATATTCGTTTTACCCGGGCTGCTCGTCGGAACGCAAGGCCTCGGCCTCGAACTACATGGTCTCGGTCGAGTCCATGTGCAAGACGCTCGACGTGAAACTGAACGAGATCCCCGACTGGAACTGCTGCGCCGCGTCCATCGGTTACGCCGAGGGCGGCGAACTGCCGCGCCACATCATGAACGCGCGCAACATCGCGATCTCGGAGAAGGAACACCCGGGTCAGGACATCGTCGCCACCTGTGCGGCCTGCTGGCTCGGCACCAAGGAAACGTCCGAACGCGTGTCACATTCAGGGCAATTGCTGGCCGACATCAACGGTATCCTCTCAGACGCCGGCCTCAACCTGCAGAACAACAAGCCGATCCGGCATATGGTCGAGGTACTGATCGAAGACCTCGGCTACGACGAGCTCAAGAAGCCGGTGAAGAAGCCGCTCGAGGGCATCAAGATCGCCGGCTACGTCGGCTGCCAGACCAACCGCCCGTTTGGCGTAGTCGGTGAATCCTTCGAGAACCCGAAGTATCTCGACAAGCTGGTCGAGACGGTCGGCGGCGAAGCCGTCGAGAAGTACGACCAGAAGGTCACCTGCTGCGGCGGCGCACTGGCCTTCTCCGAGCCGGAGAAAAGCCAGGCGCAGATCAAGAAAATCATCGAGAGCGCCTACGACTACGGCGCCGAAATGATCGTCACCCCCTGTCCGGTGTGCCAGATGAACGTCGAGGTCTACCAGGGCCAGATCAACAAGAAATACGGCACCAAGTTCAAGATCCCGGTGTTGTACTACTCGCAGCTCATGGCCGTGGCCTACGGCGCCAGCGCCAAGGAAGCCGGTCTGGATGGCAACATCGTGCGTGCCACCAAGTTGGAAGAGATCGCGGCGAAGAAGTAACGCCGGTTCGACTGGGAGAAATCAAAAGGCCCGCTTGCGCGGGCCTTTTGTCTAATTGGCCCCTGATGCCGCGCCAGCCGGGACAAGGCAAACCCTTGATCTGCATCAATGCGCTCCCGATGATTGATCGGGATGATGTGACCGTCACTGTTCATCCCGAGGACCAAGTCATGCAGGGGCTACTGAAGTACGGTTTTTGCCGGTGGGTGCGATTAGCACAGGTGCATGTGTGGATCGGCGTGGCCATCTTCACGATAGCGTGTTACTTCATGATCACTGGCACCTACGAAAATCTCATGGCGCGCCAGCGGGCTGAGTCGCTGCTCAATATCATCGGATTGGTATCGCTTTTCTACGCGGCCGTGGCCTGGTATCTGTATTTCTTTCTGAATCCGCGCCTGCCGCCCGCTTGCGAACGCAAGTAAACGGGTAGGGGTCGGCCGCCGCTCTCGCGCATCCGTGCGCTTCGCGGCATTACTCCATCCCTGGAGGGCAGAACAAGCGGGCCGCCCGATCGGGCGGCCCGTGTTTCTGTTCGCCCCGGCTCACCTGCCGCCCCGTTAACCCCCCCCGATGCCGCCGACAGACAATGTTGTCGGGTTACGGCGCCCGACGCATACGTGAGCGGTTTGCGCGCCGCGGTGTCAGCCGCGCGGCTCGGGAGCGGCCGCCTCGGGCTGGCCGAAGCTATCGGTCTCCATTTGTGGCAGGGAGTGGGCAATGCCCTTGTGACAGTCGATGCAGGTCTTGCCTTCCTCGAAGCCCTGTTCATGCAGGCGGCCGCCGCGTGCGCCTTGCACGCTGAAGTCCATGGAACGGAAGTCGTGACAGTTGCGGCACTCGCGCGAGTCGGTGGCCTTCATCGACTTCCATACGCTCGCCGCCAGCTCCACGCGTTTGGCCTGGAATTTCTCCGGCGTTCCGATGCTGCCCAGCAGCTTGTGGTAGATCTCGTTCGAGGCCCGGACCTTGCGCACGATCTTGTGCACCCACTCCTTGGGCACGTGGCAATCCGGACAGGTGGCGCGCACGCCGGTGCGGTTGGTGTAATGGATGGTGCCGCGGTATTCCTTGTAAACGTTTTCTGTCATCTCGTGGCAGGAGATGCAGAACGCCTCGGTGTTGGTGGCTTCCAGGGCGGTGTTGAAGCCGCCCCAGAACATGACGCCGCCGATGAAGCCGGCGAGTATCAGACCACCGAATGAATACATGGCACTTGGCTGGCGCAGTACCGCCCAGACGCGCAGGATGAATTGGCCGAATCGGTTGTCTTTGAGCATGGGGTTACCCCGGGAATATTTTTCTGTTTAGTCGCGCGTTCACTTTACCGCCGGCTTTATCGCCTCGACCGGCCGAAAGGTGTTATCCACCAGCGGCTTGGTATCGGCCTGCGTCACATGGCACTGGGTGCAGAAGTAGCGCAGCGGCGAGACGTTGGCGATGTCGGTGCCGGAGCGATCCTTGAAGTGCGTCATGCTCACCTTGGTGGCGCCGAATTCGCGGTAACGCTGCCAGCTGTGGCATTCCATGCACTTGTTGTGTGTGCGCGTGATGTTGTAGTCGCGGATGGTGTGCGGGATGAGTGGCGGCTGTTGCAGGTAGTTGCGCGCTTCCGGCGCATGGTCCTTCGGCGGGTCCTTGAGTGCCGCGGCACTGGGTTCCTCGGTGAGCGGCGTTTCGCCGCGCAGCGATTTGAGATTTACCTTCTCGGCGGCAACCGTCACCGCGCCCTGCAGCAGGGCGAGCGTGACGATGCCGAGCGTGACGGCGAAGAACAGATGGACCTTGCTTTTCATGATGCAGCCTCCGGTTTGTTGCCGAAACGTGTGCCGAACTCGAATACGTCCTTGGAACAGACATCAATGCAGCGCCCGCAATTGGTGCAGGCGCCATCCGTGATCACGGGCCCGAAGCCCTTCTTCTCGCCCTTGAGCGCAGGGGTGATAACCTGCGGCTCGGGGCAGACGTTCATGCAGTCCATGCAATCGTTGCACTGCGAACGCCGGCGTGCCACCACCCGCAGCGGGCTCACGTGCCCGATCAGACCGTAGAAGGCCCCGACCGGGCACAGGTGCCCGCACCAGCCGAGGCGGGCGATCAGCAGGTCGAACAGGAAGATCGCCGCGATCACGATCCAGCCCAGACCAATGCCGAACAGCAGCCCGCGGTGCAGGATAGTCACCGGATTGACCAGCTCCCAGGCGACCACACCGGTGAGCGCCGACACCGCGAGGCTCGCGGCCAGGATGGCGTAACGGGTCTCGCGCTTCAGGTGCGCGCCGGCGCCGAGCCCGAGGCGGCGGCGCAGCCAGGCGGCGGCGTCGGTCACCAGGTTCATCGGGCACACCCACGAGCAGTACATCCGTCCGCCGACCAGCAGGTACGCGCCGAGCACGATCAGCGCGCCGACGATCGCGGTGCGCTCCGGCCAGTGGCGCGCGGTGAGCGACTGCAACAGCACATACGGATCGGTGAGCGGCAGGATGCCGAGGGTCAGGCTCGACGACAGCGTGCCTTTGACGATCCACCAGCCGAACCACGGGCCGGCCAGGAACAGCGCCAGGAAGCCGAGTTGCGCAACGCGGCGCACCAGCAGCCACTTCCACGCGCGCAGCCAGCCCTTGACGGCGATGGCCTCCAGGCCCGGGCGCTTCATGACGGTAGCAGGCACGCTCATTTCTGCTCCTTGTCACCCGGGCCGACCAGACCGCGGCCGCCGTATTCGTAGCGATAGCCCTCCGGCAGGTTGTACTGGTGCTCGACGTCCGGGGCCACCAGGCTTTCACCGGCCTTCTGCTTCTCTTCCCAGCCGAGCCGGTAGTGGTGGCCGAGCTCGCCGCGCGCCAGCGCCACCGGCAGCACCTTGATCGCGGCGCGCTCCAGCACGCACGACTTCTCGCACTTGCCGCAGCCCGTGCAGGCATCGGCGTGCACCACCGGGATGAACAGCGAGTGCTTGCCGGTGCGTACGTTCTGCTGTGGCTCGAGGGTGATGGCCTTGTCGATCACCGGGCAGACGCGGTAGCAGACGTCGCAGCGCAGGCCCTGCCAGTTGAGGCAATTCTCGTGGTCGATGAGCACGGCCAGCCCCATGCGCGCATCGACGATTTTCTTGAGCTGCTTGTCGAGCGCGCCGGTCGGGCAGGCGGCGACACAAGGAATGTCCTCGCACATCTCGCACGGCACGCTGCGCGCGGTGAAGTACGGCGTGCCGGTGGCGACCGGATCGCCGAAGCCGGAGAGCTTGAGGGTGTTGTACGGGCAGTCGCGCACGCACAGTCCGCAACGCACGCAGGCGCCGAGGAAGTCGTTCTCGGGTAGCGCGCCCGGCGGGCGAATTGCGGTCGGTGGCAGCGACTTCGCCTGGCGGGCAAAGAAGCCGAGGCCCAAGCCCACCACCAGCGCGCTGCCGGCCAGGCGCGCGCTGTCGGTGAGGAAGCGCCGGCGTGTCGTGCTGCGCGGTGCTTCGCGTTCGCTCTTGTTTTCGCTGTCTGCCATAGAGGTTTCCCGGTTCGCCGTGCTCACTGCCGCTACCCGTCACCCCGTCTTCCGCCGGAGGACGAACACCGATGTGGCTGCGACATACCGGCCCGGGTTACACCTTCACCACCTTGACCGCGCACTTCTTGTAATCCGTTTCTTTTGAGATCGGGCAGGTGGCATCGAGTGTGAGTTTGTTGACCAGCTTCGATTCATCGAAAAACGGGATGAATACCAGCCCCCTGGGTGGCTTGTTGCGGCCGCGGGTCTCGACCCGCGCCTGGATCTCGCCGCGCCGGCTGGCGATCTTGGCCGCCGAGCCACGCCGCAGGCCGCGCGCCTCCGCGTCTTCCGGATGCATGTAGACCACGGCATCCGGCACCGCCTTGTGCAGTTCCGGCACGCGCCGGGTCATGGTGCCGGTGTGCCAGTGTTCGAGCACGCGCCCGGTCGAGAGCCACAGGTCGTATTCCTTGTCCGGCGATTCGGCCGGCGGTTCGTAGGGCAGGGCGAAGATCCAGGCCTTGCCGTCCGGCTTGCCGTAGAACTTCACGCCTTCGCCTTTCTGTACGTACGGGTCGTAGCCTTCGCGGAAGCGCCACAGCGTCTCCTTGCCGTTCACCACCGGCCAGCGTAACCCGCGGGTCTGGTGATAGGTCTCGAACGGCGCGAGGTCATGCTTGTGGCCGCGACCGAAGGCCGCGTATTCCTCGAACAGGCCCTTCTGCAGGTAGTAGCCGAAGTACTTCGACTCGTCGTTGTCGAATCCGGCCTGCACTTGGTTGACCGGATACTTGTTGACCACACCATTGGCGAACAGGATGTCGTACAGGGTCTTGCCGCGGTATTCCGGCTTCTTGGCCAGCAGCTCGGCCGGCCATACCTCCTCGACCTTGAAGCGCTTGGAGAATTCCACGATCTGCCAGACATCGGAGCGCGACTGGCCGGGGGCCTTTACCTGCTGTCGCCAGAACTGGGTGCGGCGCTCGGCATTGCCGTAGGCACCTTCCTTCTCCACCCACATGGCGGTTGGCAGGATCAGGTCGGCGGCCAGCGCCGACACCGTCGGATACGGATCGGAGACGATGATGAAGTTCTCCGGGTCGCGCCAGCCAGGCAATATCTCGACATTCACGTTTGGCCCGGCCTGCATGTTGTTGTTGCACTGCTGCCAGTAGACATTCATCTTCTTGTCTTTCAGCATGCGCTGCATCAGCACCGCATGGAATCCGGGCTTCTCCGGGATCGTGCCCTTCGGCAGCTTCCAGATCTTCTCGGCGATGTCGCGATGTTCCTCCTTGTCCACCACCATGTCGGCCGGCAGGCGGTGCGAGAAGGTGCCGACCTCGCGCGCCGTGCCGCAGGCCGACGGCTGGCCGGTGAGCGAGAACGGCGAGTTGCCCGGCTCGGAAATCTTGCCGGTGAGCAGGTGGATGTTGTAGACGAGGTTGTTGGCCCAGGTGCCGCGTGTATGCTGGTTGAAGCCCATGGTCCAGAACGAGGTCACCTTCACCTTCGGGTCGGCGTACAGCTTCGCTAATGCCTCCAGCTTGTCTTTTGGCACACCGGACAACGCAGACACCTTGTCGGCGCTGTATTCACTGACGAACTTCTTGTACTCGTCAAAGCTCATCGGCTCGGCATCGCCGGACTTGGCGGCATTCTTGGCGTTCTTCTCGCGCGGATCGTCTGGCCGCAGGCCGTAGCCGATGTCAGTCGCGCCGCGCTTGAAGTTGATATGCTTGCTGACAAAGTCCTGGTTCACCTTGCCGCTCTGGATGATGTAGTTGGCGATGTAATTGAGGATCGCCAGATCGGTCTGTGGCTTGAAGGTGAGCGTGATGTCGGCGAGATCGTAGGAACGGTGTTCGAAGGTCGAGAGCACTGCGACCTTGACGTGCGGCGCTGACAGCTTGCGGTTGGTGAGGCGTGACCACAGGATCGGGTGCATTTCGGCCATGTTCGAGCCCCACAGCACGAACGCGTCGGCGTGCTCGAGGTCGTCGTAGCAGCCCATCGGCTCGTCGATGCCGAAGGTACGCATAAACCCGGCCACGGCCGAGGCCATACAGTGGCGCGCGTTCGGGTCGAGATTGTTGGAACGCAACCCGGCCTTGAAGAACTTGGAGGCGGCGTAGCCCTCCCAAACGGTCCACTGTCCGGAGCCGAACATGCCGACCGAGGTCGGGCCCTTCTTCTTGAGCGACTCCTTGAACTTGGCCTCCATCACGTTGAAGGCCTCGTCCCACGACACTGGTGTGAAATCGCCGTTCTTGTCGTACTTGCCGCCTTTCATGCGCAGCAGCGGTGTGGTGAGGCGGTCCTGGCCGTACATGATCTTGGAAAGAAAATAGCCCTTGATGCAGTTGAGGCCGCGGTTTACCGGTGCATCCGGGTCACCCTGGGTGGCGACCACGCGACCATCTTTCGTGCCGACCAGTACCGAGCAGCCCGTGCCGCAGAACCGGCACGGCGCCTTGTCCCAGCGGATGCCGGCATCTTCAGCCTTGGCCAGCACCGTGTTGGCGCCGGGTACCGCCAGGCCGGCGGCGGCGGCCGTGGCCGCCACGGCATTGAGCTTGATGAAATCCCGTCTGCTGAGTTTCATGTGACGCCTCCGGTTATGGAATCGGTTTCAGAATGTTCATACACCAGGCAGGCCGAGAGCACACCCTCCATGGCGTTGAGTGAAAACAGCGTGTCGGCCACGGACTTGCGGCCATCGCCCTCGACCGTGACGACGATTCTGCCGTCCGGACTCACTGCATGCACTTCCAGCCCGGCAACATCGCCGAGGCGGGTTTGTACCTGGGGGATGTGTTCGGGACGCGTTTGTACCAAGACACCGGCAATATGCATCAGGCTACCTCCGTCACGATGGTAATGGCGTGCACTGGGCAGGGCGCGATACAGGCGCCGCAGCCAGTGCAGGCGGTTCGGTTCAGGATGGGTGCGGCGATGGCGAACGCGGCAGGCGGAAAGCGAATCGCCCGAGTGGCGCAGTGTTCACCGCACACCAAGCACAATACGCCGCGGCTGGCGAGGCAGGATTCAGTATTGATGGATGCATGCAACGACCACGGCGCGTCGCCGGGTTGTCGCGCGAGGGCGCCAGTCGGACAGGCCTGAACACAGGCAGCGCAGAAGCTGCATTCACCGTTGTGAAAATTGACCTGCGGATAATCGCCCTCGCCGCGTTCGAGGATGCCGGTTTCGCAGGCCGTCAGGCAGTCGCCGCATTGGTCGCAGTGTGCGAGGAAGCGTTGCTCGCTCTGGAACCACGGTGGATGTAATGCTGGGCGGCGATTTCCGATATCTCCACGCAGGAACTGTCTTCGACTGATGCCCTGATCCATGAACCGGTACTCTTCAGTCTTTAATAAAGTTGTAAATTACGGTCTGCGGGCTGTCGAAGCCTTGATGTGCATCAATAACCGATGGATGCGAAACGAAGATATAGACTGAAATCTCAAGCGTGACGGGAGTTCCTTACCAGAGGGCTTTTGTCGGGTTTAAGCCGGCAGTGTATTTAGCATGACAGGACGAACGAAGTAGAGCTTCCTTATCGGGTAATCAGCGCGAACAGAATCCAGATGGCGGTGTTTTCCTTGACGAAGCAACAGACCAGTCGGCGTACTTGCTTGTCATGAACGCGCGCAATATCGCGATTTCCGAACAACACCACTCGAAGCAGGACATGGTTGCGACCTACGCGGCCTGCTGGCTCGGCACCAGGAAAATCCAGGTTGGGTTCACCGGTCGGTGGTGGTACTTTGTCGGCATGGTCCGAACGGCATGTTCGCAACACAGTCACCGGCGACTCCGGATGAGCCGCCCCGATGGCTTGAGGTTTCGCATGTGCTCTCAGCATTTCGCCGTGGCGCTGTTGGCAGCCAGCATGCTGGCCACGCCGATGCTGGCGCTCGCTGCCGAGCGCAGCGCCAACGCCATTCCGCATATCAATGACCGCGCCCGCCAGGGCTATCAAGAATACCTGCAGGCCGAGATGCATCGCGCCTACGCCATCGCGCCGGGTGGGACCTGGGCCTGGAAGTTTGGGTTCGACACCCGCGAGGAGGCGGTTGCGGCCGCTACTGCGGCGTGCCAGCAGGGCACCGAGCAGACTTGTGTGCCGTACGCGATCAACAATGACGTGGTGTTCAACGCCCGCCAGTGGTCGACCCTGTGGCGGCCGTACAAGACCGCCGCCGAGGCCGCGCAGGCGCCGCAGAGCCAGCATCGCGGCGAGCGGTTCCCGGACTTGTTGCTGAAGAGTGCGAGCGGCAAACCGGTAGCGCTGTCGAGCCTGCGCGGCAAGGTAGTGTTGCTGCACCTGTGGGGGACGTGGTGTCCGTCGTGCGTGCACGAGATTCCGCAGTTCCAGGAACTGGTGAACGCGATGCGCGACGTGCCGGAGGTCGTGTTCGTCTTCAGCCAGGTGCGCGAGCCGTATGCCGACGCGCGTCGCTGGCTCGAGCAGCGCGGCATACGGCTGCCACTGTACGATTCCGGTTCGCACGCCCCGCAGGACACCCGGCTGCAGCTCGCCACCGGCGGCACCCTGGACGATCGAGCCGTGGCGCCGGTGTTTCCGGCCACCTACGTGCTCGATCGTCACGGCATCGTGGTGTTCTCGTTGCGCGGCTCGGCCAGCGACTGGCTGGAGTACACCGCCTTCCTGCGCGACGTCGCGGCGCATTCGAAATAGAAAAACGGGCAGCCTCCCGGCCGCCCGTCGTCGTGCTCCGCAGACTGGCGCGGCGCTAGTCGGTTTCCTCCCAGCCGGTGATCATCGCCTTGATGTGCG
>Ga0209253_10005407_pt1 | contig 11067 bp, 12 predicted proteins | sample FrelakmetBRP12BR_FD_187145 | JGI IMG/M metagenome (GOLD analysis project Ga0209253, IMG submission 187145) | Freshwater lake sediment microbial communities from the University of Notre Dame, USA, for methane emissions studies - BRP12 BR (SPAdes)... | ecosystem: Environmental > Aquatic >... | reverse complement strand
TCTCAGTCTAAGTGGCCCCCCCGGCCTTGTCCATCGCGCAGGCCGGGTGCGGCCGCGTCGACGCCACGAAACCGAAGACTGCGCATGCCGATCCAAGCCATCGAACCGCGCCGGCTCTACCGGCAGATCGCCGACCAGATCGCAGCCTTGATTCGGCGCGGCGAGTACAAGCCGGGCGCGCGGCTGCCGCCGGAGCGCGACCTGGCGAAGAAGCTTGGCGTCAGCCGACCGTCGGTGCGCGAAGCGCTGATCGCGCTGGAAGTCGAGGGTTTCGTCGAGGTGCGCATCGGCTCCGGTGTCTACGTGGCCGATGCGCGCAGGAGGGCGGCGCGCCGGCCGGTGCTGCCACCGGATTCGGGGCCGTTCGAACTGATCGATGCGCGCCGGCTGGTCGAGTCCGAATGCGCGGCGCTGGCGGCACGCAACGCCACCGCGGCGCAGATCCGGCAGATGAAGGCGGCGCTGGCGTCGATGAGCCGCGACCGCAGCAAGCACGTGGTGCCGCTCGACGGCGACCATCTGTTCCACCTGCGGATTGCCGAAGCGAGCGGTAACAGCGCGCTGGCCCTGGTCGTGCGCACGTTGTGGGCGCAGCGCACTGGCCCGCTGTTCCTGCAGCTCGAGCACCATTTCGACACACCGGCACTGTGGAGCGCCGCCATCGACGAGCACCAGGCGGTGCTCGATGCGATCGAGGCGCGCAATCCTGCGGCCGCGCGCGCGGCGATGCGACGGCATCTGCTGCACGCAGGCAGCCGGTTCAAGCGCGGTTTCGGCAAGTAGACGGCGGGCGACCGCGGGCTTTATCCGGGAACCGACATGGCTGCAACCACCTCCGAAGCCGCCGCCAGCGCCGTGCTGCGGCTGCATCCGAACGATGACGTGGTGATCGCGCGCCGCCAGCTCGTTTCCGGCATGCAGGTCGCAGAGGAAGAGGTGACCGTGACGGGGCTCGTTCCGCCGGGCCACAAGCTGGCGGTGCGTGCAGTCGCCAAGGGGGCGCCGGTGCGGCGCTACAACCAGATCATCGGCTTTGCGCTGCGCGACATCAGGCACGGCGAGCACGTCCACCTGCACAACCTGGGCATCGGTGCCGAGCACGGCGCCTTTGCGCGCGATTACGCCTTCTGCGCCGATGCGAAGCCGACTGAGTATGCGCCGCAACCGCGGACCTTCCGCGGCATCGTGCGCGACGACGGACGGGTGGCAACGCGCAACTACGTCGGCATCCTGTCCAGCGTCAACTGCTCGGCCACCGTGGTGCGGGCGATCGCCGACCGGTTCAGGCGCGACGTGTTCCACGAGGGGCTCGCCGAGTACGCGAACATCGACGGCGTGGTCGCGCTTACGCACGGTACCGGCTGCGGCATGGACATGGGCGAGAGCATGGCCGTGCTGCGCCGCACGCTGGGCGGCTATGCGAAGCACGCCAACTTCGGCGCCGTGCTGGTCATTGGTCTGGGCTGCGAGGCGAACCAGATCGCCGCGCTGCTCGGCGCCGAGGGGTTGCAGGAAGGCGACCGCCTGCGCACCTACAACATGCAGGAGGTCGGTGGCACAGCGAAGGCGATCGCGCGCGGCGTGGCGCTGATCAACGAGATGCTGCCCGCCGTGAACGACGTCGTGCGGCGCGAAGTACCGGCCAGCCACCTGACGGTTGGCCTGCAGTGCGGCGGCTCGGACGGCTATTCCGGCATCACCGCCAACCCGGCGCTGGGCAATGCGGTCGACCGCCTGGTCGCCCACGGCGGCACGGCGATTCTTTCCGAGACGCCGGAGATCTACGGCGCCGAGCACCTGCTGACGCGCCGCGCGGTGACGCGCGAGGTGGGCGAGAAGCTGCTCGCGCGCATCAGGTGGTGGGAGGACTACACCGCACGCAACCACGGCGAGATGAACAACAACCCGACGCCGGGCAACAAGGCCGGCGGGCTGACCACGATCCTGGAGAAATCGCTCGGCGCGGTGGCCAAGGGCGGCACGACCAACCTGGTCGACGTCTACGAGTACGCGCAGCCGGTCGACAGGAAGGGATTCGTTTACATGGATACGCCGGGCTATGACCCGGTATCGGCAACCGGGCAGGTGGCCGGCGGTGCCAACATGATCGTGTTCACCACCGGCCGCGGTTCGGCCTACGGCTGCGCGCCGTCGCCTTCGCTGAAGCTGGCGACCAACTCGGAACTATGGCGCCGGCAGGAGGAGGACATCGACATCGACTGCGGCGGGATCGCCGACGGTACGGCGACGATCGAGTCGGTCGGCGAAGCGATCTTCGAGCTGATCCTGGCCACCGCATCGGGGCAGAAGTCGAAGAGCGAATTGTTCGGCTACGGCCAGCAGGAGTTCGTGCCCTGGCAGCTTGGGGCGGTGATGTGACAGAGGCGATCGGCATGCCCTGGTCGTCCGAGTATTTTCCTGCCTCGATGGCGCGCCTGTGGCCGCCGGTGCGCGAGAAGGCGATCGAAATCGCCAACGCGCTGCTCGCTGAAGGGATGGACGAGGGCAAGGCCATCCGCATTGCAATTGCGAGGGCGAAACAATGGGCCGCGCACCGCGGCCTGCCGCTGCGCACGGACGAATGACGCAAAGGCGTCAGCCAGCCGCCGCGTTACGCAGAGCGCGTTCCCTTAACACAGGTCAGCACGCTCGGCGCCGTAGCGGCGACACTGTGATCGACATCGATCGCTGAGGAGGGGCTCGGATGCGCATCGGCGAAATCTGTACGCGTGAAGTGCTCTACTGCGGCCGCGATGCCGGTGTGCTCGAAGTCGCGCAGTTGATGCGCAACCATCACGTCGGCGACCTGATCGTCGCCGAGACGCGCGATGGCAGGCTCGAACCCGTGGGCATCGTCACCGACCGCGATCTGGTCGTGAAAGTGCTGGCCGAAGGCGTTGCGCCGGATGTGCTGACCGCGGGCGACCTGATGACGCGCAACGTCGTGACCGCGGAGGAGTCGGAGTCGGTGTACGAGGCAATCGCACGCATGCGCGCCGAGGGCGTCAGGCGGCTGCCGGTCGTGGACGCGAACGGAACCCTCGTTGGCGTGCTCAGCGCCGACGATGTCACCGAGTTCCTTGCCGAGGAACTGACGGGTGTGGCGCGCATTGGGCCGCGCCAGTCAGTGCTGGAGAAGGCTGCATTGCCGCCGGTGAAGGACTGAGGGGTAGGGCCGGCCCCTCGAGCAGAGCAGGAGGATATCGACGATGAAACTGGCACTGCAGGTCACGTTTCGCGACATGCCCCGTTCCGAGGCGGTGGAGGCGGAGATTCGCCGCCGCGCCGCAAAACTGGAGGATTTCTGCGACCGCATCATGAGCTGTCGCGTAACCGTGGAGACGCCCGCTGCGCACAAGCACCAGGGCAAGCTGTTCGCGGTGCACGTCGACGTCAAGGTGCCCGGCGAGGAGATTGCCTCGACCCGCCGGCAGGAGCACGAGGACGTGTACGTCGCCATCCGCGACGCCTTCGATGCCGTGCGGCGCCGTCTGGAGGATTACGTGCGCCGCAGTCGCGGCGAAATCAAGCGGCACGAGGCGCTGCTGCATGGGCGCATCGTCCGGCTGTTCGAAGATGGGCACGGCTTCATCGCGGACAACGAAGGCAACGAGTACTACTTCGACGGTGCGGGTGTCGTGCGCCCGGGCGACCGGCTGGACGTCGGCACCGCCGTCGAATTTCTCGGCGAGGCGGCCGGGCAGGGGCTGCAGGCCAAGCGGGTGACGACGGCGCGCAAGCCGGCCGGGTGATCCGCCGACAGCGGCGGACGATCTTCAGGCCGCAGGCGGCCGACTCGAGCCTGCCGACATGATCTTGTCCTGCATCGGCCCCCCGAGGAGCGCGATCAGTCGCAGCGCATCGACCGGAGCGCGGCCGAGCGCATCGTTGTCGAAGTACACATGGACATCGCGTCCTTCGCCGAGCCAGCGACGTACCCGCGTCGCCCAGCGCTGCAGTCGAGCCGCGGAGTAGCCCGACGCGTAGGTCATCGTGTGGCCATGCAGCCGCACGTAGACCGTGCCTGCGGTCACTGCGTCCCACAGCGGCCAGTCGGCGGCATCGGACTGGCACACCGCGATGCCGTGCTCGCGCAGGCAAGCGGCGACCTGCTCGTCAAACCACGTCTGGTGGCGAAACTCGATCGCGTGACGGGTGGCGCGCCAGTGGCGCAGGGCGCGGGCAAAGCGCTCGAGCCGGCCGATGTCGCGATGCATGGTCTGTGGCAGTTGCCACAGCACGGCGGCCAGCTTGTCGCCGAGTCCGGCGGCGCGGTCGCGCTCCAGCCTGATCGACGGCAGCGGGTCGTCGAGCCTGCGGTTGTGCGTCAGATAGCGGTTGGCCTTGATCGCGAAGCGGAACTGCGGCGGCGTCGCGCGGCGCCAGCGCTCGAACGTCTCGCGGCGCTGCAGCCGGTAGAAGGTGCCGTTCACCTCGATTGCGCTGAAGCGTCCGGCGCAGAACTGCAGCCACAGCCGCGCCGGGCAGTCGCCGTAGAAGGCGGTGCGCCAGGCCGGGTAGTTCCAGCCGCTGGTGCCGATGAAAGCACGCGCCGGCGCAGGGGAATCGACGTTCACGCTCTCAGCATGCACCGACGTTCGGCATGATCACGATCGAGGAACAGCTGCAGCGGATTCGCTGGGATCCGCAGTTCGGGCGCGGCAGCTTCACCATCGGCTACTACGACCGCATTCGCCGCGGCATCGTCAGCGTGCCATTGGAGCAGATCCATCTCGAGCCAGGCAACCATTTCTCGTTCACCGCGGTCGAGCCAGATGGCACGGTGCACGACGTGCCGTTTCATCGCGTGCGCGAGGTCCACCGGGACGGCGCGTGCATCTGGCGCCGTCCCGCGCCGTCGTGACCGCGCTTGCGCAGGATCAACGGCCGCCGCCGGCTGCGTTCTAGCGTGCCAGAAACTGCCGTCCTGCTTGGCCACGATGACGAGCGCCCGATCTCCGCTGCAGATCACGGTCAACCGCGCGCCGGTGCTGACGCTATGGGCCGCCGTTGTCGCCGAACGGCTCGGTTTTGATCGCGACGAGGCGCTGACCATGGGGCGCGTGGTCGCCGGGCTGAATGCCTATGCCAAGGGCAAGGCGCTCGGCCTGTTCAAGCCGGCGCCGGAGGAAGTCCGGCGGGAGCGTGAGCGCCTGGCGCACGGCGCGCAGATGCATGTCGATCTGCTGCATCGCGCGGTGCCGGTGGCGGTCACGCCCGATGGGCTGCGCGCCGTTTCGAAGGGCAGGCCGATCTCGCCCGCCAGCGTCCAGCGCTACCTCGCCAGCAAGTTCGGCGACGCGCTCGGCGCGGTCGAACAGGCGATGAACCAGCTGGCCCGCTCACTGCCCGCCGACGAACTCGCACGGCGCGCCTATTCGCTGTACGAGATCTTCCGGCCCGCCGTGCCGTCAGGTGTCGGCGGCTGGGGCGCAGCAGGCGTGCTCGATCTCGAGCGAATACGCACCGCCGCGTCTTGAACTGTCATGGGCGGGTGGCAAGGTTTCGTCGCAGAGTGGCTCGTCAAGGGCTTTGCACCGCGTCGATGATGGTTGGGCAAGAGTGATCGAAATCGACGGCGCCTACGGCGAAGGCGGCGGGCAGCTGGTGCGCACCGCAGTCGCTCTGGCGGCCGTGAAGACGACGCCGATCCGCGTCGTCAACGTTCGTGCGCGACGGCGCAACGCGGGTCTGGCACCGCAGCACGTGGCGGCGGTGCGCGCGGTGGCATCGATGTGCAACGCGGATTGCGATCGTGTCGAGCCACGCTCGACCGCCTTTTCGTTCTCGCCGCGCCGGCTGCAAGGCGGACACTACCGCGTCGATGTCGGCACGGCCGGCAGCATCACGCTGGTGCTGCAGGCGATGCTGCCGGCGGCAGTGGCCAGCGGCGAGCGCTGCGTGATCTCGATCCGTGGCGGCACCGACGTGCGCGCTGCGCCGCCGATCGACTACTTCAGCGCCGTGCTATTGCCGCTTCTGGCGAAATTGGGCGTTCGCGCCTCGCTGACGGTCGAGCGCCGCGGTTACTACCCCAAGGGCGGCGGCGAGGTGCGGCTCGAACTGGCGCCGACGGCTGCGCTCCTTCCCCTCGATGTCAATGCGCCCGGTGCGCTCGATCGCATCGAGATGCGCGCCCATGTGTCGCAGTTGCCGCGTGAGATCGCCGAGCGGATGGCGGCGGCCGCGCTGCAGGCGCTGCCGTCGGCGGAGAGCGTCGACTCGCAGGTGGACGCCTTCGGTGCGGATCGTTCCGCCGGACCCGGTGGAGCGATCGTGCTGCGCGCACTGATGGCGCGGACGGTTCTCGGCGCCGCGCAGGTCGCCGAGCGCGGCGTGCGCGCCGAACTCCTTGGTCGGCTGGCCGGCGAAAGCCTGGCCAGCGACCTGCGGGCAGGCGCGACGCTGGATCCGCATGCGGCCGACCAGATGCTGGTGTTTCTCGCACTTGCGCGGGGTGCCTCGCGCTTCAGGGTGCGCGAACTCAGTTCGCATGCCCGCACGGCAATCTGGCTGCTTGAAAAGCTCTCGGCAGCGCGCTTCGCCGTTGTGGCGGAGGCCGGCGCAGTCAGCGTACGTGTCACCTGCTGAACCGCACGCGGCGATCCGGCATCGACGCTGGCGCAAAAGTCAGGATGGGCCCGAGTGTCGCGCGCGCCAGCCGCCGTAAAGCGCGATCAGGCCCGGGATCAGGATCATTGCCCAGATGATCTTGGAGAGGTTCGCCTGCACCCAGCCAACATTGCCGAACAGGTAGCCGGCGGTGACGATCGAGCCGACCCACAGCGTGCCGCCGGAGACGTCGTAGAAAGTGAACTTGCGACGCGTCATCTGCGCCACGCCGGCGACGAACGGCGCGAACGTGCGCAGGAAGGGCATGAAGCGCGCCACCACGATGGTGACGCCGCCGTACTTCTCGTAGAACGCGTGCGTGCGCTCGAACGCCCGCTTGTTGAAGAACGCCGAGTCTTCCCACTGGAACACGCGGGCGCCGATCAGTCGCCCGATCGTGTAATTGGTCTGGTTGCCGGCCACTGCGGCGGCAATCAGCAGCGCCACCAGCAGCGGGTAATCCATCACCCCGGCCCCCGCCAGCGCGCCAGCGACGAACAGCAGCGAATCGCCGGGCAGGAACGGCATCACCACCAGCCCGGTCTCGACGAAGATGATCAGGAAAAGCAACGCGTAGACCCAGGTGCCATAGGCCACGACGAAGCCGCGCAGGTGCACGTCGACGTGCAGGATGAAGTCGATCAGGAAGGCAACGTATTCCATGCCGCGATTATCCCGGTAGGCCCGCTTGGCTGCCGTCGGCCGAACGGCGGAAGGCGGTGCTCATCGCGCGAGTTGTCGCCACAGGAAGGTGAACGTCTGCGCCCACATCCGCGCCGCCTGGGCATTGTCGGCCGCCGCGCCGTGGCCGCCTTCGATGTTCTCGAAGTACAGCACGTCATGGCCCTGTTCGAGCATGCGCGCGACCATCTTGCGTGCGTGGCCGGGATGCACCCGATCGTCGCGGGTCGAGGTGTACAGGAAGATGCGCGGGTACTTCGCGTCGCCGCTGAGGTTCTGGTACGGCGAGTATTTCTCGATGAAGGCACGGTCCTCCGACTTGTCCGGATTGCCGTACTCGCCGATCCACGAGGCGCCGGCCAGCAGCTTGTGAAAGCGCAGCATGTCGGCGAGCGGCACCTGGGCGACCACGGCGCCGAACAGGTCGGGTCGCTGCACCATCGTGCCGGTGACCAGCAATCCGCCCTGGCTGCCACCCATGATGCCGAGGTGCGGCGGCGACGTGATGCCGCGGGCAATCGCATCCTCGGCCACGGCGATGAAGTCATCGAAGGTCTTCTGCCGTCCCTCGCGTCTTGCCTGCAGGTGCCAGTCCGGCCCGAACTCGCCGCCGCCGCGGATGTTGGCGAGCAGGAATACACCGCCCGGTTCCAGCCAGCCCTTGCCGAAGGCGCCCGAGTACCACGGCAGTTGCGGGATCTCGAAGCCGCCGTAGCCGTACAGCAGCGTTGGATTGCGGCCGTCGAGCCTGGTTTCCTTGCGCATCACCGCGAAGTACGGGATGCGCGTGCCGTCGCGGCTCACCGCCTCGTATTGCCGGGTCTCGATGCCGGCGCCGTCGAAGAACGCGGGCAGGGCCTTCAGCCGCTCGAAATCGCTCCATTGCTGCGCGCCGGTCCGGCCGAGATACAGCGTCGAGGGCGTGGCGAAGTCCTGCGCCGTCAGCATGAACTCGTCGCTTGCCCAGTAGGTGGCCGCGACGCCGACCTGCGCGTTGGCCGGTGACGGCAGCGGGCGCGAGGTCCAGGACTCGCCGTCGAAATGCGCCTCGTGCCAGCGCGAGCGCACGTTGTCCAGTTCGCCGAGCAGCACCGCCGAGCGCGTGGTGGCCAGCGCCTGCAGCGCGCGCCGCGGCCCGGGCGCGTAGACGATGGCGAAGTCGCGCTGGCCGGCGAACAACGCTTCCACGCCGATGGCGATCACCGTTCCTGCGGCGAACTCACGGTCGGCCGGCTGCCATGCCGTGCGCAGGCGCAGCAGCACCTGGTCCTTGAAGAAGGAGACCTCGGCATCGGTCGGCGCCGGCAGCGCGACCAGGCTGCCGTCGATGAGCCGCAGCCACTGCGAGTTGCGGGTGGAGATCACGCGGACCACCCAGTCGCGGCGCGCGCCCGATTCGCGCTCGGACATGCCTAGCGCCAGCACTTCGTCGGCCGGTTGCTCGTAGACGGTTCTCGCCGCCGCCAGCGGTGTGCCGCGCTGCCACAGCTTGACGATCCTTGCATAGCCGGAACTCGTCAGGCTGCCGGCGCCGAAGTCGGTGGCGACCCAGAGCGAGTCCGCGTCGCGCCAGTCCGTCCGGCTCTTGGCTTCCGGCAGCGCGAAGCCGTCGGCGACGAAGCGCTTCTCGATGAGGTCGAACTCGCGCTCGACCGCTGCATCCGCACCGCCGCGCGACAGCGAAAGCAGGCAGTGCCGGTACGGTTGCTCGGGGCTGTCGGGGCGCAGGCAGTCGGCGCCCTTCCAGACCCAGTTCTCGTGCTCGGCTCTTGCGAGCGCGTCGAGGTCGAGCACCGTTTCCCATGCCGGGTCGGCCTTGCGGTACTCGTCCAGCGTCGTGCGCCGCCACAGGCCGCGGGGGTTGTCTGCGTCGCGCCAGAAGTTGTAGTAGTGCTCGCCCATGCGGGTGACGAACGGGATCCGCTCGCGCGAGTCCAGGATGCGCAGCAGTTCGCCGCGCAGCGGCGCGTAGCGCGGATCGGCGGCGAACTCCTACTCCGCTTCGGCGTTGCGGCTGCGCACCCAGGCGAACGCGTTTTCTCCGGCGATCTCTTCGAGCCAGAGGTATGGATCCTCGGGCGGCTGGGCGGCCAACTTAGCGGCAAACATGCAGGCGCACAGCAGCAGGGCAAGCGACTTCAGCCACGGCGGGATGAACTTCAACGCGATGCGCTTCAATCAGAACACCATCTTCGCGCCGGCCACCAGCAACACGGCTGCCAGTGCGCGGCGCAGCGCAGTATTGCCCAGGCGGCGCGAGCCGAGCGAGGCGCCGATCAGGCCACCGACCAGCACCGCCGCAACCCAGTAGGGCAGCGCCGCGGGCAGCGCCGGCTGGCGCGTCAGCACTCCGATCAGGCCGGCGGCCGAATTGACGAGGATGAACGCCGCGGTCGGCGCGGCGCTGTCGCGCACCGTGCCCCAGCCCATCAGCACGATGAGCGGGCTCAAGAAGATGCCGCCGCCGACGCCGGTCAACCCGGCTAACAGGCCGATGCCGGCGCCGACCAGCAGTGCGACCGCGAACGGTGGCGGGCCGCGGACCGCGCGCGTCTGGCGATCGGCCTGCAGCGTCTCCGTAAAAAGCCGCAGCGCGGAGAACAGCAGCACGATGCCGACCACGATGCCGAACGAGGCCACCGGCAACTGGATGCGGCCGCCGACGAAGGCCATCGGCACCGAGGTGATGGCGAACGGCAGGAACAGCCGCCCGATGAACCCGCCGGCGCGCGCGAACTTGTACAGCGAAATCGCCGCCACGCCGAGGTTCATCACCAGCGCGGTCGGCCGCATCATCGCCGGCGGCATGCCGAGCAGCGCCATCGCCGCCAGGTAGCCGGAGCCGCCGCCGTGGCCGACCGACGAGTAAAGCAGCGCGGCGGCGAAGAACAGCACGCCGAGCAGCAGGTCGTTATCGATCGGCATCGGTTGCGGGGAGGCTGCGCGGACCGTCCTCGGTGGACGGCGCGCCGGCAATCAGGATGACGAGTACGCCAGCCGCACGTAGATCGGCGCGTACGGCGCCGCCTGCGTGAGCTCGATCAGGGCCTCGCGCGACAGTTCGAGCAGCGCCAGGAAGTGCACGATCACCACCGGCACGCCGCGGGCCAGCGTGGCGGCGTCGAACAGGTCGCCGAACTCGACGAACTGCCGGCCCTGCAGCCGCTTCAGGATCAGGCTCATGTGCTCGCGCACCGACAGCTGCTCGCGGGCGATGTGATGGTGCGCGTACAGCTTGGCGCGCTTGATCACTTCGGACCACGCCTGCTGCAGGTCGACCGGGTGGACATCGGGCAGGCGGCGCACCATCGTCTGCTCGATGGTGATGATCGCGCGCACGAAGTCGCGGCCAACGCGCGGCAACTCGTCGAGCTGCGCGGCGGCGAGCTTCATGCGCTCGTACTCGACCAGCCGCCGCACCAGCTCGGCGCGCGGATCCTCGACCTCCTCGCCGGTGGCGGCCTTCTTCACCGGCAGCAGCATGCGGCTCTTGATCTCGATCAGCATCGCCGCCATCAGCAGGTATTCGGCGGCCAGTTCCAGATTGCTCCTGCGGATCTGCTCGATGTAGGCGAGGTACTGCTTCGTCAGCGGCGCCATCGGGATGTCGAGCACGTTGAAGTTCTGCCTGCGGATCAGGTACAGCAGCAGATCCAGCGGACCTTCGAACGCCTCGAGGAAGATCTCCAGGGCATCGGGCGGGATGTACAGGTCCTCGGGCAGCTTGAACAGCGGCTCGCCGTACAGGCGCGCCAGCGCGATCCCGTCGATCAC
>Ga0209253_10005406_pt1 | contig 11067 bp, 11 predicted proteins | sample FrelakmetBRP12BR_FD_187145 | JGI IMG/M metagenome (GOLD analysis project Ga0209253, IMG submission 187145) | Freshwater lake sediment microbial communities from the University of Notre Dame, USA, for methane emissions studies - BRP12 BR (SPAdes)... | ecosystem: Environmental > Aquatic >... | reverse complement strand
GGACAAAACATTGCCTCCAAAGATGGACAAGCCTTTGCCATGAAGATGCTTACGTTCATGCGTGATCGTTTAGCTGATTATCAAGAGGAAACTGGCTGCATCTACAATTTAGAAGCCACCCCAGCTGAAGGCACCTCCTACCGACTTGCCCGCATAGACAAAAAACGTTACCGGGATATCGTCTTTGCTAATCAAAAACAAATAAATGCGAACCACGCAGAACCATTCTACACCAACTCATCCCAGTTGCCAGTGGACTTTTCAGGCGACCTCTTCGATGCGCTGGAACACCAGGAAACCTTGCAGTCTCTCTACACTGGAGGCACAGTGTTTCACATTTTCCTTGGTGAACGCTTGCAATCTTGGAAATCAGCCGCTGAACTCATTAAGAAAGTTGCTTGGAACTCAAAGCTGCCCTACTTCACCCTAACGCCAACCTTCAGTGTTTGCCCAACTCACGGTTACACAAGCGGCGAACACAAGCAATGCCCACAATGCGGCTCAGTATGCGAGGTTTACTCCAGAGTGGTTGGCTATTTGAGGCCAGTGGACCAGTGGAACGACGGCAAACAGGCCGAGTTCGCCATCCGCAAAACTTTCGACAAGCCAACTATGGCTTCTGTTGCAATGCCAATTGCTGCGTGACTGCCACATGAAGTTCAGCGGATTACAGAAAACAAGCCTCGTAGATTTCCCGAACCGCGTGGCTTCGGTGCTCTTTACACCGGGCTGCAACCTTCGTTGTCCATATTGCCACAATTGGCGAATAGTTGTAGATCCAAAACCGCCGTTTCTAAACGAAGAAACCGCGTTAAGCATGCTGGAAACACGCAAAAAATACGTAGACGCCGTAGTAATCACGGGAGGAGAACCGACACTGCACAAGGAACTGCCCAAATTCCTTAAAAAACTCAAGGAAAGAGGTTTTGCAGTGAAGCTTGACACTAATGGGTTCTTTCCACAGGTGTTGGAGGAATGTCTGCCCTACGTGGATTACGTGGCATTAGACGTGAAGACTTCTCCGGAGAAATATGAGGGATTGGGTGCGAGAGATACTGCTGGTTTTCTGCGGACTATTGAGATGCTTAAGACGGGAAAGGTCGAATACGAGTTCAGAACAACAGTTGTGCCAGGTGTTGTGAATATTGAAGACATAACAAGAATAGCTGAACTCGTAAAAGGCGCAAAAATTTTAGCTATTCAGCAGTTTGTGCCAGGGGACACTTTGGACAGAAACTTGACGCTCAAACCTTACAGTTCAGAAATTCTGACAAAGTTTGCTGAATCCATGCGAAACTACGCCGAAAACATGGTGCTTCGCATTTAGGAATTTGCAATGGTTCTGCGAGTCCTAGCCAATAATGCATTTCTGAAGTTGTGTTAGCGCCGTTTTCCATTGCTCATTGAACCATTGTCCCGTTTGTTCCCATTCGTTTGTGTCTCGCCAGCCAGTGTGCAACAAATGCACCTCACAGCCTTCTTCACACGGGATAAAGAACACGGTCACGCATGTCAAAGGTCTCGCCGCATTCAAAAAGTGCTTGAACCGAACAGGCCCCTCCCATTCGAAACACACAAACTTGTCCTCATTAACTGCCAGCACCTTGCAGCCGATCGTGCTGTCATTCTCCCTGTCCTTTGGGTTCCAAAATAACTCGTATCTTCCACCTACCCTTGGCTCCACATCAGCCTTCTCTGTCAGCCATTTCTGGAGGCACTCGTCAACCATGAACATTTCAAACGCTTTCTGGCAACCACACGCAAGCCTGACTGAATGGGCTAACGTGATTTTTCTAGTTGTGTCAAAGCTGTCATCACTCTGTCTCTCAATTATTGAAACCCTTGGCTTGCTTCCCCGCGCGCGAACGAGTTCACCGCACACAAACCAGTCCATAAAGAATGCTACAAGTATCAACAATCTTTGCTGAAAAAGTCGGAGGCTGAGCTGTGACGCTTGGATTTCAGAAAATATGCAGAGAAGAGATCGCTGAAGCTCTAGAGCAGCACTTGGAAGACTACGCTCACGGAGAGAAGACAGCTTCATAGGAAGTGCTTACCAATGAATGAAAAGGCTCAACAGAAATGAATAGAACAACAGTCATAGCTCGAATGCAAGACTGCCTAAATCGACTAGGCATTCCCCTCAAAGTTGCATGGTTTCCAAACCCTGACAAAGACAAGCTGGGCGAGATCGTTCTCCCCTAGCGCGCGCATTGGCAACTATTTCACATTTGTTCGGCAACCGACCTCGCGCACAGATTTGGAGTTCGCTGGTAACGGGAGGATTGGAATGGCGGTTGAAAAAGAATTCTTCAGCAATCCTTGGGTTCTCATGTCTGGAGCATTTGCATTCATCATGACTATTTCTTTTGGCCTCTTGGAAATAGACGAGCTCGGAGAGAAATGCGCGCGTTGAGTGAGTGTGTGAGTGATTGCGTTCGAGTGTAGATGGTTAAGAGCGTAAACGTAATTGTTTGGGTCTTGGGGGTAAAGCTTCACCCAACCAACTTCAGAAATGATTCTCTCGGATTCAGTTGCTGGATGAGAATTCATTGATACCAACTCTCGAGATGCTAACTAGAAAGACATGTGTGTCTGGGTCTTGGATAGGACTTTACCATTATACCGTTATATTATAGACGACTTCGTGATAAAATACTGCAAAAAAAACGGTGCGAGAAGCTTTGTTCTGTGGATAATATTTGGCGGCTGCCTTGGTTTTCGTGTTAGGTGAGGTGTCGTTTGAAACTCATGTATATTAGTCTGGAAATTGCCGTCTGAACATGGTCGAAACGGAGGAAACTAGAAAACCAGTGCCAAGGTTGGAAGAGCTGTGGATTTGAAGAGACACTTGAGAATCATTCTGCTGGTGCTGATTAGCACTATCGTGGGGAGCGCTGGGTCTTTTCTTGTTCTTTCTTTTGTTCTGTCTCAGCCTGCAGGAGAACCTAGTCCTTACGTGTCAAACTTTCAATGGCAAAATTATCATTCATACGTTTTGGTGAAAGGAATAATCGTGAACCCAAGAACAACAGAGGTCAGCAACGCCACCCTCGCGTTTAACGTGTATGTAGAATACATTTACCATGATATACACGCCATTAAACGTTATACACTGCTCAAAAGGGAAACGATAAGCTTCGGCAACCTTGCAAAGGAGACAACCAAAGACTTCAGTGCTGAAATTCCATATGACGACACAAAGAGCGCCAGTTTCCGCTTCAGCTACGTGAGCTGCGAACTTTCATGGACACAATAGTCTGTTGCCTGCCATATATTTTGAGCCTTACCCTTTCACTGGGTTCGCGTTTCTGCCGATGGCGAAATCTTTTGAGCGGTTCAGATTGGTTGGATAAGACTTTACCCCAACCAACCTGAACGACGACCACGACAAACGGCGGTTAATCGACAACTATCCTTATGCTTCCAATGGGAGGCTAAAACCTATAGCCGCTTCAGGATACAGCTGGATACCACTGTAACAGGATACGGATAGGATAGTGAGTTTATAGTATGAGGGGTAAAATTCACTCAAAAGCTTACCCCTCATAACGAACTAAGACAGATCTTACGAGGGGTAAAAAAGAACAGAAAACTTGCCCCTCAACAATGCGCGCGCTGGATGGCTTGACATGCTCGCAAGGGAACAGAAACCTCGTGCTTTCTAACGTTCAAAGTCGTTGCCTATTCGTTTTCTTTCTCTTGAGTATCATTGCCAACAGAGTCATTGTGGTGAATAGCGGGAGAATCAGAATCGTGGCGAACTCTGGCAGAACCTGATAGACGCAATAGGGTTCTGTTCCGTCGATCGTGGCATGGTTTCCTGCATTGTCATAGGCGACTATCTTGAATCTGATCCACGTTTGAGCAGGTTGACCCGGTATTATTGCCTCGTAGAGATTTGTCGAGAAGTTGAGCCTCATGGTTTGAGGTGATTCCCATGAGGTTCCGTTGTCGAAAGAACAGGTCAAGGTAACGTTCTTTATTCCCGTTTCGGCATCCGTTGCGTTTGCTGAAATGGTCACGTTTTGATATGGCTGAACGTTTTCTCTCGGTGGATTCTGAGAAGGCAAACCCATTCTTGGAGCTGTTGTGTCGGCCGGACGCGCTTCAATGTGCACTTCTGCAAATTGGCCGAGCCCAGGCCATGGCGAAGATTGTGCACCGCCTGAATAGGCGTCATCAAATTCTATCTTGAAGCCAATGGTATCGTTAGGCTTAAGGCTGAAGTCGTGTGCATCGTCCGAGCTGTTCAATGGGTGTCTGAGTTCAAAAGTGTAGTCGCCTATACCACTAACGTTTGTGTGTGATGCACGTCCAACGATATCCTTTGTTCCTCCATCGCCTTCATCGGAACTTAGAGTGGACATACTGATGTTATAATAACCGTCTTCTGCATGGCCCAGCCCACCTGTCCAAGCCAACACGTACAACCAGTCATCGCCATTCTCAATTCCACCATCATGATCACTATCAAAATAGAAAAACACGCCGTCACCAGTGTTGAAGTCATCACCAACGACTCTTACTGCAAGATATATGTACGTTTCATCGTTTTTTTCGTAGATTGTAGCGGAATGCGACTCGAGAGATTGCGAAACCAAAGTAAATGTAACCTTCGCGGCATCATTCCATTCGTTAGGGTTAGTAACGCCATCGATGTTTGGGACCGTTGAGGCCCAAGCTGAAAGAACGTCACCAGTGAAAGCTTTTCCAAAAGGCACAAACACCCAGGTAGTTAGTAGGATCAGGGAAATTGTCATACAAAGCATTGCCTTTTTCATTGATATCTCTTCGCTACTTTGTGCTATCTAGGCTTCCTACGACTATAAGGCTTATGCGCACGCTTTTTTTTGGTTGGTTGGATATAACCTAGCGCGCGCTGCCAACCTTAAGATGCTTCCGCATCAAAGCAAAGCATTTCGGAATGACCCAATGAACCCACGTCAACGACGAAATCGTCCCCAACGCATGCACGTGAAGACCAAAACATTGAAATTCTGACTGGGTTCAATTCTGCTCGGACGATGAAGATATCGAGGTACGGGTACGCTATGCGAATGACCTCTTTTTCCGCTGCTGAGTCCACTCTAAAACCGAGTTCTTCACTATATCGTTAGCCAATCTATGTGCGGATACGCTCTTCGGATGACATCTTTTCCTGCCCATGAATCCCCTATGAAGCTAGCCTGTTCAATGCGCTCGGGGGAATTGTCGAGGTATGATCCTGAAAAGCTGTATTCTTTTCGACCTTGAAGGGTTTTCCATGGTATCGGGGGGTTTGCTTCCATTCTCTCAAGTCCCCAGTTCACTATGTGGTTCGTGGTTCGAATATGTCTAGATGTGCGCGTAAGGCAGCAGTCACTGGTGTGTCTTGATTTCTGTTTCGTTAGAAGATTGTCTGGACAAAAGAAAAGGGAGAGAAGGAGACTAGCGGTCTGGGGATCCGCTGACATATGCCCATATGCTGACGAGTACGAGTGTTAGACATGCGCCTGCGAAGCCTGAGACTACGAATCTGACTTGGACTAGCTGTGGTAGCACTACCATGAGCGTTGGTATTATGTAGTCTGCGGTTAGCTGAGCTATGATCCCGGCTAGGAATCCCAACAATGCGACGATGATGAAAACCTTGAACCTTTCTGCCATTCAGGTCACCCTTTTGGATAGCAATTGAATTCAAGCCGCTTTTTAGTTTAACTGACATTTTTTTGTGTATTTCCTGAAAACCAGTAACATTCCCTTTTAGTTGGAAAATTAAAGGCCAAACCCGTTTCAGCTGGCCCGTATAGCTGTACGTATATCCCCGCATAATTCAGCCATATTAACAATCATTAGATTCTTCCAGACGACTCTGATGCTTCTGGAGGTAACTAACTTGTCAGAAAGGTTTAGCAAAAAATGGGAAACAAGAAAAGAAGAACAACCGTTCACCAACCGCATCAAGGACGCAGTCAAGCCGCCAGGTCCACTGAAGCCACGACTAGACTTTGCCGTACGCCGCATCGACCTGCAGGTTCAAAAGCTGGACCAAGCCACAGAACGATTCAGCCAGAGAGACAAAACAATCTTTGCAAGAATAGTTGACGCTTACACAAAACACGACACATCACGAGCAAACGTTTTCGCGAACGAACTTTCAGAAATCCGCAAGATGGAAAGGCTCATCATAAACGCCAGGTTGGCACTAGAACAGATCGTGCTAAGACTACGCACAGTCTCAGAGCTAGGAGATGTAGTATCCACACTCGGCCCAGCAGTCGGTGTCCTAAGGTCAGTAAGAGCCGGACTAGTAAGCGTATTCCCAGAAGCAGAAAACGAACTCGGAGAAATAGGCAACATGCTCAGCGGAATAATGATGGAAGCAGGGTCAGGCTCAGGAATGACTTTGAACTTCGACTCAGTGAACGAAGACGCAGGCAAAATCCTCAACGAAGCAGCCACAGTCGCAGAGCAAAGAGTCAAAGAGAAATTCCCAGACTTGCCACCAGGAATCCCAGGACTGTCAACAGCATCCCTAGGCGAAAAATCTTCAACCGAAACCTCATAAGTGCGGGGGAATGAAAAAACATGTCACAAAACCCCAACCTTTTTCTTTCAGTCGGAAAACCCGTGAAAGACGAGTACGGACGCACAATAGGAAAAATAGCCTCCTTTGCAGTAACCCCCGGCGGAAAATTCGACGCAGTCTTCGTTGAACTGGGCGACGGAAAATTCATAAAACGTAGTTTCGAACACCTCAAATTCGACGGTGCAGACATCACTCTGCTGTCGGAAATCAAAGCTTCAGCATCCATTCTCTGCGACCAGATCCCGCTTCTGTGGCGAAAGGACCAGGCTCTCAAGGACCTGTCGGATAAGAAGAAAATCCCCAAAGAACTTTACGGTGAACTGCACAGCAGTTTCGACGGTGCACTGACCCAACTGAAAAGCGAAGCGCAAACCGTCAAGCAACAGATGGAGGACGAAATAACCCGATGCGAAAAAGAAACCAAAGCCCTGAACTATGCACTCGTTAACCTTGAAATCGAACATGCAATAGGAAAAATGGACAACCAATACTATGACACATCATTCACCATAATACAGGAAAACATCAAACGCGTCCACATGGAAAAGAACGACCTTGAACTAACAAAAAGCAGAGTTTCCAACGTACTCTTAGGCGACGCCGTCAAGATGGACGAAATGAAAAACAGAGTACTCGAAGGTTCAAAAGGATCTTCACTATCGGTTGCTTCAGGACTGCCCGAACCGCCAGTGATCGTTTACGTTAAAGAAATCGGAAAAACCAGCATCTAGAAACGAAAAAGTGAGAGTAACAGGCGGAGGGACAGCGTATCAGGGGATTCATTCATTCCAACCCTCCACCACTCCGCGAAACCGCCACCAGATCTATCCAAGTGCTCAAAGTTCAGCACAACAAGCTCGAGCAAGCATCATATCGACTAAGAGAAAGGAACCACATTCTCTTTCAGACTTGTGTAGGAGCAATCAAAAACAAGAACAAGGAAAGAGCCGCAATCTGCGCAAACGAGATCGCAGAAGTCCGCAAGCTGATAAAGTTTCTCTATGACGTGGAACTTGCCATCGAACGTGTCATTTTAAGGCTTGAAACAATCAAAGAACTGAGTGACATTGTCGTAGACCTCAAACCTTCGCTTCGACTTCTGCAAAGGGTATCACAAGACCTGTTCGAAGTCCTGCCAGATGTTTCATCCGAGCTGAACAAAGTGAACGACACCATAAGCGAAACACTATACTCGACCAAAATAAACGCTGATGCTTCAGTGATTCCTGTTGACAGAAAGACAGAGGGCGGCGAAGAAATACTCAACGAAGTCACGATGGTCGTTGCACAAAAGCTTTCTGAAGCTCTTCCCGAACCGCCAGCTACTCTCAAAACTCAAGAAGCTACGCAAACTGCGCTGAAAGAACTGGTTGCATTGACAACCGACGTTTCAGAAAAGTCAAACCAAAGAAGTTCGGAAGAGTCCGGAAAAGATTCTTCCCAAACCCTCATTTCTTACAAGAAATCAGAAATCAAGGAGATATCCTTAAGAGTTGAGAATCAACAACTGGAAGACGTTCTTCTGGATTATCTTAGAAGAAGTAACGGACAAATCGACCTAGACAAATGTTCGGTTGACTTGTCAACTTCAAACGAGGAAATTGGAAAAGCCCTGGAAACTCTGGGGTCTAAAGGGAAAATTAAGGTTGAACTGGAAACTGGAGAATGAGTCGCATGAGTGCATCCCAAGAACTCGAGAAAGCCGCAACGAACTATGCGCTTGAAGCCGTTCGTCTGGATAAGCAGGGGGCAAGAGGCATGGCCATCACAACATACCAGAAAGCCATTGAAAACCTCCTGCAACTCGTCCAATTATACCCTGACTATGGCCTCAACAAAGTCTACATCCAACGAGCCATAGCGTATCAAGAAAGAATAAAAGCCATACAGGGAGCCGTTGGGCTCGCACCTCACGCAGAATGTAGAAACGGCACCATGGAAACCGAGGGTAAGCCGGCGGAAGAAGGAAAATCAAGCTACGAAGAACTCATACTCACAGAGAAGCCCAACGTGAAATGGGACACCGTGGTTGGGCTTGACACTGCAAAGAAAGCAGTCAAAGAAGCCATCGTCTACCCAGTGCAGCGACCCGACCTCTTCCCGCTAGGTTGGCCAAGAGGAATCCTTCTCTTCGGACCGCCAGGCTGCGGAAAAACCCTGCTTGCAGCTGCAGTAGCCACAGAAATCGACGCGACTTTCATATCCATCGACGCCGCGTCGATAATGTCCAAATGGCTAGGCGAAGCAGAACAGAATGTCGCCAAACTTTTCACTTCTGTCCGGAAGTCTGCGAACGGGGGAAAACCTGCCATAGTCTTTATCGACGAACTTGACTCTATGATGGGAAAGCATTCAAACGAGGTCGGCGGCGAAATCCGGGTCCGAAACCAGTTCCTGAAGGAAATGGACGGCATCGTAGACAAGGGGAAAACCCTGCACGTTTACGTTATCGGAGCCACAAACAAGCCTTGGGACTTGGACTGGGCCTTCATCAGGAGGTTCCAGAAGAGAATACTGGTACCGCTTCCCGACCATCACACTCGACTGATGATGTTCAAACTCTACTCGACCAACCTGCAGCTGGCCGAGGATGTTGATTTGCATGAACTTGCCAGGCTTTCAGAAGGGTTCTCAGGAAGCGACATCAGAGACGTAGCTCAGTCAGCCCAACTGAAGCTCATCGGCGAGTTCTTCGAGGCTGGAATGGCAAACGACAAGCAAGCAAAACCGAGACCTTTGACCATGGATGATTTCAGACAAATCCTCGAGGACAGAAAACCAAGTGTGTCACTTGACATGCTCTCAATGTACAACAGGTGGTTTGACGCCTTCAAGGCCCTCTAGGAAGGTGATGTAACAAGAGTCTGTTGACCGTCGGGGTGGAAAGGCTTGGAGAGTTATCATCTCCTTTTACACTATCTCCTTTCTCCCATCTCCCCCTCAAATAACGTCTCCAAACCCCAATAGCCCGACCACAACACACTCAAGTTACAACTCATTTTTCAACAAGATTTTCAATGATGTCAGCGAGCTTCTTCTGGTTTCGTGAAACGTCCACGTAAGGAATCGCGGGGTAATCCGTCTCTGTGTTGTACGACCCTGCGAAAGCCAGAATCGGCTCAAAAGTCTCAACCGCCTCCCTGGCATCTTCGGCAGACTTCACGACTGCGATCTTCTGGAAATGCTTCTCAGCGGCGATTTGTCTTCTGAAGCCTTCCAGAAAGACTATGTCAGCGTCTCTGCACGGTCGTAAAATACCATCGACCGAGAAGTTGGCTGTGTGCACTTTTTCAATCGTGGCAACTTCACCTGAAGATATCCCCACGACGATTTTCGCTCCTGCCTGGCTAAAACGCCACGTGTCCTTTCCGTCTTTGTCAATCGTGAAATCGGGCTCAGGAATGTGTTTTGCCACGGCAACCCTGTAGCCTCTGTGAGCCAGTTCTTTCACTAGCAATTCTATCGTGGTCGTTTTTCCTGATTTCTTTCCCCCGACTACTGGGATGACTACTGGCATCATACTCGCTTTCCCATGTTCATCTCTTCAACGAAAGTCCTTTCCAAGACTCTACTGTCTACGTGTAGTTTCTCAGAAAGATCTTTCACCCACCTAACGTAGCTTCTGAAAAGACTTTGCAGAATCGACGCTTTTTCCCCGTCTGTGAGGTCACTTTCTCTGGCAAGAAGGAGTGCAAACCATCTTCCAGCGTCTGAGAGTTGATACGCTTTGACCCAGATGATGCGTTTGTTTCTGTTGACTTTTTCCATGTCTTCAGTCAATACCCCAAGCTTCGTAAGCGACTTCAGATTCCCGATAACGGTCTTGTTGGAATAATCCAGCTTCCTGACGAGGTCCTTCTGGTAAATTTTTGCCGAGATTCCTTGCCGAAGCGAAAACTTGAGGATGTCAACAGCAGCCTTTGAGCCGAAAATAGCACTGAGTACTCTGACCTTTTGGTCCGAAGGAAGGAAAACTACATAGGGATGTAGATCCGTACCCAACCCGATTCACTTCGTGATGCTCTGTCGGACTCGCTCTTTAAACGTTATGGCCAGGCTGCAATAGGTTTTTTTGGCCTATCGTCTCAGTCTTACTGAGGTGCTTGCGACGACCGCTGAAAAATGGGTGCCTAGGGATGGCGACACCTTCGTAACCGATGAAGGATTCATATTCAATGTTTTCGGGTACGAACATCCGCCAGAATGTGTCTTTGCTTTTTTGAAGTACATCCCTGCTCAGTTCAAGAAGCTGTTTCATGTGGACTTTCTGGACAGCACATGGACGTACGAAAGAAAAACACTTTTCAGAGCTGAGAAACTCTACACTGCAAGCAATTACCACATGTTCTTAGAGACCTTCAGGATTCATTTCCCAGACTATGTCTACTTCTGCCCCTTCAGAGCGAAAGACGTAATCAGTGCTTCCCTGACATCCGTGAAAAAGGTCTACGTCCCAAATGTGCGTCTGCAACAACTGACCCGTCTGAAAGACAAAG
>Ga0209253_10005405_pt1 | contig 11069 bp, 12 predicted proteins | sample FrelakmetBRP12BR_FD_187145 | JGI IMG/M metagenome (GOLD analysis project Ga0209253, IMG submission 187145) | Freshwater lake sediment microbial communities from the University of Notre Dame, USA, for methane emissions studies - BRP12 BR (SPAdes)... | ecosystem: Environmental > Aquatic >... | reverse complement strand
CTGGTTCGCAGGAAGGCACACTTGCGAAAAGTCCTCTAATCGCCGAGAGATTGCAGGTCAACTGTCGTTACTCGATGGCCCAAACTGCCCATGAAGCAGGCGCTTTAAAAGATCCGCGCCTGAATCCTCTCATATTTGCCTCAACAAATACTGCCGCTTCCCCCATCTCAACCCCGGCGCCCTTCACTTTCTCTGAATCCGGAAGCGTGTTTCGTGGAACTCCGGAGGGCAGGCTTCAGCCTATCATCCGAGTCCTCGGTAAAGCCTGCTGATCTGCAACAGGCGGATGAAGGCGATTGGCCCGAACCACGGGGTCTTCGACGTATCCGCAGTTGATGCATCGTAATGTCGAGCCCACGAAGCCACTCTCCGCTCTCAGATCATAGTGGGTTATTAACGCAGATTGGTCGTTGACCAACAGTCCACGGCACCGATGACAGGTCATACGCACCTCGTTAGCTTGGCTCGCCCTTCAACATCAGAGCCTCCAGTTCAGCTTCACTGCATGCCAGATAGATAGAGCTAGGTTGAGGCACGCGCGCGCTGCCCCATTTGCGCACTGAGTCTGACTTCTGATCGTTGCGCCCCTTCTGAGATTTAACGCGGTCCCTTTTCATGACTCCCTCACTCGATGCTGAGGCTCTTCACCAACCTTGGCCTGGAATTCTCGCTCAGCAGCTGCAGGGTGAAGGATCCCGTGCTGGCAAGGGTCAGCCGCAGTTGATTCTTCCGGCTCAAGCGGCTTACCTCGGAGAGCAGTACTTGTAGGGGAAAACGCTTGCAGCTCAACACCAATTCATCGAGCCTACAATCAGGAGTGCGTCGCATGACTTCAAGGATTTGCTCTGAAACGGTCAGGTGACGAGACATAATAGAGAGCCTCCCTTTCAGGCAGGAAATGAGAAACGATACGGCGCAACATTCTGCCGCGCTGCTCAACGAGAAACTGTTCAAAACTGCTCATATTTGAAGAATATTTTCTACGCTGGTGTCGCGCCTTTCCTGGGGCGCCAGCGAGAATGAAGAGGAGCCTAATCGTGGAGGACGATGTTGAGGAGAGAGCTGTGCACGGTTAGGCCACCGTTGTAGTCGATAAAACCCAGCTTGCGGAACTTGTTCATGAAGAAACTCACGCGAGACCGCGTAGTGCCGATCATCTCGGCCAGCGTTTCCTGGCTGATCTTCGCAAGGGCGGGCTCAGGCTTGCGCTCTTTCCCAATGTGGGCCAGCAGCAGCAGCACCCGCGCTAGCCGCTTCTCGCTGGAATTAAAGAGCTGATCCACCAAATCCTCTTCGATCCGCAGATTGCGTGACAGCACATAGGCCAGGAACAGCTCGGAGAAGGCGGGCTCGTCATGAAGGACTCGAATCATGGCGGTTTTCTCGATGCGCACGATCGTGGAAGCGACCAAAGCAGTAGAAGTCGCCAAGCGAGTAGTCTGGCTGGCCAGGCAGGCCTCGCCAAAAAAGTCGCCGGGCCCCAGTATCGCGACGACGGCTTCCTTCCCCTGGTGGGAAATCACCGTGAGCTTGACCTTCCCCTCTTGGATATAGAATGCGGCATCCGCCGCATCCCCTTGCGAAAAGATAATCTTCTTCTTGCCAATCGACAGAGTGGTTTTGCCCCGGCCGACTGTTGCGAGGAAGGTTTGGGGATCGAACGTCTTAAGGCGTTTTGGTGGCATAAGCGTGAACTCCGACCCCGAGTATACCGCCACGCTCGAACCAGGCACAAACTGTTTCAAGTACCGGAAAAAATTCCAGAAATATTTTCAGAGCTCGCGCCCTGGTCGGACGACTGGAATGGAGAACGTCCCTATTTCCGCTCTCGCACCTCTCTGTTCTACCGGAGGATTATTGACAGCCGATGCCGTCATTACAGTATGTTGGTCGTAGAGGTGCATCATCTATGACAGGCCAGACCATTTCCGCCACATCGCTCTCCGGCCCGCCGGTATCGCGTTGGCTTGGATTCTTTCCGGAATTTCAGCACGATAGCCTCGGCTTTCTGTTGCGCTGTCATTCCTACGGCGATGTCGTAAAGCTCCCGATGGGACTGATGGCCGAGTGCCTCTTTCGCCATTCGGATCTGGCCATGTACTTCCTCAACCATCCAGCCGACGTCAAACATGTGCTGGTGACCAACCAACAGAACTACATGAAGACCCAAGTCCCTCCAGGCGAATCGCGCGTGTTCGGGAAAGGCATGTTGCATACGGAGGGCGAGACCCATCATCGCCAACGGCGACTGTTTCTTCCCTTCTTCCATGGAGACCATGTGACCTCCTACGCCGGTCTCATTACCGAAAAAGCAGCCGTCCTCGCCACAAATTGGCATAATGGCACCACCATCGACATCGGACGTGAGATGACACAACTCACCCTGTCGGTCATCTGGCGTCTTCTTTTTGGACAAGACGTCGGTTCCGATGCCCCACAAGTAATCGAAGCCATGATGGCTGGGCACCACTTGGTCTCGAAACAGTACAACTCCATGATCGCCTGGGTTACGCCCTTGTGGGTTCCGACAACGGAGCATCGAGAATTTTCTCGAAGCCAGCAGCTTCTGGATGCTCGTATCAGGGATCTTATTCAGAACCGCCGTACGTCCCGCCACCAGAGCCAGAACCAGGATGTGCTTTCGCTCTTGCTCGCAGCCACCGACGAGGCAGGCCAGCCACTGAGCGACAAAGAGATTCGGGATGAGCTGGTCACCTTCCTGGTAGCCGGCCATGACACAACAGCGACAGCGCTAACATGGACTTGGTTTCTCCTCTCCCAGTTCCGAACCGTGCGAACACGCTTGGCCCATGAGTTAGAAACCGTGCTGGGCAATCGGCTTCCGACGGCAGCTGATGTGCCCCGGTTGATCTATACCAAAATGATCTGGGATGAGACGCTTCGGCTTTACCCTCCAGCCTGGTTGTTACACGCGCGAAAGAGCCGCGCCGAAGACAGACTGCCATCCGGGGTTCTCCTCCCTGCCGGCACCAGAGTATTCCAGAGTCCCTGGAGCATGCATCGAAACGCTCGATGGTTTCCCGATCCCAACCGATTCGATCCGGATCGTTTCTTACCAGAAGCCAAACAGGCGCGGCCGGCCTTCAGCTACTTTCCGTTTGGAGGAGGTGGGCGCCGGTGCGTGGGCGAATCCTTTGCAGAAATGGAAGGCCTGCTGGTGCTGGCGACAATGGCCTCGAAAGTCCGCCTCCGACTGGTCGAGGGACAAACTATTCTTCCTGATCCTCTGATGACGTTGAAGCCGAATGTCCCGGTCCACATGACCATCGAATCAGTCGGTACCCCCGAGCGCCATTCCATGCCCACGACAACCTAAGTAAACCGGAGACGAAGATAAGACCACAAGAAGGACCGCCGCGCGAGGATGAGGCTATGAGAACTTATCCCTGCCGCCTCTCAAGCTTTCTCGTCGATGAAATCATACCCAGCTCGCTCCAAGGCCCGCTGGACAGCCGGCATCACGGCGGGACTATCGGAGCAGGGTAGCACGGCCAACTCCGGTGCAGCCTGGAGTTTTGCCAGAAGCTGTGCCGCCTCTGAGCTTGCCAGCTCGTCGCAGGTTTCATACAGGCCTCCTGGACCTTCTTCGATTGTATTGTGGACCTTGAGAACAGCACAGATCGTCGCAATGACGGCAGCCGAGGGAGGCGGCATGAGCAACGATGCGATGGCTCCATGGTCCAGCCGGAGCTTGGCTGCAATGGAAAGGGGCTCCCCGCCTCGAATCCGCTGGGCGGCAGGCAAAAGAATCTTTTCCTCCATGCCGATGTGACGAAGCAGCCCGGCTCGAAATTGATCAAACATTCCCTGATCCACAGAGCCGACCCCCGCCACAGCCGCTTGCAGCAGCCCTTCCAGCCGCCCGTGGTCTTTCACAAGAAAGTCTGTGATAGGCCCGGCCTTCTCGTTCGCTCCTGGTTTCATCCATTGCCTCCGATTACGCCTTCGACTGACTTGCCATCTCCGCGCGCGGACGAGGCAATTCAAAAAACCAGCATAGCTTCCCTATCGTGCTGATTCAATGGCGGAAGGAGCCATCGCACAACGATCTTTCCTTGCCTCGCCACTGATCACCGAGGTGTCGTACAATCGGCCTCCTATGCGACTTCGTACACTAATCCGCTGGTGCGCAATTGCCTGTGGAGTCCTGGCATTAGCGCTCGCCGTATTCATCCTGTCCTTCGACATCAACCAATACCGCCGCCCTCTCGAAGCCGCCGCCAGCATGGCGCTTGGCCGGGCCGTCACGTTCGAAGGCCCCCTCACTCTCGCCGCCTCCCTTTCGCCCACGATCGCGGCCGAACAGGTCCGCATCGCCAATCCGGGCTGGGCCTCACGTCCACACCTCGCGGAAGCGGCGCGTGCTGAGATTCAGATTGATCTCCTCCCTCTGCTGCGGGGCCAGCTGGTGATCCGGCAGATTGGTCTCGATGGAGTCAATATCCTGCTCGAAGCAACCGCAGATGGGACCAACAACTGGACGTTCGGTGAGAAACCGGACGACCTGCTTAACATGCTCCAGACACCCTACTCTTTGACGATTACGGCTCGGCGATCAACACTCGCCTATCGCTCCCCGACATCGAATGTCGGTCTCGCGTCGGCTACAATGCAGGCGGTCGTGGCCGAGGATGGCCCCTTACACCTGTCTGGCGAGGGCATCTTCCACGGTGTCCCGCTGACGCTGAACCTCGAAGCCGGCACGCCGGACAACCTTCGCACACCGGCTGCACGCTGGCCGGTTACCCTTTCACTCCAGGCTCCCGACGCATCGCTGACCGCCCAGGGAACGGCGGCTCTACAGGCAGGAGCCCGTAACATTGATCTTCAAGTCGCTCTGCGCGGGGAACGCCTCAATGCGCTTGATCCGCTGCTTGGCTTGGAGATGCCAGCGCTGGGCCCGTATGAATTGATCGGTCGGGTGTCGAGTCAGGCGGACGGAGTTGCGTTGAATGATCTCAGAGCAAAACTTAGTGACAGCAATGTCGCTGGTGATATCACCCTTGCCCTGACCGGTCCGCGCAAGCGTCTCGCCGGAAAGCTCACCTCTCAAACCGTCAGGATCGATCAATTCCTGGACGCCATCAACAGACCCATCGAGTCCGCCACCCCCCCGGACCTATCCTCCCTCGTTGCTGCCCTGCGAGGCGTCGATGCAGCTGTGGAATGGACGGCTGAGCGCGTATTTCTCGGCTCCACAGTCCTGAATGAAGTCAGCCTGGCAGCGCGGCTTGAAGAGGGTCGTCTGGAAGTGAAGCCATTCGCTGCAGATCATTTCGGCGGGCACATTCTAGGAGCCTTGGACATCGACACGCAGGGCGAAGAGCCGACCCTCGCCGTCGGGATTGCGGCGCACCATCTCGATGTTGGCCGGACGCTCGCTCATTTAACTGTGACCGATCAAATCGAAGGAATCGCCGATCTCACACTCAACTTCAGCAGCCGCGGTTCAACATTCAACTCACTCCTTGCTCAAGGCACACTACAAGCGGCTGCTGGACCGTCGACATTTCTGTTACACCGGGAGTCGCATGACAATCCGGTTTCCTTCCATCTCATCACCGCCGAGGTATCGGCAGCCCCCTCCAAGCCGATCACTCTGCAGCTCAAGAGTGTTCTGCGCGACCAGCCACTGACCCTCACGGCAATCGGCGGTCCTCTTGCTCATCTCGTCGAGGCGCCGCGGGCATGGCCCATTGCGCTGTCGGCTCAATCCCTCACGTTTATGGCCAACGTGAAAGGAACGGTCGAGCCCCCGTGGAACCGGCCAGGACTTGACCTCGCTGTCACATTGAAGGGGACGCAATTACATACTCTCAGTACGATGTTCCCAGCATCGGGACCCTATGAGTTGACCGGTCAAGTGACCGGGGCCCACGACACATACCGTGTCTCGCGCCTGGCTGCTCGGCTCGCGGGCAGCGACGTGGCCGGATCGGTGACCCTCGCCATGACGGCTCCGCGCCCACGCCTGACCGGCACGTTAACTTCCAAGAGCTTGGTACTTGATCAGCTCATTGATACGAATCCCTCAACACCAGTCCCGGGAAAGCCCACGCCACCCCTGGACTTTGAGATACCAATCGAGGAGCTCAAGAGGATTGATGCCGACCTGTCCTGGCACGTATCCAGCCTGATCCTGCGATCAAAGCCTCTGGGCGACTTCGGCCTCACCGTGGACCTTCTGGACGGCCGCCTCCGTGCAGCACCCATACAAGCCCTCTCATCGGGCGGGACCATTCGGGCCAACCTCGACGTGGACGGGTCCACGGTGCCCCCAACCGCTTCCCTCACTGCAACAGGCCGCAAGATCGATTATGGCCGGCTGACTCAGGTGCTGGGGATCACCGAACGTCTCGCGGGCAACGCCGACTTCGATATCGCGCTGGCTGGTACCGGAACGTCGTTTCAGGGCTGGCTCCGACAGGGCTCTCTTTCTCTCGCCACAGGTCCGACGACGATCACGATTCACGACCAACACCAGGGTCCCGACCTGCAGTTCGAGATAGGGAAAGCCACAGCGGCAAGTAAGGAAGGCGGACCGGTACGGACCACAGCTGAAGGGATCTTTCGCGCGCAGCCCTTCACGATCAATGCATCCAGTGGCACGGTGGCCGGCCTGATTGCGTATCACGGAGTTTGGCCGCTGGCTGTCACGACGCGGGTCGCCAGCGCTTCCCTTGATTTGAAAGGGGAATTAAGACTTCCGCTGGATAGCGAGAACTTTCTTTTCCAAGCTCACCTCAAAGGCGATCGCCTCAAGGACCTCGATCCGATACTGAATCAGCAGCTGCCTGCCCTCGGCGCTTACGAGTTCACGGGCACCCTGGCCGATACCAAGACAGGATTCCGGCTCATCAACATGGACGGTCGCATCGGTGGCAGCGATATCCACGGCAACCTCAGCCTCGTGATCGGCGGCCCGCGCTGGCGGCTTAACGGGGACTTGAGTTCGGAGACCGTCACGCTGCCGATCTCCAATCAGCCCGCAGCTTCGCCGCCGCCGGATGAGACCAGGATCATCCCGGATGTGGCGCTCCCGATAAGAGACCTGCGCGAGTTCGAGATGGATCTCGGATGGCGCATGAACCGGTTCGTGGCCGGGGCGATCGACCTGGGTAAAATCACGTTCAGGGCTCATCTTGAAAACGGCCGGTTGCAGGTGGCGCCGTTCCACGCAAACCTATTGGGTGGCGCCATGGATGGAAACCTGAGCTTGGATACGGGCGAGCAGGTGCCCACAGTGGCTCTAAAGACCACGATCCGACAGCTCGACCTCGCTCAATTACTGAAGCTGCTGAAGACGGCGGAGGGAATTGAGGGCGCAGCAGACATCACACTTGACCTCGAAAGCCGCGGAACAACCCTTCAGGAATTGCTCCGTCGCGCCAACGGACGAGCCGAATTCATCGGTGGACCCGGCAACATCAAGAGCCGGTATTTGAATCTTTGGGCAAGCGGACTTCTCCTCGAAATGTGGTCGAAGACGTGGAAACCGCAGGAGTTGACGCAGATGAATTGCCTGATCGCCCGATTTGGATTGACGGAAGGCCTGGGGCGGAGCGATGGGATACTCTTCGATACGACCAGCATGACCGTTGCTGGAATTGGAATAGTGGACTTGGCGGGTGAATACATCGACATCGTGCTCACCCCGCGGCCCAAAACCCCCTCCTTGATCAGCCTGGCACACACCGCCCGGCTGAAGGGGCCGCTCTCCAATCCCGATGTTTCCAGGGATCCAAATGACATCGCCAAGAGCGCCGCCTGGGTTGCCCTTGGTGTGACGAATCCATTCGGGCTTGTCATCGGTGTGGCAGCGCTCGGAATCGGGGTCGTGGCCGGAGTCAGTAATGTCGGAACAGGAGTGGACAACCCCTGTGACGTCGTTCTCGCCGACAGGGATGGCAGGTTAAGCAACTCAGGGCAGACTTCACGTAGCTTCCTCGACCGCGCCAAAAATCTCTGGAGCGACTTCCGCGAATGGCTCCACAAGTGATTCGAGGGGAGATAGCCCTGATCGGGCAGTCTCGTAGCACAATTAATTACCTAAGATAGATGGCAGGTCTTGCAGTCATACATACCGCAAGAGCGAGGGAAACAGACTGGTGATCCGCCTCGCCGCTCAGGCACCTTGGGCGATCAGGGTGCCAGCGGAAAATGTTTGGCAGTTGAGATCTGAATCGGGAGGAATTTCGCGTGCGGATGAGGTGGCAAACTTTCGGAAGATGCGAACAAGGGCTGCACACTCCGAAACTGTGGCACGCTCGCTGGGAAGCTCAATGAAGACCTCTCCCGCCGGGAGCGCATCCATCATCACCATGGTAGGCAGCTAGCCCGGCAAGGCGATCAGAAACGTAGAATGTCCCGTTTCCTAGTTCGCACTTGTCGGAGTAGTGGACGTGCGTCGCTAACTCAATTCGACGCCAACACTTTGGCTGCTTTTTTCACATCCCGTGGATTGACCCATAGAATGGCGCCGAAGCGTCCCAGGCCGGCAGAGAGGCCAGTCACCGAGATTATGTTGATCTTAGCTAACCGGAGTCGATCAGTCAGATCAGCTAGCGCTCCCGGGCGATCATCGCCGTCCACCAGCAAACACATTTTCGGTCCCTGTATTTTCAACTTATGCATCTTCGCGATGCTCTTGAACGCGGTGGGATCTTCCGGCACCACATCCACCTGTGTGCGGCGACTCCGGGGAAACGCATGCACGGCCAGCAAATTCCCTCCGGCCTCACGCAGCGGAGCAAGTACGCCGGCTAATGTCCCGGGTTTATCCGCAATCTGCACCTTAAAATATTGAGCAGTTCGAATCACATCGGCCATCATGTTCTCCTCTCCCCGCCAAAATAGCGGGTATCATCAGACAGGAAATAATTCGCGCGAAAACAATGTGTATTGGAATGATCATCACGAAGACTGACCTCTTGCGCAATGATGCGATGGAAGTTGACGTGGTATAGCCTAGGCAACCAACCGGCAGAATGCAACCGGTAAAATCCACTTTCAAGTACAGAGCTGCAGCTTCCGACAGTCTATCTCAAAGATGGGCCAGAGGTATGTACACTACAGAGCCTCCGCTTTGGCGTAGAGGCAAGTAGGCGCTTCTGGAAAATACAGAAAGAGTGCTGGACAGAGCCAGCCCTCCCCGTTGTCGTCCCACCGATACCACACGCCCTCGTATTCTTCCCGGACCTTCTCCAGTTTGACTTGATAGCCAGGGAACGGCTCTGAGGCAAACAAGAGCCGAAACCCCTTTTCTGCGTTGGGTATATTTTCGACCATGGTGTCAATCATCTCGGGAATGCCGGACACGAACGGCTCTTGAGAGAGTCCCACTCGTGGATCGTCAAAGACCCAAGTTGAAGCGTGCCGGTACGGCACGATGACATGAATGGCATTAGCCACAGAGACACCACGGCGTTCGTTTTCCCATGAGTCTTATCATTCGTGACAGCACGCTACCAGCGCCGCTTTGGTAAGGGTGACGTGCGCTCGAGGCAACCGAGACGATCAACAAAGACTCCCGACTCATTTTCTTTACTCACGGAATTGGGGGAGGGTCATTTTGACTGCGGCCGTCGAGCGAGGCCCTTCGGAGGGCGCGCGCTCCGGGAGCAAAGAAAGCTCCCACGCCCTTGCATCCCACCTTCTGAGACCGCGCGTTGCACGAGCACAGGAAACCATCAGGCTCCATCCCCTTCTCTGCTCCAACCATCTACTAAGGGGAGTGGCCGAGGCTGTCCTTCACTGCGCGCATCGGACGAGCACATTCTTATTGTGCGCGTTCTGCGAGCAAGAAGGGCACCTGGCCGCCCCTATCCCCTCCCTCCAAGCTCGCCCGTTTTCTCTCAGGGATGGGGGCTGATTGATGTCCCACTGCGCGCAACTTTCTCACCCGCCCACCCACTGGCACGCCGAGACGTGCCAGTAGCCCAGGCGAGGGTCTTCTGCGACCGCGCGTTGCGCGAGCACAGAAGATCATCAGGCTCCATCCCCTCCCCTGTTCCGGGAGCACAGGACCAACGTGGGTGCCCTTCCAGTTCTTTTATCGTGGGGGCTCTGCGAGCAAAAAGGGCACCTGGCCGCTCCCTTCCCATCCTTCAGAGACCGCGCATTGCGCGAGCACAACGTTACTGCGATTGTTTTGATGAACCCAGCCGGTCTTGCCAGTAACCGGGACGGCGGCGGAGATGCATGACAGCGAGGACTACGATTTCATCGACGGTGGCGGCATACAGAATGCCGAAGGGAAACCGCTTCAATAGACGACGTCGGATGTCCAGCTTTACTTTCGGAGCGGCTTTTGGATGGGAGACAATTGCGGCAATTGTCCGTTCTACTTCAGCGAGAAATTCCGTTCCCAAACCCGTTGATTGAGCTTGGTAGTACCGTGCTGCCGCCGTCATTTCCTCCTGAGCGGGAGGAAGAAAGACGATCGCGGTCATTTGAGTTGGGATTTTGCTTCACGAAAGACTTGATCGGCTGGCTTGGCAATCAATTTCCCCTCGCGGTACGCTTGGTAGCGGCTCTCAGCTTCCGCCAGCCACACTGCTTCCGCATCGACATCTTCTCCGGGATCGATACTCGCAATGAGATTTTGCGCCAACAGCGCACGATCTTGCGTCGGCAAATGCCGCGCCTCCTGCTCAAGCTCGGCGACTGATTTTGACATAGCCAGCACTCCATCGTAGGGGTGACATTACTCTACGGCGATTCCAGGCTGTTTGCAACGGGGATTGGTTTTAGCGGTTCCCACATTCTTTCCCCGTATCCGGCGAGGCGGCTGGTGTGGTCTCCATTGCGCGCATCGAGCGACCCCCACCCATATAAATTGATCCTTCCGAACTTGTTCGCTTTCCCTCTCTTGGAAGGGCACGCATGTTGGTCTACGTGCGGCCGTCGAACGAGGCCCTTCTCAGGGCGCGCGTTCCGGGAGCACAGGACCAACGTGGGTGTCCTTCCCATCATTTTTATCGTGGGGGCTCTGCGAGCACAGAGACCACGTCAGCTGTCTCGCCACTCCCCCCTCCAAGCTCGCTCGT
>Ga0209253_10005404_pt1 | contig 11071 bp, 15 predicted proteins | sample FrelakmetBRP12BR_FD_187145 | JGI IMG/M metagenome (GOLD analysis project Ga0209253, IMG submission 187145) | Freshwater lake sediment microbial communities from the University of Notre Dame, USA, for methane emissions studies - BRP12 BR (SPAdes)... | ecosystem: Environmental > Aquatic >... | reverse complement strand
GGATCGGTGAAGGCCGGCGATCGTGTAGGGGTGGTGGATGACGTGGTGACGACCGGCGGGTCGACGGTCACAGCAGTCGAGCGATGCCGGGAGTACGGCCTCACGGTTGTGGCCGCCGTCGTGCTCGTGGACCGCGGTGAAAGCGACGGCCGAGCGCGGATCGAAGCAGCCCTGGAGCCCGACGGCGGTGTCTTTACCTCGATTTTTACACGCGCAGATCTGGACAGGGCCTGGACGGCGGCGGCCCCGGCGCAATGAGCCCCCCCCTGAACACGTGAGCGACGCCGCAACGACACCCGTCATCGAGGCAGCCGGCCTCTGGAAATACTTCGGCACGCGCGCCGCAGTGGCAGGCATCACGCTCACCGTGGCCCCGGGCGAGTGTTTCGGGCTTCTCGGTCCGAACGGCGCCGGAAAGACGACGACCATCAAGATGATCACCTGTCTTGCCACGCCGAGTGACGGCACTCTCAGGGTGTTTGGCTTGCCGGTGGTCGCCTCCAACCATCGCGCTCTCAAGGCTCGGCTCGGCATCGTGCAGCAGGAGGAAAGCCTCGATCCTGACTTGAGCGTCGAGCAGAACCTTACCGTGTACGCGAGCTACTTCGGTATCTCGCGGCGGGAGGCCGCTCGCGCCGCAGAGGAGCTGATCGCCTTCGCCCAGATCGGGGAGCGGCGGCGAGATCGCATCCGGTCGCTCTCTGGCGGGATGAAACGGCGCCTCATGCTCGCGCGGGCGCTCATCAACCAGCCTGCGCTCCTCGTTCTCGACGAGCCAACGACAGGCCTCGACCCCCAGGCGCGCCGCCTTGTCTGGGAACGCATTCGCTCGCTCAAGCGCCGGGGGATAACGATCCTGCTCACGACACATTACATGGAGGAGGCAGCCCAGCTCTGCGATCGGCTCGTCATCATGGATGGTGGCCGTATCATTGCCGAGGGAAGGCCGTCCGACCTGGTGGAGACGCACGTGGGAGCAGAAGTCATCGAGGTGTACCTCTCCGAGGCGCAGGGCGCGGATCAGGCGCTCCTGGAGCGGCTCACGAACAGTGCCTGGCAGGCCGAACGCGTGGGCCAGGTCCTGTATCTCTACATCAGGGACGGGCACACCGAGGCAGCAGCGTTGGCGCTGCTGGCCGATCTGGAGTTCACCCACCGCAGGGCGACGCTCGAGGACGTCTTCTTGCGGCTCACCGGCCACGCCCTGCGGGACTGAGCATGCTGCCGACGATAGGGGCGCTTCGTGTCTGGCGGCGCGATTTCGAGAGCTGGAAACGCTACGCTCCAGCCTTCTTCGTCGTGGCACTGGGCGAGCCGCTCTTCTACCTGCTCGCGATCGGCTACGGGCTTGGGCATTTCGTTTCCGACATCGGGGGTCATCCCTACGCCGTGTTTCTTGCTCCGGGAATAATCGCCTCGGCTGCGATGAACAGCGCGTCATTCGAGACGACCTTCAGCTCGTTTACCCGGATGACCGAGCAGAACACGTACGAGGCGATTCTGGCGACGCCGTGCTCGGTCGCTGACATCGTCGCCGGCGACATCTTGTGGGCTGCGACAAAAAGCCTCTTGTCGGTGGTGTTCGTTCTGCTGGTCACCGCCCTCTTTGGCCTGCTTCCGAGCCCACTCGCCATTGCCCTGGTGCCAGTCGGATTCCTGGTCGGTGTCATGTTCGGCAGCCTCGGTATGGTAGTCACCGGCCGGGCTCCGTCATACGACTTCTTCAGCTACTACTTCACCCTCGGGATCTCGCTCATGTTTCTCTTCTCGGGTGTCTTTTTCCCGATCGAGATTCTCCCACCCTGGGCGCGCATCGTTGCCTGGGTGCTGCCGCTCACGCATGCCGTGCATATCTGCCGGGCGTTCGCCGGGGGAGCGCCGAGCCTGGGCCTCGTCGGTAGCTTCGCGTGGATGATGCTGGTGACGGTCGTTGCCTTCGTCGTGGCGGAGCGACTCGTACGCCGCCGGCTCGTGCTTTGACGACACTCCTGGGCTATTTTGGGCCGCCTGTTCGGTGCTCTCTTTCCTTACCTTCTCGGTTTCCGGTGAGGGGCTCTTGCAGGTCCCTTCCGACGAGATTCTGCGGCGACCGGCTTGCAGTAGGTACGGATACGGAGGCGGGGGATGCGGCGGAAGTGCTCCTCGTTCGCCGCCACCAGGGGCATGCCGTTGGCGAGCGCTGTGGCGCCGATCCACAGGTCGTTGGCCCCGATCAGGCGGCCGTCGTCGGCCAGATGGCGGTAAACGCGACCATACTCCCAGGCGACGTCGAACGTCCACGGCAAGACCGGGAACGGCTGCAGGAATCGCTCCCACGCCTCACGCTCGTCGATGAGCGGGCCCCCCGCGAGTTCCCCTGCGGTCGTGAACGTGACGTAGACACGACTCCCGGCATTGTCTGCGAGAAACCGATGCGCGGGCCCTTCTTTGCCCTGCACCCGTTCGCGTTCGAGATCAACGAGGAACGTGGTCTCGAGGATCAACGCGTCGTCCACTTCTCCTCCGGAGGGGCATCGCTGCGCGATGCAGCGTCGATGCGATCGAGAGCTTCTTGCGTGAGCACCGGCGGCGTGGAACGAAGGTGCTCGAGCAGATCCCCGGCCGTCAGCGTCTTCTCGGGCCAGGTCGCCCTCAGCACGATATCGCTGAAGGACTCGTCCGGATAACGACGCACCGATCGCAGCCGGTGGTAGGCCTCGATCTTCAGGCTGATCGTCTTTGTTGCCATGCATGCATCATGCATGGTCTGTGCATACCTGTCAAGCGTTGCGTCTGAATGACCCGGGCCGGTTCTCCGAAGCACGCCAGAGCTCGCGTTTGTGGGTGACGGACAACACGCGTGCGGTCTGGTGATAGCCGTTGAGGTCGAGCTCGAACAGGACCGCCATCCAATCCGTGCATTCGTCGTAGTACGAGCCGGTTGTGCGCCCTCTGACCAACATGTTCGTTTCACGAGGGCAAAAAAGGGGCTAGCCGGGGTGTCGATCTTTTGGGTTGACGAGCACACGGTGGGTGTTGTAAAGGGTGAATAGGGAGTCTCGCCGCGTGTGCGGCAAGGGGGTATGGCGACATGCATCCAAGACGATCCACACAGTTTGTTACGGGTCTTTGCCTGTCTGTTCTGCTGAGCCTGGGGAACATAGCAGGGGCAAGGGTGAGCGAGGGTTATGGTAAGTTACCCATGCACTTCGAGGCCAACCAAGGGCAGACCGATAATCAGGTCAGGTTCCTGTCCCGGGGTGGGGGCTACACGCTGTTCCTCACTTCCACGCAGGCCGTGCTCGCCTTGGGAAAACCGCAGGGCAACGCTGCTGCGGCTGGGGAGGAACCGTTCACCCCTGCGCCGCCGCAAACCAAAGAGCTGGACCACACCATCTTACGGATGTGGTTCGTGGGAGGCGACCCGTCACCTGGGATAACAGGGATCGGCCAACTCCCAGGAAGCGTGAACTACTTCATCGGGAACGACCCCAGCAAGTGGCGAGCGAACGTCCCCACGTATGCCGGGGTCCGATACAAGGATGTCTACCCCGGAATCGACGTCGCCTTCTACGGGAACGAGCGGCAGCTGGAATACGACTTCATCGTTCCGCCTGGGTCGGACCCCAAAACGATCACGCTCGCCTTCGAAGGAGTCGACAAACTCGAAGTGGACGGCCAGGGTGACCTTGTGCTGCATATGGGCGGCGGAGAGATACGCCAGCACAAGCCGTTGGTCTATCAAGAGGTAGATGGTGTCAGGCAGGAAATCCAAGGTGGCTACGTAACCAAGGACAAGTACCAGGTTGGCTTTGAATTGGGTGCCTATGATGCAACGACACCACTGGTCATAGACCCAGTGTTGGTTTACTCGACCTATCTGGGTGGTAACGAAGTGTTTGACCCATGGGGGGAGTCGGGAGACGTAGGTGAAGACATCGCCGTGGATGCTCACGGCAACGCCTATGTAACGGGGCAGACCAGTTCGACCGACTTCCCGACGTTGAATGCCCTGCAGCCAGCTCTTGCTGGCGATTCAGACGTCTTTGTGGCGAAGCTGAATCCTGAAGGCTCCGCACTTGTGTACTGTACCTACCTCGGTGGTACTGAAGAGTGGGTCGAAAGGGGTACAATCGCCGTGGACGCTGACGGCAACGCCTACGTGGCGGGGACCACCAGTTCGGCCGACTTCCCGACGTTGAATGCCCTGCAGCCGGCTCTTGCTGGCGATTCAGACGCCTTTGTGGCGAAGCTCGGCCCTACCGGCGCGCTGGTTTACTCCACCTACCTCGGTGGCAGCGCCGACGAGCATCCGGGGGACAACGATAGCATCGCCGTGGACGCTGACGGCAACGCCTACGTGGCGGGGGGCACCAGTTCCGGCGACTTCCCGACGACGGAGAATGCCTTGAAGCCGCCTTTTGTTGGTGACCATTTCGTGGCGAAGCTCAATCCTGAAGGTTCTGCGCTTGTCTACTCTACCTACTTCTGTGGCGGAAGCGGTATCGCCTTGGATGCTGACGGCGATGTCTATGTCATGGGAGGCTCCGATTCGCCCGACTTGCCCACGGTGAATGCCCTGCAGCCGGATTACGCTGGCGGTACACAAGATCTCTATGCGGCGAAGCTAAGGTTGAATCCTGAGGGTTCCGAGGTTGTCTACGCCACGTACCTAGGCGGCAGTGGTTACGACGAATTTACGGGGATGGCAGTGGACGACGAGGGCAACGCATATGTTACGGGGAATACCAGCTCGAGGGACTTCCCCAGGGTGAATGCCTTGCAGCCGGATTATGCTGGTGGCATCTCCGATATCTTTGTGGCGAAGCTCAATCCTCAAGGTTCGGCGCTTGTCTACTCCACCTACCTGGGCGGCAGCTGCTATGACGAAGGCGGTGGCATCGACGTGGACAACGAGGGCAACGCATATGTGACGGGGGGCACGAGTTCACGAGACTTTCCGACAGTGAGAGCCTTCCAACCCGATCACGGTTGCCAACACGATATCTTTGTAGCGAAGTTGGATGCTGAAGGTTCGACACTGCTCTACTCAAGCTACCTGGGGGGCTGTGAGGGCGAGCAAGGAACTGGCATCGCTGTGGATGCCTCTGGCAACGCCTATGTGACAGGACCTACCAGTTCAGCTGACTTCCCGACGGTGAATGCCTTGCAGCCAGCCCTTCGGGGCCATGAAGACGTCTTTATCGCAAAAATTGCCGATCCGCCGGGTACCACGACTACAACCACAACATCCGCCACTACAACTACGACCACGTTGCTCAACCAGTGCCAGGTGGATCACTCACAGTGCAGGCAGGATCGTGACCAGTGCGAAGTTGACCTGGCTGTGTGTAATGAAAGGAAGGACTGCCCTCAGCAGACGGATGGTGACGCCGACGGTAAGCTGGAAGATGGAACGGACAAGTGCCTTGGCACCGTGCCAGGCCATGAGGTGGATGCGGATGGTTGCTCGCTCGCCCAGTATTGTTCCAAAGTGGATCCGAGAACGAAGCAGGGGAAGAAGACCTGCACGAAAGCCGACTGGAAGAACGACGAGCCGCTTATGAACAAGGGGGAACAAGACTGCAGGATAGACAAGGGTGGAAAGGGGCGAGAGGACGACCGCTGTGTGCCTCGATAGGCGTAAGCGTCGGACGAACCACATCTGGTGATTAGGGCGATAGAGCAGGTAAAGGCTGCGGTTGATGTTGAGCCCGTATTAATGGCCTACGGTCTTTCCCAGGTTGATAGCTCGTATTAACGCGCTACGCTTTTCCGTAGGCTGTGCTGGGGGGAAGAGGGTCGCCTTCGGGGCCAGCTGCTGTGGCGGTTGGGGGGATATGAACCAGCTTATCGAACAACAGAAGGTGGCAGTTGCCGAGCTGTGCCGGGGGTTTCGTGTGAAGCGGCTGTACCTATTTGGGTCCGCAGCCAGAGAGCGGTTCGACTCGCGGCCTAATGATCTTGACTTCCTTGTGACGATGGAAGACCGGCAACCTACAGGCAGTTACGCGGACCGCATTCTGGGCCTTGCTGACGCGTTGGAGCAGCTGTTCGGGCGGCCCGTCGACCTCATTACCGAGGAATCCATTCGGAACCCGTACTTCCGTGGCGAGGTCGAAGCAACACGGCAGCTCGTTTATGAACGCGCAGACCAAGAAGCTGTTGCTTGACGTCGTCGAGGCAGGCAGGAGCATCCTCGCGCGCTGTGACGGCCATACTTTTGCTGAGTACGAGGCGGACCGCTGGTTCCGGCGTACGGTCGAACGTGAGTTCGAGATCATCGGAGAGGCACTGAGCCGGTTGGGGCGCTCAGATGCCACTGTGGCGGCAGCGATCTCTGAACTGCCGCGTATCGTGGCATTTCGGAATCGCATCATCCACGGGTACGATGCAGTCGACGATGCCACCGTGTGGGGCATCGTCGAATCCCACCTGCTGCGCCTGTTGGAAGAGATTGAGGCGGTTCTGCGGAAGCAAGGTGAGAGCCTGTGAGGTGTTTTCTGCTGCCGAAATGGCGCGTGGCTTCGAGGAGCGCGACGCGCCCAAGCTCTACCGCCACTTAGTGCGCGCCAAGGGCGGCATCACCGTGCGTGAGGAGGAGGTTACCGTCTCGTGACCGCGCCGCGCGCAACCTGATCCTTCACGGCCTTTCCCTGGCACCGTTTGCCGAGCGAGCTTCCGGGACTCCCCGGTGTCCGCCTGAAGGCTGGAGTTCAAGTACTCGCGCGAAACGTCCAGCGTTGTACGGGTGCGACAGTAATCGCGAGCGCGATGGCGCGCAGCACCCGGCGTTGCTGTAGTGACAGCCTACGCCCTGCCGAGCCCAACGCCGGGCGCAAGCGTGAATGTGCCGGCCAGAGCAGGCAGGAGTCAGGGGACGTTGCACGCGCTCCGGGATTGGACCATGGTGCGGGAGCGTAAGGGAGGTGCGAGCATGGCAGGACGGCTTGCGATAACCGATCCCGGGAACGCCTATTTCATCGACTCACCGCAGCGCGTGAAGAACGTACAGGCAGAGATGCGCAAGGCGGGGATCGATGTGTACCTTGGCTCGCGCCCGCGCACGCTGAGCTGGATTGCGGACGCCTTTGTGCCCTGGCGCAGCTATGTGCTGATCCCCGCCGAAGGCATGCCGTACCTCTTCACGTTCTTCATCGACGTCGCTCGCATCTCGAGCGAGACGTGGTTGGATGCCGACCATGTGCTCGGGTATGTGGGTATGCCGGGGATGGAGCCGATCCCGAACATCTCCAAGCTGATCAAGGAACAGCTTAAGGTGACACGCGGGCGGATCGGCTACGAAGACGGCATTTCCGTCTACACCCCGGAAGGCTACCTGACCCGCTACGAGCACGCGCTGCTGCGAGACAGCCTGCCGGATGCCGAGCTGGTGGATGCACACGCCATCATCGATAGCCTGTCACTGATCAAGGACCGGGGCACGATCAACCGCTTCCGAGAAGCCGGCCGCATCTGCGACCTCGGGCACCAGGCAGTCTACGAGGCGGTCGGAAACGGCGGCTGGCGGAAGCTCACCGAGGCCGACATCGGCGGCATCGGCGCGGCCGCGATGCGCCGGGCGGGGAGTGTCTCGGAGTGGAACTTCGCGGGGCTGAACGAGATTGCGACTGGATGGCGCACGGCGCTGGGCGCCTGCACCCCTCCGACCGACAAGCCGCTGGCGGCCGGCGAGCCGTGCATGTTCGACCTGCACTCGATGTTCAAGCTCGGCCTCGGCGACCATTCGCACAACTATCTGCTGGCACCGGCGACCAAGCGGCAGCGCTGGCACGCGGACAACTTCGTCGCCTTGATCGATCACCTGCTCAAGGACTACCGCGCCGGCAAGACGCCTGCCGGCCTGCTCGGTGAGGTGCGCGAGCTAGCGAGCGAGCGCGGCTGCGCCGACTATATCCTACCCGGCGTGGAACACGGGATCGGGCTGTGGGGTGACGAGTGGAAGGTTGGCGCGGAGACCAACCAGGCCGTGCCCTACTGGACGGATCCCGCACACACCTATCAGGAGCACGAGATGGTGATCGCCGCCATGCAGTACGTGTGTACGGAGGACCAGATCGGGTTCAGGTACGAGAACGCCATCGTGCTGCACAGGGACGGCTGCGAGCTGATGTCCAAGTATCCGCTCGGCATAGAGGAGATCGCCTGAAGCTGCGAGCCGGCTCGGCGGGGAATCCCACCAGCACCAGTGCCGGCCAGTTCGTGCGGCGCAGCGACGTGACTGCGATTGTGGCGTGCTGGGCGGATTTCCTCAGCTACGTAGTCGAGCCTCCTGGGCATTTCGAGCGCAATTGCGATCTCCAGTATACCTCATGCCGCCAGTTCCTCGTGACCGGTGCGCGGGCAACGGGAGCAGACCGCCTGGCGATTGCGGTCGAGTGGTTCCTGCGGGGATCTCGTCGTTCGAGCGCAGCACCGTCCGGAGCGTGACCTTGATGACACTGATCTTCAGTTGCTTCCGACCACGACCCGGTAAGGCTTCCGCGACCCGGGCCAGGTAGGGCCCGAACCTGCACCCGGGTTCACTTCTTCTGGCCAACCCGACGGGCGACCCAGTTGTCCCCATGCGTGGAGGACAACAGGTCCGGCCTGCTTTTCTGACAGACACCCGCCGATAAAGAGAGTGTAGCCCTGATATTGGTGTGAGACCTGGTCGAAGGATCGCAGTAAACGGACTCGCCCCTTGACCGCGAGGACTTCACCCTTGAAATCTAAGGTGTCACTGGCCTGCATCAACCCGCTGTCTCGGCGCGGCTGGTGAACTGGGACCGCTGGTGCACAGATCAAAGGCCGTGCATGACGTTCCCTCGCATGAGCCGTCCATGGAGTCGTTCTCGCCGTTCGGAGTAAGTGCACACAGTTGAGGTCCTCTATGAACATCCTCTCACTGGATGATCTCTCCGCTCCAGCGGTCGCGAATCGCCCAGAACGGACATGCGGGACACGTCGGCCCCTCGTAGTCTATTCCTTCCTCATGCGGGCAACCGATGATCCGGTCGGGCATCACCACGCTGCGAGCACCGTGCCGTTCGAGGAACTCCGCCGCCTGCTGGACGACCTCGATGTCATTGCGGACGTCCTCATCCTCGGAGAGCCATTTCTCCATCACCGAGGGTTCCTCATCCTCACCCTCCACGATCGATGCAACCAGCTTCGTGGCTCGCCGATCGTCAGGGCCGTAGAAGGCGAGCGTACCAACCGGGTAGCCTCGAAAACCCTTCTTGGCCCTCTTGGCCAACCGCTTCCTCGCCTGAGACGTCTTGCTGGACACGGACTCGCTTCCCCAATTACCGCCCCATGCTGCCAAGGCAGCTTGCAGGCATCGACACCTTCCTATCAGCTGAGATCACCTCGCCTCAACCGGGTTCCTGCAGCCCCCCAGGACCGGGGGGGGGGCTAGCCAGGGACCCCCCGAAAGAGACCGTTCTTGTGCCCAAACCCTTCATAGGGTGACTGTTCCTGCAGCCAACCGGGCTGAGTTCATGGTAGACCCTCGGTCGCCCCGAGTTCCGTGCGGAAACCGCCACAATTTGGGCAGTATTGGCACCAAAGTGGGACTCTCGTGCGACGGCAGTGAGCGGGCCAAGAGAGATTGTGCGATCCGGCTGACGGAAGCAGCCCGCGCCGGGGAAGGATCGATCAGTAAGGTCTGTTGACGCAACGAAAGAAGCAGAAGAAGCGCCCCTGAGCTTCCTACCTACCTTCTGGTGCACCTTCTCGTGATCCATGAGCCGCGATCCGCTCGAATCGGAAGTCGCAGTGGTCGCCTTTTCGAGCCAGTGTCTTTGTGCGGACGAAGCGCAAGCCGAGAGGCTCGAGAAATCTTGGGAAGAAGACCTCGTCCGAGTAGCAGCCCGACTCGCATGCTTCCATGATGCCCAAGTGTCTTGGGATCTCGCAGAAGGCACAGTAAGTCATGCAGATGTCGATTGCGTCGTCGGAGTCCTCCACAATGCGGTACTCGTGCAGACCCGCTTTTTTCTCGGCCTTAAGGAAGGCCAGCATGTATTGTCGAAAGGCTCCGAACAGGTCGTCCAACCGCTCGAACTCCGATCTGGAGGGCAGGAGCGCCTCGTTCATGGGAACGGCAACCTGATCCATGATCTCCCGATGAATAGTGAGCGCCCGATCCACGCCCACCATTTTCGCCGTAGCAGAGAACATGGCCGTGTTCTGAATTATGAAGTTGATGAATTTGTCGTTCGCAAGACCCCTGCGTCTTATAGGATCCAGGTCCACGCGGAGCATCCGCCTCTTCTCTCTCCAGGTCAGGAAGAGCAGACGAAGCAGGCCGAGCAGACCGAGATGCTTCCTGATCACCTTGGCCCCTTCCCTTCGTATGCGCTTCTGCACGGCGTGCGGAAGCGCTGTCATCGTCTCGCTGTAAGGCCGCCCGTAGTTCTTCAAGCTCTCGACGTTCATGTTCCGGTTCTCCTCAGTCGCCTCGAAGGAGGTGGACGCGGCTTGGTGCGTTTCCGCCAGCACGGGCGAAGCTGAGTGCGGCCAGGAACGCAAACTCTTCGTGTTGCCGCTGCCACAGGGCGTGCACACACCCAGCTATCGTTGCGTTGCCACCTTCCGCGGTCGCGCTCACCGGCGAAATTGGCGGCATCGACCCCTGCTCGATGGGCTGAACCGACTTTTCGGCAAGGACAACGACCAGAGTTTCGGGCAAGCCCCACCCCGGCAAGACGGCACCCTTCCTGCTGTCCATACTATAATATAGATAATACAGGGAACCCTCGGGGTCAGCGGAGGACGAGCGGGCCAGGGAAACGCTGCATCGTCAGTGATGTTGCATTCGCACACGCAAAGCTCTCGAATGTCCTCGAACAGAGCCGGCCGGTTGGCAGCCGAAAACGAGAAGCTACGCCCAGCGCGTGGCCGCGCGGTAACCCGCAGCGCGAGCCGTCCGCGTATGGTAGATATCAGTGCGACCCTTCCCGTCGGCGGTCAGCCGGCAGTAGAAGCGGAGAAAGGAGACGATAAGAGCCAATGACCAAGCATGGGAAACTCCTAAGCTGGGTACACGAGATGGCTCGGATGTGCCAACCCGATAAAGTGATCTGGA
>Ga0209253_10005402_pt1 | contig 11071 bp, 11 predicted proteins | sample FrelakmetBRP12BR_FD_187145 | JGI IMG/M metagenome (GOLD analysis project Ga0209253, IMG submission 187145) | Freshwater lake sediment microbial communities from the University of Notre Dame, USA, for methane emissions studies - BRP12 BR (SPAdes)... | ecosystem: Environmental > Aquatic >... | reverse complement strand
GCCGAGGCGACGGGCCTCAACGTCCTCGAGAACATGAACGGCTTCGCCTACATCACCAGCAACTTCCAGCATCCGGGCGAGGACCGCGGCACGCCCTTCGGCACCAACCCGCTGGCCAACTACACCGGCGCCGACAAGAACGACGTCCTCGCCGCCATCAACGCCAAGTGGAACAACCGCAAGAGGGCGGCGATCGGCTACATCGGCACCAAGGACGGCGCGTTGCCGGCGCTGCGCTGAGTCACTCGCGCCGCCGACAGCGGATCCGCGCGGCCGCCGCGGGCCACCTCGTCGACGGCGGTTGCCATGCTGGCGTGAACTGCCAGTCGGCTGGGCCGGATGTCCGCGTCGCGACCGATCGATGAAACCGCCAGGTAGCCAATGCTTTTCCTAGTCAACCTCGAAGCTGCAGTCGAGCGGCGCGAACGGATGTCGCGTCAACTCGCTGCAGCCAACCTGGAAGCACGCCGGGTTGGGGTCGATTTGCAGCGGCGCACGCAGAGTGAACTGCGCGATGAACTTGCGCGGCGATTTCCCCGCTTGCAGTTTGATCTCCGGCGGCTCAGCGGCGCCGAGCTCGGCCGCTGGGCTTCGCATCTGACTGCTTGGCTTCATTTGCTCGACAGCTCCGAGCCGGCTGCCACGGTGATCGAGGATGATGTTCTGCTGTCGGAGGCCTTCCGCAAGGCGATGAAGGCGCTGAATGCATCCAGCCCCCTCGACGTTGTCTGTCTCGGCGCATCGTCCCGCCGTATTTCCGGGCGGCGGCAGCAGCCTCTGGGTGAGTTGTCCGTGCACACAGCGACCGGGAGCATGTTGAACGCCCGCGCTTATACGGTCCGCCGCGACTATGTCGAGCGATTCTTCGCTCGACACAGTGGATCGGTCGACATTCCTGTCAATCATTTCCTGAGTGGCCGCGCCCGTTGGGCGAGGCCGTCGGTTGGCGTGCTGCGGCCGAGTGTGATCTGGGAAGACCGGCGGTTTTCGCGTCAGGCGGGTATTGGCCCGTCCACACAACGGTGGGATCGATCGCCATTGCTTCAGTGGACGCTCGGCCGATTGCTCGCCGGTCGAGCCGGCGGACTGCATTGCGACACCGTGTACAGATTGCTGTGAACCGCCGCGAGCACGACCCCTCGCGGACAAAGTTCAACGGCATGGTTTGCCGAGTCCATGTTCGGAAGGCGTTGCTCGGCTGAGACGGCTGCGGGCCCGGTGTGACGGGCGCAACGGTTGCGCGAGGAGACGGTGCCTTAAGGACGACAGTGCGAAGCACCCCGGATGGCGGGTGCCACAGCTGTCCTGGACCGTCCCTCGCGCGCCCGCCAAACGCGGCGCGGCGACTGACTTCAGGTGCGATTGGCCGAAGGGGTCTGCTGCGGTTTTGAATCAGCGGGCGCGCTTTCACTTGCGCCTGTTTCGGGAATGACCGCGCTCAGTGCGAAGTCGAAGAGTTTCAGCCGCGCGGCGTAATAGCGGTCGACCCGCCAGTCCTTCAGCAGTTCAAGCGCCATTTCGAAGGCGTCGTAGTCCAGCGCGTACAACTCGGCGAGCGAGTACGACTTCTCTTCGGCCAGCGCGGCAACGAGCCGGGCCAATGCTTTCGACGAGGGCGTGTCGGGATTGTTTTCGAGATGTTTGCGGATTGCCTTGATTGCGTTCATTTGGAACGGCCTTGCAGTTGAGAGGCGAGCCGCTTCGACTTGCCGGACGCAAGAAGGGGGCCAATGACGCGAGTCGATCAGGCGGCGCAGGTCCGATCAGATGCTCACGATCGGACGACGCCATCGAGAATCCGCGTGTTGTTGGCGTAATAGCGATCGATCCTCCAGTCGCGCAGCACTTCGACCGCGAGTTCGAAGGCCTCGTAATCGATTTCGTAAAGGCTCGACAGCGGGAACTCCCGTTCTTCCTTCAGCGCCTCGAGCAATCGGGACAGTTCGCGCGACGCAGCCGGTGTCGCGCTCGAGCGCATGTACTCCTCAAGTTTCCGAATTGCGAACATGAGAACCTCAGCAATGAGAACGGCGGATGGCAAAACCACCGCGCGGACGATAGCGGTGGCTGCGCACTTCAAGACGGCGACCTAGCGCGTCCATGATCAGGGTCAGAACGTCGGTGATTCGAGGGCGGGATCGGACTTCGGCGCGGCAAGTGATGACATGTCATCCTTGTCGGGCGCGTGCAGATGGCTCGCATTTGCGTGGCGACGCTACACGCGCAGAGCGCGTTTCTCTCGCCGAATGCTGCGCTTAGGCGTGCCGTCTTTGCGTGTCGCTATGTGGCGGGAGAGGTAGCGGTTTCCTGTAACTGCCACGCACGCAGCGCCCGCAACAGCGGCCGCTTCTTGGACTGATGCCCCTGCATGCGCTTCAGGATGTCGTCCAGCGTGCGCATGGCATCTAGGATGAACGGCCCCTTGTTCAGCATCACGCACTCGGCACGTTCGCTCATTGCAGCGTCGGTGATCTCCGAGCGCGATGGGCGCCCGGTCTTGGCCAGCGACTCCAGCACCTGTGTGGCCCAGATCACTGGCATGTGTGCCGCCTCGCAGGCCCACAGGATCTCTTCCTGCACCTCGGCCAGCCGCTCGTAGCCGCACTCGACCGCAAGGTCGCCACGCGCGATCATCACGCCGACCGCACCGTCCTTCATCGCCGCCAGCAGAAGGGCGGGCAGGTTGTCGAAGCCGCGTCGCGTCTCGACCTTGAGCACGACGCCGAGATGGCTGGCGCCGAGCTTCTTCAATCTGGAGCGCAGCTGCTCGATGTCGGCGGGCATCTGCGCAAATGACAGCCCGACGATGTCAGCGCAGTCCGCCGCGACCTCGAGATCGGCGAGATCCTGCTCGGTCAGTGCCGGCAGCTTTAGTTCGCTGTCTGGCAGATTGATGCCCTTGTCCTCGGCGAGCTTCTCGCCGCCCTCGCGCGCATCGATGATCTCGACCTCCATCCAGTCGGCGGTGGCCGCCCGCACGACGCCGCCGATGCGTCCGTCGTCGAACCAGATGCGTTCGCCCTTGCGCACCTGCGCCAACACCTCGGGCAGCGTGCAGCCGATCGTGTGCAACCGCCGGCGCGAACGCGCCCGGCTGCCAGCAGAGACCTCCTCGCTTCGCATCAACCGCAGAACATCGCCGCGGGCGAGCAGCAGCGATCCCGGGCGGCGAGGCAGGCCGGTCAGCCGACAGGTGAGGGCGCCGTGACCGCGCCGCGGCCGCTCGAGCTCGGTTTTCGGCACCAGATAGGTCGTGCTGTCGCACTTGAGCAGCGCCCCTTGCGCTTCACGGCGCTCGACGGTCAGTTTGCGCTTGGCGCCGCGCGCGTCGGTCAGCCGGACCACGTCGCGCACGCGCAGGCCGGTGAGCCAGGCAGCATCGGCGGTCGCCTGTGCCGTAGCGCCTTCGATTGGCGGCGCCGATGCATCGAAGCGCAGGCCCAGTCGCGCCGGTTCGGTCACCCGCCCGAAGTCGTCGCGCTTTGGCCGCAGCTTCAATACGGTCGGGCCGGGCGGCAGCGACTCGGTGCGCAGTTTCGGCCCGCCGAGATCCATCAGGATGCGCACCGGCCGGCCGGCAGCATGCGCGGCGCGGCGCACCAGCGCAGCCATCGCGCGCCACTCGGCCGCTCCGTCGTGCGCGCAGTTGATCCGCGCCACGTCCATCCCCGCCCCGACGAGCTTCTTCACCAGGCCGTAGTCGAGCGCGGCATCCGACGGCAGAGTCACCATGATCCGCACGCGGCGCCCGCCCGGCGGCGCGCCGAGCAAGGCCTCCGTGTGGCGATCAAGCAGCGACTTGCTGCTGTTGATGCCGGTCGGTTCCTCTTCCGAATGACCGCGCCAGGCACGGCCGGCCAGACGGTGCAGGATGCCCAGCGCCTTGTCGACGTTGGCCAGCACGTGCGACTCCGCACGGCCGAGCGAAGAGATGCCGAGCCTCGCTAGCCGTTCCTGCAACGGCCGCAGGTCTACCCGGCGCAGTTCGAGGTAGTGCACCAGATTGCGGGCGCTGGGCAGGTAGCTCGGATCGACCTGCGGCAGTGTCGGCGCGAGGGCGGTCTCGCGGGACAGCAGCGATGCGCGCAGCGTCGACAGTTCGTCGATCAGTTCCAGACAGACAGCGGGGTCCCAGACGGAGGCGCCCAGTTCACCAGGTACCCTACCCATGCGACGACAATCTCAAGTCTGTCACCGATGCCGGCCCTGTGCTGCCCGTAAGCTGACTTGCTGCCAGCGGAATCGACAAAGTGAAATATCCGTAAGGCCGCCCATGGCGGCCTCGAACGGTCACTGTGTTCGACTAGCGGCTCGGCGGTAGCAGCACGCTGTCGATCACATGCACCACGCCGTTGGCCGCAGTGAGATCGGCCTTGGTGACTAGCGCGCCCTCGACGTTGACGTAGCCGGCAGTGCTGCCGAGGGACACGTTGCCGCCCTGCATCGTCTTGGCGCTGCCGGGCTTGACGTCCTTCGCCATCGCCTTGGCCGGCAGCACGTGGTAGGTCAGCACGTCCTGCAGGCGCTTCGGGTCCTTGGCGAGTTCGTCCATCGTCTTGGCCGGCACCTTGCTGAAGGCCGCGTTGGTCGGTGCGAAGATGGTGAAAGGCCCGGGGCCGTTCAGCGTCGAGGTCAGTCCGGCATCCTTGACCAGTTTGTCCAGCGTCGACAGCTCCGGCTCGCGAGCGAGGATGTCCGTGACGGACTGCGGCGGGCCCACTGTGGCGCAGCCGGCCAAAGAAATGGCGAGCACGCCAAGAAGCCAGGAACGACGTTTCATCAGATTCTCCTATGGATGAATCACGGCTGTGAGCCGCGCCATACGGCGGTGCAGCGCGTTGCGATCTCGAGCGCGGCAAACGCTAGAAGCGGCATGTGACACTTGTATGACCGATCCGCCCGGTTCGACGGGCGTTTGATGAAACCCGATGGGCTGGCCCCCTGTGCGGCGAGCAGCGCAGTCCTGCCGCCGTCCGCTACATGTCATGGAATCGTCATCGACGCCTCCTAGACTGCGGTGCACCACGATCTGTTGCCGTACCCCCTCGAACAAGGTGATTCGATGAAATCCATTTCGATCAGGACTCTTGCCGCGGCCCTCGCGCTGGCGAGCGCCGTCACGGCGGCCTCCGCGCAGGACGTAACGGGCGCTGGCGCGACCTTCCCGGCTCCTCTGTACGCCAGGTGGGCGGCCGACTACAACAAGGCCACCAGCAACCGCATCAACTATCAGTCAGTCGGCTCCGGTGCGGGCCTGCGACAGATCCGTGGCAAGACCGTTGATTTCGGTGCTTCGGACATGCCGCTGACAGACGAAGAACTGTCCAAGGACGGCCTGATGCAGTTCCCGACCGCCATCGGCGGTGTGGTCCCGGTGATCAACGTTGCCGGCGTCCAGCCCGGGCAACTGCGGCTGACCGGCGCCGTGCTCGCCGACATCTATCTCGGCAAGGTCGCCAAGTGGAACGATCCAGCGATTGCAGGACTGAATCCCGGAGTCAAGCTACCGGATGCACAGATCGCCGTGGTCAGGCGCGCCGATGGCTCGGGCACCACGTTCATTTTCGCCAACTACCTGTCGAAGGTCAGCCCCGACTGGAAGGCCAAGGTCGGCGAAGGCACGGCGGTGAACTGGCCGACCGGCGCCGGCGGTAAGGGCAACGAGGGCGTGTCGGCCTTCGTGCAGCGGCTGCCGAACTCGATCGGCTACGTCGAGTACTCCTACGCGAAGCAGAACAAGATGACTCACGCGCTGATGCAGAACGCGACCGGCGCGTTCGTCGCGCCGGACGACTCGGCGTTCAAGGCGGCAGCGGCCGGTGCCGACTGGTCGAAGACCTTCTACCAGATCCTGACCAACCAGCCCGGTAAGGACGCTTGGCCGATCACCGGAGCGACCTTCATCATGATGCACCTGAAGCAGGACAAGCCCCAGCAGGCCACCGCCGCGCTGCGCTTCTTCGACTGGGCGTTCAAGAACGGCGACAAAGTTGCCGACGAACTCGACTACGTGCCGATGCCCGATGCAGTCAAGGCGACCATCCGCAAACAGTGGTCGAAGATCGTCGACGCCTCGGGTAGTCCTGTCCTCAAGTAGAGGCCGCCACTTTCTGATTGGCGCCGGCGCGGGTGCTGCCGGCGCTTCTCGTTCCGACCCTGTCGGCTACAGTGCGGAGTCCGCATGGCGGCTACGATGCAGGCAGCCGAAACACTGTCGAATGACAAGACCATGAACGGCGACCGCCCACCGCCGGCCCGCAGGTTCAGTCCGCTCGGCGATCTGGTGTTCGCCGGCCTCGCGCGCGGCGCAGCCATCCTGACGCTCGGCCTGCTCGTCGCCATCATCATTTCGCTGTTTATCGGTGCGTGGCCGTCGATACAGGCCTACGGGCCGACATTCCTCTGGACCGCCCAATGGGATCCGGTGCAGGAGAAGTTCGGCGGGCTGGTCATGATCTACGGCACGCTGATGACCTCGGCGATCGCACTCGCCATCGCCGTTCCGGTCAGCTTCGGCATCGCGCTCTTTCTGACAGAACTGTCGCCGCGCTGGCTGAAGCGTCCGCTTGGCACGGCCATCGAACTGCTCGCTGCGATTCCATCGATCGTCTACGGCATGTGGGGCCTGCTGATCTTCGCGCCCATCCTCGCGACCTACGTGCAACAGCCGTTGCAGAAGGCGTTCAGCGGCGTGCCGCTGCTCGGCGCGCTGGTCTCGGGCGCACCCGTCGGCATCGGCATCCTGTCGGCCGGCATCATCCTGGCGATCATGATCATTCCATTCATCGCCGCGGTGATGCGCGACGTGTTCGAGGTGACGCCGGCGCTGCTGAAGGAGTCCGCCTACGGGCTCGGTGCAACCACCTGGGAAGTGGTCTGGAGAGTGGTGCTGCCATACACCAAGACCGGAGTGATCGGCGGGATCATGCTCGGCCTCGGCCGCGCCCTGGGCGAGACGATGGCGGTCACCTTCGTGATCGGCAACTTCAACCAGCTCGAAAGCCTGTCGCTGTTCGAGGCTGCCAATTCGATCACCTCGGCGCTGGCCAACGAATTCGCCGAGGCACAGACCGGAATTCACCAGGCCTCGCTGATCTACCTCGGGCTGGTGCTGTTCCTGATTACCGCGATCGTTCTCGGCTTCGCAAAGGTGCTGCTGATGCGACTGGAGAAGCGCGAGGGCGGAGGCGGACGATGAGCGCCGTTCTGCCCACGCCGGGTGCGGAAGACCGGCGGCTGCCGCTGCACCGGCGGCGCAAGCTCGTCAATGCCGTGGCGTTGGTGCTGTCGCTGGCGGCGATGGCATTCGGACTGTTCTGGCTGGTCTGGATCCTGTTCGAGACGATCCATCTCGGCGTGACCGGGCTGTCGCTGCAACTGTTCACCGAGTCGACGCCGGCGCCGAACGTCGAGGGCGGTGGCCTGGCAAACGCGATCGTCGGCTCGCTGATCATGGTCTTCGCTGCCACTGCGCTCGGCACTCCGGTCGGCGTTTTCGCCGGCATCTACCTGGCCGAATACGGCCAGCGCGGCTGGCTGGGCAGCGTCACCCGCTTCATCAACGACATCCTGCTGTCGGCGCCGTCGATCGTCATCGGACTGTTCATTTATGCGGTGGTGGTGGCGCGAGTCAAGAGCTTTTCCGGCTATGCCGGCATCCTGGCGCTGGCGCTGATTGTGATACCGGTCGTCGTGCGCACCACCGAGAACATGCTGCAGCTGATTCCGACGGCGCTGCGCGAGGCTGCCTTCGCGCTCGGCGCGCCGAAGTGGATCGTGATCCGCAGCGTGACGCTGAAGGCGGCGATGGCCGGCGTGGTCACCGGCGTGCTGCTGGCGCTGGCGCGGATCGCCGGTGAAACGGCGCCGTTGCTGTTCACTGCGCTGTCGAACCAGTTCTTCTCCTGGAATCTGGCCGAGCCGATGGCCAACCTGCCGGTCACGATCTACAAGTTCGCAATGAGCCCGTTTTCGAACTGGCAACAGTTGGCCTGGGCCGGTGTGTTCCTGATCACGCTCGGCGTGCTCGTGCTCAACATCCTGGCGCGGGTGTTCTTCCGCAAGCGACATTGACGAGGAAACGATGGAAGTGACCCTGAAGGGCGGCGCATCGGCGGCCTCCGCGACGCCAGCCGCACCGGTGTCGAGCAAGATGAGCGTGCGCAATTTGAACTTCTACTACGGCAAGTTCCACGCACTGAAGAACGTCAATCTCGAGATCGCCGAGAAGAAGGTGACCGCCTTCATCGGCCCGTCGGGCTGCGGCAAGTCCACCCTGCTGCGCGTGTTCAACCGCATGTTCGAGTTGTATCCCGAGCAGCGCGCCGAGGGTGAAGTGGTGATGGACGGTGATGACCTGATCCGCTCCAAGCAGGACGTCGCGCTGATCCGCGCCAAGATCGGCATGGTGTTCCAGAAGCCGACGCCGTTTCCGATGACCATCTACGAGAACATCGCCTTCGGCGTGCGCCTCTTCGAAAAGATGTCGAAGGCACAGATGGACGAGCGCGTCGAGTTGGCTTTGCGCAAGGCAGCGCTGTGGAACGAGGTCAAGGACAAGCTCGGCCAGGCCGGCACCAGCCTGTCCGGCGGCCAGCAGCAGCGCCTGTGCATCGCGCGCTCGATCGCGGTCAGGCCGGACGTCATCCTGTTCGACGAGCCGTGCTCGGCGCTCGACCCGATATCGACCGCCAAGATCGAGGAGCTGATCGAGGAACTGAAGCAGGACTACACCGTCGCCATCGTCACGCACAACATGCAGCAGGCGGCGCGGGTCAGCGACTACACGGCATACATGTACCTGGGCGAACTGATGGAGTTCGGCGAGACCGACCAGATTTTCATCAAGCCGAGGCGCAGGGAAACCGAGGATTACATTACGGGACGCTTCGGCTAGGCGCAGATGCTTCAGTCGATCGGAAGCGGGTTGAGCCAGATAGGCTGCGCGGCGGAGTCTCCGGCGCGCGCGGCGTCCCGGTCAGGCACGCGCCGTTCCCCTTCATTGACATTCGGGAGGTGACCATGATCACTGGAGATCATTCGTCCAAGCAGTACGACGCCGAACTGGAGCAGATGCGCTCACGCATCCTGCAGATGGGCGGACTGGTCGAGTCGCAGCTGAAGCTGGCGATGGAGGCTTTCGAGACGGCCGATGTCGAGAAGGCGGACACGGCAATTGCCAACGACCGTCGCGTCAACGACCTGCAGCTCGATCTGGACATGATGGTCAACCACGTGATCGCCCGGCGGCAGCCGACGGCGGGCGACCTGCGCATGGTCATGGGCGTGGCCAAGGCGATCACCGACCTCGAGCGGATCGGTGACGAGGCGGCCAAGATCGGCCGTGCCGCCAAGTGGCTGAAGGAAAAGGGGAGCGGCTTCCGGATGAACCGCATTCCGGACCTGCATCAATCGGGCGAGATTGCGGCGCGGCTGCTTCATCGGTCGCTGGATGCCTTCGCACGACTCGATGGACACGCGGCGGCATCGATCATCCGCGACGACGCAGGCATCGACGACCGTTTCCGCGCCACGCTGCGCCAGCTCATCACCTACATGATGGAGGATCCGCGGTCCATTTCTTCCGCGATCGACACCGTCTGGGCGGCCAAGGCAATCGAGCGCGTCGGCGACCACGCCAAGAACATCGCCGAGCACGTGATCTTCATCGCCCACGGCACCGATGTGCGGCACGCGTCGCCGGAAGAGGTCGAGCGCGCGGTTTCGCAGGGGTAGCGGCCGATGGCGGGGTCGATCCTGGTGGTCGAAGATGAGCCGGCGATCCAGGAACTGGTGTCGTTTTCCTGCAGCAGCAGCGGCTACAAGGTCCGCCGCGCCGATTCGGTCGGCTCGGCGCAGGAGGCGATCCGCCTGGAACTCCCCGACCTGGTGATCCTCGACTGGATGCTTCCCGATCGCTCGGGAATCGAGCTGCTGCGCAACCTGCGCAGCGAGGAGCGTACCCGTGGATTGCCGGTGATCCTGCTGACGGCAAAGAGTGCCGAAAGCGACAGGGTCGCCGGACTGGACGCCGGCGCCGACGATTATGTGGTCAAGCCATTCTCGCCACGCGAACTGGTGTCGCGCGTGCGGGCGGTGTTTCGCCGCCGCGCGCCGCAGCACAGCGGCGAATCGCTGTCCTACGGGCCGCTGACGATCGATCCGGCGCGCCACGAGGTCCTGGTCGGCGGCAAGCCGGTCAAGATGGGCCTCGCGGAGTTCAAGCTGCTCAAGTACCTGGTTGGCCACCCGGAGCGGGTGTTCTCGCGCGGCCAGTTGCTCGACAACGTGTGGGGAGACCACGTCTTCATCGAAGAGCGCACGGTCGACGTGCACGTCCTGCGGCTGCGCAAGTCGCTCGCGACAGCGGGCGCCCAGGGCCTGGTGCAGACCGTCAGGGGTCTCGGCTACCGCCTGTCGGCGCGAGCCGAGCAGTAGGCTGAATCGTGACGGACGAACTTCGGCGCCGGCTCCGCATAGTCCTGCCGGCGTTCGTCCGCCTTGCCGCGATCGCGATCGTTTCTCTGGCCGTTGGGGCTGTGTTCGGCATCCAGGCGGGCCTCTGGATTGCGCTGATCGCAATTGGCCTGTTCTTCGCGCTGCACCTGCACTATCTCTCCACACTCGGCGCTTGGCTGGAGCAACCGTCCCTCGCAACGATTCCGGAAGGTCGGGGAAGCTGGGCCGAGGCGTTCGACCGCCTTTACAAGGCGCGCCGCGCCAGTGAGGTCAATGCCCGCCGGCTCGAAGAAAACGAGGCCCGTTTCCGCCGCACGATCAGCGCGCTGCCGGAAGGCATCGTGCTGGTGGACGCGGCGCTGCAGATCGAGTGGTGCAATCCGGTCGCAGAGCGCCATCTTTCGATTCAGCTGCAGGCGGATCGAGGCATGCGCATTACGAATCTGGTGCGCGATCCGGCCTTTGTCACCTACATGACCTCGGCGTCTTTCGATGAGCCGCTGCTGTTCCGGCCGCTGTCCAACCCGGCGCTGGCGCTGTCGGTCCGGGTGATCGAGTTCGAGCCGGCGCGTTCGATCATCATGTCGCGCGACGTCACGCAGGTCGAGCGCCT
>Ga0209253_10005401_pt1 | contig 11072 bp, 9 predicted proteins | sample FrelakmetBRP12BR_FD_187145 | JGI IMG/M metagenome (GOLD analysis project Ga0209253, IMG submission 187145) | Freshwater lake sediment microbial communities from the University of Notre Dame, USA, for methane emissions studies - BRP12 BR (SPAdes)... | ecosystem: Environmental > Aquatic >... | reverse complement strand
CAGCAGTTCGCCGATCAGCTTCTGCACGCCGTAGCTCGCCTGCGGCGTCGGCGTCGTGCTGTCTGCGACCACCGCCGGCAGCGGCTGGCCGAACACCGCCACACTGCTGGCGAACACCACCTTGGGTGGATGCGGCTGCCGCCGGCAGGCCTCGAGCAGAAGCCGTGTGCCGTCGAGGTTTACCCGCATGCCGAGGTCGAAATCGCGCTCGGCGGCGCCGCTGACCACGGCGGCGAGGTGGAACACCGTGTCGGTATCGGCGTCGAGCATGCTGCCGATGAACGAGGCATCGGCAACGTCGCCCAGCGCGCATACGACGCGCCTGTCAATGACCGGCTCGCTGCACTGGCCCTGATCGACGGCGACGATGCGCTCGATCGCGCGCTCGCGCCCGGCCGCGTCGGTGAGCCTGCCCCGCTCGCACAACGCGCGGATCAGGCGCTGGCCGAGAAAACCGAAACCCCCGGTGACGACGACATTCATCTGCGCTCCCGCGACCTGGACCGCGCGAGTCTATGCCGGTCGTTCCGCGCCGCGTTGGCCCACGGCGCGGCGGCGCTCGCGAAACACCGCTGCATCGGCATAGAAGGCCGGATCCTCGTTGGCCGGCCACCAGCCCGGAATTCCGAGCACCGGTAGATGCGACAGCAGCGGCGGCGCAAGTGCCGTGTGCTGCACCCACTGCGACATCGCCTTGTCCATCTGCGCCAGCGTCGCCCCCGCGAGCGGCAGGCATACCACCACCGCGGTCAGGCCCTTGTACGGCGCGAGCAGTTTCTCGATCAGCGCGTGGCCGAAGGCGAAGGCCAGCCAGTCGCGGCCCCAGCGCGCGCGCTGCGCAGCGAAGAGCCAGTTCCAGTCGAGCCGCATCAGCGCGGCGCAGGCGTCGTCGCTCGCCGCCAGCAGCAGCCCGCTCTCGTCGATCAGCGTGGCCGCGTCGCGCACCGGCCCGCGGGTGCCGCGCACGCCGTCGCGCACCAGTTCTTGCGCCTGGCGCGCATTCAGTGCCGCCTTGGTCAACGGGAAGGTGAGCCAGATCAGCGCGTTGAACAGATCGTGCGCGTTACCGCGTGTCGGCACGCGGCCGGTGGCGGCGAGGTGCGCCTCGTAGGCGGCGGCGCCGGCGTCGTCGGCCGCGACGAATTCGATCGGCAGCCCGGTGGCGGTCGCCACGCCGCGGTGGCGCGCTTCGGCGGACAGTGCGTCGCGCCAGTCGGCGCGCTCGACGCACGGTCGCAGGTCGCGCAGCGGCGCCAGCCAGGGCGCCTGCCAGTCGACGGCCAGCCCGTTCAGTCCACCAGTTGCCACGGCAGCGTTTCACCGGCAGCCAGCGGCACCACCGTCGTCTCGCCGAACTTCAGTTCGCCGGGCACCGTCCAGTCGCGCCGCTGCAGGGTGATGCGGTCGGTGTTGCGGGGCAGGCGGTAGAAGTCGGCGCCGCGGACGCTGGCGAAGTCCTCCAGCCGGTCGAGCGCGCCGGCCTCCTCGAAGGCCATCGCGTACATCTCGATCGCGCTGGCCGCGGTGAAGCAGCCGGCGCAGCCGCAGGCGCTTTCCTTGTCGCCCTTCGGATGCGGCGCGCTGTCGGTGCCGAGGAAGAAGCGGGCGTTCTCGCCGGTGGCGGCAGCGAGCAGCGCCTGCCGGTGGATCTCGCGCTTCAGGATCGGCAGGCAGTAGTAGTGCGGGCGCACGCCGGCGCGGCCCTCGGGCGTGAGGAAGATGGCGTTGCGGTTGTACAGCAGGTGATGCGCAGTGACGGTGGCGGCGATGCGGCCCTCGGCCTCGGCCACGTACTGCGCCGCCCCCTGAGTGGTGATGTGCTCGAGCACCACGCGCAGGCCGGGGAAACTGCGCCGCAGCGGCAGCAGCACGTCGTCGATGAAGCGGCTCTCGCGGTCGAAGACGTCGACCTGCGGGTCGGTGACCTCGCCGTGGATCAGCAGCGGCAGGTCCTCGCGCTGCATCGTCTCCAGCGCCACCTTGCACTTGCGGATGTCGGTGACGCCCGAGTCGGAGTTGGTGGTGGCGCCGGCCGGATACAGCTTCACGCCGTGCACGATGCCGCTTGCCTTCGCGCGGCGGATCTCCTCGGCGCTGGTGTTGTCGGTGAGGTAAAGCGTCATCAGCGGCTCGAACTCGCTGCCCGGGGGCAGCGCGGCGACGATGCGCGCGCGATATTCGGCCGCCTGCGCGGTGGTGGCGACCGGCGGCCTCAGGTTCGGCATCACGATCGCGCGGCGGAACTGCCGCGCGGTGTGCGGCAGGACGTCGGCCATCGCGGCGCCGTCGCGCAGGTGCAGGTGCCAGTCGTCGGGGCGGGTCAGGGTGATCGTCGCGGGCGAATTCATGCCGGCATTATCGCGGCTCGTCGCACGCGCCCATCGCGCCTTGCCGTTGCGCCGGCGGATGACGCGCGCTCTCGGTAGCATCGCGCCGATGAAGCGACGCACGTTCCTGTTCGCGCTGCCAGCCGTGACCGCGCCGGCCTGGGGCATACAGACGCAAGCCTCCACCCTGCCGCGCATCGCCGCGGTCCCGGGCGGTGTCGCGCGCGTCGACCTCGGCACCGGCGACAGCGCGCCGCAGGTGACCATCGACGGCCGTCGTGCGCTGGTGACGCGCGACGCATCGAACTGGGTGGCGCTGATCGGCATCGGGCTGCAGGCGCAGCCGGGCACGACGGTACCTGTGCGGGTCACCGACGCCGTCGGCAGCCGCGAGGTCGCCGTACGCGTGCAGCCGAAGCAGTACGCCAAGCAGCAGCTGAAGGTCGCGCCGAAGCACGTGCAGTTGTCGGCCGAGGACCTGGCCCGCCACGAGCGCGAGCGCGAGCATCTGCAGAAAGTGCTGCAGCACTGGTCTGAAGCGCCGCCGACGACGCTGCGTCTGCGGACACCGGCGCCCGGCAGGCGCTCGTCGTCGTTCGGCCTGCGCCGCGTGTTCAACGGCGAAGCGCGCAATCCGCACAGCGGCATGGACATCGCCGCGCCGGTGGGCACGCGGGTCGTCGCCGCCGCCGGCGGAGAAGTGATCGATGCCGGCGACTACTTCTTCAACGGCCGCACGGCGATCGTCGACCACGGCCAGGGCTTCCTGACGCTGTACTGCCATCTGGACGACATCGGCGCATCGACCGGCGCGCGTCTGGCAGCAGGCGATGCGATCGGCACGGTCGGCGCCACCGGCCGGGTGACCGGCCCGCACCTGCATTTCAGCGTGTACCTGAACGCCACCGCGGTCGACCCGGCGCTGTTCCTGCCGGCCGTAAGAGCCGGCTGAGCGGAAACGGCCGTTCGCGGCAGCGGGCGCGATAATCGATCGCGTCAATCCTGCCCGGGTGGCTGCCCCATGAAACCCGACGATCTCGCCCGCCTCTCTCCGATCGCCTCGTGGCGCCTGCCCGAGGCCGACGCCGATCCGCAGGAAACGCGCGAGTGGCTCGATGCGCTCGACGCGGTGATCAACGAGTCGAGCCCGGAGCGCGCCACCTTCCTGCTGCAGAAACTGGTGCAGCACGCGCGCCGCCGCCGCGTGCAGTTGCCGACGGTGGCCAACACGCCGTACATCAACACCATCGGGCTGGCCGAGCAGCCGCCGTACCAGGGCAACCTGGAGATCGAGTCACGGCTGATGGCGCTGGTGCGCTGGAACGCGCTGGCGATGGTGGTGCGCGCCAACCGCGCTGCGGGGGAACTCGGCGGGCACATCGCCAGCTACGCCTCGGCGGCTGACCTGTTCGAGGTCGGGTTCAACCATTTCTTCCGCGCGGGCCAAGGTGGCGATCTCGTCTACCTGCAGCCGCACTCGGCACCCGGCGTCTACTCGCGCGCATTCCTGGAAGGGCGGCTCACGGCCGAGCAACTGGACAACTACCGCCGCGAGACCTCGGGCAAGGGCCTGAGTTCGTACCCGCATCCGTGGCTGATGCCGGATTTCTGGCAGTTCCCGACCGGCTCGATGGGACTGGGGCCGCTATTCGCGATCTACCAGGCGCGCTTCATGCGCTACCTCGAGCACCGGGGACTCCTCGCCACGCACGGCCGCAAGGTGTGGGCTTTCGTCGGCGACGGCGAGATGGACGAGCCGGAGTCGCTGGCCGGCCTGTCGATCGCCGCGCGCGAGGGGCTCGACAACCTCGTCTTCGTCGTCAACTGCAACCTGCAGCGGCTCGACGGCCCGGTACGCGGCAACGGCTCGATCATCCAGGAGCTCGAAGGCCTGTATGCCGGCGCCGGCTGGAACGTGATCAAGCTGCTGTGGGGCAGCGACTGGGATCCGCTGTTGGCGCGCGATACACAGGGATTGCTGCTGCGGGCCTTTCACGAGACCGTCGACGGCGAGTTCCAGCAACTGGCCGCCACCACCGGCAGCTTCAACCGCGAGCACTTCTTCGCCAAGTACCCGGAGCTGCAGCAACTGGTCGCGCATCTGTCCGACGACGACATCGACCGCCTGCGCCGCGGCGGCCACGACCCGGTGAAGATCTTCGCCGCCTACTGGCACGCGGTGCGCCATCGCGGCCAGCCGACGGTGATCCTGGCCAAGACCAAGAAGGGCTACGGCATGGGCAGCGCCGGCCAGGGCCGGATGACCACGCACCAGCAGAAGAAGCTCGACGTCGAGCAGCTGCGCGAATTCCGCGACCGCTTCTCGCTGTCGCTCACCGACGAGCAGGTCGAGGACTGCGAGTTCGTGCGGCCGCCCGCGGACAGCCCGGAGATGAAGTACCTGCACGCGCGGCGCGACAAGCTCGGCGGCTACCTGCCGGTGCGGCAGCGGTCCAGCGCGCCACTGCCCACACCGAAGGCGGAGGAATTCGCCAAGTTCGCGCTCGAAGCGGCCGGCAAGGACATGTCGACCACCATGGCCTTCGTGCGCATGGTGGGGGCGCTGCTGAAGGAGCCCACGCTCGGGCCGCGCATCGTGCCGATCATCGCCGACGAGGCGCGCACCTTCGGCATGGCCGACCTGTTCCGCCAGATAGGCATCTACGCGCCGTTCGGCCAGCTTTACGAGCCCGAGGATCGCGAGCAGGTCAGCTACTACAAGGAAGCGGTCAGCGGACAGATCCTCGAGGAAGGCATCACCGAGGCCGGCGCGATCGCCAGCTGGGTCGCAGCCGCGACGAGTTACTCCGCGCACGGCTTCGCCATGCTGCCGTTCTTCATCTACTACTCGATGTTCGGTTTCCAGCGCGTCGGCGACGCGATCTGGGCAGCGGCCGACTCGCGCAGCCGCGGCTTCCTGCTCGGCGCCACCGCCGGCCGCACCACGCTCGCCGGCGAAGGGCTGCAGCACCAGGACGGCACCAGTCACCTGATCGCCAGCACCGTGCCCAACTGCCGCGCCTGGGACCCGTGCTTCGCCTACGAACTGGCGGTGATCGTCGAGGACGGCATGCGGCGCATGCTGGGCAGCCAGGAGGACGTGTTCTATTACGTCACGGTGATGAACGAAAACTACGCGCAGCCGAGCCTGCCTGCGAATGCGCGCGACGGAATCCTGCACGGCCTGTATCTCGTTCGCCCGAGCGCAAAGGGCGCAGCGCGCGTGCGCCTGCTCGGCAGCGGCACGATCCTGCGCGAGGTGCTGGCGGCGGCGGAACTTCTGGAGAACGACTACGGCGTCGGCGCCGACGTCTACTCGGTCACCAGCTTCACCGAACTGCGCCGCGAGGCGATGGCGATCGAACGGAGCCGCCGGCTGGGCAGCGCGTGCGGCGCATCATGGATCGAGCAACTGCTGCCGGCCAACGGCACGCCGATCGTCGCCGCCAGCGACTATGTCTCCGCCCTGCCCGACCTGATCCGGCCGTGGCTGCGCGACCACTACGTCGTGCTCGGCACCGACGGCTTCGGGCGCAGCGACACGCGGGCGGCGCTGCGGCGGTTCTTCGAGGTGGACAGGCAGGCGATTGCGGTGGCGGCGCTGGCGGCGGTCGACCCGGCCGGCGCGAACGCCGCAAGCGGAAAGTTCGGAGTAGACGCGAGTCTGGCGCCGCCCTGGACCCGATGATTTGCGTTGTCATGCTGGAGTAGCGGCCACCAGGCGAGTGCGCTGCAACACAGCAAGGAAGCTCCAACGGCGGGTGCCCCATAGATCGCCCTAGGAGGGAAAGGCTGAACGGCGCAGCCGCGTCAACACGCGTTACCGCTTGCTTCGATCAGGAAGCCAAGGTACGTTTCGCTCCGCTGCAAAGGTCGAAGGGCACACCCGTCGCGAGGCGGGGCCGCAAAGCCACAGCTCTTGCTCAAGACAAGAACAAGAGGGCTGGGTTGCCTGGGGAGGAGTCGACGTGGGCGTGCGACCCGCGTGCAAGAGTTGAAACCCACAGTCCGAGTTGCAGGCGGGCACGCCCGGACATCAATCGTTCGATCACTGCGCCGCCGCGACAATGTCGGCGCCGATGTTGGTCAGCGCCGCGCCGGGCGGGGAAGCGAAAGGGGCGGTCGAGAGGCAGGTCAAGAACAACGCCTACATTGTCCAGTTGGCCGAAGATCCCGTCGTCGCTTATCGGGGTGGCATCAAGGGCTACACGGCCACCAAGCCACGCAGGGGCCAGAAGATCGACCCGAACTCGCCGGCGGTTGTTGGCTACATGGCTTTTCTTGCCTCGCGGCAGGACGCAGTGCTGGCCAGCGTCGGCGGCGGCAGGAAGCTGCACAGCTACGGCTACGTCTTCAACGGCTTCGCCGCTGAACTGACCGCGGAGCAAGCGGCCAAGCTCGCGCAGACCAAAGGCGTGCTGGCGGTGACCAAGGACGAGGCGCGCACGCTCGACACCTCGTCGACACCGGACTTCCTCGGCCTGACGGCGCCCGGCGGCGCCTGGTCGCAGACCAAGGGCGAGGGCGTGATCATCGGCATCGTCGACGGCGGCATTTGGCCGGAGAGCCTCAGCTTCTCCGATCGGACCGGCACCAACGGCAACGCCACCAAGGACGGCAAGCTCAGTTATCAGCAGATCCCCGGCTGGCACGGCAAGTGCACGCCCGGCGAAGCATTCAATGCCTCGCACTGCAACCAGAAGCTGATCGGCGCGCGTTACTACAACGCGGGCTGGGGCGGTAACGCGGGCATCGATGCGCAGCTGCCGTGGGAATACAACTCGCCGCGCGACTTCGGTGGCCACGGCACCCACACGGCCAGCACCGCGGGCGGCAATGAGAAGGTGCCGACGACCGGCCCGGCTGCGGTCTTCGGCCCGGTGAGCGGCATCGCGCCACGCGCGCGGATTGCCGCCTACAAGGTCTGCTGGGAAACCGGCACCGGCGGCTCGTGCTTCACCACCGACAGCGTGGCGGCAATCGACCAAGCAGTGGCCGATGGCGTCGACGTGATCAACTTCTCGATCAGCGGCTCGCGCACGAACTTCCGCGATCCGGTCGAGATCGCGTTCCTGTTCGCGGCCGACGCCGGCGTATTCGTCGCAGCCTCCGCCGGCAACAGCGGACCGACGACGTCGACGGTCGCACACCCCGGGCCGTGGCTCACGACGGTGGCCGCGGGCACGCACAACCGCGATGGCCAGGGCTCGGTCACTTTGGGCAACGGCGTAACCTACTCTGGCGCTTCGGTCGCCACAGCCTTTGGACCCGCCCCGTTCATCGACTCGACGGCGGCAACGTGCTCGATCCCGCCAAGGTCAAGGGCAAGATCGTTCTCTGCGACCGCGGCGTGACCGCACGAGTCAACAAGAGCCTGGCTGTGCAGGAGGCGGGCGGCGTCGGCATGGTGCTCGTCAATACCAGTGCCAGTTCGCTCAACGCCGACTTCCACTTCGTGCCCACGGTGCATCTGCAGAGCACCGATCGCGCCGCCGTCAAGGCCTATGCGGCCACGTCGGGCGCGACAGCGACGATCAACCAGGCGACGATCGTCTATAACGCGCCGGCGCCGTTTACGGCCTCATTCTCCTCTCGTGGCCCGCTGCTGGCCGGCAACGGCGACATCCTGAAGCCCGACCTGATCGCCCCGGGGCAGGACATCCTCGCGGCCGTGGCGCCTCCGGGAAACCGCGGGCGTGACTTCGACTTGTACAGCGGCACCTCCATGTCGAGCCCGCATGTCGCCGGCCTCGCCGCGCTGATGAAGGAGAAGTACCCGAGCTGGTCGCCGATGGCGATCAAGTCGGCGCTGATGACGACGGCCTACGACGTGCTCGACGGTGGCACGCCGGCGCCGAACACCAATCCGGTGCTGATCTTCCGCCAGGGCGCCGGTCACGTGCAGCCGAACAGCGCGATGGACCCGGGCCTGGTCTATGACTCGGGTTTCAACGACTGGCTGGCGTTGATCTGCGCCACGCAGCCCCAGGGCCTGGAAGCCACCTGCAGCGCGCTGTGGGCGGCGGGTTATTCCAAGGATGCCAGCGACCTGAACCAGGCTTCGATCGCGATCGGCGACCTGGCCGGCGTGCAGACGATCAAGCGCAAGCTCAAGAACGTCAGCGGCAAGCCCTTGACCATCAGCGCCAGCGTCACCGGGACGGGCGGCTTCACGACCGTCGTGTCGCCGGCTTCGCTGACTCTCGCGCCGGGGCAGGAAGGCTCGTCTACCGTTACCTTCACCCGCACCACGGCAACGCTCAACGCCTACACCGGCGGCCAGCTCACTTGGACCGGCGGCGGCTACACCGTGCGCAGCCCGATCGTCGTGCGGCCGGTTGCGCTCGCAGCGCCAGCCTCCGTCTCTTCGACCGGCGGCGCGGTCTCGTACCCGGTGACGTTCGGCTATACGGGGCCCTTCTCGGCCACCGCGCGGGGCCTGGTTCCGGCGACGATCACCCCAGGCACGGTTGCGGACGATCCGACCGACAGCGCTTGCTCGTTGACTTCGCCGAACGCGCAGTTGATCCCGGTGACCATCCCGGCAGGCACGACCTACGCCCGCTTCTCGCTGTTCGACGCCGATGTGTCACCGGGCGCTGACATCGACCTGTGTGTGGCCAACAGCGCCGGCACGATCGTCGGCGCCAGCGGCAGCGGCACTTCGGCCGAGGAGGTGAACCTGCTGAATCCGCCGACCGGCGACTACACCGTGGTCGTCCAGGGTTGGGGCGTCGTCGGCAGCAGTCCGTTCAAGCTGCATACCTGGCTGCTGGACTCGGCGGCCGCGGGCAATATGAGCGTCACCGCGCCCGCATCGGCGGTCACCGGCACCATCGGCCTGAGCTTCAGCGGTCTGGCCGCCGGCACGAAGTACCTGGGGTCAGTGGCCTACGGTGGTGCGGCCGGCATGCCGAACCCGACCATCGTGCGCGTCGATCCGTAGACGACGCGACCGAAATCGCGGTCTTTCTCGAAACGCCCCGGGGAGCACTCTCCGGGGCATTTTTCTTTGTCGGTTCCGGCCAGCGAATAACGCTGCGACGGGCGCGGCCGGGGGCTACTTGTCGTTGCCGGCGACGGGCTCCGCCGAACGGCCCGACGGACACAGCACGAGTTGCCCCCGCCGGCTGGCGTGGAAGTCGAGGACCTCGACACCCGCCTGCACGCGAATGCGATAACCGGGAACGAGCGCCTGCGTGTACGCCGGGCCCGGTTGCGGGCAGCCCAACGAGCCGTCGGACCAAGTCACGTACTCGGCACTGATCACCTTCAGCCTCGCGCGGTCGAGCTTCGCATGGCGCGCTGCCTCGTCGAGCGCAGTGTCGGTCATCGACTGAAGGTCGCGAGTCATTTGACGATTTGGCGGGTGGGTCGTGGACGGCGGCTCGGCAGTCTGGCCGCGAGCCGGGCTCAACGCGAGCGCAAGCACGGTCAGCAGCAAGCGCGTCGATCGGATTCGCATCAACTGAACGCCGTTCAGGTCTCGATACTTCCCGACGACCTTACTTCAGTACCCGGAACAGGGTGTGCCGCGCATCGGTGAACGTCGGCAGGTCGAACCGCTCGGACATCCGTTCCGGCGCCTCGAGGATTCGCGGATGCTGCAGCAGCTTCGAACCGCGGGTGACCCGGTGCATCGGCACCGAGTCGCTCGAAACAGCGGCAATGCCGAGCACGTCGTAGCCGCGCGGGCCGGGATCGCCCCTCTCCCATCCTTGGTCGGGCGGCCCTTGCCACAATCGCCGGGAGGCCGGCTCACCCTGCGCGTGTCCAGTTCTGCAGCGTCAACCGGGGCACATGGCCGAAGTGGCGCTCGTTGTTGGACACCAGCACCAGCCCGACCGCGCGCGCATGCGCGGCAATCATCAGGTCCAGGTTGCCGATCAACTGGCCGCGCTTTTCCAGGCCGGCGCGGATCTCGGCGTAGTGCACCGCGCACTCGTCGTCCCACGGCAGGCTCGCCACCCGCTCGAGGAACGCCGACACCAGCCGCTCCAGCCGCGCCGATCCCGGCTTACGCCGGACGCCGTACAGGAGTTCCGCCCGTGTCACCACCGACATGCACAGCGCGCCCGGTTCCTGCTCGCGGAGCCGCTGGTCCAGTTCCACCGACGTGCCACGGATCACGTAGCTGCAGATGTCGGTGTCGAGCATGAAGCGCGGCATCAGAACAGTTCCCGCTCCTGCGGCGCCCGGTCGCGACGGCGCGCCAGAAAGCCGCGACGCTGCGGCGTGCGCTCACGCTGCGCGAAAAACTCGTCCCAGCTCGCCGTAACCGGCGACAGCACCACTTCACCCGTCCCCGGGTCCCGGCGGATTCGAACCTCGTCTCCGGCGAACCGGAACTCCGCCGGCAGGCGAACCGCCTGGCTGCTGCCGTTGCGGAAGAGCTTGGCGGTACGTTCCTTCATCGCTCACCTCCGGTCAGTTCATATATACGTAGTATATATTCAATGGCCGGCAGGTGGGCCGCGACCGTGTCGGGTCTGCCGCAGACACTACTTCAGGATCCGGAACAGATTGTGCCGCGCATCGGTGAACGTCGGCAGGTCGAATCGCTCTTCGATCCGCTCCGACGCCTCGAGGATGCGCGGATGCTGCAGCAGCTTGCTGTTGCGCGTGACCAGCACCTGGTCGGTGGCTGACATCCAGTAGCCGACGCCCTCCTGGCTGTCCGGCCAGTCGGAGATCAGCACCGCTTCCATGCCCTGCTCGGCGGCCAGGCGCTTGATCACCGGCGCC
>Ga0209253_10005400_pt1 | contig 11074 bp, 9 predicted proteins | sample FrelakmetBRP12BR_FD_187145 | JGI IMG/M metagenome (GOLD analysis project Ga0209253, IMG submission 187145) | Freshwater lake sediment microbial communities from the University of Notre Dame, USA, for methane emissions studies - BRP12 BR (SPAdes)... | ecosystem: Environmental > Aquatic >... | reverse complement strand
GTCGCCGAGGCGGTAGACCGTCATCTTGATCGTCGTCGTGCTCGCATCGCTGGCCGCATCGCGGATGAATCGCTCGACCGACGCATCGAAGCTCTCGTAGGGATGGTGCACGAGCACGTCGCCTGCGCGGATCGATGCGAAGATGTCCGAGTCGGCGTCGATGCCGATCGGGGGCAGCGATGTCCACGCCGAGTCGCGCAGCTCGGGCACGGGCAGGGACGCGATCTCGAAAAGGCTCGTGTAATCGAGGATCCCGGGCAGCTCGTACACGTCGCCGTCGCGCAGCTCGAAGCGGGCCGCCAGGCCGTCGCGGATTTCCGGGCTGGGGGGCTCGAGGAACTCCAGGCGCACCACGGGCTGGAAGCGACGCTGGCGCACCTGCTCTTCGATCAGTTCGCGGATGCTGTTGTCGCTGTCTTCCTCGATGGCGATGTCGGCATTGCGCGAGACGCGGAACAGCGTGGCCTCCTCGATCTCGACGCCCGGGAACAGGCGTGACGCGTTCTGACGCAGCAGCTCCTGCAGGGAGACGAAGCAGCGCTCGCCGGATTCGACGTCGGCGCGCAGCGGCAGCCACTGCGGCAGCGTGGTCGGCACCTTGACGCGCACCAGCATCCGCTCGGCCGTCTCGGGGTCGCGGATGACGAAGCCCCACGACGTCGAGAGATTCGACATGAACGGGAACGGGTGCGAGGGGTTTAGGCTGAGTGGCGTCAAGGCCGGGGAGACGTGCCGCTCGAAATGCTCCGTCGCCTCGTCCCGCTGCGCGTCGGACAACTCCGCCCACGTGGCGAGGCGGATGCGGTGGCGGTTCAGCCGCTGTCGCAGGTCGGCAAAGCACTCGGCCTGCTGCAGCAGCATGGGATGCAGGGCGTCATGCAGGGTCAGGACGTGGGCATTGAATTCCTCGACGGTCGCCGGGTTGCCGCTCGCGTACGCGCGGGTACGCATGGCGCCGACCCGCTTCATGAAGAACTCGTCGAGATTCGAGGTGAAGATGGCCAGGAACTTCAGCCGCTCGAGCAGCGGGGTGCGCTCATCGAGGGCTTGCGTGAGCACGCGGCGGTTGAATTCGAGCCAGCTCAGGTCGCGGTCGAACCACGCCTCGCGGAGCATTCGCGCCCGATTCCTGGATTCCATGGTCTCCGTCCCGTCGCGTACCGGACGCCCGTTTGCTCCGGTTGGTGATTCACAATAACCTTTTATCATTGACCGCGAACATGACCGTTTGGTTTCAGGACGGAATCGGGACAAAGTGTGCTCGTGCGGCGGCAACGCCGGCGGAGCAGGGGTCCATCCCAGGAGTTGACGCATGAACCAGAACCCTTCCCGAGCCAGGCTCGATACCGCGGCGGCCCAGGCGCTCGAGAAATCGATGCCCGGCTGGGCACTGACCGAGGATGGCAAGGCGATCGCGCGCCGCTTCAAGTTCAAGGACTTCGGGGCGACCATGGCCTTCGTGAATCGGCTGGCGGCGGTCGCCGACCGCAAGGATCACCACCCCGACCTCAAGGTCGGCTACGGCTATTGCGAGGTGCTGTTCACCACCCACGATGCCGGCGGGCTCACGGTGCTCGACGCGGACCTGGTGCGTCAGGCCCAGGCCCTTGCGGATGAGTTGGCCGGCCCGCCGCGCGAGGCTCGCAAGTACGCGTGGTCCGCGTTGCCGGGCGAGCAGGTGAACCCGTCCATGGTCCGTCGCATGGTCCACGGCGATCGCACTCTCGTGGCCAGGATGCGGTTCAAGGACGGTTTCGTGGTGCCGCAGCACCACCACGTTCATGAACAGGTGACACTCGTGCAGTCGGGGACGCTGCGCTTCCACCTGGGGGCGGATCGCAGCCAGGTCGTGGATGTCGGGCCGGGGGAGGTGCTCGTCATCCCGTCCAATCTCCCGCACGAGGTGCTGTGCATCGGAGACGTGGAGGAGATGGATGTCTTCACGCCCGTGCGCGAGGACTGGCTCGACGGCTCCGACGCTTACTTGCGCAACTCGAAATGAGGTGCATCGATCTTGCGGCCGCGGCATCCGACGGCGCGCTGTCGAATGCAGCCTACATCGCGAAGTCCGCGCCGAATCCAAGCACGTAGACGCGGCTGTCCTCGATGGTTCCTTGCAGCGACGGGATGCCCGGCAGCGGCAGCGCGTGCGTCGTCTGCACGAACCTCGCGTCGCCCTGCGCCATGATCGAAGCGCATACGCGCAGCGTGAGGTCGTCGCCGTAGGATCGCTCGGCGCCCGCCGCGAAGCGCCACTGCTCGGCCACCGGGAAATACGCGGGCACCTGCCCGTTTGCGGCGGGGTCGCTGTCGTAGGCAATGCCTGCGGTCACGTGCCATTGCGGACCGAACGAATGGCGCACGCCAATGGAGGCGCCCCAGGTATCGTTCAGGCCTGCCGGAAACAGATCGGAGGTCTGGCCAGGCATCTTCACCGTGGCATCGTCCAGTGACGACCAGTCCTGCCAGGACAGGCCCAGCGCGATGACGGTGTCCGGCGTCGACTGGTGCGTCGCGCCGAGCAGGACCTGCTGCGGCAGCGTGGCATCGAGTTCGACGTCGCCATCGCCCGGCAGCAGGGCCGCGAGCACGGGATGCACGTCATGCGCGTGCACGTCGCTGGCGAACGAATGATGCACGGCCGACGTCCAGGCGAGACCGGTTCGGATCCGGTCGTTGACGCGATACGTCAGCCCGACCTGGCCGCCGGGCGCCCAGGAATCGCCATCGATCTTCAACCGGCCGTCCGGCAGGCCGACCGGAGGGCCGTAGTAGAGCGCGTCGTTGGCAACTGCGACGGCCGCCTCGTACCGGGCGAGCTGCGCAGCGACGGAGGCGCCGACCGTCAGCCGGTCGTTCACCGCATACGCGACCGCCGGGGCGATGTTGAGCGTGTTCAATCCGGCGCGCTCCATGGAGCGGTTCCCGGCCCATTTCGTGCCGAGATCGAATGCGAGGCCTACGTTGGAGTAGACGCCGAGCCCGTAGGTGATCCGGTCGTCGCGCCACGCACCGTACAGCGCGGGGACCGGCGTGACGCCCGTTCGATTGGAGGCGACCGGAGGCGTTTCCGCGGGAACGCGAAAATCGAGCTCGATGTCGAGCGGCATTACCGCCGCCGTGACGGTGCTGCGCAGCAGTCCACCCAGGGCTGCGGGGTTGCCTGCCTGCGCGGCCGGATCGAGCGACAGTGCTGCGCGGCCGGCGCCGGCCATGCCCATGTCGGCGCCGCCGCTTTCGGACATCCAGACGGCTCCGCCCCGGCACGGCAGCGCGCAGCTGAGGAGCGCGATTGCGCAAGCCAGTGAGCGGCAGCAAGCGGACGTTCTCATCGAAGGTCTCCGACGCGATGTCGATGAGCGGTACGGTAAGCTCGCGGCGGGGCCGCTTTTTCGCTTTTCGACGCAAGGATTATCGTTTTCCTGCGCTACACTCCAGCCATGCCCATCCCGTCGCGAACACGCGCCATCATCCGACGCATCGCCGGCCGGCCCATGGCCAGCGGCCGCGTGCCGGCGAAATGGCCGCTGCTGCTGGATCGCTACCAGACGTTGTTTGAGTCCGTGAGCCTCCCGCCTTTGCCGGCGCCCGTGCTGCTGGTGCACACCGGCGGCAAGCCCCTCGCCTATATCGCTGCGGGACGTCCCGAGCAACGGCAATCGATCCCGGGCTTCGTGACGTTCGTGCCGCGCGAGGTGCGCGCCGAGATCGCGCTGCGCGGCGTCGGGGAGGGCACGCTGATCTATTTTTCCGATGAGCAGGCGCTGCCGTCGTGGTTGCGACGCGCCAGCGCACGGGAGCCGTTCACGTTCACGAACGAGGTCATCGTTTCGCTGACGCGCAAGCTGATGCGGGTCGTCGAGGCGGGCGGCGAGGAAGAATCGTACTTGCGCACACTCGGCAATGCGCTGCTCGCCGAAGTCCAGCACGAGCTGGAGAAACCACTCGAATCACGGCGGTTGCCGGCGTCACGCAGCGGCTTGCGGATCGCGCACGCGGCTACGCACTACATCGAGCGGCACCTCGGTGAGCCCCTGTCCGTCGCGGACCTCGCGGCTGCGTGCGGGCTCGGGACGACGAGCTTCGCGAAGAGTTTCCGCGGCGCCACGGGCGTCACACCGCACCGCTACCTGCGCCGTGCGCGGATCGACCGCGCCTGCGAGCTGCTGCGGACCACGGCACTGCCGGTCGGCGACGTCGCGATCACGGTCGGCTTCCGCGGCCAGAGTCATTTCTGCACGGCGTTCTCGCAGGAGCGCGGAATGACCCCGTCGGCTTATCGCAGGTCCTGCATGGGGAAAATGCGGGGCTAGCGGCGTGCTGTCGCCGTCGAGCGCTTCAAGCGCGCTCGACCCGCGCCGCGTAGCACCCGGCACGGGCGTAGTGCACGTGAATGTAGGCGGCGCGCTCGTCGGCCAGCAGCAGCTCGAGCGCGGATTCGACCTCGCGGCCGTCCACGACCACCGCGTCGTGCAGCATGTGTTCTGCATCGAACGCGCGCAGCGACAGGGGACGCAGGCGCAGGGTCTCTGGCACGCGATCGACGGCGTCGTACGCCGTTCGGGAATTCTCGCCGACGTACACCGCGTGACTGGCGCGATACGGCGTGTCGGCCGGCTGGTGCGTGTAGTTGACCAGGAGCGCGGTCTCGCCGATCTCGAGGTCGCGCAGCTCGACGCGATCCGGAAATCCCGGCTTCGCGTCGACGATGCAGCGGCGCGCGCCGTGCCGGGCCAGCTCCGTATCCGTCATGCGAAAGAAGCCGGCGAACGGTCCAGGGTGGAGTCCGGTCAGGCGAAAAGACATGGTCGTTCCCCGCGAGTGGTCGTGGACCGAAGCTTGCCGGGCACGCGCGAGGCGGGCCACCCGGTTCCTGCTGTTCCTTCGGCACCGCGCCTTGACGGTGCGCTGCCAGACTCGGGTGGCGCTTGCGAACGCGGTCAACAGTCCGTGCACTCGACTTGACACATGGCGACGACTTGCTGCCCGATACAGCCATGCGATCCTGGTGTTCGAAAGTCCTGCTCGGCGCACTGTGCTGTCTCGGCGTGTCTGCGCCGGGCCGGGCCGCGGACGCGCCGATCTTCCTGCAAATGGTTGCCGTGGCGCCCGACCCCAGGGCCGAGCCGCCGTTCAACGAACATTGGACGATCTTCCTCGACGGCATCATCGATTCCGATGCGACCGGCCGACTGCAGCGATTCATCGACAAGCGCGACGTCGGGAATGCCGTCATTTATTTCAATTCTCCGGGCGGCAGCCTGACCGCCGCCATGGCGATCGGCCGTCTGCTGCGCCAGCAGGGGTTCGAAACGCATGTCGGCGCCCGCGCGGCCGAAACCGGCCGCGTCACGCAAGGCGTCTGCTACAGCGCGTGCCCGTTCGCCTTCGCGGGCGGCGCCCGTCGCAAACTCGACGAGGGCTCGGTGCTGGGCGTCCATCGCGCCGAGAACCGTACTCCCGTGCCCGACGAGACGCTGTTCGAGCGGCGTGTCCGGTTCGAATCGATGGGGTACCTGGCCGAGATGGGCGTCAACGCCGACCTGCTCGACATCATGGAGGCGGTCCCGTACGACGCCATTCGGCCGCTGTCGCGCGAAGAGGCCGTGCAGTTCAATCTCGTCAACTAGCGTTTGCAGCGTCCGTCTTCACTCCGGGAAATTCGATTCATGCAACGAACATCCGCGGTCTTCGCGTCAGCTCCCGTGACCCGTCGCGCGTGGCTTGGCCTCTTGCTGGCCCTCGTGTCGCTGCCTTCGCTCGCGTTCGCCGGGGATCCGCTGCCGAGCTGGAACGACGGCGCCAGCAAGGCGCGCATCGTCCGCTTCGTCGAGGACGTCACCAATCCCGTGAGCCGCAACTTCGTGCCGCCCGCCGAACGCATCGCGGTCTTCGACAACGACGGCACGCTCTGGACCGAGCAGCCGATGTATTTCCAGCTCGCGTTCGTCTTCGATCGCGTGAAGGCCCTCGCGCCGCAGCACCCGGAGTGGAAGACGACCGAGCCCTTCAAGTCGGTGCTCGACGGCAACATGGCGGGCGTGGCCGCGGCCGGGGATCACGGTCTGCTGGCCCTAGTGGGCGCCACGCACGGCAACACCACGCCGGAGGAATTCTCGAAGATCGTTTCCGACTGGTTTGCGACCGCACGGCATCCGCGCTTCAAGCGACCGTACACGGAGCTGACGTTCGTGCCGATGAAGGAGTTTCTGGCCTACCTGCGGGCCAACGGTTTCAAGACCTTCATCGTGTCCGGCGGCGGCATCGAGTTCGTGCGCGTGTTCAGCGAGCGCGTCTACGGCGTGCCGCCCGAACAGGTCGTCGGCAGCTACGTGAAGATGAAGTACGAGGTGCGCGACGGCGAGCCCGTGGTCGTGCGCTCGCCGGAGATCGACTTCATCGACGACAAGGGCGGCAAGCCCGTCGGCATCGACCGGTTCATCGGCCGGCGCCCGATCCTCGCTTTCGGAAATTCCGATGGCGACTTCGAGATGCTCGAGTACACGACGAGCGGCCCGGGTCCGCGGCTCGGCCTGATCGTCCATCACGACGATGCCGAACGTGAATACGCCTACGATCGCAAGTCGCCGGTCGGCTCGCTCGAGCGCGGCCTCGATGAGGCGCCGAAGCGCGGCTGGGCCGTCGTCAGCATGAAGGGCGACTGGCGCAGGGTCTACGACTAGAGAAGCGCTTCACCGACCGTGGCGTTTGCGGGGTGCCGGCCGTCCGGGCGGCCCGTTGGGGCCTGTCGTGCCACGGCCGAATCGTGCGACCAGCCGCTGCTCCTGGAGCGCGGCCGCCTGCTCCGCCTCCACGGTGTACTGACGGAACTTCTCGGCTGCATGCGTCCAAGGCCGGCCTTTCAGGCTGACGATGCCATAGTGCAGGTGCAGCCAGGGTTCGGTGCCAAGCAGGACGTACTGGCCGCTCTCCAGTTCCGTCGAGATGCAGGACAGGATGGACGCTGAGACGGCGTCAGAGCTGGCCAGGATTCTCTTGGTTGGACCGAGTCCGACGCACTGGATCGATGGGAACGGGCGCGGTGCGTGGCCGCGCCCCGTGGCATCGCGGTGCGCTGCCAGCATCGGCTCCAGGACCCTGGGCGGAATCCGGCCGGGCGCGACGAACGGCCAGGCAAAGACGTCTGCGGCCCCGACGTGGCCGCGACCCGCCAGCGGATGCCCCGACCTCGCGAAGAAGTAGAGCGAGTGCGCGGCCGACATCGGCGTGATCTCCAGGTCGGGCTCCTTCAGGAGGGTGCTCGATTCCGCCACGAAGAAATCGAGTTCACGGCTGCGCAGTCCGCGCAGGAGTTCATCCCAGTCGCGGGCGGTCAAGTGAACGCTGACTCGTGGGAAATTCTCGGTGAAGCGCACGGCAGCCGGGCCGAGGAATGATTCGGCCGGGAAGGGTCCGCCGCCGACGGCGACGCGGCCGGTGCGCAGTTTGCCCTGGGCTACCGACTCGCGGTCGAGATCGTCCGCCATCCGCAGGAGGTCGCGTGCGCGCTCGATGTACAGGCGGCCGAAATCCGTCGGCAGGGCACCGCCGCTGGAACGCGAGAACAGTTCGCTGCCGAGGTGCCGCTCGAGACCCTGGATGCTGCGCGACAGCGCGGGCTGGCTGATGTGCAGCGCGGCCGCGGCGCGCACGAAACTGCCGTGCTCGGCCAGCGCGATCACCTGCCGCAGTTGCTGGAGCTCGAAAGCCATGCGTATAGATTATACGAGGCATTCCAAATATGCATTGGACACATGGCTCGGCGCTTGTCAACGTAACAACGCCGCCGTCCAGCCCAAGGCGCGCCGGCCCGGTACGAAAAACTCGATTCTGGGAGGGTGGGTACATGAAATCAGGATTCATTCGTTCGCTCGGAGCGCTGCTCTTCGCGACCACGGTGTCGATCGCCGGCGCAGCGCACGCGCAGGATCGCAAGCCGAACATCCTCGTGATGTTCGGCGACGACGTCGGCTTCTGGAACGTCAGCGCCTATAACCACGGCATGATGGGTTACCAGACGCCCAACATCGATCGCATCGCCAACGAAGGTGCGATGTTCACCGACGCCTATGCGCAGCAGAGCTGCACGGCCGGCCGCGCCGCGTTCATCACGGGCCAGTCCCCGATTCGCACGGGCCTGCTGAAAGTCGGCCTCCCTGGCGCGCCGGAAGGTCTTTCGGCGAAGGACCCGACGATCGCCGAATTACTCAGGGCCAAGGGCTATGCCACGGGCCAGTTCGGCAAGAACCACCTCGGCGACCGCAACGAGTTCATCCCGACCGTGCACGGCTTCGACGAGTTCTTCGGCAACTTCTATCACCTCAACGCAGAGGAAGAGCCCGAGAACGTCGATTATCCGAAGAATCCGGATTTCAAGGCCAAGTTCGGTCCGCGAGGCGTCTTCAGGTGCAAGGCGACGGGCGCCAGGAGCTCGCTGCCGGACGACCCGCGATTCGGAGCGTGGGGCAAGCAGGATTGCGTGGATACGGGTCCGCTCACCAGGAAGCGCATGGAGACGATCGACTACGAGGTCGCCGATGCTGCGCAGGACTTCATCAAGCGCCAGACGTCCGCGGGCAAGCCGTGGTTCGTCTGGTTCAACACCAGCCGCATGCACGTGTTCACGCACCTGCGCCCTGAGGCTGCCAACAAGACGGGCCGCGGCATCTATGCCGACGGCATGGTCGAGCACGACGGCCACATCGGCCAGATGCTTGGTCTGCTCGACCAGCTGGGCATTGCGAACAACACAATCGTGATCTGGACGTCGGACAACGGCGCCGAAGTCATGAGCTGGCCGGATGGCGGCACGACCCCGTTCCGCGGCGAGAAGAACACCAACTGGGAAGGCGGCTATCGCGTTCCGCTGGTGGTCCGCTGGCCGGGCGTGATCAAGCCGGGAAGCAAGATCAACGACATCATCTCGCACGAGGACTGGCTACCGACCCTGATGGCGGCCGTGGGCGAACCTGGCCTGAAAGACTCGCTGTTGAAGGGCTCGAAAGTCGGCGGCGTCGACTACAAGGTACACCTCGACGGATACAACCTGATGCCGGCCTTCCAGGGCCAGGGCGAGTGGCCGCGCCACGAGTTCCTGTACTGGACCGACGACGGCAACGTCGCCGGCCTGCGCTACGACCAGTGGAAGCTGGTGTTCATGGAGCAGCGTGCCGAGAGCTTCGAGGTATGGGAAGAGCCGCTCGTCACGCTGCGTACGCCGAAGCTGATCGACCTGCGGGCCGATCCGTTCGAGCGCGCACCCGAGGAAGGCATCGGCTACAAGACATGGCGCTTCGAACGTGTCTTCCTGCTGGCCCCTGCCCAGGCCTACATCAAGCAGTGGCTCGGCAGCATGCAGGAGTTCCCGCCGCGACAGAAGCCGGGTAGCTTCAACTTGAGCGACGCGATGGATCAGCTCACCAAGAGCGGTGGCTGAATACACCCGGCCACGGCATTCGATTCGAGACGAGAGGGCCAGCCACGCTGGCCTCCGCAATCGAACAAGACTTCGGCGCCCGTGACGGATCGACCTGCACCCCACCCCCCGCAGGAAGGTTCGTCACGGTGCGCCGCGGTGCTTTAGAGGGCTCACGATGAAGCGTGTTTGCACCTGTGTCTGCCTGCTCGTCGCCTCGATCGGCGCGGCGCATGCGCAATCCGTCGAATCCGACGTCACGCCGGAATCCGCAGGCCTGGTGATGGACCACGAGCACTACGTGGTTCCCGACATCAGCGACGAGTCGCTGGAGGCGATGAAAGTCGAGGACGAGCACAAGCGCTACCAGATCAAGTTCGGGCTCGTGGTGATGCCCGCGGACTACACGACTTTCGACCAGGACGCGGCCAGCAAGTCCCAGGTCGGCAACCAGCAGGACGAGTTCGAGGTGCGCTCGCTGCGCTTGATGGCGCGCGGCTATTTCGAGCTGTTCCGCAAGTGGAACTACGTGGTCAGCTACGAGTACAAGGGATTCGACCAGACGTCCGTCGACGACTGGAACCTCACCGACGCCCGGGTCTCCACTGAGATCGGGCCGCATGCCGGCACGCTGACGCTCGGAAAGATGAAGCAACCCTACGTCTACGAAATGGTGGGCGACGCCGCGAACCTGCCGCAGAACGAGCGTCTGCTGAGTCCGTTCTTCCGTTCGCGCAACGTCGGTGCCCAGCTTGCGAACGCCGTATTCGACCAGCGCGCCACCTGGGCGATCGGCTGGTACAACGACTGGTGGACGACGGGGCACTCGTACTCCGAGTCGGGCAACGATTTTGCCGGCCGCGTCACCGCGCTGCCGATCTGGAGCGACGACGGCGCCACATACCTGCACCTCGGCGTGGCGGTGCGTTACTACGGCGCCGTCGACGACCAGTTGCGTTATCGCGGCAAGCCGGCCTCCAACGTGGCTAGCGACTTCGTGGACACCGGCAAGGTGCCCGGAGACCACGCCTGGCACACGGGCCTCGAAGCACTCTGGAACGTGGGCGCGTACTCGCTGCTCGCGGAGTACGTGCGCGCCGACCTCAGTACGCGCGACGGCACGAATCCAACGCTGGACGGCTACTACCTGACGGGCAGCTGGGTGATCACGGGCGAGCACCGCCCTTACGACAGGAAGGCGGGGTATGCGCGTCGCATCCTGCCGCAGGGCCGCTGGGGCTCGATCGAAGTCATCGGCCGCTACGGGCACGTCGACCTCGACGATCGCTCGGTGCGCGGTGGGACGATGGACGGCTGGTGGGCCGGCGTGAACTGGTGGGCAACGCGCCGCCTGAAAATGAGCATCGGTTACGGCGACATCGACCTCGACCGCTTCGGCACCGAAGGCAACACGAAGACGGTGCTCTCGCGACTGCAGTGGATATACTGAGGTTCCCTCGGCACCCGCGACTCAGGCAATGAGCGACAGCTTCGACTACGACTGGCTGGTCGTCGGATCCGGATTCGGCGGCAGCGTCTCGGCGCTGCGGCTGGCGGAGAAGGGCTACAAGGTCGCCATCCTCGAGGCCGGCCGGCGTTACCGCGACGAGGACTATGCGAAAACCACCTGGGACCTGAAGCGGTTCCTCTGGGCTCCCA
>Ga0209253_10005399_pt1 | contig 11074 bp, 10 predicted proteins | sample FrelakmetBRP12BR_FD_187145 | JGI IMG/M metagenome (GOLD analysis project Ga0209253, IMG submission 187145) | Freshwater lake sediment microbial communities from the University of Notre Dame, USA, for methane emissions studies - BRP12 BR (SPAdes)... | ecosystem: Environmental > Aquatic >... | reverse complement strand
GAAGAAAAAATAAGAAAAGATAAAGATTTGAAGCAAAATCAGAATAATGGGTAATAGTCGTTTAAAAATTCTCATCTTCTTTTTCGTCCCAGTATTAATCCTCTTCGGGATTGGTTTAATCTTTGGTCCTCTCGGCTCCAGCTTTTTTGGTAAAGAACCTCCTGACATCTTAAAAGTTCCCAGACCCCATGTTGCACTTCCTGCTGAACCAGTCTTTCATGTGGGCAGCTTCAGCATCACGAATACCCTTATTGCCTCCTGGTTTACAATGCTCGTGCTGGTTGTTTTATCAATCTTCTTGACCCGAAAAATGAAACTCATTCCAAGCAGACGGCAAGCCATGGGAGAGGTGATCGTCGAGGGACTGTTGGACTTTGTCGAAAGTGTTGCTGGGAAAAAACATGCAAAAATGCTCTTCCCGGGAGTGGCCACCATCTTCATCTATGTCATCTCGAATGCCTACTTGGCCCTCCTGCCTTTTTTTGGAACGATTGGTATTCATCATGGTGGTGGTGGCCACGGTGGACATGGAGAATTTACAGCTATCTTCCGGGCAGCCAATACAGATTTAAATGTTCCCCTTTCCATCGCCCTGATGTCATTCTTCTTTGTTGAAACCTGGGGAATGAGAGCAGTGGGGGGGGTCCGTTACCTCGGCGAGTTCATCAATGTCCGTCAGTTCTTACTGGGATTGAAGGAATTATTTACTGGTAAGATTAAAACAGCCCCTATGAATATCGTGTTTGGATTTATCAGTATGTTCGTCGGTGTCCTCGAAATATTCAGCCATTTAACACGAATGTTGAGCTTCACCTTTCGTCTCTTTGGCAATATGACAGCCGGCGAGATCTTAATCTTAGTCTCCTGTTTTCTTATTCCTTTGATTTTCACCATTCCTTTTTATAGCTTAGAATTATTGATCGGATTGATTCAGGCTCTTATCTTTTCCGGTTTAACCTTGGTCTTTGGAACGATCGCTGTATCACCTCATGAGGAGGAACACTAATCAACAGAGGAAAGGAGGATTATCAATGACACCGGAAGTAATGAAAATGTTAGTGATCGGCTTGACAGCGGGGTTGGGTTTTTTTGGTCCAGCATTGGCTTTAGGGTTGATCGGATTTTCAGCCATGCAATCTCTTGGACGAAACCCTGAAGCGAGAGGTGCAATCCTGACCAACATGATTTTGATCGGGGCGCTGGCTGAGGCCATCGGGATTTACGTCTTGATCGTCTGTATCATCTTAGCAATGGTTGTCAAATAAGGAGGTGTCACTATGGACAACGGAGGCGGTGGGTTACCCATTAGTTTGGCACTCATCATGATCACAATAGTGGTACTCGTTTTTTCCATGGCGGGACTCATTACATTTTTAGTCCTGCGAGGGTAGACTTCCGGGAGGCGCTTCGTCTCCCTTCAATCAATTATTGAAGAGGGCACCATGGGAGGTTTTGCCAGTCTTGGTATTAATTTACCATTGTTGGTCGCTTTTATTATCAATTTCATCGTTCTCTTTTTTCTGTTACGTCTCTTCCTTTTTAAACCCGTGCTGAAGATGCTCGACGAGAGGGCGAAAAAAGCAAAGGAAGGAATGGAACACGCCGAGGCGACCAAGAAAGAATATGAACAAGCTAAGGTCGAAGTCCAAAAGCAGATTGACAAAGGACGCCAGGAGGCCCAGGCCATCATCGCTCAAACGATGCAAACGGGTGAAAGACTGAAAGAAGAGTCGAGGCAAGAGGCCACAAAGCAGGCTCAATTGATCGTTGACCGAACTCGAGCGGAATTAGAGGTAGAGCGCGACAAGATCGTTGAGAATTTACGTAAGGAATTCGTCGACATTTCCATATCGGCTGCTGAAAAAGTGATCAAAGAGACTCTGGATAAGGAAAAGCACCGCAAGCTCATTGAGGAAACACTTAAGGAAAGTGTTGTTCTCAAGAAAAGTTGACATCCATTGGATGTCATTGCGAACGAAGCTCTGCACCGCATGGTGTTCAGGGCGAAGTGAGCCATCTTCTGAGATTGCCATGCCTGCGTGCCAATGTGACACTCATTGCCTGCCTGCCGCAGGGAGGCAATGACTACTTTATTGGGTAATTTAAGATAAAGAGATGCCGAGAATAAGTTCTGGTAAACGCTATGCCCAGGCAGCTTTTGGGCTGGCATTGGAAAGAAACGAACTGGAGAGCTGGCAAAAGGGGCTGGAGAAGATTGCCGAGTTAACAAAAGACGCAGAACTCATGGCATTGCTTCAAAACCCCAGGCTCCCCTCCGATGCCAAAAAAACCCTTTTACAGAAGCAATTGGCCGAGATCAATCCCCTGGCCTTTAACCTGGCTCTTCTCCTAGTCAAGAAAGGGCTTCTGAGGATCGGCCAGCAAATATTCCAACAATACAATTCTCTATTCGATGTTCATCAAGGGATTGAGAGGGCTAAGGTGACAACGGCATTAACCTTGAGTGATGAGGAAAGGGAGACAATATCCCGTCGTCTTGGCGACATGGCGAACCGCAAGGTTGTCATTGATGGTCAAATCGATCCAACCATTATAGGCGGATTTATTGCTCGGATGGGCGATAAACTGATCGATGGCAGTATCCGTCAGAAATTAGAAACCTTGAAGAAAAATCTGGTCGAGGCAGGAAGATAATCGGGAAGAGGATAGAGGAGCGTCGCCTCAGGCGACTCGAGGGGGGAGGCAAAATCTTTTCTTGGCCTCAAACCTCAAGTGTCACGATCCTCAAGGGGAGCCCTGAAACCATATTGGGTTCAGGGCGGAGCGATCCTCTGACAACTTACAAAAGAGAGGGATTAAGATGGCTACCCGCGAACGAGAAATTGTTGCTGTGATCAAAGAGCAAATTGAGCGTTTTGCTGCTTCTGTGACGGTAACGAATGTAGGGACCGTCGTTGAAGTCGGCGATGGAATCGCCCGAATCCACGGATTAGGTGAGGCGGCCTCCAATGAACTGCTCCAATTCCCCCACGGTATTACGGGTCTGGCCCTCAACTTGGAAGAAGATAATGTCGGAGCCGTTATCCTCGGTGAGTGTAGCAAAATCAAGGAGGGGGATGAGGTCAAAGCGACAGGTCGAGTCATAGAGGTTCCTGTGGGAGATGGTCTGATTGGTAGAGTGGTTGACCCTTTGGGGCGTCCCCTTGACGGTAAGGGACCCATTAAGGCAGAGAAGACCCGTCCAGTTGAGAGAGTGGCGCCAGATGTAACAAAGAGAGCACCGGTTAATACCCCCGTCATGACGGGAATCAAGGCAATCGATAGCATGATCCCTATCGGTCGAGGGCAGCGTGAGCTGATTATCGGCGACCGATTTACCGGCAAATCAGCCATTGTCCTTGATAGTATCATCGCCCAGAAGGGGCAAAATCTGATCTGCATCTATGTTGCTATCGGACAAAAAACCTCCAAAGTTGCTCAGGCCATAGCGACTCTCGAGAAGTTTGGAGCGATGGAATATACGATTATTGTAGCGGCAGATTCCGCTGACCCGGCTCCCCTCCAATATATCGCCCCTTATGCAGGCTGTGCTATGGGGGAAGAATTCATGGAGCAGGGAAAGGATGCTTTGATTCTTTATGACGATCTTTATAAACATGCCTGGGCTTATCGCCAATTATCCCTGTTGTTGCGCCGTCCACCAGGCAGGGAGGCTTATCCAGGAGATATCTTTTATATCCATAGTCGGCTTCTGGAGAGGGCAGCTAAATTGTCCCAGGAACACGGGGGCGGTTCTCTGACCGCTTTGCCAATTATTGAAACCCAACTTGGAGATATTTCCGCTTATATCCCAACCAATGTCATTTCCATCACGGACGGGCAGATCTATCTCGAACCAGATTTATTCAATGCCGGAATTCGTCCGGCCATTAATGTAGGATTATCTGTCTCCCGGGTAGGTGGCTCGGCTCAACGCAGAGCGATGAGACAGGTGGCTGGAAGGTTGAGATTGGAACTCGCCCAGTTTCGAGAGTTGGAAGCCTTTGCAAAGTTTGGTAGTGAAGAATTGGATAAGGCGACCAGAGATCAATTGGAGCGAGGTCGGCGCATTACTGAGATATTGAAGCAACCCGCCAATACTCCAATGTCGCTCGGAAAGCAGTCAAGCATTCTCTATGCCGTCACCAATGGGTATCTCGATGATGTTGCGGTAGAAAAGGTGATCGCCTGGGAAGAACACTTCCACCGATTCATGGAGACCAATCATCCCGAGATAGAGAAAAAGATCAATGTGGAGTTTGAGATAAAAGCTGAAACGGATAATCTTTTGAAAACAGCCATCACCCAATTCAAGCAAGGAACCACTTTATAGAATGGCAAACATTCAAGCTTTACGCCGCCGCATCCGTAGTATCCACGGTACCACCAAGATCGTCCGCGCCATGGAGATGGTGGCAACCGCCAAAATGCGAAGAACACAGCAACGAGCGCTGGCAGGACGGCCTTATACTGAAAAGATACGCCAGGTGATTGCTGATCTTGCCATCGAACCCCGTATCAAAGGAAAAATTCTTCCCTTACTGCAGAAACGGAAAGCAAACCAAATCACCATTGTCCACATCGGTACTGACCGAGGATTATGTGGCGGTTTGAATACGAACTTGAATCGCCTTGTGGCTGAGTTTATCCTGGGACAAAAGATTCCTGTGACCGTGATTACGGTGGGGCGAAAGGCGAGAGCTTTCGCTCGTATCGCCAAACTTAATGTTCGCGCTGAATTCGCCGGAATCAGCGACCGGGCGACCATGCTGGAAACCATGCCCATCTCAAGAGTCGTGATTGATGACTACAGCAAGGGTGAGACGGATTTAATCTGTCTTGCCTATCCCCGTTTTATTAGCACCATGCTGCAGAGACCTACGATAGAAGCTTTGCTTCCGATTGAGCCAGCAACATTTCCTCCGGGGCAGGTGGCGGAATATATTTTTGAGCCTGACCCTTTTTCCGTCTTAAACGAACTCTTGCCCCGATTTGTGGAGATGGAGATCTACCATGCTGTTATTGAGCTCATTGCCAGTGAACAATCCGCACGGATGGTAGCCATGCGCAATGCAGGAGACAATGCTGAAGATTTGATCAAAGATTTAACCCTCTCATTGAATAAGGCAAGACAGGAGATGATCACAAAGGAGATCTGTGATATCAGCGGAGGCGCCGAAGCCTTAACGGTCTAAATTCCCCCTCCCCCCCATGTTCAACAGGGGAAGGAGGAATTAAAAATCTAAGGAGTGAAGAAATGGCGAAGGGTAAAGTGGTGCAAGTCATAGGAACCGTGGTCGATATTGAATTCCCTCAGGGAGAGTTGCCGGCTATTTACAATGGCATCGTCATTCCCATGAAGGGCAGTAAGGTTATCGTGGAGACACAAGCTCATATCGGTAACAATTGGGTGCGCGGTGTCTCTTTGACCCCCACTGATGGCTTAGCAAGAGGAACTGAAGCCATTGATATGGGAACCCCCATCTCAGTCCCTGTAGGACGAGCAACGTTAGGTCGACTATTCAATGTCTTTGGTGAAGCCATCGATGGGCTGGGAGAGGTGAAAACGAAGGAGAAATGGCCGATTCACCGTCCGCCTCCTCCACTTACAGAACAGGAAACGGTTCCTCACATGCTCGAGACCGGGCTGAAAGTGATGGATTTGGTCACTCCATTTACAAGAGGTGGCAAAATCGGCGCCTATGGCGGGGCCGGAGTGGGTAAAACCGTCATCATTATGGAGCTCATTCGCAATATTGCTGCTGAGCACGGAGGGTTTTCTGTCTTTGCGGGTGTGGGTGAAAGATCCCGAGAAGGCAATGATCTATGGTTAGAGATGAAACGTTCCGGTGTGATGGATAAGACCGTTATGGTCTTTGGTCAGATGAATGAGACCCCGGGTGTTCGTTCCCGTGTGGCACTTACCGGAGTCACCGTAGCAGAATATTTCCGTGAGATTGAAGGTCAAGATGTACTCCTGTTCATTGACAATATCTATCGCTATGTTCTTGCGAATATGGAACTTTCCGCCCTTCTCGGACGCATGCCATCAGCAGTCGGTTATCAGCCCACTTTGGGGACAGACGTTGGAGAGTTAGAAGAAAGGATTACCACCACGAAGAAGGGCTCCATCACCTCTTTCCAGGCGATTTATGTTCCTGCTGATGATTACAGCGATCCAGGCATTGTGGCAACTTATGGTCATCTTGACGCCGTGGTGGCCTTAGAGCGTTCCATCGCTGAGCTTGGAATTTATCCGGCTGTTGATCCCCTGACTTCGACCTCTCGAATCCTTGATCCTGCCATTGTTGGCGAGGAACATTATCGAGTCGCTCGAGGGGTTCAGGCGACACTGCAGAGATACAAAGAATTGCAGGATATCATCGCTATCTTGGGTATAGAGGAATTGAGTCAAGATGATAAGCTCACGGTATCTAGGGCGAGGAAAATCCAGAGGTTCTGCTCACAGCCATTTCATGTGGCTGAACAATTCACCGGAACCCCGGGCCGGTATGTATCTATCAAGGAGACCGTAAGAGGCTTTAAGGAAATCTTGGAGGGGAAACACGACGATCTTCCTGAGGGTGCTTTTTACTTGGTTGGGACCATTGATGAAGCAGTGGAAAAGGCCAAAACGATGAGAGGGTAATTGTGGCAACATTTCGATTAGAGATTGTCACTGCAGAGAGATTGGTTTTTTCTGAAGATATTGACGCCTTAGTGGCTTGGGGAGTGGAGGGACAACTGGGCATTCTTCCCCATCATGCTCCTTTGATGACCATGCTTCAGCCCGGGGATTTGATGATCAGAAAAAATAAGGAGGAAGAATATCTCGCCATCAGCGGTGGCTTTCTCGAAGTGCGTCCTGACAAAGTGATCATCCTGGCCGATGCCTGTGAACGGATTGACGAAATTGATATCGCTCGCGCTGAAGAAGCAAAGAAGCGCGCTCAAGAAACAATGAGGTCCGCCCCCCTCAGTGTTGATGCGGGTGTTGCTGAAGCTGCCTTGCGTCGTTCTTTAGCTCGATTGAAAGCGGCTGAAAAAAGACGCCGCCAGCCCCCAAGAGTTGGCTAATACCAATTTTTCTCACCTCATTCTTGTAGTCATTTCCACCTCTGTTTACACAAAATAACTCCACAAAAAAGTTTGGTTAAAAGAACCCCAGATATCGTTATGGCAAGAACTGCGCTCCTCCGTGCCGTCACCCGCCTCAAACTCCCCGGCCAGTAGGAGTTTTTTTTCCTTTTTACTTTTCACTTTCTATTTCCCATTTCTCACTTATCATCTTTCACCTTCCACCTTCTACTTTCTATCCTCCAATGTAGTTGACTCCTTCATACAGGTTTTATAGACTGGTCTCGTACAAACGACTCTTCATCTTTAAATGTTAGGCACTTTAGTTCACTTATAAACTTTAGTCACTTTAGATCACTCTTAAAGGTATGAGTAAAATAACCCGTCCGATTCTCACGGAGGTCTTGCCCAGAAAACGGTTATTTAGCCTCCTTGACCGCATGCGGAGACGACCCATCATCTGGGTTTCAGGACCTGCAGGTTGTGGGAAAACCACTGTGATAAGCAGTTACATTCAAACCCGCAAGATTCCTTGCCTATGGTACCAGGTGGACGAAGGTGACGCAGATCCTGCGACCTTCTTCTACTACATGGGACAGGCCGCAAAGAGGGCTTCTCCCCGCATGCGAAAGCCTCTCCCTCTTCTTACCTCAGAATATTTACAAGACGTTCCCACCTTTACTTATCGATATTTTGAAGAACTTTACGTCCGGCTAATCCCCCCCAACCCCCCTTTACAAAAGGGGGGAAAGAAAGGGGATTTCACAAAGAGGGAAGCAAAGGGGGGGATTCGTGTTTATCCCCCTTTGAAAAAGGGGGATGAAGGGGGATTTATCATTATTTTCGATAACTACCAAGAGGTCCCAGCCAACTCACCATTTCATGAAGTTATTCTCAATGGAATATCCAGAATTCCTGAAGGCATTAACTTCATCCTGATCAGCCGGACTGAACCTCCTCCGGCTTTAATTCGATTACGCGCCAATAATCTGATAAGTATCCTCGGATGGGAAGAACTCCGATTGACCTTAGCAGAATCGGTTGGATTGGTTCGATTGCGAGCAAAACAGAAACAATCAAAAGAAGCGATAAGACACTTGCATAACATGACCAGTGGATGGGCCGCCGGATTGGTGCTGATGTTAGAGAGTGTGAGAAGAGGAATTGAGCCTAAGATACTCGGAAACCTAACACCGGAAGAGATCTTTGATTATTTTGGAAAAGAAATCTTTGATAAAACGGACAAAAAAATACAGGATTTTTTCCTTAAGGCTGCTTTCCTTCCAAAAATGACCACTAAAATGGCTGAGGAACTGACCCATCTTTCCTCTACGCGTGGCATCCTCTCCACGTTGAACCGGAATAATTATTTTATAGAGAAACATTTCCATAATGAGCCAATTTATCAGTTTCACCCGTTGTTCAGAGAATTCTTGCTCTCCCGTGCAAAAAGTACATTTTCAAATCAAAGCTCATCAGCATTGTGTTCCTGCGCAGCCACAATTCTTGAAGAAGCTGGGCAAACAGAGAATGCCGTTTCGCTCCTGTTTGAGGTTGGTGATTGGGATGGAATGGTTGGATTAATCATAAGGCATGCTTCATCGATGATCGCCCAAGGAAGGTATCGTCCTCTCGAAGATTGGCTGAAAAGTCTTCCTAAGGAAATCATGGAGAGCAATCCCTGGCTTCTTTACTGGATGGGTTCATGCCGCTTACCATTTGATCCATCCTTTGCTCGCTCCTTTTTTGAAAGGGCTTTCGAAAAATTTAGAGCTGAAGAAAATCCAGCCGGCCTTTTTCTGGCCTGGTCAGGTGTCGTTCAGTCTATATTGTCTGGTTTTGAAAACTTTAAACCCCTCGATCAATGGATTTCGACCCTTGATGAACTGATGCATGACTTCAAGGCGTTTCCTTCGGAACAAATTAGAGCTGCGGTCGCATCCAATATGTTCCATGCCTTAGTTCGCCGGCAGCCACATCATCCGGCAATCGAGGACTGGGCACAGGAAACCCTCTCGTCTGCGGAAGGCCATGAAAATGCATCGGTCAAAATTCAAGCTCTAATTCCCCTGGCAATGTATCGCATGTACATCGGTGACACACAAAAAACATTGCTGGCGATCCAGCAAATACGACAGTTGAGCGAATCGCCTGATGCTCCACCTTTGGTCTTGCTATCAGCAAGATTTGCAGAGGCGATGTATTACAGCGTATCTGCAGTGTCCTACGAAAAATGCCTCAAAGCAGTATCCGATGCACTGGAACTGGCTCAAACGACTGGTATTCACAGACTCGACCATATGTTATTAGGTCAGGGGGTAGCAAGCGCACTGAGTGCCGGTGATCATAAGGCCGCTGAAGAACTGCTGGATAAGATGGCTTTCCCCTTAAGAAGTTTCAAGCCATGGGAGGCTTGTTTCTATCATCTGCTGAAAACTCGGGTTAGCTTGCTCAAAGGGGACCCTCGACAGGCCTCCCTCCATGCGGAAATGGCCTTAAAATTGAGTGAAGATGCAGGATCACCGGTGAGCTCGGTCCGGTGTCACCTGGCTAAAGCTCATGCGATGCACGAACTAGGAAAAGCTCATGAAGCAGCAGACCACCTGGCGCGTGCTTTGACTATTTCCCAACAGATAAAAGGCAAAAACACCGAATTCTACGCTTTATTGGCTGAAGCCCTTTTTGCCCTGGATCAAGGGGAGAGATCTTCCGCCTTGATCCCGCTCCAGAAGGCAATGGCCATCGGGAAGAAAAAAGAATATTTTATCACCTTGATCGATCGCCCCTTTGCCATGGCAAGTCTCTGTGTCACGGCACTCGAAGCCAGAATTGAAGTGGACTATGTGCAGGAACTTATCAGGAGACAAAACCTGATTCCAGATCAGCCGCCCCTTCGTTTAGAAAATTGGCCCTGGCCTTTCAAAATATATACCCTGGGACAGTTTGAATTATTAAAGGACGGCAAACTCATCCGTTTCTCCAGAAAGGTTCAACAAAAACCTCTTGCCCTGCTAAAAGCATTGATTGCTTTTGGTGGTAAAGAGGTGAGAGAAGATAAAATAGAAGACGCCCTCTGGCCTGAGGCTGACGGAGATGCAGCTCACCGATCTTTTAAGACGAATCTCCACCGACTCCGGCAGTTGCTTGGCCGCGAAGAAGCACTCCAGCTCAAGGAGGGGCGATTAACACTCGACCCCCGATACTGTTGGACAGATGTTTCGGCTTTTGAGTATCTTTTGGAGGAAGCCGAGGATAGACGGAATGAAGGACATACGGAGGATGCAGTCCAACTTACTGAAAAAGCTATCAAAATCTACAGGGAGTCTTTCTTATCCAAAGAAATCGAACAGCCTTGGATAATACCGCTCCGTGAACGTCTGAGAACCAAGTTCCTGACGAATGTGAACTGGTTAGCTCAATTCTTGGAAATTTCCGGTCAGTGGGAAAAAGCTGTTGGATATTACCAAAAAGGTCTGGAGGTGGATAATATTGCAGAGGAGCTTTATCAATCCCTCATGATCTGCTATCAACGTCTCGGCCAGACAACGAAGGCTTTGTCCGTTTATCATCGCTGTAAAAAGAACCTTTCGGCAGTTCTCGGAATTGGACCCTCTGCCAAGACTGAAATCATTTATAAGTCCTTAATATCAAAATGATTAATCCTTCCCTGCCTCGTCTTCTCCTCTTTTCCTGCTTTTTAATTGAATCTGTTACCTATCTGTTACCTCCCGTATGCTAAAAGCCAACTGGAAGAATGGAATGTCGGAATAAATGGATTCCGCGAAGGGGGTTAGGATGTCAGCAAAATCATTTTCAGCGAACTATGTCGTTCGTATTTATCGTTTCAAGAAGGACAATCCTCGCAATCTTATAGGAGTTGTTGAAGAGGTTGGGGTGAAGGGAAAGAAGGCTTTTACCAATTATGATGAACTCTGGGACATTCTTATCAGTTCGAAAAATGTTAGGCGGAAGCAGAATCAAAAGAGAAAGGAGGTGA
>Ga0209253_10005398_pt1 | contig 11074 bp, 7 predicted proteins | sample FrelakmetBRP12BR_FD_187145 | JGI IMG/M metagenome (GOLD analysis project Ga0209253, IMG submission 187145) | Freshwater lake sediment microbial communities from the University of Notre Dame, USA, for methane emissions studies - BRP12 BR (SPAdes)... | ecosystem: Environmental > Aquatic >... | reverse complement strand
ATGGTTTCAGCCTTCAAGACCGTTTGAATTATGGAAAATTTGCGGTTGATTACCTGGTAAATTCTTCAGATATTTCTTATTTAGGTGATCTTCGTTTTCCTTCAGGGCAGCAAGCACCAGAACCGTCATGCCAATTTATGAAAGATTGTACCTATCTATATAACGAACGAGAATTGGAACATATGTTGGATGTTAAGAATGTAGTCAGTGGGGCAATGAATGTTTTATTATTTGGTGCTGGTTTGCTAATCGCTTTAGCGATTTGGGCGTGGATTGGTATGTGGAAGCATGAATTTTTAAAGGGATTGGAACGCGGCGCTATATTACTTTTAGGTTTATTTGGTTTGGTCATCCTTTCTGTTCTAATTCTATTTCAATATATATTTGTCCTTTTCCATCAAATATTCTTTGCTTCTGGAACATGGTCGTTTTTATACAGCGATACATTAATCCGCCTCTTCCCCGAGCGATTCTGGCAGGATACATTCTTGATGGTAGGTGGTTTATCAATATCTTTGGGTCTGCTGGTCTATTTTGGAGCTCGGAAAACCCGATTAAAAATGTCGAAAACTTAACAAAAATCCCAATGGGTTATTTTTACCCGATGGGATTGATAAGCATTGTTCTATTGACCTAATGTAATAATTACCACGTCGATATTTTGTAAATCGATATCTGCTGGGGGATATAAATACACCTCGGTAGAGCCTGGTCCATTATTTCCCAGGCTTTCTGGTAAAAAGGAATAGTTAGTTGCCAATAAATCTCCAGTTGATTTTTCGTAAAGCGCCACTGTTACAATGGTCGAGGTCATGTCTTTTCCAGAATTAATGATCACTGTCCCGGTGAAGACTCCTGTACCTCCGTTGAATGTATGAACATCATCCTTGGTGGACAATTCGAAAGCCCGTGAGGATGCCTTGTAGGTGGCTTTCCAATTAATGAATACTTTAATGGTATTTGCTGACTCGATGGCTTCTGGTACGTAGTCCATTGCACCCCACATCGTGAAGTCGTATGGTAACGTATCACCTGGATTTAATGCGACAGGAAAATAAGGTACAAATAATGAGCTTGCATCGATACAATTTCCATTCTCATCATATGCTCCCACAACCAGGTATATATTCATCGGCTCTGATGTATTATTAGTTGATGAACCCACCAGGTGGAAGTCACCATGGATATCCTGGTATTGAAATTGTTTATCCGATATCGATATATCATAGGTCGAGGCTGGAAAGGTGATCAATGCATCAGCAGAAATTGAATAATTGGTCAATTCTCCAGCTTTCCCAATAGGAGCATCAAACATCATCACAAAAGGACCGGTAGTAACCGGCTCAATATAGTCTATTAACGGGTAAGCAGAGGATGCAGTAACCAGTTTTCCACTCTCGTCGATAAGTGTTCCCGCGATGGCATTGATTTCTACCGGTTCAGGGTTTCCATTGAATACTTCTCCAGCCAGGTAGATGTCATTAAACTCATCTGCCCACAAGGTGATGTCCCGAAATTTAAGATTCGCTCGATTAATACCATCCGTGCTGTTATTACCGGCAATGGTGGCTTGCATGGTATTTCCATCCGGAAATGGTTCAGTAGTGAAATCTGAGAACGGGGAGTTTTCACCCGGCGCAAGGTAATAAAGTATTGAAGTTGTTTTATATGTATAAATTTCTGTCCCCGCTGAATCCAATAATATCACCTCGATCTGAAGGTCAGAAATTGTGCGATCGGTATCATTAAGGACAAGCCCCTAAAAGTACCAGTAATCCGCTTCGTCTTTAAAACCGTTAATTTCAAGGATAGTAACCTGCCCTATCGCTAATGGAATCTCAGTCGATGCTTATGTTTGGGTAGCTCCAATGGATGTCTCTACAGGTATCGGAACTATTGTTTGTTTAGCAGCCAGGAATGGAGTATCCGATGGAAGTGATGTGTCAACAGGAGCAGTTGGCTTAACATTTTGGGTGGTTTGGTTAACTCCAAAACAAGCCATGATACCAGACGCCAAGACCAGGATAACCATAACTAGACTGATATGTCGTCTATTGCACATGACAACGCTCATTGAATTGGGAAATCACTTTTATTTGGCTTTTCCCTGGTTTGCAACCGCTTCGGCTGCTTTACGGACTGCTTCTGGGTCTCCTAGGTAGAAACTTTGCAATGGATGGAGGTCATTATCAAGCTCATAGACCAATGGGATACCGGTGGGAATATTTAATTCCACAATTTCATTATCTGGGACATTATCCAAGTATTTCACCAATGCGCGCAGGCTGTTTCCATGAGCACAAATAATAACCTGTTTTCCAGACCTCACAATTGGTGCGATCGTGCTGTGCCAATAAGGCAGCATTCGGGCAACAGTATCTTTTAAACACTCTGTGCGTGGTAGCTCAGTTTCAGAGAGGGAAGCATATCGCCGGTCAAAGCGAGGATGACGTGGATCATCCAACTCGAGAGATGGGGGTTGTATATCATAACTTCGGCGCCAAATCTTGACCTGAGCTTCACCAAATTTACTAGCCATTTCTGCCTTGTTTAGACCCTGTAAGGCACCGTAATGTCTTTCATTCAGCTGCCATGCATTAATAACCGGAAGCCATTCAAGCTCCATTTCTTCCATCACTATCCAGAGTGTCTTTACTGCTCGCTTTAATACAGATGTATAAGCCAGGTCAAATGTATAGCTGCCTTCTTGCAATAATTTTCCAGCTTGATGAGCTTCATTCATACCCTGGTCGGTAAGGCCAACATCCGTCCAGCCAGTAAAACGGTTCTCCAGGTTCCACGTGCTTTGACCATGTCGTAATAATATAAGTTTATATGCAGGATTCATTTTTATTCCTTTATTAGAATGTTTTTAACAAACATCTCCCCATTATTTACATTTTCCTATTTAAAAATGTAAATACAAGGAGACGTTATTATACAGAAATTACAAATATCTTATGGATGATTATTTATCGAATTGCTGCCTCGGTTTCTGGATCAAACAAGTGCATATTTCCCATGTTGAAAACAACCTGGGTTTGTTCACCCATGGTAACTTTAGTACGTGGGTCTACACGAGCAACGAAATTATGCTCGCCTGTTGTGACATATAACTGAATTTCATTACCCATTAATTCAGTGACATCAACCAAGCCCTCGACCGGCTGTGGGATGATCCCAGGCGGAAGGAAGTGGGGATCTTGAATATCTTCAGGCCTTATACCCATGATGACAGGCTTATCGACGAATTTTGAGTATGGATCATTCTTAAAGGAGGGTACTTCAACCTTAAATGATTGACCATCCACGAACAGCTTTCCATCACCACGCACCAGTTTTGCTTTAAAGAAATTCATGGCAGGTGAACCAATGAATCCAGCAACGAATAAATTATCGGGTTGGTCGTATAGCATTTGAGGGGTGTCTACCTGTTGTAATAAACCTCTATTGATCACGGCGATACGGCTTGCCATGGTCATCGCTTCAATCTGGTCGTGAGTAACGTAGATAAATGTCGTTTTCAGCTGTTGGTGAAGCTTGCTGAGGTTGGCGCGCGTTTCCACCCGTAATTTTGCATCCAGGTTGGAAAGAGGTTCATCAAAAAGGAAAACTTTTGGCTCGCGCACGATTGCCCGTCCAACCGCCACACGCTGGCGCTGACCACCTGACAATTGGCGTGGTTTACGATCTAATAAACCTTCAATTCCCAAGGTTTTTGCAGCATCACTCACTCTGCGCTTGATTTCCTCTTTGGGTGTCTTGCGTAGTTTTAAGCCAAATGCCATGTTATCGTAGACACTCATATGGGGGTATAGGGCATAAGACTGGAATACCATTGCAATATCCCTGTCTTTGGGTGCCACATCATTCACCACCCGGTCTTCAATCATAATCCGACCTTCTGTGATCTCCTCCAATCCTGCCAAAAGCCGTAAAGCTGTTGTCTTTCCACACCCGGATGGGCCAACCAAAACCAAAAATTCTTTGTCTGCAATTTCAAGGTTAAGGTTATTGACGGCAGTAACTTCCCCAAAACGTTTAGAAACTTTTTCATACGTGACGCTAGCCATATAGTTTTCTCCTTTCAGTAGAGTATGGTGAATAAATTATAGCTGTGGTATGCAAATAATACAATCTCTACAAGATATTTCATGAAATTGCACTTGCCTATTTCCATCCCTCATACTAGAATGAGGTTCGGAGAATGAATGACAAAAATTGAGGACATTACCCCGATACGGAAGCAGTACCTGGAGATTAAGCGCCAGTATCCAAATGCCATTCTTTTCTTTCGGTTAGGCGATTTTTATGAGACCTTTGACCAGGATGCTGAAGTCGCTGCACGGGAGCTGGATATTGTTTTGACTTCCCGTCCTGTGGGGAAGGGGGTGAGGGTACCACTGGCTGGTATTCCCCATCACGCCGTGGAAAATTACCTGGCACGCTTGATTGAGCGAGGATTCCACGTTGCGATCTGTGAACAGGTGGGCGATCAACCTCTTAAAGGGATATTCCCGCGTGAAGTTGTCCGTGTGGTTACCCCAGGGACTCTGATCGAGGCAGGGTTGTTGCCACAAAATTCCAATAATTATCTTGCCTGTGTACAAGTTCTTGAAAATCTGGCAGGTGTTGCATATGTTGATATCTCCACGGGTGAATTTGCGGTGACTGAGCTGGATAGTGACGATAATCAGGTTGCACTAAGGGCTGAGCTTATTAGACTCCATCCTGCAGAAATACTGTATCCTGAGGCGATCAAATTACCTGATGGATTACCCGGCCATCTCACTGCCTGGCAGGCTTGGCACTTCAATCATGAACGCTGCCAGGAAGCTCTATTGAACCATTTTGGGGTCGCATCGTTAGATGGATTTGGTTTGCGTGGGAAACCGTTGGCAGTTCAAGTTGCCGGGACAATTATCCAATACCTGTTGGATACCCAACCTGCGGCTCTCAAGATGTTAAATAGCCTGAGTACCTATACCACCTCTGAATTTATGAATTTAGATGCATCTACACGTCGCAACCTAGAGCTGATTGAGACAATTCGTGATGGTAATATTCAAGGTAGCTTGTTGGGGGAGCTTGATCGGGCAATTACACCAATGGGAAAGCGCTTGATCCGGCAATGGGTTAGTAAACCGCTCCTAGATGTTGAGCGTATTCACCAGCGGCAAATAGGTGTGCTATATTTTTATAATCATGGGTTGTTAAGGGCGGAATTTCGTGCTGCATTAAAACCATTGAGTGACTTGGAACGTTTGACCACTCGCTTAGCGAGTGGCTCGGCACAACCACGTGATCTGGTGGGCATGCGGGCGACATTGAAACGATTACCAGGAATTGCACAGATTATCATTGGATCTGGAAACGCTCAGGTTGTAGAACAAGGGATTGCTCAATCTGCTCTGGCACCTACTTTAATAAGTTTTGACACTTGTGCAGGTGAACTGCAAATCTTGGAATCTGCGATCGCAGAAGACCCTCCTGCCACGCTCCAAAACACGGGTGTGATCAGGAGCGGTTACTCAGCTGAACTGGATGGGGTGATTGAAAGATCTCGGCATGCACGGGAATGGATTGCGAATCTTGAAAATGTTGAGCGTGAGCGGACGGGAATTAAAACATTAAAGGTTGGCTACAACAAGATATTTGGTTATTACATTGAAGTCACCCGCGCAAATGCTGAGCTGGTACCTGATGAATATATCCGTAAACAGACCTTGGTCAATGCGGAGCGTTATATTACCCCTGAGATGAAAGAGTACGAAGCATTGGTGCTTAATGCAGAAGACTCGATCCATCAAATTGAGACAAGGATTTTCCGCCAAGTCTGTGAGCAGCTTGGGGCATCTTCAAACCGTTTACTTGCAACAGCCCGAACGTTGGCGGAACTCGATGTCCTAGCTTCACTCGCTGAAGTGGCTGCACTGGGAGGATACATGCTCCCGGAGGTAGTGGCAGAGGATATCCTTGAAATCCATGAAGGACGACATCCCGTGGTTGAACACTCATTGAAAGGTGAGCGGTTTGTGACCAATGATGCGATCTTTGAAGAAGGAGAACGCATCCGCATCCTGACTGGGCCAAATATGTCGGGTAAGAGCACTTTTCTTCGCCAAGTTGCCTTGGTTGTTCTGATGGCTCAGATAGGCAGCTTTGTTCCGGCAGCATCAGCCAGGATCGGTCTGGTAGACCGCATCTTTACCCGTATCGGTGCGCAGGATGAGATATACTCAGGCCAATCAACCTTCATGGTTGAAATGGTCGAAACAGCGAATATCCTGCATCATGCGACCAACCGCTCTTTGCTGATCTTGGACGAAATCGGACGTGGGACAAGCACTTATGATGGTGTCTCGATTGCATGGGCGGTCGTAGAATACATCCATAACCATCCATCACTACGCGCCAAAACTCTGTTTGCCACCCATTACCATGAGCTGACCCAATTGGCGGATTTACTTCCTGGAGTGAGGAATTATAACGTCGCGGTTAGCGAATCTGCTGGAAAGGTTGTGTTCCTACATAAGATCATCCCTGGAGGGGCGGATCGTTCCTATGGTATCCATGTTGGACAATTAGCAGGACTACCCTCACCTGTGGTGCAAAGGGCTGAAGAGATATTATTGCAACTAGAGAAATCTTCAGGTAAAGCGATAAAGATCGATCCCGAACTGCCTCGCCAGATGGCACTATTTCCTATGACGAACCCCTTCCTTAATGAGTTGAAGGGATTAGATATCAATGCTTTGTCACCGATCGAAGCTCTGAACAAGTTGTATGAGTGGAAGAAGAAGTTCCTGGATAATTCATAGGTATTTCATTCATTTCAGTTCTAGAGTTATAAGCTCATCCGGGTTTTGTATCATTTATAGTGAGTTCAAAAAATCGCAGGTGCTGACACCTAGTTCCCTTAGTAGGCTTTAGCGTGGTTCGCCTTACATACGGTTGTATTCCTTGAGTCCTTAATCTCTAAAAGCATTTAGTAATTTCCTCAAGCCCTGACAGATTGAAAACCAAGGCTTGTTTTATTATAGTAGCCTTATGTGCCTTAGCTTTATACTACCATCTCTCGAGAGTTATACCTCTATAATGATTCGATACTCTATCCTTTCTTGATTGTGGTAAACTATGCGGTTGGGTTTGTGCCCCATTTGTGAAAACTACTACACATTGTTGTAGAGAAATATTCGATTTGGAGATATGAAATGACAGATAAGAAATGGATTTATTCATTCGATGAAGTTAAGCTAGCTGAGGATTATGTAGGTGGCAGCTGGGATGGTGTAAGGGCATTACTGGGCGGTAAAGGCTCTGGCCTGGCGGATATGACCCGTGCCGATGTACCTGTCCCTCCTGGGTTCACCGTGACGACCGAAGCTTGCAACGCATATCAGGCGGCGTGTAAATTCCCCGATGGGATGTGGGAACAAGAATTGATAGCCTTAAAAAAGGTCGAAAAGCTGACTGGTAAGAAATTTGGTGAAGCCAGTAATCCTTTACTGGTTTCCTGCCGTTCAGGAGCCAAGTTCTCCATGCCCGGCATGATGGATACCGTGTTGAACATTGGGTTAACAGATATCACCGCCGAAGGCATGGTAAAACTGACCAACAATCCGCGCTTTGTTTATGACTCGTACCGGCGGTTGGTGGAAATGTTCGGTACCGTGGTTTTGGGTATCCCAGATGAAGCATTTGAACAGCCTCTAGCTGAGTACAAGCAGAAAAAAGGCTATAAACTAGATACTGAGATGACCGCTGAGGATTGGAAAGTCATCACTGCAGCTTTTAAAGTAGTTGTCAAGCAAAAACAAGGCTTTGACTTCCCTCAAGACCCATACAAACAGCTTGAGTTGGCGACTGAGGCAGTCTTCAAATCCTGGAATGGAAAGCGGGCGGTGGATTATCGCCGGGCGACCAATATCCCGGATGACCTTGGCACGGCCGTGAATATCCAGACTATGGTCTTTGGTAACATGGGCGAAGATTCTGGTACCGGCGTTGCTTTTACACGCGATCCCTCCACTGGGGATCGCAAGATGTTTGGTGAGTACCTGCTGAACGCTCAAGGTGAGGATGTCGTGGCGGGAATTCGAAGCGCTGATAAGATCGCCAACCTCAATTCGAAGATGCCGGAAGCATACCGCCAGTTCATGCAGATCACGGATAAGCTCGAAAAGCACTACACCGAGATGCAGGACGTGGAATTTACCATCGAGCACGGCAAGCTATGGATGCTGCAAACCCGTAATGGTAAACGAACTGCCAATGCAGCTGTGAAAATCGCTTTGGATATGGCCAATGAAGGGTTGATCAAAAAGGAAGAAGCGGTTTTACGGATCACTCCTGAGCAGGTTGATATTTTGCTTCACCCACAATTTGTTTTAGCTGACAAAGGAGTTGCCAAGAAAGAAAACCGGTATTATGCGAAAGGTGTAAATGCCTCTCCAGGCGCAGCTGTTGGGCAGATTTACTTTGATGCTGATATGGCTGAGAAGCAAGCCAAGGAGAACAAGCAGGATGTGATCATGGTTCGCCCATTCACCAAGCCGGATGATGTCCATGGAATGATCGCTGCCAAGGGTGTACTGACTAGTGAGGGAGGAGCTACATCCCACGCAGCCGTGGTGGCTCGCCAGTTTGGTATCCCATGTGTGGTGGGTGCATCGCAGATCAAGATCGACCTGGAAAACCGCCTGATGACTGTGGATGGCAAGGTGGTAAAAGAAGGCGAGTGGATCTCGGTGGATGGAACAACAGGCGAAGTGTTCACCGGGAAGATTCAAACCTTTACTCCCAAGATTGAAGAACAAACTGATTTACTGACCCTGTTGAAGTGGGCGGATGAGATCTGTGCCACACCCGGTATGCGTAAATTCCCAGATGGTTGGCCGACCAAAGGCTTGCAGGTGTGGGCAAACGCCGATTACCCGAAGGATGCCCAGCGGGCACGCTCCTATGGGGCAGTCGGGATTGGGCTGTGCCGGACTGAGCACATGTTCTTTGAAAAAGACCGCTTACCCATCGTGCAACGGATGATCCTGGCGGAAAATTTGGATGATCGCAAGACTGCATTGGACGAGCTGCTACCATACCAGAGGGCGGATTTCGACGGTTTATTCCGGGCGATGGATGGCTACCCGGTGATCATCCGCCTGATCGATCCACCATTACATGAGTTCATGCCCCCTGAAGAGGAGCTGTTCGAAGAAGTGATCACCATGCGGGTGAAGGGCGAGACAGCTGGGTTAGCGGAGAAGGAAAAGCTGTTGGCTGATATCCGTGGTATGCATGAGAGCAACCCAATGATGGGCTTGCGCGGGGTACGACTGAGCATCTACATGCCACAGATCGTTGAGATGCAGGTAAGGGCGATTTTTGAGGCTGCGGCTGATTGTACCTTGAGCGGCGTGGTAGTCAAACCTGAAGTGATGATCCCATTAACGGGCACAGTAAATGAATTGAAATGGATCCAGCCACGATTGATCAAGATTGCCGATGAGGTGATGAAAGAAAAGAAGGTTAAGTTCTCTTATAAGTTTGGCACGATGATCGAGATCCCACGCGCAGCAGTAACTGCGGCTGAAATCGCCGAGTATGCCGAGTTCTTCTCGTTCGGTACCAATGATCTGACCCAGATGACCTTTGGTTACAGCCGGGATGATGCAGAACGCAACTTCTTAGTGACCTACGTAGCAGAGGGGATCCTACCCAAGAATCCATTCCAAACCATTGACCGGGAAGGGGTAGGGCGCTTGATGGACATGACCATTAAAGATGGTCGCACAACACGACCTGACTTGGAAGTGGGTATCTGCGGTGAGCATGGTGGTGACCCCGATTCGATTGATTTTTGCCATACGGTAGGGAACAACTACGTGAGCTGTTCTCCATTCCGGGTGCCGATCGCACGCCTGGCAGCTGCGCACGCAGCGTTAAAGCACAGTGGAAAAGTGCAAGCGGAAGATAAGTAGCTTTATTATAAGAATAATCAGGATTCATAGTTGTCTTTCCAAGGGCTGTCCAAATCCTCCCTGGACAGCCCATTTTTTATTCAACCAAGCTGTTTACTGCAACAGAGAAAAACAAATAGGAAAATTTTCCTTTGAATGGATGATTAAATAAAAAGATCTATTACAAATGTTCAATTTTCTTTGAAAGGAGGCGTGTAAAGGTGCAGGCTAGTTGTTGTTCTGATGGGGAGAATGAAGGTATTAATCAGTAAATTGAACACCTGTTATTTCAAAATTGGATATTAATGAGACAAGTGTAAGATACTCAAGAAAATTACTCACCCTGGGGAGTTCCATGGTGGGTCAAGTTTTTATTTTAGCAGGTCAATCCTTATGTGAAATCAAGAACATACCCAATGATATCAAAGCAAGTGCTACCGTCAGTATCCCAAGAAACCACCAATCAAAATAGCTAGCTATTAGCCCCACAATGATAACCAAGGTGGAAAAGCGCATCCACATAGACTGGGATGTGACTGCAGGATCGGACTTTTCACCGTGGTGAAACCAGAGCCAGAATCCAACACCAGCAAACAATATGGTAAAAAACAGGCTCGAATAATAAATCGCTGGTCCGCCTTTAATGGGGAGTTTTAACACTAATGTTCCACAGGTGGATTCTCTCATCTTCAACGATGATGAAGATGAGGTAAAAATCCGGGCAAGTATAAAATTGTTGAGATCAATATTCTCTTCCCCGACTTCCCAGGAAAGTTTCCTGGTTTCACCAGGCTGCAGCTCCACCTTTTCATCTTTAGTTTTAATAATTAAGTTTGTGCTAAGCTGAGATCGAACAGTCCAGGTGACAGGTTTATCGAGTGTATTGCGTAAGTGGATTGTCACTGGTTCATGATCTGATGTAGTCATCAACACCGGGCAGGAAAGTGAAGGAAGCGGTGGATAATTGTATTTGATAAATCCATACAACATCGCTTCCAAATCAGGTATAGCTCTTACTAGGATAAGCAATAATCCCAAGAAAAACGCGATTGAGAAAAAGAAAAATCCTATTTTACGTAGGGTTGGCTTTTGTTGAATCAATTGGATTCCTCACG
>Ga0209253_10005397_pt1 | contig 11074 bp, 7 predicted proteins | sample FrelakmetBRP12BR_FD_187145 | JGI IMG/M metagenome (GOLD analysis project Ga0209253, IMG submission 187145) | Freshwater lake sediment microbial communities from the University of Notre Dame, USA, for methane emissions studies - BRP12 BR (SPAdes)... | ecosystem: Environmental > Aquatic >... | reverse complement strand
AAACCGGGTGCGACGGCGTAGATGTTAAATCGCAATGAATGTGCTTAAGGACAAGCACCCCGACTACCGCAAACTCCGCCAGTCAATGGTGGACCGACAGATCGTGCACCGCGGTGTCCGAGCCCCGCTCGTCCTCGACGCAATGCGGAGCGTGTCGCGCGAGGCATTCCTGCCGCCTGACCTGCGCGAGTTCGCCTACGACGACTCGCCCCTGCCGATCGAGGAAGGTCAGACGATTTCGCAGCCTTACATCGTCGCGCTGATGGCCGAGGCATTGCTGCTGCAGGGCGGCGAGACGGTCCTCGAGATCGGCACCGGCTCGGGCTACGCGGCGGCGGTGATCGCGAAGATCGCGCGGCACGTCTACACGATCGAGCGTTACAGCCAGCTGGCCGTCAAAGCCGCGGCGACACTCGCCGCGGAGGGCTTCGACAACGTGCACGTGCTGCACGGCGACGGCACGCTCGGCTGGCCCGAGCACGCCCCGTTCGACGCCATCGTTGTGGCGGCCGGTGGACCCAGGGTGCCGGAGTCGCTGAAGCACCAGCTCAGGATCGGTGGGCGGATGGTGATTCCCGTCGGGTCACGGGATCGGCGAACCCAGGAACTGCTGCGCATCACCCGGGTGGCAGAGGAAGAATTCCAGACCGAGGAACTGCTCGACGTGCGCTTCGTGCCGCTCGTGGGCGAGGAAGGCTGGACGCCGGACCGGCCAGACGACCAACCGGTCCAGCTCGCCCCTGCCCGGCCGGCCCCACTCGCTGACGCCCAGCTCGCGAGTTCGATCGCACTCAACTGCGAGGCCTTCACGGACATCGCCTCGGCCGATCTGGAGCCGCTGCTCGAGCGAATCGGTGCGGCTCGTGTCGTGCTGATCGGTGAGGCCTCGCATGGAACCTCGGAGTTCTATCGCATGCGCGCCCGCATTACGCGCGAGCTGATCGAACGCAAGGGCTTCGCATTCGTCGCCATCGAGGGAGACTGGCCGGACGCTGCACGCGTCGACCACTACGTGCGGCACGCGAACTACCCGCCGTCCGAGTGGACGGCCTTTGCCCGCTTCCCGGTGTGGATGTGGCGCAATCGCGAGACCCGCGAGTTCGTCGACTGGCTGCATGCGCGCAACGCCGGGCTCAAGTTCACGCAACGCACCGCGTTTCACGGACTCGACCTGTACAGCCTGCACAGCTCGATCCGCGCGGTCCTGCAGTACCTGGACGACGTGGACCCGCACACCGCGCGCGTGGCGCGACTGCGCTACGGTTGCCTTACGCCCTGGCAGACGGATCCGGCTACCTACGGTCAGGCCGCGCTGACGGGGCACTACCGCACCTGCGAGGACGAAGTGGTCGCGGTGCTCGTGGACCTGCAGCAGAAGCAGCAGGCCTACGCCGAGCACGATGGCGAGCGGTTCCTGGATGCGGCGCAGAATGCGCTGCTGGTGACGAACGCGGAGCAGTACTACCGGGTCATGTACTACGGCTCGCGCGCCAGCTGGAACCTGCGTGACGGGCACATGTTCGAGACGCTACAGAACCTGCTGCGTCATTACGGGCCCGCGAGCCGCGGTATCGTCTGGGCTCATAACTCCCACGTCGGCGATGCCAGCGCGACGGAGATGTCGAAGCGAGGTGAGTACAACATCGGCCAGTTGTGCCGCAATCACTTCGGCCTGGAGGCATACTCGATCGGCTTCGGCACCCACACCGGCACGGTCGCTGCTGCTTCGGACTGGGATGGGCCCATGCTCGTCAAGGACGTTCGCCCGTCGCTTGATCAAAGCTACGAGCGCCTGTTCCATGCCGCCGGAGTGCCTGGATTCCTTCTGCCCTTGCGCAAGCCCGCATCGAACGACCTGCGCGAGGCGCTGCTGAAGCCACGGCTCGAACGGGCGATCGGCGTCATCTATCGTCCGGAGACCGAACTGCAGAGCCATTACTTCGAGGCCGTCCTGCCGCGACAGTTCGACGAGTACGTCTGGTTCGACCAGACCTGCGCCGTGACGCCGCTCGACTCGTCCGAACTGAAGGGAGCACCGGACACCTATCCATTCGGCATCTGAAAGCGGAGTCGTTCGTGGCGGCGTGCAGGGACATCGGTTACGTGCTCGACAAGCTCGAGTGGATGCGCGCCGAGGGCATCTGGCCGAATGGCCTGCGCTACCTGTGGACCGACGCGTTCGGCGTCGTGCTGCTGGTGTCTCTGCACGCGGCACTGCAGGATCCGCGATACCTCGAGCAGGCGCGCACGCTCGTTGCAGACGTCGAGCGTGTGCTGGGCCGCCCCCGCGGCCTGCGCATCGGCGAGGCTCCCGACCGTGGCGGCCAGTACTACCACTATCTCGCGATGTGGATGTACGCGCTCTCCGTCCTGGGGCGGTACGTGCCGGAATACAAGGCGAAGGGGATCCAGCTGGCGCGGGACGTGCACGATGCGTTCGTGGTCCCGGCACATGGCGTGCGATGGAAGATGCGCGAGGACCTGAGCGGCCCCGATCCCGACTTCGCGGGCTTCGGCGCGCTGGATGCCTTCGACGGCTATGTTTCGTACCGGCTGCTGGACGAAGCGGCGCTGGCACCGCAGATCGCAGACATGCGCCGGCTCGTCGAACGGGCTTATCCGGAGCTCTCGATCAACCAGGATCTCGGCATCGGCATGATGCTCTGGATGACCCAGTTCTTCCCCCACGAGAACTGGGCAGTCACGCAGCGCAACCGCTGCCTCAGGATGCTCGACCGGCTTTGGGCGGACGAGGGCTACTTCTGCCGAGGGCCCGGTTTGCCCGAGGTCAAGTTCGCCTTCACGAACTACGGCGTCGCGATCGGGTTACAGGCCGTCGGTGCGATGTCCGGACGCGTGGATCGACTGCATTCGTTCTTCGAGGGTTATCGATCCGGGGACGAATACGATCGCGAGGCCATCACGCACGTGATGGCGTGCAGCTCCCATCTGCCGGGATACCTGCTGCAGTACTACGCCTAGAGGGCGGCGACCCGGTTCCGCGACTCGAGCCAGGTGCGGACCCGCTTGGCGTCCGCGATCCGCGTGTACTTGCCATAGGAATTGAGCAGGACCATCACGACCGGGTGGCCATCGATCACGGCCTGCATTACGAGACAGCGTCCGGCCTCCGGGATGTAGCCGGTCTTCTGCACGTCGACCTGCCAGGCCGGATTGGCGACCAGCAGGTTGGTATTGCGGAACTCAAGCAGTTGGCGGCCGACCGTCACGGTGTGACGGGCAGACGTAGAGTATTCGCTGATCGTGCGGTTGCCTGCGGCCGCCAGCACCAGCTTGGCCAGGTCCTCGGGGCTCGCCACATTGCGGCTCGACAAACCCGTGGGCTCGACGAAGTGCGCCGTGCTCATGCCGAGCGCAGCGGCCTTATTGTTCATGGCCTGGACGCAAGCACGCAGGCCGCGTGGATAGGATCGGCAAAGCGCGTATGCGGCACGGTTCTCGGACGACATCAGTGCCAGGTGCAGCAGGTCCTGCCGGCTCAACTTGTAGCCGGCCGCGAGGCGCGAACCATTGCCGGCGGTCCCACGCACGTCATCGGCGCTGATGGTCACCGCCTGGTCCAGCGGCTGACCGGCCTCGAGCACCACCAGGGCAGTCATCAGCTTGGTGATGGAGGCAATCGGAACGGCAATGTGTTCATTGCGCGCTGCAAGCACCGATGAGGCTGACTCATCGAGGATGTAGTAGGCGTGGGAGCGAACTTCGGGGATCGTCTTCGGCGCAGCGGATCCCTGCGTGGCAGCCAGCGCGGCCAGGGGTGTGAACACGGCCAGCATGACACTCGTCAGCGTCTTCAAACCCATATTCCTGCGCCAATACAGCATGTCTTCCATCGCTCCTGCGAGATAGTCGCTGCCTCGGGCCGCTCGCGAATCGCGCCAGCGTGGGTCGAGGCGGCCGGTAGCCTGCCACAGTCCGCAACGAATGTGACATAGCGTCGGACGGAAGACTTGCAACAGCTTCACATTTCGGACTGACGCGACGACGGTGCGCGAGGCTTGCCGCCGCATGTCTCCTGCAACCCGCGGCCAGGCAGTCATCGGCCCCTCGGTCATCCGCGGCGACCGGCGCTGCGTGGGGGCGGTTCGACTTGTGAACCGCGTCACAGTCGGGGCTGACATATTCGTACGGCGGTCACAGACCACGCCTGGACCCCTGGGGCTAGATGCAGCAAATCTACGAGGCCACCGCGTATGGGAGACGCGAGCCGAGCAATATGTCCCCACAGTGGCCAACGACCGATGCTGTGAAGAAACGTGAACGATTCAGCGCCGGCTGGACCGGCGCCGTTGCCGTCGGCCTGTTCGCCTACATCGCGCTCGCCATCGCACTGATCCTGGTCGACGGTCGTGCCTGGCGGTGGCTCGACGTCTTCAACCTGTATTCCGATTCGGTGGCGAGCATCTGTGTCGCCATCCTGGCCGGGGCTGCCGCGCGAGGTTCCGCGGACCCGGGCGCGCGCCGCACCTGGTGGCTCCTCACGGCCGCGCTGGCCATCTACAGCACAGGCAACCTGCTGCATTCGACGTACTGGCTGTACGGGATCGACCCCTTCCCGTCGATCGGCGACGTATTCTTCCTGGGCTTCTACCCGCTGGTCCTTGCCGCGGTGCTGACGGTGATCCGCACTGCCGCCGTTCGCGTGCAATGGGCCCGGCTCGGGCTCGACACCGCCATCCTGATGCTGGGATTCGGCGCCTTCTTCTGGTTCTTCGTGATTGCGCCGACAGCAGCAGCCCAACGCGACCCGAACGTGCTCAAGTACGCGCTGGCGCAGAGCTACATCGCCCTCAACTGCGTCATGCTGCTGGCCTGCGGCGTGCTGCTGATGCACTCGGGCGCCACGCCTATCCGGCGCCGGGCCCTGATGCTGCTCACGCTCGGCTTCTCGTCGATGTCCCTGGCCGACATCGTCTGGGCCATGTCCAAGGTGGACGGCAGCTACATTCCGGGCAGCGTCTCGGACGTCATCTACCTGTCCTGCTACGTCTGGCTTGCGGCCGCCGCGCGCGAGCAGTTGCGTGGCAGCCCTGGCGTGCGTCGCGTCCCAAGTGGATTCGGCGTCGTGCTCATCGAGGGCATGCCATACATCGCCATGATGGTGTCGTTCCTGGTGCTGGTGTACGTCGAGCGCAGCACGGCCGCCAGTCCCGTGAACACGATGACCGTCATCATCTTCGCACTGACTTCGCTGGTCATGGTGCGCCAGGGCGTGCTCTCGCGCGACGACGCGCTGCTGCGCGAGCGGCGTGCGGCCGACATCGTCGAGGCCCGTTATGCGTCCCTGATCAAGAATGCCTCCGACGTGATCATGATCACCAACGCCGAGGGAATGCTGCAATTCGCCTCGCCGGCGGCCGAACGCACCTTTGCGACCCATCCGGACGACATGGTCGGACGAAATCTCCTCGATCGCTGGGTCGACGGCGACAATGAGCGGCTGGCTGCATTCCTCGCCGAGGTGTCGGTGACGCATGGCCGGGTCGTTGGACCGATCGAATTGATCGTCGAGACGGGAGAACGGCGCAGCACCCTCGAGTGCGTCGGCAGCAACCTGATGGACGACCCGGCCATTGCCGGGCTGGCCCTGAACTTCCGCGACGTCACCGAACGCAAGGCACTGGAAGAGCAACTGCGCAAGCTGGCATTCCACGACCCGCTGACGCTGCTCGCCAACCGCAGCCTCTTCTGGAACCGGGTCGAGCACGCGCTGACGCTGGCGCAACGGTCGCAGCAGCGGGTCGCCGTCATGTTCCTCGACCTCGACAACTTCAAGAACGTCAACGACTCGCTCGGACACGACGCCGGCGACCGCCTGTTGCAGGCGGCGGCGCAACGACTGGTCAAGTCCACCCGGCCATCGGACACGGTGGCTCGCCTCGGTGGCGACGAGTTTGCGATCCTGCTGGAAGGTATTCGCAGCGACACGGACGTCGAACGCATCGCGGTGCCGATCACCGAGGCGTTCAACCGACCGCTGCTGGTGGACGGCAGGGAAACCGACGCCACGGCGAGCATCGGTGCGGCCTGCTCGCAACCCGGTGACGACGCAGAGCAGTTGCTGCGCAAAGCCGACATTGCCATGTACAACGCGAAGTCCGCGGGCAAGGCGCGCTGCGTGCTGTTCCAGCCGCACATGCAGGAACAACTGCACGACCGCCTGCGACTGGAGCAGGACATCGACCTGGCCTTTGCGCGCAACGAGTTCTTCGTCGAGTTCCAGCCCGTCGTCGACCTGACGAGTCGCGAGCTGCTTGGCGTGGAGGCCCTGGTGCGGTGGAATCACCCGCAGCGGGGCATCGTCATGCCGGGCTCTTTCATATCGATTGCCGAGGAATCCGGCCGGATCGTCGAACTGGGTCGTCGCGTCCTGGTCGACGCGTGCACGCAGATCCGCGCATGGAGCGATTCCGTCGAGGCCGGCACCGGCCTGCGTGTGGCGGTCAACATCTCGGGACGCCATCTGCAGCAGGGCGACCTGGTCGCGGACGTGCGCCACGCACTCGAGGTTTCGGGCCTCGATGCCGGCAATCTCGTGATCGAACTGACCGAGAGCACGATCATGCAGAACACCGAAGTCAACCTGGAACGCTTCCGTGAGTTGAAGGCGCTGGGTGTGCGTCTCGCGATCGACGACTTCGGCATGGGGTACTCGTCGCTGTCGTACCTGCACCGGTTCCCGATCGACATCCTGAAGATCGATCGCGCGTTCGTAAGCCGGCTGACTGAACACGACGGCGGTCCGGAGCTCGCCCGCGCAGTCGTGATGCTCGCGACGACACTCGGCCTGGAGACGGTCGCTGAAGGCATCGAGAACGAAAGCCAGGTGGCGACCCTGCTGGACCTCGGCTGCGTTGCGGGCCAGGGATTCCTGTTTGCCAGTTCGAGCGGGCTTGATGTCGTGGCGCAGACACCGTTCATGGCACACCGCGCCAACCTGCGGGCGGCCGAGCGCGCTGCACCGACCGACCTCACCGCGACCGGGCGCTATCGGGCCGCGGAACTCTGGTCGCGCTCCGCGGCCGGGTAGCGAATCGGAATCGCGTCCGCCGTCACCGGGCCTGCAGCATCCCCGCAAACTCGGTTGCGAACCGATGCGCGTCCCCCGGCCACCGCGCTGACAGATAGTTGCCATCGCGCACCGTGAACCCGAGTTCGAGACGACTGGCAGCATCCCTTCGCGCGCCGATGGGCCCGCGCACGAAATCACCCGATGAGGCGAGCGCGGCCGTGACTTCATCCTCGACCGTCGTCGGATACGTGCGGTAGTAGCTGCCGAGCCACGCACGGGTAAGCAACCATGCCGTCAGTTCCATCTGGCGCGTGAGTGCGGTGGTTTTCAGACCGAACAGCACGGAGCGATTGCCGGTAGCACGCGAGCGCGCTGCGAGTACGACGCCGTGGCAGATGGCGCCAACCGGCTTTTGCGCCGCAAACGCGGCAACCACCAGCGACTGCAGCTGCGTCGATTCGAGGTAAGGCTTCATTCCCGGCGCGTGGCCGCCTGGCAGCAGCAGGCCCTGGACGTCGGAGATCCTCGCCTCGGCATACGTGATCGGACGGAGAAACTCCGTACTCGCCGCCATCTCAGCGTAGGCCTGACGGCCATTGGTGTCAGCCCTGAGCAGGCGAGCCAGGACCCCCAGGCCCTGCCCTGTCAGCATCCGGGCATCGGCCTGGCCCGGCTTGCCGTCAGGCGTGGCGAACATGACCGCTACGCCACGTGCCCGCAGGATTTTCCACGGCACGGACGCCTCGGTCGGATCGAAGCCTGCGGTTGGAATCGGCAGCAGCACAGTCGGCAACTAAGTCGCTCCCGCGCCGCCGGGTCATCGCGGACGCAATAAGAGGAGACTAACTGCCTGGTGCGGCGAGCGGGCTGGCAATGACGGCAAGCGACGGAACCAGGGTCCCGGCGCGACCGTGGTGATCAGTCGTCGCCACCCTCATGGCCTTTGCCCTTGCCGTGTCCGTGTTTCGAGCCGTGATCATCGCTCTCGCCGCGAGCATAATGGTCCTGATTGGCGTAACGCGGCACGTACTGGGCCTGGTACCAGTCCTCGCGCACGAAATAGACCGGCTGACCGCACGCGCCATACTTGCCGCAATGCTTGCTCCAATGCTTCTCGTGGCCCGGTGGCACCCGCAGGTAGATCGGCTGCACCTGAACCACCCTGACCGGACGCTGGACCCAGACCGGCTGGGCGTAGATCACGGCCGGTCGCGGGAAGTCGCCGATGTTGATCTGTCCGTAAAAGCCGGGCTGGCTGATCCCGATCGAAGCGCTGACGTCGGCGCCGACGGCTGGAACGGCGACACCTGATGCGATGAGTGCGACAAGCAAGCGTTTCACGGATGTTCACTCCTGATGTGGTCGTTCGAAGCCTGGAAGGCCCGACGCCCCGTACTCTCGTGTCCATCGGATACTAGTCATGGTTCGCGGCAAGTCAGCCGAATCATTGCCGGACTGTGAACAGGTGCACAGCCTCGACCCGTGTCGACGTCGGATTGGCGCCGTAGCGAAGTCCCGACTGTGTCGTACCGTACAGATGAATCAGGACTCCAGGGCGTAGCGTGGCGCCATGGGTTGCGTACAACCCGCCAGCACTACCGACAGGTCGGTAGGACCCATCGCGGAGACATGAGATGAAGACCAGCACCCTGACTCGACTTGGATTTACAGTCGCGATGAGCGCAGCGCTCGCGACGATGAGTTTCACCAGCCTCGCCCAGCAAGGACAGGACGTGTCGGCCCCGCACAAGGCCGAGGCGCAGCAGGACAAACACGACAAACAGGAGCAGAAAGCCGAAAAGAAAGAGGCGAAGGAACAGCAGAAGCATCGCCTCTCGCAGCAGGAGCAACAGGAGCGTATTCGCCAGCAGAAGAAGCTCATCGCGGAGTACAACCAGCGTATCGCGCAACAGCAGGCAATCGCGCTGCGTAACGCGCAGCAGCTGGAAAAGCAGAAGCGCCTGGCTCATTACCGCTACCAGCAGGCGTACTACGAGCAATTGCGCCAACAGCAGGCGCGTCTCGAGCATGACCGCTACGACTACGACAACGACCCGTTCTACTACACGCCTCCGACTTACCAGTACCGTCGGGGCGACAATAGCTACCAGACCAACCAGTACGGCGCCGACCAGCTCCGACAGGCCTCGAACACCGGGTACCAGAAAGGCTACCAGGCCGGGCGCGCGGACAAGCAGGACCACTGGCGCTTCGACTACCGGGGTTCCTTCGCCTACCAGGACGCCAACTATGGCTTTGACGGCCGCTATGTGCGGCAGGACGACTACAACTACTACTTCCGCGAAGGTTTCCAGCGGGGCTATGAGGATGGCTACTACGGGCGTCGTACCTATGGCACCAATGTCAACGGTTCGGATTCACTGCTCGGCACGGTGCTGAACATGATCCTCAACCTGCAGCCGCTGCAGCAGTAGAGTCTGTCCGGGTCATTTACGGTAGACGGGGTAGAGGCCGTAACGCTCGTCCCAGGAGGGATGGCGTCGGTGGAAGAACTCGAGGCGCGCGTCCGGGCTGCCCGCGAACGCCGCATCCTCGCGCAACCGGCGCTCGAACTCCGCCTTGAGCGCCGCGTCCTGCGACAGCATCTGTCGCGCCACAGCCTCGGTGACGTAGTTTTCCATGTACTCCTTGCGTTCGAAGGCCGTGCTGAAATAGCCCCACGCCACGAACGAATCTGGCGCCTGCGGCTCCAGCAGCGACATGACCAGCCGCGCCTTCGGCTGCGCGATCGGCACGAACAGCGCACCGGCGCCGATGTCGCGTCTTTCATCCCGCCACGCGCCGTCGACCGTCACGAGCGATCGCCCCTCGAACGTTTCCGCCGCAATCGTTGTCCTGTCGGCGCGAAACGTCTGCACGGCACTGGCCGGCTGTGGCGAAACGACATGCTGAAACTCGATGCCGTGCAGAGCCAGCTTTTCCGACATCCACGCGGCGTGCGCGGCCGGCACGATATAGCCGGTAGCCGGCGCCGTCACGGTCAACGCAGGCCGCACCTCATACCGCAATGGCAGCCGCCAGACCACCGGCCTGGTGGAGTCGTAGCGTATCCATGGCTGACCCGAAACCGCGGAAGGTTCTCGCGTGTACTCATAGCCGCGCAGCTCGACGGTCTTCACGGCTTCCGTATTCTTGAAGCTCAACGCGACCGGCTTGCCGCCGAGCAGGCGCGCGCGCGCATCGGCCTCATGGGCCGCCGCGAGCCACTTGACCCCGTCGCGCGCAGCGAGTTCGACCATGGCATGAATGGTCTCGCGCGTGGCGGCGACGCGACGCGGGTACTCCTGCCACGAATGCGTCTCGACCAGGGCGCCGAAGCGGTTGCGGGTGGCCCAGTAGCTGAGACTGAAACGCGGTGAGCGTACTTCCACGGCCAGACCGGATTCCGGATCGTCGGCGCGGACGAACTCGGGATAGAACGGCAGCGCGTGGAAGCCCCTGCGCTGCAGGCGGGCGAGTACCTCGTCGCGCAGCGCGTGTCCCGTGTGGCCCAGTTCGAGGTCCCAGCCGTCGCCGGGCTCGACTTCGACCGACAGGTCCTCGCGCAGCTCGGCACCGTCCGTGACGTGCAGGTCGGCGTACAGGATCGGGTCCCAGGCTTTCAGGAGCCCGAGCAGGGCGCGCATCTCCGGCGCATCGGCCTTGGTGTAGTCACGATTGAGATTCAGGTTCTGTGCCGTTGCGCGCCAGCCCATCTCCTCCGGACCGCGCTGGTTGGGCCGGTTCCATGACCCGAACCTCTCGTGGCCATCGACGTTGAAGACCGGCACGAACAGGACGGTCACCCGCGCCAGTGCGCCACGATTTTCGCGTCCTTCGAGCAGTTCGCGCAGCGCGATGAAACCCGCATCCTTGCCGTCGATTTCGCCCGCATGAATACCGCCCTGGAACAGCACCACCGGTCGCTGGCGCGCGCGGACGGACTCCGGGTCGAGGACGCCATCGTCCGACACGGCGAGAGCGAGCAACGGGCGGTCCTCGGGTGAACGCCCGAACTCGAAGCATCGCGCCTTGTCGGGC
>Ga0209253_10005396_pt1 | contig 11074 bp, 12 predicted proteins | sample FrelakmetBRP12BR_FD_187145 | JGI IMG/M metagenome (GOLD analysis project Ga0209253, IMG submission 187145) | Freshwater lake sediment microbial communities from the University of Notre Dame, USA, for methane emissions studies - BRP12 BR (SPAdes)... | ecosystem: Environmental > Aquatic >... | reverse complement strand
TGGTGGTGAGCGGAATCGGCCGCGGGTTCAGCCACACTTCGCGGTCGCCATGCTTTTGCACCAGCGCTCGTGCATTGCCCGGATTGGCTTCCAGGTGTAAAACGCGAGAAGCGTGGGCATACAACACCGGATCTTGCGAGACTTCTTCGTAGGCCGGCAAACGTACCACCTGCTTGCTTCTATCCGCTTTTGGCTTGCGGACGATTTCAATGGCCTTTGTGCCATCTTGCAGTTTTGGCTTTGCATCCTCTGTCGCGCAGCTGGCATCCGCTTTACCCATTTTCATTTCGTAGGGGTCGATATGCTTATCAACCGGCCCAGCTCTATCTAAATGGGTAGATTCAATCTCGACAAAATCGTCAGGAATGCTTTTACGCAAAAAAGCCGTACCACGGATATCCTGAATATCACTTACTTTTTCGCCTTTGGCGATGCGGTGGCTTAGTTCCACTAACGCGCGCTCGGCGTTGCCGTAAATGAGGATATCAGCTTTGGAATCCACCAGAATACTGCGGCGCACTTTATCAGACCAGTAATCGTAATGCGCAATGCGGCGCAAACTGGCCTCGATGCTGCCAATCACTAACGGTACGTTTGAATAAGCCTCGCGGCAGCGTTGAGCATAAACCAGCACTGCGCGGTCTGGACGCTTGTTGGCTGCGGCATCTGGGGTATAGGCATCATCTGAACGGATTTTGCGGTCGGCAGTATAGCGATTCACCATGCTATCCATATTGCCAGCGGTGATGCCAAAGTATAGGTTGGGTTTACCAAGCGCCTTAAACGCTTTGGTATCTTGCCAATCTGGCTGCGCAATAATACCGACACGAAAACCCTGCGCCTCAAGCAATCGACCAACCAGCGCCATGCCAAAGCTGGGGTGGTCGATATACGCATCGCCGGTGACTAAAATGATGTCGCACGAATCCCAGCTCAGCGCATCCATTTCGGCGCGCGTCATCGGTAACATTGGGGCTGTGCCAAACCGCTTCGCCCAATACGGGCGATAGGCGAAAATCGGTTTAGCTAGATTGTTGGTATAAACTTCCATGCTTTGTAATTAAAATGGCTTGATATAAAGCCAAAGCGCGCATTCTACGCATTTTTTATTTAATTACAATGACTTATGGTGTTTATTTTGCAGTAACGCCTAGTGCAAGCTATCGATATATCCGTCGCTCTGCAACACGGCTAACACTACATCCACCTCTAGTAAATTAGGATGTGAGCTCTGAATTTCATCCGCAGATTTCACGCCATCCACCAGTTTAAGGTACTCGCGCAGCTTTAATTGCAAACCTTGGCTGCGAAGTGCGGTCTCCTCGACCCCTTTTAACGTTTTTTTATATATAGTGTTCATAAAAAATAACTTTCTAGAAAATTTATTATCTAAACTTCGCTGTTATTAATTTACTACTTTTTTGGTACCACGGATCTAGGAGTTTATCACGATGAAACAAGAAAGAACATACTCAATTTCAGGTTTATCTTGCGACCATTGCGTCGCCCGAGTTAAAGCCACTTTGGCACCTTATGCTGATGCGATTGAAGTATCGCTTAAGCCTCAACAAATAAGGCTTACAGGCCAAACTGCCGATGTTGAAACGCTGAATGCTGTGTTAAACAAAGTGAGCGATTATCGAATTGGCGCGGAAGTAATGTAACTTGAGTACAGGCTATTACCAGTTAGAAAATGGGCGTGTCGCAGCGATTGAGGATGACTGCCCTTTCCCGCCACTATCATCTGCGCTCACTGAACCCAATGGCCTGATTGCGATTGGCGGTGATTTATCTGTCACGCGCCTTTTAAACGCTTACAAACAAGGCATTTTCCCATGGTTTAACGAAGGTGAGCCAATTTTGTGGTGGAGTCCTGATCCGCGCATGGTGTTGTTTCCAGACGAATTAAAAATTTCAAATTCACTTAAAAAAACTCTTAAAAAGAATACCTTCAAAACCCGCATAAATACTGACTTTCAGGCCGTTATTACCGCGTGTAGTCAAACACCACGAGATGGCCAAGGCGGTACATGGATTTCGCCAGAAATGATTGCAGCCTATTGCGAATTACACGCAAAAGGTTTTGCGATAAGCGCCGAAAGCTGGTTGGATGGCAAACTGGTCGGCGGTTGCTACGGTATTAAAATCGGCCGCATGTTTTATGGCGAGAGTATGTTTCATCATGTCACTGATGCTTCTAAAGTAGCATTCGTATACTTGGTAGAAACCCTGAAGAATCAAGGTGTAGGCATGATAGATTGCCAGATGAAAACGCCCTTACTCACCAGCTTTGGCGGGCGCGAGATTCCACGCGAGGTATTCATGCAAAATTTATTAAAGTTGATAGAATAATCAGTATGACTTTACCAACCGAACCACCTTTGCACAAGTTACAGTTTTACGTCACCACACCGTACAAATGCGGTTATTTGCCCAATAAACTTGCGCAAAGTTTAATCGCCGCTCCCCATCATCTTGTCGATGTAAATATCTACAACGGGCTTATTCAGCAGGGCTTTCGGCGCAGTGGAAAGTTTGCTTACAGACCGCATTGCGAAAATTGTAATGCGTGTATTCCAGTGAGAATAGTGTTGAATGAATTTGCCCCCACGCGGAGCCAGAAGCGCGCCTACAAACAGCATGCAGACTTAACCGCACGCATAATGCCAGTAAGTTACAATCAAAGCCACTTTCAACTGTATTCCCGCTATCAGGCTTTACGCCATGCAGACACTGAATTAGTTGATCAAGCAGAAACAAAAGACGATGCCGAACAATACCGCCAGTTTTTATGTGAAAGCAATGTAGAAAGCCTAATGGTTGAGTTTAGAGATGCCAAAAATCAAGTCAAAATCGTCAGCGTCATCGACGTAGTGCACGATGGAGTTTCCGCCGTTTACACGTTTTATGATGCACTTGAACTCAAAGCCAGCTATGGCACGTATTCCATTATATGGCTTGCGGATTGGGCAAAAAACCTTAATTTGCCCTATTTGTATTTAGGCTACTGGATAGAAGCCAGCAAAAAAATGTTTTATAAACAAGCATTTATGCCTCAAGAAAGGTTGGTAGATGGCGAGTGGGTTTAAAACATAACTCGTCTAATTTCGTTATTGCCGACTGCCTAAACAAGTAGCGCTCGCATGCTACAATTCTGTTTTTAAATTTTTAGTAATTTCTTTTGGAAAAACTCTGGTTTTGAAAAAAATCGTTATTTTTGGCGTGGGCTTGATTGGCGGCTCGGTTGCGTTGGCTTTGAAGAAAGCAGGCAATGCGCCACTTATCGTAGGCATTGGGCGTACTCAGGAAAGTTTAAACGAAGCGCTAAAACTAGGCGTTATAGATGCTCTAGAAACCAATATCCATGCGGCTCTTGAGCAAGCGGATTTAGTGCTCATTGCGGCACCAGTGGCACAAACCGCCGCTATTTTACACAGCATCAAACCGCACTTGAACAAGCAAACCATCATCACAGACGCAGGCAGCACCAAAAGCGATGTTTTGGCCTGTGCCAAAGAAATTTTAGGTGAACAGTTCAGCCAGTTTGTTGGCGGGCACCCGATTGCTGGCGCAGAAAAAAGTGGCGTTACCGCGGCAAAAGAAGACTTGTTTTTAAGCAAAAATGTTATTTTAACACCTGCCCATGAGACTAATAGGGACGCGGTTGCTGGCGTTGCTCAATTTTGGCAAACATGTGGCGCAAATGTATCTGAAATGCCTGCGGGCGATCACGATTGTATTTTTGCTGCAGTGAGCCATTTGCCGCATCTGCTGGCATTCGCGCTGGTGGATGAAATCGCCTCGCGCCCCAACGCTGAACAACTATTCAACTTTGCTGCTAGTGGTTTTCGCGATTTCACGCGCATCGCAGGCAGCCATCCTGAGATGTGGCGTGACATTTGCCTTGCCAATAAATCCGCCTTACTGAGCGAACTAACCGCTTACCAAGATGAATTAGATCAATTAAAACAATTACTTGAGCATAAAGATGGCGCCGCCTTGCAAGCGTTGTTTGAGCGTGCAAGCATGGCGCGAAATAATTGGGCACAGAATAAAAAATAATACTAAAGATATAGTACAAAAATGGAACAACTTACTCTACCAGCAAACAGCCGCGCCGAAGGCACGGTGAAACTTCCTGGCTCTAAAAGTATTTCTAACCGCACCTTGTTACTAGCAGCACTCAGCAAAGGCACCACAGAAATTCGCGATTTATTGGTTTCTGACGACACAGCAAGAATGCTGGAAGCGCTAGAAAAATTAGGTGTGAAATTAGAAAAATCGAGTGAAACCGATTGGCGCGTGCACGGTTGCGGCGGTAATTTCCCTAATAAGAATGCTGAACTTTTTCTTGGCAATGCTGGCACGGCATTTAGACCACTCACTGCCGCACTTGCCTTGTCTGGCGGGCACTATACGCTCAGCGGCGTGCCGCGAATGCACGAGCGCCCAATTGGTGATTTGGTGGATGCTTTGCGTCAAATAGGCGCAAATGTTGAATATTTAGAAAATGAAAGCTTTCCTCCATTAAAAATTTCACCTACCAAGATTGATGTGAGCAAGCCGATTAAAATTCGTGGTGATGTTTCAAGCCAGTTTCTAACTGCTCTGTTAATGGCTTTGCCGCTCACCAAGCAGGAAGCCACGATTGAAGTGATAGGCGAACTGATTTCGAAACCTTATATCGAAATCACGCTGAATTTAATGGCGAAATTTGGTGTTAACGTTACGCGCGAAGGCTGGCAAAAATTCACCATTCCAGTCAACGCAAACTACCTTTCGCCAAAGCAAATATTTGTAGAAGGTGACGCTTCAAGCGCCTCCTACTTCCTCGCTGCTGGCGCGATTGCCTGCCACGATCCCATACAAACAGGTTTACATGTTGTTGGCGTAGACAACAACAGCATTCAAGGTGATGTGAAATTTGCTGAAGAATTAAAAAAATTAGGCGCTTCTATAAATTATTCTACGAACATGATTACTGTCGCAGCGCCTAAAGAAACAATTAAAGGTTTTGATTTAGACTGTAACCACATTCCTGATGCCGCAATGACTTTGGCGATTCTGGCGTTATTTGCCAACGGGACAACAACTCTTAGAAATATCGCCAGCTGGCGCGTGAAAGAAACCGACCGTATTGCCGCCATGGCAAACGAATTGCGCAAAGTGGGCGCGGTTGTTGAGGAAGGTGCGGATTACATCAAAATCACGCCTCCAGAAAAACTTACACCAAACGCCGTCATTGAGACTTACGACGACCACCGTATGGCGATGTGCTTTTCATTAGTAAGCTTGGGCGGCGTGCCGATTACCATTAACGACCCCAAATGCGTGGCAAAAACTTTCCCCAACTATTTTGAAGAATTTGCAAAAATTGTCAGCTAATCCTATCTCCGTCATCGCAATTGATGGTCCTTCCGCCAGCGGCAAAGGCACAGTCGCACAATTAGTCGCAGAAAAACTTGGGTTTCATTACTTAGATTCTGGAGCGCTATACCGCATTGTGGCGCTTGCAGCACAGCAACAAGGTATTAGCTGGAGTAATGCAGCAGCGCTTGGAAAACTGGCAGAATCATTGCAAATTGAATTTAAAAACGGTGAAATTTACTTAGATAATGCGCTTGTTACCGAAGCCGTTCGCTCCGAGGAAATGAGCCGTGGCGCTTCAGAAGTAGCGGTTCATCCGCAGGTGCGCGATGCATTGTTTGATTTGCAGCAAAGCTTTAGAAAAGAGCCTGGTTTGGTAGCTGATGGGCGCGATATGGGCTCCGTTGTTTTTACGGATGCAAAACTAAAAATTTTCCTCACTGCCAGCGTGGAAATCCGCGCTGAACGGCGCTATAAACAGTTTGTTGGCAAAAATTTAGCTGCGAATTACGCACAGTTTCTGCTCGATTTACAACAGCGTGATACACGCGATAGCCAGCGCAGGGCTTCACCACTTATTCAAACACCAGATGCTGTGCTTTTAGACACCTCCGACCGCACGATAGACGAAGCAGTGGAATTTGTTCTCACAGCCTATAAAAATATTTCATAAAATTCATTTAAGTCATTGAACATAAGCTATTTTTTGTGTACTATGCACGGTTCGTGTTGTGCACATTTATGTTTTGCATAACGTTTAATAACTACCCCACTGCTAGGTGGGAAATTTTAGGTAACTTTTTTTAATGGCTTCTACTTCTAAATCAACTCCATCTTCTATGGAATCCTTTGCCGCGCTTTTTGAAGAAAGCTTAGCGCGCCAAGAAATGCGTTCTGGCGAGGTAATCACCGCCGAAGTAATCTCAATCGATAGTGACCACGTCATTGTGAACGCTGGTCTTAAATCCGAAAGCGTGATTGACGCTAACGAATTCAAAAATGCTCAAGGTGAGCTTGAAGTTGCTGTAGGCGACTTTGTAAAAGTATGTATCGAAAAACTCGAAGATGGTTTTGGTTCTACCCAACTTTCTCGCGAAAAAGCGAAGAAAATGGAAGCTTGGCTTGATTTGGAAGACGCAATGAACGAAGGCCGCGTAGTGAAAGGCTTTGTAAGCGGTAAAGTAAAAGGCGGCTTACGTGTTTCAGTCAACGGCATCATGGCATTCTTGCCTGGCTCATTAGTTGATGTGCGCCCAGTAAAAGATACCACTCCATTCGAAAACAAAGAGTGGGATTTCAAAGTTATTAAATTAGACCGCAAACGCAACAATATCGTGGTTTCTCGCCGTGCAGTGATGGAAGTCAGCATGGGTGCTGATCGCGAAGCCTTGATGGGCACGCTAACAGAAGGTGCAACCGTTAAAGGTATTGTTAAAAACATCACCGATTACGGCGCATTCGTAGATTTAGGCGGCATTGACGGCTTGTTACATATTACTGACTTGGCTTGGCGCCGTGTAAAACACCCATCTGAAGTGTTAACAGTAGGCGAAGAAGTTGAAGCAAAAATTTTGAAATTCGATCAAGAAAAAAACCGTGTTTCATTAGGCATTAAACAATTAGGCGATGACCCTTGGGTAGCTTTAACCCGTCGTTATCCGGTAGGCACACGCCTGTTCGGTAAAGTTTCAAACTTGACTGATTACGGCGCGTTTGTTGAAGTAGAGCCAGGCATCGAAGGTTTAGTCCACGTTTCAGAAATGGACTGGACCAACAAAAACATTCACCCAGGCAAAATCGCACAATTAGGCGATGAAGTTGAAGTAATGATTTTAGAGATTGACGAAGAACGCCGTCGCTTATCACTCGGAATGAAACAATGTAAACCAAATCCATGGGATGACTTCTCTGCTACTCACGCTAAGGGCGATAAAGTATCTGGTCAAATTAAATCAATTACCGACTTCGGCGTGTTTATTGGTTTGCCAGGCGGCATCGATGGTTTAGTGCATCTATCTGACCTTTCTTGGACACAAACCGGCGAAGAAGCGATTCGTAACTTCAAAAAAGGCGACGAACTCAATGCTGTAATTTTAGCGATTGACGTAGAAAAAGAGCGTATTTCATTGGGTGTAAAACAACTCACTGAAGACCCATCAGGTGCTACATCTTCTTCAACTGAAGAAAAGGCCGCTAAACCTAAAGCGAAAGCTGCAAAAACAAAAGCTGAAGACACAAAGGCTGAAGATAATGCAGCTGCAGCCGGCACAACCAATCTTGGTGCTTTATTAAAAGCCAAAATGGACAGCAAAAAATAAGTTTAAGGGTAAAAATCGTCTTAATTAAGTTAAACTAAAGGCAACTATAAGCCATGACAAAATCTGAACTAATTAATTTACTTGCTGAACGCTTTCCACAACTGGTGGTAAAAGACGCTGAGTTATCCGTTAAAGCCATTTTAGATGCGATGACCGATAATTTATCCACTGGCGAACGCATCGAAATTCGGGGGTTTGGTAGTTTCAGTTTAAATTACCGTCCTCCACGTTTGGGACGCAACCCTAAAACCGGCAGTAAAGTGCAAGTGCCTGCCAAACATGTGCCGCACTTTAAGGCAGGCAAAGAATTGCGTGATAGAGTTGACTCAGCGGAGTAAAATTTAGTTTATTGATATAAAACGGCACTTGACTCAAGTGCCGTTTTTTTTGGGCGCAGTTATCAATGCTTTTATAGAATGAATAGCTACTAGCCTCAAGCTTAGGTAAAATATCGTTACTAAGAAATAGAGCAGACAATTTAAAACAAAATATGACCGTAGAATTCGAATATTGGTGGTTACTCGTTCTGCCGCTGTTTTTCACACTTGGCTGGATAGCTGCACGTGTCGACATTAAGCAGCTGATTTCTGAATCCACCGCTTTGCCTGCCGCTTATTTCAAGGGCCTAAACTTTCTAATTAGTGATCAGCATGATAAGGCAGTAGAAGCCTTTTCTGAAGCGGTTCAAGCCAATACTGACTCGCTTGAATTACACTTTGCCCTAGGCAGCTTATTTAGGCGCACTGGCGAAACTGACCGCGCAATTAATATGCACTTGAATTTATTGGATAAAAAAGAACTCACTGCCAATCAAAAAAGTGCAGTTAAAGCCGAGCTGGCCCAAGATTACTTAAAAGCAGGTTTATTCGACCGTGCCGAGGAGTTGTTTAAAGGCTTAGATGACACACGTTACCGACAACCTGCTCTTCGCGCTCTAATGGAAATTTATGTGCGCGAACGTGAATGGACGCTTGCCATTGAAACCGCAACCGAGTTGGAGCGATTGTCAGGCGTGCCTTTCAGACAAGAAATTGCACAATACTATTGCGAACTAGCCATGAACGAGCTTATCGCACAAAATCAGGATGCAGCACGCAATCAACTGCATTTGGCGTTGGATGCTAACAAAAACTGTGTACGTGCCAATGTACTGCTTGGCGACTTGGAAGCAAGCACTGGTGCGCATCAAGCTGCAATTTCGCACTGGAAGCGTATCGAGTTTCAGCAGCCTGAATATTTGGGCCTAATCGCAGGAAAAATGCTAAAAAGTTATCGCGCCAGCGAACAGCTAAAAGATGGTTTGGCCCAACTTAACACCTACTTAGATACCTATAAATTACCTTCGCTGATGTCAGTTTTGTATGAAGCTACATTGGCTGAAGAAGGCGCAGATAAAGCTGCCAAACTGGCAAGGAACGAGCTAATACGCCAACCTAGCTTAACCACGCTAGATCAGCTTTTACAAGCACGTGCAATGGCAGACGAGACAAAAAGCCGGAGTGGCAATCAAGATATTCAACTCATGCAGCAAACCGTACGCAATGCCATCGGCAACCGCGCCGCCTATCATTGCGATCAATGCGGCTTCCGTGCCAAACAATTTCACTGGCAATGCCCTGCCTGCAATGCGTGGGAATCACTACCTGCCGAGCCTTCTGAAGCAATAAGCCGAGAAATGACCATTAAGAAAAATAATGCAAAGTAACGAAAATAAAATACCCACAAGCAAGATAATTGTCGCGCTGGATTACGCTGATGCGAGGAGCGCACTCAAACTCGTTGACCAGCTTGAACCTTCGCTTTGCAAACTCAAAGTCGGCAAAGAACTATTTACCGCTGCGGGGCCGCAATTAGTGGAAAAGTTAGTCCACAAAAGCTTTGATGTTTTTCTGGATTTGAAATTTCACGATATTCCCAACACTGTCGCCAAAGCCTGCGAAGCCGCCAGCAACTTAGGGGTATGGATGCTCAATGTGCATGCCAGTGGCGGTAGCGCTATGATGCAAGCTGCGCTTGAGGGCGTGAATAAAACCAGCAACAAGCCATATTTAATTGCCGTAACTGTGCTCACCAGCATGATTCAAGCCAATTTAATTGAAGTCGGCATTGAATCCAGCGTCGAAAATCAAGTGCTCAAACTCGCCAAACTCACTCAATTTGCAGGTTTGCATGGCGTAGTGTGTTCTGCGCTAGAGGCGCAAACATTGCGTAGGCAATTTGGCGATGATTTCTGTCTAGTAACCCCAGGGATTCGCCCCGCCAACGTCAACCAGGACGACCAATCACGCGTTGTTACGCCAAACCAAGCTTTGCGTCTTGGGGCAAGTTACTTAGTCATCGGCAGGCCGATTACGCAAGCCGCAAATCCACTTAGTACATTGAAAGCAATTCATGCTGAATGTGCAAACGTAAGTTTGGTGTAAGTTAGATGCGGCATAATAGCCGAAAATGTAGCAACTGTTTGTAATATATAGCTTATTTAAGTTATGATGGCGCAGTAATTTAACACAAGAAAAAGTAGTACTTATAAATCACCAGTTTTAAAACACGGAGAATCATAAAATGAAGAAATTGTTATTAGCAATATTAGCCTCTATGGCATTAAGTTTCAGCGCCTTTGCAGCTGTTAACCTTAACACCGCAACGCAAGCTGAGCTCGAAAGCCTTGACGGCATTGGCCCAGTGAAAGCACAGGCTATTATTGATTACCGCAAAAAAAACGGTGGTTTTAAATCAGTCGATGAATTAGAAAAAGTAGATGGCGTTGGCCCAGTAACATTAGAAAACGTGCGTAAAGACGTAGCTGTGAGCGGAAGAACAACGGTTGTTACGCCTGCTGCTGACAAACCTGCAAAAGAAGCCAAAGACAGCAAAGAAATCAAGAAAGAAGATAAGCCAGCTAAAGAAACTAAAGCAAAAACTGTAGGTACCGAAAAAGCTGCTGACGGCGGCAAAACTGCTGGTAGCAAAGATGTAAAAGAGTCCAAAGATAAAAAAGATAAAGAAATGAAGAAAGAAAAGTCTGAAAAAGCTGACAAAAAAGATTCTAAAGACAAAGACATGAAAGAAGAAAAAGAATCTAAAGAGAAAAAAGCTAAATCTGAATCAAAAGATGACAAAGCCAAGGCTGACAAATCTAAAAAAGATTCTAAAGCAGAAATGACCAAAGAGGATAAAGACTCTGCTAAGGCCGAGAAAAAAGCCGCTGCAGATAAGAAAAAAGCAGATAAAAAAGCTGCCGCGGATAAAAAGAAAGCGGATAAGAAAGCCGCTGCAGATAAGAAAAAAGCTGAGTAATTTTTACACTACTGTCTCGTCCTAAAATAGGTTGACAGTTATTCACCTGTTTTAGGTTGATTTAAATACGCCTGATGTACTGCATCGGGCGT
>Ga0209253_10005395_pt1 | contig 11076 bp, 9 predicted proteins | sample FrelakmetBRP12BR_FD_187145 | JGI IMG/M metagenome (GOLD analysis project Ga0209253, IMG submission 187145) | Freshwater lake sediment microbial communities from the University of Notre Dame, USA, for methane emissions studies - BRP12 BR (SPAdes)... | ecosystem: Environmental > Aquatic >... | reverse complement strand
TATCAGCTAAACATGATAAACATTATCAAGCATGGCGCACGAAATTTTGGTAAGCAGCAGATAGTTACGAGAAAAGCAGACGGCAGCATGTATCGCTATACCTACCAGAACGCCTATGCGAGAATAAAGAGGCTCGCCAACGCACTCTATGATCTGGGGGTAAAGATAGGTGATCGTGTCGGGGTGCTCGAATGGAACACCTACAGATACTATGAAATGGATTTCGGCATTCCGGGCTCAGGGGCGGTCCTTCTCCAGATGAACTTGAGATTATCACCTCCGGAGCTGAGTTTTGTCGTCAATCATGCGGAAGCACAATTCATCTTTGTAGACGAGACGCTAATACCAATTGCGGAAGCCATTGCCCCTCTGTGCAAAACAGTCAGAGGCTGGGTTATTTTAACTGACAAGAAACTGGGTGATGTCAAAACAAAGCTTAACCCTATTTACAGTTACGAAGAAATTCTCGCGGCAGCCAAAGATGATATTGAATGGCCCAATCTGGATGAGAAATCGGCATATGCCGCCTGTTATACCACAGGGACAACCGGGAATCCCAAGGGAGTCTATTATTCCCATCGCAATGTGTATCTCCATTCTGCAGCCATCGCATTAAGTGGGGAGCTGTCATACCGGGACTGCTTCTTTCAGATCGTTCCCATGTTTCATGCTATGGGTTGGGGCACGCCTCAGGCGGCTACCATGGCTGGATCAAAGCTCCTTCTTCCCGGAAGGTACACGGCAACCGATTTAGGTCCTCTTGTAGAGATCATGGTATCGGAAAAAGTGACGGTGGGTGACGGAGCGCCTGCCATCTTCATGCCGATGCTTGAATATATCAGGAAGATGGACGTGAAACCCGATTTCAGAGGAGCCCGACTCCTCTCCGGCGCAACAGAGCCTCCCGTGGCATTGATGAAAGGGCTATATGACCTGACCGGCGCCGAGATCATCCATGCATACGGCGCGACGGAGACCACACCCCTGGTGACCATCAATCGCCTCAAACCCTGGCTGGAAGCAGCATATTCAGAAGAACAACGTTGGGACATTAAGCGTAAGCAGGGTTATGCCGTCGTGGGGCTCGATGTGAAGATAGCGGATCCAGCAGGAAAAGAACTTCCCTGGGATGGAAAGGCTTCGGGTGAGATTCTTATTCGGGGCCCCTGGATTGCAGCAAAATACTACAATGCCCCCGGAACGGAAACACAGTTTACCGAAGAGGGCTACTGGAAAAGTGGAGATGCGGGCACAATCGATGAAGAGGGGTATGTAAAGATCACCGATCGGGTGAAGGACCTGATCAAGAGCGGCGGCGAATGGATTTCTTCTGTGGACATGGAAAATGAACTCGTCTCTCACCCGGCCGTCGTAGATGCCGCGGTAACCGGCGTCAGCCATCCGAAATGGGAAGAGCGGCCCATTGCCCTTGTGGTGCTGAGGGCGGAGCATAAAGGCAAAGTATCGAAAGAGGATATTCTTGAGCACTTAAGCAGCAAGAAATTCGCCAAGTGGCAGCTTCCCGAGGCAGTCTTGTTTGTCGACGCTATTCCTAAAACCAGTGTCGGTAAGATTGACAAGAAAGTCATCAGGGAGCAGTACAAGGACATTTACATGGGAAGTAAATAAAGTATTTCCAGTGCTTTTTTGCTGGTATCCAATTAAGCCGCCTCATCTTCCGCACATCATGAAGATCGGGCGGCTTTCTTTATTTCTAAACGAACAATTTTCTTTGAAAATGACACACTATGCTGTTTTCTTTGTCATCCTGCCAATTTCCCTCAGGACATCACTGTAAGAAACGGCTGGCATATAGTAAATATTGTAGTCCTTTTCTCTTGACACATAACTCTCTTTGTCCTTATACTTCCTCAATAAAAAAGCGAGTTCTTATCAAACAAAATGATTAGAATCTAAGAGAATACACCAATGTCATGGACGTAAATAAACTACGAATTGTGCCTATTAATTGTTGGGCTTCTAAACAAACTTGATACTTTAAAGAAGAATTTGTTAACCATTAAACTCATCGCAATCGATACATCAATTTTTGGTAGAGTAGCTGCCGACTACTTTGGCTATGAAAAAGTACGTAAGAAGAATGCAGAAAGTTTCCTTACATCGATGACAAATCAAGGCTTAGTGCCATTCTTTTTTTGGCATCATTTGGAAGAGATTCTTCAACATAGCGATGACACTACAGTTCAAAACCGCTTCGCACTAATAAAAAAAATCCCCTTAGTCGCTTGGCTCAAAACTGTAAATCACGATGGCTGGATTGGATCTATTATTGATATTCAAGGCGCAGAAATAAAGTATCTACTCGGTGATCCAACCATTAAATATGAGAATTTAATCCGTAATGTCAAGAAAGATCTTGTCTACTACACGTCTGGTGAAGAATTCACTGAACGGTTCGAATATCCCCTTTTATTACTAAGAGATTATAATTTTTTCAAAACACAAAAGAAAAAAGCAATTTCTTCGATATCTCATGTCCGCGATCCAGAAATTGACAACACTAAGCTTTCCATACTTAACGAATCCAGATTAAAGCAGCCAAGTGAAGCTAAGGAATCGCTTAACAATTTAAAAGGGAAACTTGAGGAAGAGATTCAAAACAGAGGCGATAAAAAACTTAAAAATGCAAGCAAATATATACAACAATTTGTTTCTGAGGTAGCACAAGACGGAATGAAATTTTACGAAATGGACAGTTCCTCCTTGTATGAGAGGTTTGTAAAATCACACGGCGTAGATATAGATGAAATTGATGAAGATTTTACTATTGGTGATCTTGGCTATTTAGCAGCAAACAAGTCGAGGCTAAGAATTATAGCAGAATCATTTGGTTTAGATTTTAAGCGAATAATAAAAATATCGCAAGACTCAATACCATCTTTGGTTATCTTAACTGAATTAGACAAATTAATAAGAATGGAAAAATATGCCAGTGGAAGCAACATCACTGACAAATATCTTGCGGTATTGTCTTTCTATGTTGATATTTTAGTTGTCGACAAACGCCTGAAAGAATATTTTAAGCAAGTTATTAGGAGACATCAAAATCTATCTCTTGTAATAAATAATATCATAAGTTTATCGTCTTACGAAAAGCTTGAGAATGAACTTAACGGGCTTATATAAAGAAAGAAATAGCTCAACCAGATGCTGCATATGGACTATCAGTGCCTGTCGCCCTTCAGGTCAGTGGGCGTGGCAGTTGGGCATAATAATTTTTATAAAAATAAGAGCCACCGGGTGGTGTTTTGATTAACCAGGTGTCTTGACCAATCATTTATGCAATTAAATCTTTTTCCATTTATCGATAATCCAATCATGAAAGCTAATGGCGTTGCTAATAAGCTTGATTCGAACGACCGCGCTTTTCACGACTGGTACCGTTTTGTTCTCTCGTTCCCGCCTCATTTAGTCAAGGAATATATTCATAAATTTGGATTGAGAGGCGACGAGACAATTCTCGATCCATTTTGTGGAACCGGCACCACGCTGGTGGAGGCCAAGCGCCTCGGTATCAGCAGTATCGGTTTTGAAGCCAATCCTATGGCGCATTTTGCAAGCAGCGTCAAAGTAGATTGGGATGTTGACCCCAATGTACTACTCAATCATATCAGCATAGTCGCGGAATCCGCCCAAAAAGACCTTGCAGATCATGTCGAAAACCTGTTGCGCATATTGCCGGAAGAAGCCTACAAACTGTTGCTCAAGGATTCCATCAGCCAGTTGCCTTTACACAAATCTCTTGTGCTCCTGGAACAATTAAACTCCTTTAAAAATGACCGCTTATTCCGCCATGAGTTGTTAGCTCTTGCAAAGACACTGGTTTTTGTTGCAAGTAATTTGCATTTCGGACCGGAAGTTGGTGTAACTCGTGACAAAAAGAATGATGCCCCCGTGATTGAACACTGGTTGGTTGAAGCAACAAATATCGCCAATGATATTTGTTCAGTAGAGAATGCTGTAACACCACCGGCCATTGTCCATTTTGCTGATTCCAGGGAACCCGGTAAGTTCCTACAGCCAAATTCTATCGATGCAGTTTTTACTTCTCCGCCGTATCCTAATGAGAAAGACTATACCCGCACCACCCGGCTTGAATCTGTCGTTCTTGGATTTATTAACAACAAGGCGGAATTAAGGGCGATTAAAAAAGGGTTGATGCGCTCCAACACGCGAAACGTTTACAAGGGGGATAATGACGATGCTTGGGTTTCAGGTCATAAAGAAATCCAGGCCATCTCAGAAGCCATTGAGAAGCGGAGAATTGAGTTAGGGAAAACATCCGGCTTCGAAAGGTTATATAGTAAGGTTACCCGGCTTTACTTCGGAGGTATGGCGCGTCACCTTGCTGAGTTACGCCCATTTCTTAAAGTAGGAGCCTATCTTGGCTATGTAGTGGGCGACCAAGCGTCCTATCTTCAAGTCATGATCCGCACGGGTCAGTTGCTTTCTGATATTGCGCAATCACTGGGTTACGAATTGGTGAGTATTGACCTCTTCCGTACCAGGCTTGCCACTGCCACCCGTCAACAAATGAGGGAAGAGGTTGTGGTGCTCCGATGGCCTGGGAATAAAATTAAATAAGGAAAGAAAACAAATGACCAAGGGGAAAAATCGTTATTCACAAATCATCGAAAAAATTTTCAAGCGCAAATACAAGATGGGGGCTAAAGAAGTCATCTTCGAACGCGAAGATCTTGTGCACACCGCTAAAGAGTTGGGTATTCCATTACCAAAAAACTTAGGCGATATCGTGTACAGCTTCCGCTATCGCACGAATTTGCCTGAATCCATTTGTGCTCGCGCGCCCGTAGGTCTGGAATGGGTGATACGCCCTGTCGGCAAGGCACGCTATAAATTTGCATTGGCTTCCATGCCTCGAATTACTCCCTCTGAATTAATGGCCGAGACAAAAATCCCCGACGCCACACCCGGCATCATCGCCAAATATGCCTTGAGCGACGAGCAAGCTGTTCTTGCCAAATTGCGTTACAACCGCTTGGTAGATATTTTTACCGGTGTCACATGCTATTCCCTGCAAAGCCACTTAAGAACGACTGTATCAGGAATGGGGCAGGTGGAAACCGATGAACTGTATGTTGGAGTTGATCAGCGAGGAGCGCAATACGTTTTCCCGGTCCAAGCAAAAGGCGGCGCCGATAAGCTTGGAATCGTTCAGATTGAACAGGATTTCGCTATGTGCGCGGCCAAATTCCCAGCGTTGATATGCCGGCCAATTGCAGCGCTATTTATTGAGGAGAATTTAATTGCCCTCTTTGCCTTTGAGGAAGGAGGAAATGGTATCGCTATTTCGGCGGAAAAACACTATCGACTCGTTAGGCCTGAAGAAATGACACCGGAAGATTTGATGGCTTACCGTAATAGGCCTTTCTCCACTTTTTAGTGAAGAATTCAAAATGTAAGCCGCCTCACCAGAAGTTGAGGCGGCTTTCTTTATTTCTAAACGAACAATTTTCTTTTCTCCCTGGTTGCGGCAACGAGATACGGTGCAGCCGCGAAATGGGAACCCCATTTGGATTCGAGCTTGCCTATTGTATCCACAACACGATCAGCACCTATCTCATCGATGGCATGAAGAGGCCCGCCCCTGAACGGGGGGAACCCGATGCCCATGACCAGCCCCATCTCTGCATCCACGGGGTTTGTCACAATGTTCTCGCCCATGCAGAACCCGACTTCATTGAGCAGGTACATTACGATCCTATCCTGAACCTCTTCTCTTGTTAAATTCCTGTCCATCCTCGACGTGAATAATCGATATACGGTCTCGTCAACCCCCTTTTTCTTACCTTCTTCGTAGATGTAGAAACCCCTGCCGTTCTTCCTTCCCAGTCTCCCGTCCGTGACGGTAAGCTTTGTAAGTTCATCGGAAAATCTTTCCGGATATGCCTGTTTCATGATTGTCGTCACATGGGCGCCCACGTCATGACCAACCTCATCGAGAAGAGTAATAGGCCCTACGGGAAATCCGTACTCCACAATCACCTCATCGATCATTTTTGCATCGGCGCCGTCATTCAAGCATCTGAGGGCCTCCACGAGATAAGCACCCACAGCCCGGGTCGTGTAAAACCCATAGCAATCATTCACAATGATGGGGAGCTTCCTTGTCGCATGGGCAACTGCTACAGCCGTCACTACCGTCCTTTCCGATGTCTTTGCGCCCTTGATAATTTCGAGGAGCGGCATCCGGTTGACTGGTGAAAAGTAGTGCATTCCGATGAAATACTGAGGTCTCTCCGATGCTCTGGCGAGTTCCGTAATAGCGAGGGACGACGTGTTGGATGCAAAGACACATTGTTCCGGTATATATTTTTCAATCTCCTTAATGGTCTTGTGCTTGAGTTCCATGTCCTCGAAAACGGCTTCAATCACCATGTCAACATCACGAAACGCCTCATAGTCCAAAGCAGGCTGAAGAAGCGACATCATTTCCTCCATTTTCGATTCAGCCATTCTCCCCTTCTGGACATCCTGATTCAGGATTCCCCGGATTGACTGAATCCCTCGTTTCAATGCTTCATCGCTCACGTCTTTCATGACGGCCTTCCTGCCGGAAGCGATGATACTGTGCGCAATCCCTGATCCCATGAGGCCTGCGCCAAGGACGCCGATTTTTTTCACATCCAAAGGTTTGATGGACCGGTCGGAAGACCCATAGACTTTGGTCATAGCGTTCTGCATCAGGAAGAGATCAATGAGACCCCTGGCTTCAGGGCTGCAGAGGACTTCGGCAAAGACAGCCTGCTCGGTCTCCAGACCGGCTCTGAAACCTTTCTCCGCACCATTTTCCACGGCATCGATAATTTTCATGGGTGCGCGTACATGCCCCTTCGTCTGTTTCAATGTCATCTGACGCGCCATCTCAAAGATTTTTTTTCTGCCTTCCCTGCTTTTTTCATCATCGTTAATTCCATAACGGTAATCACCGGCAAACCATGGTCTTCTATAATCTGCACCTGAGTTTATTTTTTCCATGAGGAATTTTTTGACCTCATCCGCAAATCCCGAGGCGGGCAGGACGGCGTCTATTACCCCCAGCTTTAACGCTTCATCCGGTTTGAGGGATTTCCCCGCACAGGCAAGCGTGAGGGCGTTCTTGATACCTACAAGCGCCGGGAGCCTCTGGGTCCCGCCACCGCCAGGAAGCACACCTAAATTGACCTCGGGAAGGCCAATCTGCACAGACTTGTGCTCCATGGCGACGCGCCACCTGCATGCCATGGCAAGCTCCAATCCCCCGCCAAGGCACACTCCATTAATTGCCGTCACCGTATGCATCTTCAAATCTTCAAGGCGATTAAAAGGCACATGCGCATTTTTCGCAAATGTCATGCAATCTTCAGGAGTCTTCAATGTCTTCAGCCACTTGATATCGGCGCCCGCAACAAAAACGCCTGGCTTGGCGCTTTCCAGAATGAGACCCTTTATGCGGCCGTCCTTTTCTATCTGTCCGAGGATTTCAAGAAATTCCTCCACGAATACGGCGGACAGGGTGTTAACTCTTTCATCCGGATTGTCAAGAATCAGATGGGCGATACCGTCCTCCTCCAGTTTCAACTGCATCAGCTTTGCCATGTTGTTCTCCTTTCTCAACATTACATTTCACTCGCATCCTCGATCCCTTGACCCCTTGAATCCTTTTTATAGCCCCATCATTCTGCCCACGATCACTTTCATTACTTCGGTAGTTCCCGCGAATATGGGTATTACCCTTACGTCCCTCGCAAACCGGCAGATTGGGTATTCCTCCATGTATCCATAGCCTCCGTGGAGCTGGACACAATGATAGGCCACCCGGTTGGCCATTTCGGGAATCCATGCCTTCGCCATGGAGACTTTCATTACAATATCCTCTCCCGCAATGTAGTCTTCGATAAGAGAATCAAGGAAAGTCCTTCCCATCTCAATTTCCGTGGCCATCTCGACGATCTTGCATGAAACTTCTCCTTTTTCCTAAACTTTCAGTATTATCGCTTCGCCCTGTGCAAGACCGCCGCAAATGGACGCCACGCCGTATCCGCCGCCCCGTCTTCTTAGTTCATAGGCCATGGTCATGGTAATCCTCGCGGCGCTTGCGCCTACGGGGTGGCCGATGGCAATGGCGCCACCGTTGACGTTGGTCTTTTCCTGAAGCTCCATCCACTTCTTTTCATCACCGTCGGCGAGTATCTTTGTCGATACGAGGGGCATGGCGGCAAAGGCCTCGTTGATTTCAATCAGACTCATCTCGTCTATGGTCATCCCTGCTTTTTTTAAGACCTGCTGGATGCTCAGGGCGGGGATCACCGCGATTCCCCGCGGGCTTGTCGCCGTACCGATCAATGCGATGATGGTTGCTAGGGGCTTCAATTTTTTTTCTTCTGCCTTCTTCCGCGTCATGAAAAGAATGGCACTGGAACCGGCGCTGACAGGCGGAGCATTGCCGGGAGTAACAGTAGGACTGCCGTAAATGGTTTTCAGCTTGGCCAGGGCCTCCATGCTTGTTGTCCGGGGTGATTCGTCCTTCTCTATGATAATGGGATCGCCCTTCTTCTGCGGTATGACCACGGGCATGATCTCTTCGCCGAGCTTGAATTTTCCCTCCGCAAACGCCTGCACATAACGCTCCTGTGATCTCATCGCCCACCTATCCTGCATATTTCGGGCAACATCATATTCCAGGGCCACTTCCCCCGCGTCAACGGCTACCGGGGCAAAACCTTTGGCGGTATAGCCCAGCTCGAACAGGTTGTCTATGAGCCGGATGTGCCCTATCCGAACGCCCTTCCGAAGGCCGGGAGCCAGATGCGGCGCCCGCGGCATATTCTCAGCGCCGACGGCCATGCAGACCTCCGCTTCTCCCGCCTTGATGGCACGATAGCCCAGACGGAGTGCCGTCAGCGAGGAGCAGCATGCTCGGTCCAGGGTGACAGACAGGATCTCCGGCGGAAATCCGGCCAGAAGGGAAGCCTGACGGGCGGGAATGTCTGTCTCCAGGGCCATCTCCGCCATGACGCAGCTCCCGTAGTTGATCTCGTCAACGTCCTCCGGCTTGACACCCACCCGCCGGATAACCTCATTCATGACCATGACCGCAAGGTCAATGCTCGGGATGTCCGCCATGGCCGAATCGAAGCGGCTGAAAGGAGTTCTCACAGCGCTTACAATTACGATGTCATCTTTATTTTCCATATTTGTTAGCTCCATTTTATTTTATTCCAACCCTTTTATCCATTCCCCTGGGGGAAGCGGAGAGAGGGAAACGTATCAGATGGAAAGCACCATTTGTGTTTGAATGACGAGAGCGCATAGCTTACCGTTCTCGGATTTTATGAGCGTTTGCCAGACCATAGTTGTCTTGCCGCGATGCAGCGGGGTGCACTCACCGGTAATACGAGTGCCGAGAGGCGCGGCGCTGAAGAAGTTGGTCTTGGACTCGATGGTCGTTGTGCGTGAGCCATTCGCGAGGTTGACAAACGTTGCCACCCCGCCGAGCGTGTCGGCAAAAGCCATAAGTGCGCCGCCGTGAAGAATCCCGCCGACGGTGCACAGATCCGGGCGAACCTCCATTGATGCAACGACGCGCTCAGGCGTGACTTCGGTCAGTTCCATTCCCATTAAACCTGGAAATTGTGGTTTTATAACTTCTTTAATAACATCGATGGAAATCATGTTCACCCTCCTCTTGAGTAAGAATGTCAAACCTGATAGCTGAAAAATAATTTAATCTTTTTGGGGCGGCTTGCCGCGATTTGTCATTCCGGCGAAAGCCGGAATCCAGGCGTCGTCCCCGTGAAAACGGGGAACCATTAATAAATTCTGGATGCCCCCGTATCAAGTACAGGGCAGGCTTATCAGGTCCGGCATGACATCTGATACCCCGCCGCTTGTGTCGGGGAGCTTCATTAATCGTTCTTTAAAATGCACATGTTCTTCGAATTTCATCAAGTGAAAGTCTCAGGAAAGAAATGTTATAGAAGGTGAAAATCGAATTCAAAATCTCCGGCACATTTTTTTTCTCGATCCCAAGAGCTTTTTTAATCCTGTCAACTTCCAAAGGCGCCAATGATTTTATTGCCGATTTATTCATCTCGTTCGCTTTCGCGATCCCGAATTCTTTCATGCAGTGGGAGAACCACATCCTGTAATGGGTCATCCAGCATCGGTTCAAAAGGTCAATTATATGTTCCTTATTAAGCTCAATAGATGAACTCATCCATGCATCCCCTTTTCAGCTGCTATTGTTTTTCTTTTGGAGCAAATTGCTCCCGGAGCTTGTATTTCAGCACCTTGCCGGAAACATTCTTAGGCAAAGCCGGCATAACTTCCAGAAGGCGTGGTATCTTGAAATCGGCAATGCGGCTCCCAGGGAATTTTCTGAGTTCGTCCAGTTCCAGGGATTTCCCCTGTTTTGGAGCAATAACGGCCATAACTGTTTCACCCCATCGAGGATCGGGAATCCCTATTATGGCAGCTTCCTGCACGCTCGGATGTTCATAGATGGCATCCTCTACTTCCTTGCTGTACGCATTCTCACCGCCGGTGATGATCATGTCCTTCTTGCGATCCACCATGGTGATATAACCTTCATCATCCATGACAGCCAGATCGCCGGAGTATACCCATCCATCCCGTATTGTCTCGGCCGTGGCTTCGGGATTCTTGTAGTATCCTTTCATACTTTGATTGTTCAGCTTTCCTGCTTCCAACTAATCATCAGGAAGAAGGTTATTCCATAAACACGAAACCCCGCTCTCTTTTGAGAAACAGGGTTTCAAACATCAAATCCATAGCTCCCTCATGCAGGGTTGATGATTCAGGAATTATGATCACTAACGTAACATGCGCGTTATTGGTTATCACGATTTACATGAGAAATCTACTATGAAAAGGAGAGCCTGTTATCGCTTCTCTATGGGAATATAGGCGCGGGGTTCAGGCCCGGTCCACAGGCTTTCCGGGCGATAGATGCGGTTATCGGTCCTTTGTTCTAGAATATGGGCAAGCCATCCGGCAACTCTTCCCACGGCAAAAATCGGGGTAAAGAGAATG
>Ga0209253_10005394_pt1 | contig 11078 bp, 6 predicted proteins | sample FrelakmetBRP12BR_FD_187145 | JGI IMG/M metagenome (GOLD analysis project Ga0209253, IMG submission 187145) | Freshwater lake sediment microbial communities from the University of Notre Dame, USA, for methane emissions studies - BRP12 BR (SPAdes)... | ecosystem: Environmental > Aquatic >... | reverse complement strand
GGGACCATCTTATGAGACTTATTTGAAATTAAGAGATGAGAATAGGATATGGTTTGGCGAAAAAGGGAATAATGTTCCCAGATTAAAGCAATATCTTAGCGAAGTTCAACAAGGTATTGTCCCAATGAGTATTTGGAAACATACAGAAGTTGGCCATAATCAAGAAGCAAAACAGGAATTGAATGGCTTGATAAATAAAAATTCTGATTTCGAAACTCCAAAACCTACTCGTCTTATTAAGCGCATTTTACAAATTGCCTCTAATCCGGGTGACTTAATCCTAGATTCCTTCGCAGGCAGTGGCACAACCGGTCACGCTGTCTTGAAACAAAACGCCGAAGATGGCGGGAACCGGCGTTTCATCTTGGTTGAAATGGATGAAAATATCTGCCAGAATATAACCGCCGAGCGATTGAAGCGAGCTGCTCTAGGGTACACGTATAAAGACCAGAAAGGCAATGAGAAGCAGGAAGCAGGTCTGGGCGGCGGATTCCGTTACTGCGAGTTGGGTGAAACGTTATTTAATGCACAAGGGCAAATTCGCAAGGAAGTTGCGTTTGAAGATTTGGCGCGGCATGTTTATTTCACCGAGACAGGACAGCCCCTGGACCTAACCCCCCGGCCCCCTTCCCCTTTGGGGAAGGGGGAGTCTCCGTTATTAGGCGTGCACAATGGCGTGGCTGTGTACCTGCTTTACAACGGCATCCTGAAAGATAAATCTGCCGGCGGCGGCAATGTACTGACAAGGGCAGTGTTGACTTCCTTGCCTGCGCACGACGGGCCGAAGGTCATCTATGGCAACGGCTCACTTTTTAGCGAGAGTAAACTGCGCGAACTCGGTACCACTTTCCGACAGGTGCCGTATGAGATCAAGGTGAATTAACCGCCGTCAACGCGGGGGGATGAATCCCCCGGCTCATTAACAAAGCCCGATAAATCGGGCTGACGGAACCCTGTTTCACGGGGTTTTACTGATGAGCCCGACGGTTTATCGTCGGGCGGGAATGGTGATGAAGATGCAGCTTAAAGATTTCCAAATCCGATCCCTGGATACCTTGCGTGATTATTTTCGGCTGTGCGTCGAGAAGAAAAACGCCAATACGGCCTTCTACGAGGCCACGCTCGCGCATTACGGGATGGGCGTTCCCTATATCCCGGCTCCTGAATTACCTGATCTGCCATATGTCTGTCTGCGACTGCCCACCGGGGGCGGGAAAACCTTTGTAGCGGCTCATTCCATCGGCGTGGCTGCCAAAGAACTCTTGCACACTGACGAACCGCTGGTGCTCTGGCTGGTGCCGTCCAATGCCATTCTCCAACAAACCCTGAAAGCACTACGCGAGCGAAAGCATCCCTACCGGCAGGCCATTGAAACCGCCGGCAGGCATGTTACCGTGATGGACATTTCCGAAGCCCTGGCCGTACAATCGTCGCAGTTGCAGGGAGTCAGCGTGATCGTTTCAACCATGCAGGCTTTCCGGGTGGAAGAAATCCTGGGCCGCAAAGTCTACGAGCAGAACGGTGCATTGATGGAGCATTTCTCCGGCCTGAGACCGGAACTGCTAGCCAAGCTGGAAAAGCACGAGAACGGTGTGCCCTTATTTTCACTCGCAAATGTATTGGCGGCACATCGCCCGATCGTGATCGTGGATGAAGCGCACAACGCCCGTACTGATCTTTCGTTTACGATGCTCAAGCGTTTTGCACCCGCCTGCATCATCGAGTTTACGGCCACACCAGATACCGAAGAACATCCCAGCAACATCCTGCATACCATCTCGGCGGCGGAACTCAAAGCCGAGGGAATGATCAAACTGCCCATCCATCTGGAAACCCATCAGGACTGGCGGGTTGCCATATCCCAAGCCGTGGCGAAGCGCAACGAATTGGAAGCTTTATCTAGAACGGAAAGGAATGCAACCGGCGAATATCTGCGCCCGATCGTGCTGCTGCAAGCCCAACCAACATATAAGAACAAAGACTCGCTAACGGTAAAGACGGTCAAAGAATGTTTACTGAAAGACAACCAAATCCCCGAAGAACAGGTTGCGATCGCCACGGGAGATACACACGAGATCGAAGATGTGGATTTATTCGCTCCGGAATGCCCGATCCGTTACATCATTACCGTCCAGGCGTTACGGGAGGGCTGGGATTGTTCGTTTGCCTACATCTTGTGTACAGTGGCAGAATTGCACGGACAGACTGCTGTGGAACAAATCCTGGGGCGCGTCCTGCGCCTGCCGAGTGCGAAGAACAAGCAAGCTCTTGAACTCAACCGGGCTTATACCTTTGCAACCTCCCTACATTTTGCACAAACAGCCAACAACCTGGCTGATGCTTTAATCCAGAATGGCTTCGAGCGTCAGGAAGTGCGCGACCTGATCCTGCCGGCACAACAGCCACCGTTGGCAGATTTAGGCCCATTATTCAATCAATCCACCACAGAATATGCAATAGAAGGATCGAGAGAGGCATTAAAGCTAAAAGATGCGAAACCTCCCAAGCCATTCTCCATTCCTGTTTTGGGAGTTAATCTGGGTGATTATATTGACCAATTTGAAGAGAGTTATTTTGATGAAATCCCGATCAACTTGCCCCGGCAGGACCCATATCTATCAGAGGCGGAATTCCCCAAAGATGCCCCGGATGGAATGCGTGTGACGATCGACATCAACAAGGCCGGCCGGATTGCCACGGATTTCATCGGCGAACTTCAAGAGCAGGAATTTCTTCTATCCGCGGACCAGGGTGTAACAAAAGAGACCCTGGCTGGCTGGTTGGATAACAATATTTCCCACCGTGACATTCCGCAAAATGAAACCCGCAATTTCTTGTTCGGAATGATTGAGCGACTTCTGGAAAATAGCCACTGGACCTTGGGAGAACTCTGGCGAGAGAAGTACCGGCTCAAAGAAGCTGCCCGCAAGAAAGTGGATGAATACCGCAAGGCGGCCAAAACACAGGCCTTTGCACTAGCGCTTTTTTCAACATCCAAATTTGAATTACTGGTCACCCCCGAACGCACCTTTACCTTTGACCCGGAGAATTATCCCTATCCGCCGAACAGCCTATATGCCGGCCGCCATAATTTCCATAAACATTATTATTCGGTTGTTGGCGATATGAAATCCGACGGTGAAGAATTCCAATGTGCGCAATTGCTGGATAGCCATCCCAAAGTTAAACGCTGGGTCCGCAACCTAGAAGGCCGCCCACAACATTCCTTCTGGCTGCAAACCTCCACCGACCGGTTCTATCCTGATTTCGTTTGTGAACTGACCGATGGCCGTTTTCTGGTGGTCGAATATAAGGGCTTTGACCGTTGGAGTGAGGATGATTCGAAAGAAAAGCGCACGATTGGCAATAAATGGGAAGAACTTAGTGACGGAGGATGTCTGTTTGTGATGCCGCAGGGACCAGATTGGAATGCGATTTTGGCGAAGTTATAATGAAAATGTTTGCAAGTACCTGTTGAGTTCCAAATTTGTGAAGCTGGAGAAATGAAAAAAGCACAAGCCAGCAAGGAATGGTTCTTCGTGGACGAATCCGGAGATCCCACTTTTTATGACGAGGCGGGCAACTTGATCGTTGGCAGGGAAGGCTGCGCCCCGATCCTGCTGCTTGGATTTGTGGAGATGTCTGACCCACAGGCGATCCGGCAAGCAGTCCTGGCACTGCAGCGTGAAGTCGTGAATGAGCCTTATTTTAAGGGGTTTCAATCCATCAAACGGACTGCAGTCGCTTTCCACGCCACGGATGATCTCCCCTAGATCCGCTACCGGTTTTACAAGCTGATTGCCACGCTGGATATCAAAGCGCAATTCGTGGTTGCACGGAAGATCGAACGGGTATTCCGGAACAGTTTCCATGCCCGTGAGAACGAGTTCTATGATCACCTGGTGACAAAATTGTTCGAGAATGTGCTGCACCGCCACGCTGAGAACCACATCTATTTTGCATAGCGCGGATCGCGGGATCGCCAGGCTCCGCTTGCGGAAGCAATCCGCCAAGGATTACACCGCTTTGAAGAAAAATGGGGGCAGCCAGTTAACACAGCATTTGACATCCAGGCCCAAACTCCCAAAGGTGAGCCATGCTTGAGCATTATTGATTACATGAACTGGGCTGTCTACCGGGCGTTCACCAGGGGGGATATGGGCTATTTCCAGACGATCGAGCCGAAAGTGAGCCTGCTGGTTGACCTATACGACACACAAAATTACCCCAAGAACTGGTACAACCGGCGCAATAAATTTGACTTAAAAAAGATCACCCCTCTGTAGCTAGTCCCGGGTTACCGGGAGCACGGCATGCGAAGCCGACTTTCGCGCACAGAGGAGTGAACTTATTAATTTCATTATACAAACATTGCAAGTCATTGTCAATAAGATTTTTTGTATTTTAGAGCAATTACGGGTTTCACCCGCAGCATTTGCCAAAGAAGGGGGATTTATTGAATGGAAAACCTTAGTCTTGAAGTGAGAACGCTTGTTCTATATAATGCCCGTATCTACTTCGACAATGTCACATTAGCGTGAAAGTGGTAAAAATTGAAGTATGGACACACCGAAAAAAACGTTTTTGATCCAGATCGATGGGGTCTACCGATTGAAAAGATCGAACGGCTGCCAGAAGATCTGTGCGTTCATTGGGGATACTTTCGCGATTGCTTTACCACCCGCACGCGTGATACCAGTGAGCATGCATACGATTACATGCGAGGAATCTTGACGATGGAGCGAGATCGTCATTTTGCTGGGATTAGCCGGAGCGTGCAAGGAGAGGATGGGCAAGCGCTGCAACACTTCATGAGTGCATCGCCTTGGACAGGGCAGAGTTTGTTTAGCAAGATTCAGGAAGAGCTTTGCGCGATCCCTGAGTTGGCGCATGGCAGCTATCTGGTTTTGGATGAGAGTGCGGATGAGAAAGCTGGAGCGGAGAGTGCTGGGACTAGTCGGCAATACAACGGCCATCTTGGGAAAGTGGACTTGTGCCAGGTGGCGGTTGTTTTGGGATATGTGAACTGGCAAAGTGGGCCTTGGACTACCTGGGCACTGGTGGACAGCGAATTGTTTTTGCCTGAAGAGTGGTTCAAGGTGGAGTTTGTGCGAAAGTGGAAGAAGCTGGGTATTCCAGAAGAGAAGAGTTTCCAGACCAAGCTGGAGTTAGGAGTGGCCATGGTGCGCCGGGCCAAGCAGCGCGGCCTGCCATTTGAAGCCGTCTCTTGTGATGAGCTCTATGGCCGAGATATGCAATTTCGAGCCGATTTGGAGGCGGAAAATGTGCTGTATGCGGCTTTTGTACCGGCCAATCAGCGTGTTTACCTGAAAAAGCCAGAAATTGGCCTGCCTAAGCAGCCTGCGGAACACAAAGGAAGATTCTTCAGCCGAGAACGTATCTTGAATGATGCTTTTTCGATCAAAGTAAGTGAGGTCGCCGCCAGTGAAAAAACAGAGTGGCAGACCCTCCAGGTTCGTCATAATGAACGAGGTGTTTTGGAGGACCGCTTCGCAGCGCAACGCGTTTGGACCTGGCAAAGTGGACAGCCTGCTGCCCGTCAAGAGTGGTTGATCTTGCGGATTGACCAAAGTAATGAGCATACCTATGCTTTGAGTAATGCACCTGAACATGCGACCTTGCCGCAATTGGCATCCCTGATCTGCAGTCGCTACTTTGTCGAACGCGTCATCCAAGATGCCAAAGATGAATGTGGTTGGGATGAGTTCCAGGCTCAGAAATACCTCGCTTGGGAACATCATGTTGCTCTCACTGCTTGTGCCTTATGGTTCATCGCCAAACAAAAACTCGAATGGGGCTTTGATTCTTTCCGTGATCCTGACCTTATTCAACACTTCGAAATTGAAGTCTTGCCTGCCTTGTCGACTGCCAATGTACGAGCCTTGTTGAAAGCTGTGCTCCCATTGCCTGAACTCTCCAAAGAAGAAGCTCGTCGCCAAGTAGCCAGACATTTGGTCAATCGTTCCCGTTCAAAGGCCAGTCGCTTCGCCATCGGGCCAAAGCCCTTGCACCAACCTAATCTGACATTGTCGAACTACTCACACCCTCCTCAAAAATCGCGAGGTTTGGTAAGATAGGGTCGAAATGACCCACGACGATTTGGCTCGAATGAGCCATGATGAATTGATCGATTTGATCCTTGCGATGCAAGCGCGATTGGTTGCATTGCAAGCGGACAATGAATCCTTGAAGTTGAAGCTGGAAAAGGGCAAGAAGCCGTCCAAAAATTCGAGCAATTCTTCTCAGCCTCCGTCGCGGGATCAGAAGGCGAATCTGCCCAAAGAACGTAAGAAATACAGGCATGGACCGCCACGCGGACATGCGAAACATGAGCGCGAGTTTGTGGCCGTCCCGGATCACGTGGTGGAAGTGCGCCCGCGAGTTTGTAATGACTGCCAAGTAGACCTGAGCCAGGAGAATGGCGCCTTGTTGGATGTCAATCAGATCACGGAATTGCCGGAAGCCAAAGCGGAAGTGATCGAAGTACGTCAATATGCAGTGAAATGTCCCTGCTGCGGGCGCAAGCAGACGGGTGAAGCTCCAGAAGGCCTGGAGATGGATCGGACCTTTGGGGCGCGCCTGGAAGCTACCGTGGTGTACTACCGACAGGAACAGCATATGAGTTATATCCGGACAGAATCGGCCTTGCGGAATCTGTATAGCGTCAAGATCAGTCAGGGCGGCATCGATAAGATCATGCAGCGAGCTGGTCAACAGGCCGCTCAGCAAGTGGCTCCGATCCAGGCTGAGATCCAGCAGAGTTCTGTAGTGCATTGCGACGAAACCGGCAGCCGGGTGGATGGGCAGAACTGGTGGCAGTGGGTATTTTGCTCTGCCAGTGCCGTTTTCCATGTGATTTGTTTCGATCGGAGCGTGGACGTCATCAAAGATGTTATGGCTGGACACGAAGTGGATGTCTGGGTAAGCGATTGTTACTCAGCCCAGATGAAATCCCCGGCTCGGCAGCGCCAACTCTGCATGGCGCACCAATTGCGCAACTTGCAAGCCGTGGTTGATCGCTATCCGGCTTCTTTTTGGCCGAGAGCCATGCAGGCTTTGTTCCGCTCTTCCATTCATTTGCACAACCAGAGAGATCATCTCTCACCACCAGAGTTCCAAACGCAAATCCAACGGATCGAACACCTCTGCAACTGGCTGCTCGAACGCTCCCTGGAACAACCGGAAGCCAAACGACTCTCGAAACGGTATCACAAATACCGGGACTGCCTCTTCGTCTTCTTGCATCGAACAGACGTTAGCCCGACCAATAATGTCAGTGAGCGATACCTGCGCCCATCCGTCGTGCATCGCAAGGTCATCGGCTGTTTCCGCTCAGGCTGGGGTGCACATGCTTATGCTGCTTTCGCCTCTATCATCGCTACGGCTGCCTTAAAGGGTATTTCTTCCTTCGATGCGATTCAAAACCTTTTCGGTACCCCTTCATTACCCCTTCCCACTGGGGTGTGAGTAAGTACTAATGCCCTGTAATTATGGAACTGTGGGATCGCCTGCTTACCCTTGTACGGATGATGCGCGGATATGGCTGCGGCATTACGAGCTGAACGAACGCCTGCGCCCCTGCGGGGTGCGGGCAAACGGCGTTAGTGGACCGCGCCGATCGGGAACAACGGCCGGCGGAATATCTTCAGGCGGAGCTGGTGTACCCCTTTGGGTGTACCCATACGGGTACAAGTTGCTTGGCGAGCGGCGGGACTTGATCACCTAGATACATCAGACAGATTGCGGGAGAACCCCAAGATACTGCCCTCGATAGAATAACCTAGTGCAAAACGATTTTGAACGGGGTTCATTCAACATTTTACTGTATCAAATCATTCCGTTAAAAGGATTATCATGATATAAATTGAAAATACAAATTTACTTCCTTTGTTAAGAAAATGCAAAAAACGGAGCATGTCGCACAGGCTGATCGGTCAAGGCGCACAGGCTGATCGGAGCATGCCGCACACCTTGATCGGTGGATGTCGCACACAATAGCGGGGAAAGGAGCGCTGGAAATCCCATCTGATGGGGTATCCTGTCAAATCATTATTTGAGGAGACAGGCATGCCCCAGGAGCGATTACCAGTGCGTAAGATACGGGAAGTCATACGATTACATCATGAAGCAGGCCTAACAAACCGGGCGATTGCCCGGGTCTGCAAGGTTTCCAACAGTACCGTAGGGGAATACCTGAAACGAGCTGAACTGGCTGGCGTTAGTTGGCCGCTGCCGGAAGGGTTGAGCGAAGATGCACTGTACCAGCAGTTGTTCCCGGAGAAAGTGGATAAGAGTGAGCGGCCAATACCAGACTGGGAAGACGTACACCGGGAACTCTCGAAACGCGGGGTGACCTTGAGATTGCTTTGGAGGGAGTACCGTGAGAAGCATCCTAATGGGTATGGGTTGACCCAATTTCTGGAGCACTACAAGAACTGGAATAAGGCGCAGGCCAACACCATGCGCCTGCCCCATAAGGGAGGCGACGAGATGGAAGTGGATTATGCCGGGATGACGGTGCCCATCACGAATCCGGAGACAGGCGCGATCACGCAGGCGCAGGTGTTTGTGGCAGTTCTGCCCGCCAGCAGCTATACCTATGCAGAGATCCAATCTTCGCAGGAATTACAGCACTGGCTGGGAGGGCATGTACGCGCCTTTGACTTTTTTGGTGGGCTGCCAAAGATCGTTCGCCCGGATAATCTCAAGTCGGGGGTGACAAGCCCCAACCGCTATGAGCCGGAACTCAATCCCAGTTATCAGGAACTGGCAGAACATTATGGGATGGCGGTGCTGCCTGCCCGGGTACGAAAGCCGAAAGACAAGCCCCATGCGGAAAACAGTGTGCAAAATGTAGAGCGTTGGGTGCTGGCGCCCCTGCGCAACCGCACCTTCTTCAGTATCGGTGAAGCCAATCGTGCGATTGCACCGCTGCTGCAAGTGCTCAACGAGCGCACGATGGCACATCTGGACCAGTCACGCAGGCAACTGTTTGAAGAACTGGATCAGCCTGCCCTGCGCCCACTCCCGGAACGTCCCTATGAGTTCGCCGTCTGGAAGAACGCCAAAGTCCGTGACCTGTTCGACTCGATGTATCGCGGCTTCCCGGTCGGCTACCTGCTGTTCTGGGAGAACGCCCAGCCCAACGGCGCTAAACAGATCGGCGTCGGGGCAAAGCAGCACCCCGTGTCGTCGCGACTGATCGTCGATGGCCAGCAGCGCCTGACATCCCTCTACGCAGTGTTTCGCGGCAAGCGCGTGCTCGACGAGGACTACAGCGAGCGACAGATCGAGATCGCGTTCAGGCCGCGTGACGGGCGGTTCGAGGTGGCAGATGCAGCGGTCCGCAAGGACCCAGAGTGGATCGCCAACATCTCGGAGCTATGGGCGTCGGGCAAGTCGAGCTACCAGATGGTCAAGGGCTTCCTCACCAGCCTGAAGGCCAAGGTAAGCCTGACCGAGGAGGAAGAGGAGCAGATCAGCCACAACCTCGACCGGCTCTTCGACCTGCAGAAGTACCCATTCACCGCGCTGGAAATCGCCTCGTCGGTCGATGAGGAGCAGGTGGCGGACATCTTTGTCCGCATCAACAGCGAGGGGGTAAAGCTCAATCAGGCCGACTTCATCCTCACGCTTCTCTCTGTGTTCTGGGACGAGGGGCGCGCCGCGCTGGAGAATTTCTGCCGGGCGTCACGGCAGCCGCCTGCGCCTGGCGCGGGTGCATCGCCCTTCAATCACTTCATCGAGCCCGATCCCGATCAGTTGCTGCGCGTATCGGTCGCGCTCGGTTTCGAGAGAGGCCGGCTCAAGAGCGTCTACCAGGTGCTGCGCGGCAAGGACCTGGAGACCGGGGTCTTTTCGCCCGAACGGCGCGATCAGCAGTTCGCCGTGCTGAAGGAAGCGCAGGCACGGGTGCTCGACCTCAAGCACTGGCACCAGTTCCTGAGCGCGCTGATAGGCGCGGGCTACCGCAGCGGCGAGATGATCTCTTCGCAGAACGCACTGCTGTATGCCTACGCGTTCTACCTGATCGGTCGCATCCGCTGCGGCGTTCCCGAGCATCAACTGCAGAAACTGATCGGGCGTTGGTTCTTCTTCGCGAGCCTCACGGGCCGCTACACCAGTTCACCGGAAACCGTGATGGACGGGGATCTGAATCGCGTCAGGGGCATCGGCGAGGCGCAGCCATTTGTCGCTGTGCTTGAAGAGTTGATGGCCAGCGCGCTGACGAACGACTTCTGGACGATCACGCTGCCGGCCGCGCTCGAAAGCTCGTCCGCGCGCAATCCGGAACTGTTCGCCTACGTCGCCGCCCAGAACCGCCTCGGTGCTCCGGTGCTGTTCTCGCACAAGAAGGTGAGCGATCTCATCGACCCGGCGTTGAAGACGAAGAAGAAGCCGCTGGAGCGACACCATTTGTTCCCGCGCGCGTGGCAGGAAGCGCAGGGCGAAGCCGACCTCAAGGTCATCAACCAGATGGCGAACTTCGCGCTGCTTGAATGGCCGGAGAACATCGGCATCAGCGACGACCCGCCGAGTGTCTACGTCCCGAAGATCCAGCCGAGGTTCAAGCCCGACGAGTGGCAGCGGATGCACGAACTGCACGCCCTGCCTGACCAGTGGGAGTCGCTCGGCTATTCGGACTTTCTGGCTGTGCGGCGCCGTCTGATGGCCGGCATTATTCGACGCGGGTTCGAGGGCCTTTAGCGCGATGACTGCTTCTAGCGAATCCGTCGTCGAGCAAGCCGCCCTCGCCTGGTTGGAAAGCGCGAGCTGGCAAGTCCGCAACGGCACCGAGATCGCCCCCGGCGAACCCGCGGCCGAACGCGACGACTTCGGGCAGGTCGGCTTGGCGCAGAACTGGCGTGAGCCGTCATTGTTGTGCGTTGTCGGCGAATTGCGGCCTAAGGCCGCCGCGAGGTTGGTCGGGAGGACCGTTTGATGGCGCAGGTGCTCGGCGGCGAAATACTCGTCTACGAAGCGCCCGACGGTGGCGTGCGGGTGGAGGTCAAGCTCGACCGCGACACCGTCTGGTTGACCCAGCGGCAGATATCGGA
>Ga0209253_10005393_pt1 | contig 11078 bp, 15 predicted proteins | sample FrelakmetBRP12BR_FD_187145 | JGI IMG/M metagenome (GOLD analysis project Ga0209253, IMG submission 187145) | Freshwater lake sediment microbial communities from the University of Notre Dame, USA, for methane emissions studies - BRP12 BR (SPAdes)... | ecosystem: Environmental > Aquatic >... | reverse complement strand
TCCGTCATTATGATGTCGAAGAAGAACAAAAACTTGTTCAATGCCTTCACAGGTATTGCGACAAAGTACAACGAAGTGAAGGGAACGAATCAAGCGATTGTTTCCGGCGCGGCGGATATGTACGTGTCCTTAACAAATAGGCTTGCCGCCTAGGGGACAAATACCTAGTAATGGGTATTAAGTAATTCCGTGAATTCGGTGGACATCCAGAACGGACAATACCGAGCCAAGCCCTTAAAAGGGAAGGTGTAACGACTAGGCGAAAGCCGTACCATCAAGTGATGGGAAGCGCGGGACTCCCGAAAGGGATGAAGAGATAGTCTGATCTGCATAGGAATATGCAGCAGCCAGAAAAGGCGGTTAGGGAATAACGACCTCTAGCGAACAAAATGCTTATGGCAATCATACGGTGAAATTGAACCGTTACATGCGCGATACTGCAGTATTTTGTATCGACCCTGAGTATATCTCGGTTGCTTACCTGGACGGCATCAAAAAGACTCCGATGGCTAAGACTGGCGATAGTGAGCGTTACTTGCTTACTTGTGAATACTGTCTGGTTGCGGATTCTCAGGATGCTCATGCTAACGTAGGTGGCATCGGGGTGTGATTAGTAACTAACCAAGGAGCAGGGGGGAAACCCCCTGTTTTACCAATGTCAATTTTCTTTGATTACAATCCAGACACAGGCGTTACAGAGACCTTCGACTACGATCCTTTAACTGAGGATGTAATGATTACCGCTAGTCAGGATGTAAGCGGTTTTCTGGATCACATGAACGAACTACGGAAAGACCCAGAATTTAGCAAGAAAGGGATGAAGGAAGAATGGTGGCTTTACGCATCAATCCCAACAGTAGTAGAAATTGAATTAAGGAATAAAGGCTTATGTTTGGAGAATAAAGACCATACAAAAGCCATCCTGAAAGAAATAAACACAAACTTTCCATATTTACGCGCAACGGAAAAATGGCATCGCTAAAAGACTCAGAGATTAAAGAAATACAAAAAGCTGTATTTGAACTGATACAGAAGGGTGAGTTAGAGGACGCAGCAAACGTGGTAGCTCCTTTACTTGAAAACGACCCGAACGATGCGATAGCCCTTAACTTTCTGGGAATTATCCATCTTGAATTGCAGAACTTCCACCTAGCCTACCAATATCTTAGAAGGGCTTTGCAGGAAAAGGTAAATATAGCGCCTGTATGGGTGAATTTCGGCCTTGCTGCTCACGAATTGGGCAGGAATGATGAGGCGTTAAAAGCCTACCTGAAATCGGCTGAGATCGACAATGAATATGTAAAGGCATACGTCAATGCAGCAGCTTTATTCATCGAAGAAGCTCGATGGGATGAAGCACAAAAGTCTTGTGAAATCGCCCTACAGATTGACCCTGAATCAGAAATGGCGAAGAAGAACCTTGCTCATGTTCACTTAGCCAAGCACGAATGGACGCAAGGCTGGAAGTATTGGGAACTCAGTCTGGGGAATAAGTACCGCAAGGAATGGATATACGGAAAAGAAAAGCGATGGGATGGTGCTAAGAACCAGGCTGTTGTGATTTATGGAGAACAAGGTCTTGGTGATGAAATCAATTATGCTTCATGTATCCCAGATGCTATCAAGGATTGCAAGAAAGTAATTGTAGACTGTGACCCTAAGATAGCCAAACTATTAAAGAGGTCTTTTCCTAAAGCTGATGTTCATGGAACCAGGAAGGATGCTAAACCTTACTGGCTGGCAGAAGCAAGGATAGATGCAAGATGCGCTATTTCAAGTTTACCGGGATTTTACCGTAACAAGGATGAAGACTTCCCTGGTACACCTTACCTGAAGGCTGATCCTGAGTTGGTCAGAATGTGGAAAGGACTATTTTCCGAGTGGGGTAAGCCTGTTTACGGACTTTGCCTGCATGGTGGTTCTAAGTTGACCGGGGCAAGCTGGAGAAAACTACAACCGGAGGACTTTTCACCTTTATTCGCATTAAAGGCTGAGTTTATCTCTTTGGACTATAAAGGCCATCTGAAACACCCGAAGATTCGAGAGTATCAATGGGCTACCCAATGCGATGATTATGACCTTACCGCCTCTTTGATAGCTGCTTTGGATGGGGTTATAGGGGTTAATACTACTGCTATTCATTGTGCTAACGGGTTGGGAATACCGACTCATATCCTTGTCCCGACGAAGAAGCAATGGCGATACGAACCCGCTAAGGATGGGTCTTATGTATGGAGTAAAACGGCTAAACTCTACCAACAGGCAAAAGGTGAATCGTGGAGAGAGGTAATCAAGCGGGTCAAGTTGTGAAAAGGGCTAATATTATCGCCCCAGATGTAGAACCTGGAATTCATCTTAATATCGGATGTGGCGCAAAGATATGGCCGGGATTCGTAAACATCGACTTCCCTGGTAACTGGTCTGGACTTAAACCTGATGTTGAATGTGACGTAAGAGAGTTACTTTTGCCGGACAATTATGCCGATTCAGCCTATGCCATTCATGTATTTGAACACTTCTACCGATGGGAAGCTGACAGCGTTTTGATTGAGTGGCGCAGGGTTCTAAAGGATGGTGGGATGTTAATACTTGAGCTTCCCTGTCTTGATAAGGTGATTGGTCAATTCATGGCCGCTATCAATGATAAAAAGCCCATTACAGACCAGCAAACAATGTGGAGGTTGTACGGTGATCCGTATTATAAAGACCCGCACATGGTTCATAAATGGTGCTATCCGGTTGCCGAACTTATCGAAATGATGGAATCGCATGGATTCAAGGACGTTCATTATGAAATGCCTAAATACCATGTTCCTGCGTGTGATATGAGAATAGTAGGTACTAAATAATGGACGAAGCGACAAGAATTTTCTACCGCAAGCACAAAAAACTATTAAGCGGAAAAGTGCTTGAGATAGGCAGCCTGGATGTGAATGGAGGACTGAGGGATATCCTTGATATATACGGCGTGGATATGCGGAAAGGGCCGGGGGTTGATCTGGTTAGCCCTGTTCAGGACTTACATAATCATTTCAAGACTGGACATTTTGATGGCTGTGTCTCTGCTGGTACGATTGAACATATAGAAGATTGGCGCGGTTTTGTACGAGTGACTTGGGATTTGGTAAAAGAGGGCGGTTATCTCGTCCTTACTATTGCATCATTGCAGAAAAAACGACATGCCTACCCTGATGACTATTGGCGCATGACAGAAGAACAAATACGGACTATTTACCCTAGGATGGAGCATTACGAAGAAATTGGAAAGAAAGCATCAGGACGATGTGTCAGTGTTGGATGGGTAGTAAAAAAAGAAGGTGAGTTAGGTAATCTGGATTTTGAACCTATCAAGATAAAATGAAGGTTACTTTTGCTGCGTTTAATTCAGAGATTGCATCATCCAGGTTAAGGGCAAAGATTCCCCAGCAAGAACTGTTAAAAATGGGGATAGAGCGCGGTAATGATGTTTTAATCTATGGAAAACACTTTCTAAGTGTAAAAGAAGTATCAGTTTGCAAAAGGTTGATATTCGATGTTTGTGATGACCATTTCGACCATCCAGAACTCGGAAAGTATTATCGTGACCATATAGCCATTGCCGATGCTGTAACCTGTAATTCTGAAGTGATGAAACAGCGAATAAAGGCTATAACAGGGCGTAACGCGATTGTAGTAAGAGAACCATACGAGCATGAGGAACTAGAGGCAGAAATCGCGCCAAGGCTATTCTGGTATGGACACAAGAGCAATTTCAAAGACCTTGAACGGATAGAGTCAGAATTAAAATATCCTTTACTAGCAATGTCGAATCATCCAAGTTGCGCAGAATGGACTCAGGAGGCTTTCGATAAAGCTATTACACAACCCTGTATCGTGATTATCCCGACAGGTGAAAAGAAAGCGAAGTCAGAGAATAGAATGGTTGAGGCGATCAGGTGCGGTAAATATGTCTGTGCCGAGCATTTGCCTAGTTATGAATCTTTCGGGGAGTTCTTTCCGTTAGGGGATATTCCAGAACACATAGAACGCGCTCTATCTAATCCGAAAGAATCAATCGAGCGGATCAAGGAAGCTCAAGCGTATATCAGAGATAAATACTCCCCGGAAACTATCGGGAAACAATGGCTGGAGGTAATATCAAATGTCACTTAGCAATTACGCTGATTTACAAACAACGGTGGCGAACTACCTGCATCGTTCAGACTTAACTTCGATGATTCCTGACTTCATCACTTTAGCCGAAGCCAAGTTGAATCGTGAGTTAAGAATCCGAGCAATGGAAAATACTGCTACGGGTACGATTGCGGCTTCTATCTCACTCCCAACAGGATATATCGGCATGAGGGGAATATCTGCCGGTTCCGGTACGTCTACATGGAATCTCACTTATACACCTGCATCAAATATCAATACTGAAACAGGAACACCTAATTCGTATTCAATCAAAGGAGATTTACTTTACTTCCTGCCTTATTCTACCGGATTCTCTTATACCATTGACTATTACAAAGCCTTCGATGCTTTGTCGGCTGGAGTGAACTGGCTTATCACTAATGCGCCAGATGTGTATCTGTATGCTACCTTATTGGAAGCTGCACCTTATATCAAGGACGATGCTCGGATAGGTACTTGGGCGCAATTATTAATAGATTCTGTAACCAGACTACAATCTGCCGATAATCGTGATAGGCATGGTTCTAACCTTGTTGTGAGGGCGGCATGATTCCATTTGTAGGATATGCTCCGGACGTATCCCCTGAAACTCCAGGGATATTCCTTGATTGTGACCAAATTATTCCAGATACAAACGGGTTCAAGGCACAAGGTTCTGCTTTGGATGTAGGTATAGACGCACTATCAGGTCAAGCAAGGGGATTTGCGGTAGTCAAGAAACTTGATAATACCAATCGAATTTTTGCTGCTACACGAACAACAATAGAAGAACTATCAAGCACCACATGGACTGATGTGTCAGCAGTGGGAGGTTACGATCTAGGAGTTGATTCTGAAGGGTGTGCCAGATTCGCACAGTTTGGTAATGTGACGATAGCTTCGGTAGGGCATAACAATTATATCCAAAGCTCTACATCTGGTGATTTCGCTGCAATAGCTTTAAGCCCAAAAGCAAAGATCATTGAGACAATAAATAACTTCGTTTTCGCTTTTAATTTCGTTGATTCCAATCACGGTTTAGGAACACTTGAGAACGGATGGTGGTGTTGTGCATTGGGTGATGAAACCGATTGGGCCCCAAGTGTAACCACTCAATGCGTTGCTGGTTCTTTTCTACAGACCGCAGGGGAGGTTGTCGCGGCAAAAAAACTAGGTTCTTACATAGTTGCATATAAGGAGCAATCCGCTTTCCTAGGTCAATATGTTGGAGTACCGGAAGTTTGGAACTGGAGCCAGTTACCCGGTCAACTTGGGGCTTTATCTCAGGAATGTGTAGTAGATGTAGGAACAGCACATTATTTTATCAGCAGAGATGACTTTCAAATGTTCGATGGTTCAAGATTTACACCTATAGGAACTCCGGTAAGACAAACATTCTTCGCTGATCTTGAACCTCAGTATCGTAACTTGATAAAAAGTATGCACGACAGGACAAACAGCCTTATTTACTGGTTTTACCCATCTATTTCAGGCGGTGGAACTATAGATAAATGTATTGTTTATAACTATAAAAAAGACCAATGGGGGCGATCCGATATAACGATTGAGGCCGCTTGTGAATATACTGCGCCTGGTGTTACTTTTGAAGGAATAGGCTCTCTTTATTCAACATGGGATGATCTTCCTACGAATATAGGTTATGACTCACAATATTGGACAGTAGAATCACCATCCCCGGCATTTATAAAAACCGACCACAAGATAAATACATTCGGGGCTTCGCCTGGAGATTCATACATACTGACCGGGCATTATGGTGATGTTTCGACATTCTCAACGGTACAAAAGATCAGACCCAGATTCGTTGTAAGTCCAACATCATCAACACTTGATTATTACCACTCAAACGAAAACGCAGATAACATGACTCAAAATATATCATCTACGCTGACGAATAATGTCTATGATTTGATATGGTCGGCAAGGTGGCATCAGGTGAAATTGAATTTCACGGGGCCAATGACTATTTCCGGCTTTACGCCTGAATTCACGGCTGACGGAAATGAATAAACTGACTCCTGATCCACGACTTCCACTGGCTCCAGATGGATATCAGAAGCAGTTAAATATAAGGTTATATGAAGTCTTACGGGATATTACAACTCAATTGAATTTATTGATAGACGGTAATTTTATAAACGTAACTACTGCTCAAAAAAATGTACTCCCTGCAACTGCTGGATTAGTTGTGTTTGATACAACACTAGGGAAACTCTGTGTTTATAACGGTAGTGCATGGCAAACGATAACCTCCGTTTAATTCATATTCCAGCAAATCAAATAGATTTCGCATGGAAAGATGGTGCAAGTTCTCTATCAGAAGCGTGTTCTGAAGAATGCACGATAGACCAGTTAAAACTTGTCTTGTCACGTGGAGAGCGTGAACTGATAAGAATGGACAATGAAACTGGAACTGTTGGTTGGGGAGTTTTCAAGATAGAAAACTATCCTAACATTAGAGTTCTTCATGTAACGAATCTTGTCGCGCATGGAGCGCATTTTGAGCAGTTCTTTGATTCACTTAAAACGATTGCAAAAGGACAGGGATGCTCACGTATCCGCTGTTCTGCGCAGCCTGCACAGGCAAGGCTTTACGCCATGAAATTAGGATTTATTCCTGTTTATATGACAATGGAAATTAATGTATTAAAAGGAGAATAACATGGGCGGCGGTGGTGGACAAAATTCGACAACGGTGCAATCTATACCAACAGAGTTAAAACCTCTTGCAACACAGTATACAAATCAGGCCATAAACCTTTCTAATACCCCTTATCAGGCTTATACAGGGAATCGGGTAGCTGATTTAAATACTACGCAAGGACAAGGAATACAGGCTATTACTGATCGTGCTGTAGGCGGTTCTGCAACGATGAACAATGCAGAATCAAATCTTAACCAAATGATGAGTGGCGGTAAAAATCCCTATCTTGAAGATATGGTAGGAAATGCCATGAAACAGGTTGGAAGCCAGGTAAATTCCCAATTCGGCGGGTCTAACTACGGTACTACGGCGAATCAGGAAACACTTGCTAATAGTCTGGGGAATACTGCTACAAGTATGTACGGGAATGCTTACAATACCGATCAGGCCAACAGACTTCAGGCTATCGGCATGGCTCCTACTTTTGGAAATCAAGCCTATCAAGATGCTTCCCAACTGTTGAATGCCGGTCAAATACAACAAGACCAAACCCAAAAGGGTCTTGATGTAGGTTATCAGGATTATCTTGCAGCACAAAATGACCCGTACAAGAAACTTGCAGCGGAAGCTGGAATATTCGGAAGTAACCTGGGGGGGACTTCTACCACTACATCTTCTGGCGGAGGGAAATAAAATGGGACTTTCTTTACTTGGATTTTTACCTGATATTCTTACAGGAAAGAAGCCTAAAAACGCATTAATGGATGCGGCAAAAACTGCTGCATTAGCGTATGGAGGATATAGTTTATTAGGCCCTGGTGCTGCATCTTCTGGATTATTGGGTTCTGGTACTGCATTACCCTCCGGTGGTATGACTGCTACGGGTACAACTTCACTAGCCGATGCTGGTCTTTTGGGTGGTGGTGGGTTATCAACTTTACCCGCAGGTGGTATGGCTACTACTGGAAGTTTATCTGCGGGTGATGCTGCTTTAATGGGTGCTAAAGGTGGCATGGATTCAGCAATATCAAGTCCAACTGCTTTACAGAGTTTTATGGGATATGCCAAACCAGTAGGAGAAGCAGCAATTGCTGCCAACTCTGTAAATAGTTTGTTAGGAGGCAATCGACAACCGCTACCTCCATCTCCTATTACTCAACCACAACCAAATGGCAATCTTAACCAGATCGTTTCAGGCAATGACCAGCAATCGCAATTTTTCCAACAGCAAAACGAACAGGAAAGAGCCAGAAGAATGGCTCTGCTTGCGCGTATGGGAGGACGATAATGGGAATCTTAGATGACTTTTCAGGATTCATAAAAACACCCGAAGGGATGGGACTTCTATCCGCTGCTTTTGGTGGAATGGCTGGAGCGCGTCCCGGTGCGCGTTTGAATAATATAGGGCGTGCTGGTATGTCCGGGTTGATGGGGTATTCACATGCTCAAGATCAACAAATGCAACTTAGTGAAGCTGAACAGATGAAGCAGATGCGTGACTTCCAGATACAAGATATACAACGCAAGCAAGCTGAAGATGAAGCAACCAGACAAGCCTTCACTGATGCTTATCAATCCCCAGGTGCTCAAGCTATCTCAATGGGAGGGAATGGCCCGACAAATGAAGCAGCGGCCATGATTCCTTATTTGAAGCCTAAAGTAGACGTAAATTCTGCTCTTGATAACCTGATGAAGGTCAATCCGATACTTGCTATGAAAATGAAGCAAAGTATGACTCCAGAACCGATAAAATTAGGTGCTGAAGAATCGTTGCTCGATCCGACTACTTATAAACCTATAGCAACAGGTATGGGTAAAACTCCTTCTTTACCATCTGCTATTCAAGAATACAATTTTTCCAAAGGTCAGGGATACAAAGGAACATTTCAGGATTACCAATTGGAGCAAAAGAAAGCAGGGGCAAGTAATGTAACCACTACTGTAATGCCACCCCAAAAACTATTTGAAAACGAGGACAAATTAAGGGACAACTATCGAAGCGAGCCAATGGTCAAGAATGCCGCAGAAATGCAAAATGCTTTTAATGTAATTGAAACGGCATATAAAACACCATCTGCTGCGAATGATTTGGCAATGGCAACTAAATATATGAAAGTGCTTGACCCGACTTCCGTTGTTCGTGAATCAGAGTTCGCGTTAGCTATAAATGCTACAGGGCTATTGGATAAGGTTTATAACTATGCTCATGCAGTTGCAACCGGACAAAGATTAAATCCTACTCAACGGAAAGACTTTTATGATTCTGCAAAAGCCATAAACGAATCATTCCAAGCAGAAAAAGCTACAGTAGGTGAGTCATACAAAAAACTTGCTACGCAGTACGGATTCAAGCCTGAAAATGTTATTTTTCAACCATCAGGTTCAAAGAAAATCCAGTCAACAGGAACGATTGATTTCAGTCAACTAAGGAAATAATCATGGATGTAAAAATGCCAGACGGAACAGTGATTACTAATGTCCCTGAAGATATTACGCAATCACAACTTCTCAGGATGGTTAATAATACCAAGATGTCCAAAACACCCGGCATGAACCCTATCGAAGATATGTCCGGGATGGATAAATTCCTTTCCGGTGCTGGCAAGGCTTTTGTTGATATAGGACGTGGTGCTGGTCAAATTGTAGGTATGAATGATCGAGCCAGTGTAGATGAATCTCGCGCTTTAGACGAACCATTGATGAAAACTGGTGCAGGTATTTCCGGTAATATAACTGGAAATATAGCAGCCTTTGCGCCTTTAGCTGCTGTTCCTGGTGCGAATACTGTTGCTGGTGCTGGCCTTACAGGATTATTGATGGGTGCTTTACAGCCTGTTGGAGAAGAAGATTCAAGGCTTAAAAATACCGCCATAGGTGGGGCTTTTGGTACTGTCGCACAATATGGTGGAAATAAGCTAGGTAGTGCATTACAGAGACGCGCTACGGAAAAAGCCACAAGACTTGCTTCTGAAGCATCTAAAAACTCAATCCGTGATGCAACATTAAAAGAAGCGCAATCTGCCGGATATACCGTACCACGTTCTTTATACAATCCATCCTTTACCAGTAATCGTTTGGAAAGTCTTGCTGGTAAGGCTGCGACAAAGCAACAATCAGCAGCGATGAATCAGGACATTACCAATTCTTTAGCCAAGAAAGCCCTTGGCGTGGCTGATGACACTCCTCTTTCCATAACAACGCTTGAGAACATCAGAAAAACCGCTTCCAAGCCTTACCAAGAGATAGCGGCAATGTCTCCACAGGCAAAGATTGATCTTGAGGATCTTAAACAAGCCAGAAACGATGCTCAAGGATGGTTTAATGCTTATAACCGTTCTGCCAGTCCTGCTGATTTAACCAAGGCAAAGGAATTCAGGGGTATAGCCGATGGATTGGAAAAATCTCTTGAAACACATGCTTTACAAGCAAATCGCCCTGATTTGTTACCATCGTTGGCTAATTCAAGAAAACAGATAGCCATGACATATACGGTACAAAGGGCATTAAATGATGCTACTGGTGACGTATCCGCTCCGGTGATCGGACGTTTATTCGAAAAAGGTAAGCCATTGTCAGGTGGACTCGAAACAATTGGTAAATTCAGAAGTGCTTTTCCTCAAGTATCTCAAGCCGGGGCTAAGATACCTGCTCCAGGTGTAAGTAAGTCAGAAGCCCTTGCAGGGGCTTTATTGGGTACTGGAGGGGCTGCAATTACTGGCAATCCCATAGGGGCGACAGCGGCTTTGCTGCCGCTTGCAAGCCATCCTGCTCGATACCTTGCCTTATCTAAGGCATTACAGAAGGCTCCAAGTTACGCTCCCGGAATAACGAACAAAGCTTTGAAGAAAATTGATCCTGAGACACTATCATTGATAACAAGATTGTTAATGGCTCCTACCATTACAGGGGCAACAAGATGAGTCCCTGGATGATAGCCATACTGTTAAAACCTTTGGGATTGATTGTACTGTTTGGGATTGCGTATTATGTTAAATGTCTTGTCTTTAAACTTCCTGAAGGCAAATTAAAGAAAATCCTATTTTTAAGTTGGAGAATATAAATGCCAGTCCCGACATCAGTAAGCGATCTAAACTCAACTGCATCCAGTAATTCCCCGGCTGGAACAGATGCCATTGGAACTACGCTTGATGATTATATCCGCGCACATGCCTCGATTATCAGGCAGGTTAGTGATGCAAAGGCCGATCTTACCTCCGCAGTTTTGGTAACTCCAAACCTGGGTACTCCTTCTGCTGGTGTT
>Ga0209253_10005392_pt1 | contig 11079 bp, 10 predicted proteins | sample FrelakmetBRP12BR_FD_187145 | JGI IMG/M metagenome (GOLD analysis project Ga0209253, IMG submission 187145) | Freshwater lake sediment microbial communities from the University of Notre Dame, USA, for methane emissions studies - BRP12 BR (SPAdes)... | ecosystem: Environmental > Aquatic >... | reverse complement strand
GTTGCTGGCCCGGATGGACCGGCTCAACGTGAAGCGGATCGTGATCCTGACCGGCGGCTGGGGCGACGCGCTGCAGGGCGTCGTCGACCGGATGGTGAAGCCCCATCCCGAACGCTTCACAGTGTTCACGCAGCCCGACTGGAGCCGCATCGACGAGCCCGGCTTCGGCGAGGCGATGGCAGCGCAGGTGCGCGACGCCTACGCCCGCGGAGCCCGGGGGCTCAAGGTCCTGAAGAGCCTGGGCCTCGTGGTGCGCGACGGCACGGGCCGGCTGGTCGCGGTGGACGACCCGCGCCTCGACCCGATGTGGGCCGAGTGCGGCCGCCTCGCCATCCCCGTGTCGATCCACACCTCCGACCCCGACGCCTTCTTCGAGCCGCTCGACGCCACGAACGAGCGTTGGGACGAGCTCGGCGAGCACCCCGACTGGAGCTTCCACGGGCCGAAGTTCCCGTCCAAGCGGGCGCTCCTCGACGCGCGCAACCGGGTCTTCGCGCGCCACCCGGGGACGACCTTCGTCGCCCTGCACGTCGCCAACCACCCGGAGGACCTGGACGACGTGTCGGCCGTGCTCGACCGGTACCCGAACGTGGTCGTGGAGACGGGGGCCCGTCACGCGGAGCTCGGCCGCCAGCCGCGGCGTGCTCGCGCGTTCCTCCTGAAGTACCCCGACCGGATCCTCTTCGGCACGGACGCCGCACCGGATGAGGCGATGTACCGGAACTGGTTCCGCTTCCTCGAGACGGCGGACGAGCACTTCGACTACTGGAACTCCCCGGGCCAGGGGCGGTGGACGATCTCCGGCCTCGACCTGCCGAGAGACGTGCTCGAGAAGGTCTACGCGAAGAACGCGGAGCGCGTCATCCCCGCAAGCGCAGGAGCCGGGGACCGCCGCTGAGGCGGGAGACGGCGGCGCGGGCGCGGTCCGAGGGCCGGGGCGACGGCGTGACGTAGGCGCCGTCGGGGGACAGCGAGGCCCTCGCGCGCCGGAAGCCGATCCCCCCCGCGGGATCGACGATCACCGACCAGGCTCCCCGGTACCAGGTCGGGTCGGTCCGCGCCGGATCCAGGATCACATCGGCGCCGGCGGCCTTCGCCTCGGTCGCTTGCTCGGCGGGACAGAGGGCGGTGACGCACGCGCCCTGGTCTCGGGCGAGACGCAGGGCCTCCCAGCCGCCCCCCTCGGGCGGAGCGACGACCAGGACCGACCTTCGGAAGAGCGGCCGGCATCGACCGAGCGCGGCGGCAACGGGGGACTCGCTCGTGACGGCCGGGCGATCCACAGCCTGGGGGAGGGGGAGAGCCCACGCGAAGGAAGACAAGCCCATGTTACTCACCTTGGACCGGTGGCATCGCCCCGGGGTTGACCCTCGCGCGCGTGCCCTCGTGCACGCTCTCACCAGCAACTCGCGTGCCTGGCGATCTCGGCGCGCAAGTCGTTTCTTTTCAGTGGCACGCTGCGCCCGACCTTTTCGCCGCGCGTAAGCGGTTACGCCGAACGGCGATCGGGCGTCACCTGACGAGGCCGTTTCACAGGTTGGCGCGCAGGAAGGCGAGGATCTCGTGCCGTCCCTCGGCCGTCTCCTGGTGCCCCACGTCGTACCGCAGCAGCTTCCACCGCTCCGGGTGCCCGGCTTCGGCGTAGGCCGCCTTCAGCTCGCGGTCGATGATGTCGAGCCCGGCGAGGGGCGTCAGGGCGTCCTTCGTCCCGGCAAGTCCGAGGTGCGCGCGCGGGGCAATGAGGGCGTTGATGTCGGACGCGGTGAACTCCTTCAGGAGGCCCGGTACGTAGTAGTAGATGCCGTGGCCTTTCAGCCCCTTCTCCGCGAGCAGCGTGTGGTACTCGGTGAGGCAGCACACGTCCACCGTCACCTTCACCCGCTCGTCGAGGGCTCCCAGCCACTGGGCCATGGAGCTGCCCATGGACATGCCGAGCGTGGCGATGCGGGAGCCGTCCACGTCGCCGCGCGTCAGGAGCCAGTCGAGGGCGCGGATCGAGTCGTAGACCATCATTCCCCACAGCACCTGCCCCTGCCAGAGCATGGCCTTGAAGGTGTCGAGCTCCGTCGCGTGATTGCGCTCGCCGAAGCACCAGTGGTCGATGCACAGGGCCACGTAACCCTCGTCGGTGAGCGCCTTCGCGTAGGGGACGGGCTGCATGTAGCTGCGGCCCTCGACGAACTCCTTCTTCCCGATGTCGTAGCCGCCGCCATGCGAGTGGTCGAAGACGACGGCCGGCGCCGGGTGGCACAGTCCCTTCGGCCGGGCGAGGAAGGCAGGCACCGGCTCGAACCCGTTGAGGTCGAGCCGCCACGACTCGAGCACGTAGCCGTCGCGCTCCTCCTCCCCGCGCTTCGTCGCGGCGATCGGGCGCCGCCGGTCCGGGAGGTCGCCCAGCATCTCGTAGAGGCGCGCCCGGCGTCCCGCTGGGTCTCGGTACGACCGGCCTGCAGCCGGCGGTATCGGTAGCTCGGCGCCAGCGGGCACTGCCCCTGCCGCAAGTGCCGCCCCCAGCCCCGCCCCCGACGCCTTCAGGAAATCCCTCCGCACGAGCTCGCGCATCGCGTCCTCCTCCCTGACGCCGCATGGTGTCCCCGCGAGGCGCGAACGTCAACGGGTCGCCCGAACGCTTCAGGCCCGGGCGACGTAGAGCAGCACGGCGGCGTAGTGGAAGGCGCTGCCGGCGAGCACGAAGGCGTGCCAGATCGCGTGGTGGTAGGGGCGCCGCCAGACGTAGAAGACGACGCCCACGGAGTACGCGAGCCCCCCGGCCGCGAGGAGGGCGATGCCGCCCGGCGCCACCGCCGCGAGGAGCGGCTTCGCCGCCACCACCACGGACCACCCCATCGCGAGGTAGAGAGAGACGAAGAGCGCGGTCGGTCGCCGCCGCAGCGTGAGGCGGAGCGTGATCCCGGCGAGGGCGAGCCCCCAGACGACGGCGAAGAGCGACCAGCCCCAGGGGCCCCGCAGGCTCACGAGCGTGAAGGGAGTGTAGGTGCCCGCGATGAGCAGGAAGATCGCCGAGTGGTCGAGCACGCGCAGCACGGCCTTTGCGCGCGCGTGCGCGACGGCATGGTACAGCGTCGAGCTCGCGTAGAGGAAGACGAGAGTCGTGCCGAAGACGACGCAGCCCACGACCGCGCGGGCCGTCCCCTGGCGAGCCGCGGCGAGCGTGAGGACGATGAGCCCGACGGTGGCCAGGACGGCCCCCAGCCCGTGGGTCAGGCTGTTCACCGCCTCCTCGTGGCGACCGGGGACGGCGGGGACCAGGACCATGGCTCATTCTAACGGCGGGAGGCCACGTCGACCGGAGGGGGCGCGAGGCGATTCGTGAAGGAGGCCGCTGCGCTTGCGCGGAGAGCTAGAATGCGCCGACCGCCATTTCCGCGAAGTAGCGTGCCGGTCAACCCACGGCCCTGGGGGTGCCTCGTGCGCGAGCGATCGCTCAAGTCGGGATCTGCCGTCTGGCCTTTCTCTCTGTTGTTGGGGGCGGCTCTCTTCGGCGCCGCCGGGCGCTCTCCGGCCCAGGAGCCCGCGCCCCGTCCTCCCGAGCCCGCCGTGCCCGTGCAAGCGAGCGAGCCGGCGGCGGCGCCGCTGCCGTGCGCGAAGATCTGGCTGGGGCACGAGGCCGAGCTCGAGGAGTTGCTGCGGACGGCGAAGGTCGTGCGGTTCGGGAGGGTGCCGATCGGCGTGACCCATCCGAGGCGGATGTTCTTCGAGCCCGGCCTGCCGTTCGCCAGCGCCGCGTGGAAGCCGATCGTGCCCGGGAAGTACGCGGGCTTCTACGAGAGCTACAGGTCCGAGATCGCCGCCTACGAGCTGGACAAGCTGATCGGCTTGGGTATGGTCCCGCCCACCGTGGAACGGCGGTACGGATCCGAGAGGGGCGCGGCGATCCTGTGGGTCGAGAACGTGAAGGGCTGGAACGTGAAGGAGGACATCCGCGGGCCGGACCCGGTGGCTTGGGCTCGCGAGCTCGTGCGGATGAAGATGTTCGATCGCCTCAGCGGCAACATCGACCGCAACCAGGGCAATCTCCTCTACGACGCGGAGTACCACCTGGTCCTGATCGACCACTCCCGCGCCTTCACCGACGTCCTCGACATGTCGAAGTTCCAGACGCAGCCCTTCGTCGATGCCGGGCTGTGGCAGCGGATCGAAGGGCTGACGATGGACGAGCTCGAGCCCGCGCTCGGCAAGTGGGTGAGCAAGGGCATGCTGTACGCCGTGCTCCAGCGCCGCGACCGGATGAAGGTCGAGATCGACAAGCTCGTCGCCGCGCGCGGCCCCTCGGTCTGGCTCCGCTGAGGCCCCGGGACGCGCCGGGGCGGCGCCCCGGACCGGAGGGGACCCGCAGCACGTCCTTCGCGCGGGCGCCAGGCGCGTTCAGTGCGGCACCGTCGCCATCCAGACGTCGGCCTCGGAGTGAGGCTCGATGTACGTCACCCAGCGGTCGTCGCGCGAGAGGCTGATCCCCTGCGCGGCGACGGCGAGCACCGGGCTCGCGCGGCCGGTCCGGGTGTCGAGGAGCACGATCCGGTCGTGCTGCGCGACGAGGAGCCGACGGCTGTCGCCGAGCCAGGCCGGCGTGCCCCGCGCCTCGGGCAGTGCGCGGTAGGCGCGTGTGGCGAACGAGTAGAGCAGCGTGACGCTGTTCGGCGATACGTAGAACGTGAGGCCTCCGGCGAGCACGCTGCCGTCGGGCGACCAGGACCGCGGCTGCAGCGCGCGGCCCACTTCGGTGGCGGGAAGCGGCTCGGCCTGGCGCTGGTCGATCGGCTGCGTCAGGTCCTCGATCCAGGTGCGCACCCCGTCGTTCGTGGCGATGCGCTTTCCGTCGGGCGACCACGTGACTTCCGAGCGGGGGGGCCCGGTCGTCTTCGTCAGCTGCTCGAGCCCGCTGCCGTCGGGGCGGATCGTCCACGTCTCGTAGCGCCCGCCGCGGTCGCTGTAGAAGGCAATGCGCTTTCCGTCGGGCGACCACTTGGCGCCCCGGTCACGGAAGGCGTCGTCGGTGATCTGCCGATAGCCGGTGCCATCGGAGCGGACCACGAACAGGTCCTCCCGCCCGCCGAGGGTCGTGAAGGCGATCCAATCGCCGTTCGGCGAGATGTCCTGCGTGTAGATGACGCGAGAGCCGCGGAATGCCGACCGGGGCGGCTCGCTCACGCGACCCGAGGCCGGGTCGAGGCCGAACCTCTGGATGCTGGACCGCCGGTCGGAGCTCACGAACACCAGCAGGCGACCGTCGCGCGAGAAGCTGATCGACCCGCTCGTCCGGGAGGGAGTCGTCGCGGGCTCGGGCTCCCCTCGTGGCCGTCCCGATGCCTCGTCGATTCCCACTCGCCAGAGGTTCATGGAGCCGCCGCGTTCGCTCGCGAAGTAGAGGTTGCCACCGTCGGGCGACCAGACGGGATCCCAGTCGATCGCCGGGTCGCTCGTGACCGCGAGCGGCGCCGGCTCACCCGCTCCCTCGACGGGGATCGTCCAGATGTCCCGCTGGCCGCTGCTGCCCTTGAGTCCCCAGAAGGCGATGCGCCGCCCGCCCGGCGACCAGCGGGGCTGGACCGCATCGCCCTCGTGCGTGAGCTGCCTTATCTCCCCCCCGGAGGACGGCACGACCCACAGGTGTGCAGGCGGGACACGGCTCCAGGGGTCCTGCCCGTCCCGGTCCGAGAACACGATCTGCTTTCCGTCGGGCGACCAGGCAGGGTCGTAGCCGAAGTCCGTGAGACGCTTCACCGACTCGCCGGTCGAGCCCATCACGAAGATGCCCCCGCCGTCCCGGTCGGAGCAGAAGGCGACGCGCTCGCCGTCGGGCGAGAAGGACGGGGCGGTGTCGGCGGCCGGGCTGTCCTCCGTGAGGTTGACCGGGTTGCGGCCCCCGACGCGCTGCAGGTAGATGTCCGGGTTCCCGGAGGCGTCGCCCACGAACACAAAGGCGGCGCCCGTGGGGCCGATCTGGGCCTGGCGCTCCTCGCCGGGCAGGTCGGTGAGCTGCTGGAACGACGACGGCACGGAGCCCGCGGCACTCCCGCCGCTCCCCCCAACCCGCCGGCCGACCTCGAAGCCGCCCCCGAGCAGGAGAAGCGCGGTCAGGCCGAGCGGCACGAGGCGCGGCCACCGGCGCCTCTCGGGCAGCGGCGGCAGGGTCCCACGCTGCGTGACCGAGCCTCCGAGGCTGTCGAGGTGGAAGGCGAGGTCCCGCGCCGACCGAAAGCGCTCGTCGGGGTTCTTCTCCAGGCAGTGCTGGACGATGAGGTCGAGCGCCTTGGGGATGCGCGGGTCGGACTCCGACGGCAGGGGCGGCTCGTCGCGCAGGATGGCGCTGATCAGCTCGGCCGGGCTCGTGCCGGGGAACGCGCGGCGGCCGGTGAGCATCTCGTGGAGCACGGCGCCCAGGGAGAAGATGTCCGCCCGGTGGTCCGCCACCTCACCGCGCGCCTGCTCGGGCGCCAGGTAGCCGACGGTGCCGATCATCGCGCCCGGGTTCGTGGGCCGGGCGGCGGTCGGCGAGCTGCTGAGGTCGCCCGTGCCGGCGAGCAGCGGATCCTGCCGGGCGAGGCCGAAGTCGAGGATCTTCACGCGCCCGTCGTTGAGCAGGAAGAGGTTCTCGGGCTTGATGTCGCGGTGCACGATGCCCTTCTCGTGCGCCGCGGCGAGTCCCAGGGCCACACGCGCCGCGTGCTCGGCGGCCTTGCGCACGCCGAACGGCCCCTGGCGCAGCCGCGAGCGCATCGTCTCGCCCTCGAGCAGCTCCGTCACCACGTAGAGGCGCTTCCCCTCCTGGCCGGTGTCGTGGATGGCCACGATGTTGGGGTGCGAGAGGGACGCGATCGCCTTCGCCTCCGCCTGGAAGCGGGCGAGCGAGTCGCCGTCCTCGAGAAAGTGCTCCGGCAGCACCTTGATCGCCACGTCCCGCTCGAGCCGGGGGTCGCGGGCGCGGTAGACCTCCCCCATCCCCCCGGCGCCGAGTGGCGCGACGATCTCGTACGGGCCGAGTCGGTGGCCGGGCTCCAGTGCCATGGTCTTGTCGCCGGGAACGTTGGCGGCGAGTCTAGGCCAATCGCGTCGGCGCACACAAGCGGCAATGCGGGCGTCTTCACGTATACTCGCCGTCGCGTCTTCCAGAACGGACCGAGGAGGTCCCATGAGCGACGAAGCGTCCGTACGCCCCGGCCAACTGATCCTGGTACCGGCCGTGATCACCCTCGCCGTGACGCTGCTGCGGCTCGTGGGAGAGCTGCAGGGCTGGTCGCCCCTGCTCTTCAGCAAGGAGCCTGGCGGTGGGGGCGCCCTCGTCGGCATCTCGTGGCTCGTCGTGGTCTTCGGCGCCTGGTTCGGATGGAGGTTGGCCAGCGCCGGCCAGGGGCCGGGAGCCATCGGCCGGGCGCTCGGCCTCACGATCCTCGCCTTGGCGATCCTGCCCGTCCTGGCCTTCGGCGCGAACGCGCTCGGAATGAGCCAGCAGAGCCTCAGCACCTTCGCCGTCTACGTGGTCGGCGCGGTCGTGGGCCTCGTCGTGGGCCTGCGGGCCTGGCCGGCGCTCGGCCGCACGCTTCTCGCCTACGCGTTCGCGGCGCGGGTTCCCGTCATGCTGGTGATGCTGGCCGCGATCCTCGGCCGCTGGGGCACGCACTACGACGCGCCGCCGCCGGGCCTTCCGGAGATGGCTCCCCTCGCGACGTGGTTCCTCATCGGCGTGCTGCCCCAGATGACCATCTGGATCTGGTTCACCGTGGTCGTGGGCTCGCTCTTCGGCATCCTGGCCGCCGCGATCGCCAGGCGCTAAGCTCGCACCGCACACGGAGGGGGGTCCGGCATGAGCGACTCGAAGTCGCGCGTCGACCGCAGAACGTTCCTGGGGCGGTCCGCGAGGGTGACCGGAGGGGCCGCGATCGCCTCGACCGCCCTGTCCTACGCGAGGATCCTCGGCGCCAACGACCGCGTCTCCCTCGGCCACATCGGTGTCGGGCGCCGAGGCAGCCAGCTGACGCAGATCGCCGGGCAGCTGAGCTCGGCCCACAACGTCGAGATGACCGCGGTGTGCGACCTGTGGAAGGTGAACCGCGAGAAGGCCGTCGCTGCGAACGCCGCGCTCTACGGCCGCGCCCCCCGGGCGTTCCCGCACCTCGAGGACCTCCTGGCGCTCCCCGACGTCGACGCCGTGCTCATCTCGACGCCCGAGCACTCCCACTCCCCCATCCTGAGGATGGCGGCGGAAGCCGGGAAGGACGCCTACGTCGAGAAGCCGATGGGGAACGTCCTCGAGGAAACGAAGGCCGCTCGAGCGGCGGTTCGCGAGCGCGGACGCATCGTCCAGGTGGGCACCCAGCACCGGAGCGAGCCGTACCCGCGGGCAGCGCACGACCTCGTCCAGAGCGGCGTCCTCGGGGAGGTGAGCAAGGTCGAGGTGGAGTGGAACTACCACGGGCCGCGCTGGCGCGGGCGCGAGGAAGTGTCGCAGATCCGCGAGGAGGACACCGACTGGCGCCGGTGGCTCTTGACCAAGCCCGGCCGTCCCTTCGACCCCCGGCTCTACTTCGAGTTCCGTCTCTACCGCGAGTTCTCGAGCGGCATCCCCGACCAGTGGATGAGCCACGGGATCGACCTGGTGCACTGGTTCATGGGCGACAGCTACCCACGCTCCGTGGTGGCGCACGGCGGCGTCTTCGCCTGGCCCGACGGCCGGGAGAACCCGGACACGTTCCAGGCGCTGCTCGAGTACCCGAAGGGCTTCCTGGTCAGCTACTCGACGAGCTTCGGCAACGACTCGCCCGGCTTCACCCGCTACATGGGGAAGAAGGCGACCCTCGTGAACCTCGGGGGCGAGGGCAGCCCGCGGTACCAGCTGATCGAGGAGAAGGGCAACCACGAGGACCAGGCCGACATCGACCGGCAGCGCGCGGCGCAGTACGTCCAGCTGCCCGGCCGCACCGACGTCCCACCCATGGGCATCGACGATCTCACGCTCGAGCACATGGCCGACTGGTTCGAGTGCCTGCGCTCCCGCCGCGCTCCCCACTGCACGGTCGAGGACGGCTTCGCGCACTCGGTGGCGTGCATCATGGCGGCGCAGTCGTACTGGTCCGGCCGGAAGCTGTACTGGGACGCGCGCACCGAGGCGATCCTCGATCACCCCCCAGCCGCCTAGGTCGTTCGAGGCCCGTCGTCCGGCGGTCGCTCTGAACCGGCGATACAATCGCGATCTCGATGGGCTTCGAACCGGCCTTCTACTACCACCGCCCCACGAACCCCTTCGCGGCGCACGGCTACGGGCCGGTCCTCCTCGCGGGGGCGGAGATGGTCCGGCTGGTGAAGACGTACCGGTTCGACATCAACGACAGCAGCACGCAGCTCTACAGGTGAGAGACGCGAGCGGTCGGCTGGGGCCTCGTCGGGTGCGGCGACATCGCCGCGAAGCGGGTGGCCGGCGCCCTGGGCCAGGCCAAGGGCAGCGCGCTCGGCACCGTGGCCCGGGCCCGCGCGGCGCTGGCCGCGGAGTTCGCCGAGCGCCACGGGGCGAGGCGCTGGCACGCCGACCGGCGCGACGTGCTGAAGGACGCTATGCGCCGGGGCGAGTCGGGCGGCGGGCCGATGGCCGACTTCGGCTGCCACCGAATCGAGGTTCTGCTCGACCTGATGGGGCCCGTGGCTGAGGCCCACGGCTTTCCGGCAACGTCCGCTTTCCGGGAGCGCGAGGTCGAGGACACGTGCGTGGCCCACCTCCGCTTCCGCAGCGGGGCGGTGGCCGTCCTGGCGGTGACGCACGCCGCCTCCGAGCCGCGCGACACGCTGGAGATCTTCGGTACCCGCGGTTCGGCCCACGTGGGCGTCCTCAACCAGGGTGCTTTGCGGGTAGTCACCGGCGCCGGCACCCGACAGGAGCGCCACCCGCCGCACTCGAACCTCCACCTGCCGCTCGTCGAGGACTTTGTGGCCGCGCTCCGCGAGAGCCGGGAGCCGGCGGTGACGGGCGAGGTCGGCCTCGAGGTGGCCCGGGTTGTGGCCGGGATCTACGGACTGTAGTCGAGGGCCCGTCGGGGGGCGCAACCCGCTCCCATTCCGGCCCCTGGGTCCCACAGCGCGGATCCTGTCGGTACGAGAACGCGTAACGTCGCCGCCGGGATCCTTCTCCAACGATGAGGAGGGGAAGATGCGGATGAGACTCGACGCCCGGGTTCGACGACGGCTGGTTCTGGCCTCGGCGGCGGCCTGCGTCACGGCGTGTGGTGGCGGCCAGGGTCGGGACGAATGCCCTGGCCCTGCCGACCCTGGCTTGTTCAGCGGCTGCGTGTACAACATCGCGTGCCAGGCCTGGGAAACCGCGTTGGTCCTGGACCGCCGGGCGGCGTGGAACATAGACCGGTCGGTCTCACCCCCCGCCGTGCTCGTGAGGGCCGGATCGCGGATGATCGTCAGCGTGGACCGCACCCGACACTCCCCGAGCGGCTGCGATGTCAACGAGGTGACCACCACGCGTTGGGTGGTGAGCGATCCCTCCGTCCTGCAGATCGGAAGTCGGCAGAACCACTACGCCGAGCTCCTCGCCGTGGGGCCGGGAACCGCACGGGTGACCGCCGAGAACCTGACGATGCCGAATACGCCGCCGAACGGACAGGGCGGCACGGTCGAACTGAGCGCGTGCAGCGACGCCAACTCCCCGGAGGAGTCCTGCTCTCGAGTTCCCTTGTCCATTCGAGTGGACCGATAGGGGTCGTTCCACGACCGGCTCAGCGGGGGGCGTGCCGTGCCAGCAGCTCCCCGATCACGGGGTGTCCGCGGCGAGTGGCCCACGCGAGCGGGGTCGCCCAGGGAGGATCGTCGGAGAGGCTCGGCCGGGCGCCGCGCTGCAGGAGCAGCTTCACCATGGGCAATTGGCCGTACTTGGCTGCCCAGCCCAGTGGCGTGGAACAGATGTCCTCGTCGCGCGCGTGCAGGTCGGCCCCGTGATCGATGAACTGCGCGGCGCGGTCGAGGTCGCGCTTCCGCGCGAACTGGTGCAGTGGCGTGACGTGCAGCCAGTCCGGCTGGCTCGGGCTCATCCCGTGCTCGAACAGCAGCTCGTTCAGCTCTCGC
>Ga0209253_10005391_pt1 | contig 11079 bp, 9 predicted proteins | sample FrelakmetBRP12BR_FD_187145 | JGI IMG/M metagenome (GOLD analysis project Ga0209253, IMG submission 187145) | Freshwater lake sediment microbial communities from the University of Notre Dame, USA, for methane emissions studies - BRP12 BR (SPAdes)... | ecosystem: Environmental > Aquatic >... | reverse complement strand
GCGTGACGGTGAGCGGCGACGGCGTCCACGACCTCGAGTACCGCTCCACCGACAACGCCGGCAACGTCGAAGCCACCAAGAGTGCGCAGGTGAAGATCGGTGTCCCCCCCAGCACGACCGAGCACGCGTGGGATCTCGTGGTGGTGGGCAAGTACGCGTACCTCGCCGATGGAGAGGCTGGCCTGAAGGTCTTCGACGTGGCCGTGCCGGCCACTCCGACGCTCGTGGCAACCTGTGACACACCCGGCACTGCCCAAGACGTCTCTGTCATGGGGCGCTACGCCTATGTGGCGGACGGAGTCTCGGGGCTGCAAGTGGTCGACGTTGGCGACCCAACGAGACCCCGCGTGGTCGGCAGTCTCCCGACACCGTCTGCCGCTCAGAACGTGGCCCTGTCGTTGGGTCGAATCTATGAGGACTACGAGACGTCAGGCGGTTGGGTCACCGACGCTGGCACGGTGTCGCTCGACACGAGCAACGTGAAACACGGCGCGGGTGCACTCAGACTGACGGCGGCGGCAGGCGGAATCGCCAAAGCGCACAAGGACAACCTCGGCTGGGATCTGTCCCGCGACAAGGACAACTTGCAGCTGTGGATATACGTCGAGAGCGGGGGTGCTGTACCAGGCAGCTACTCCCGGTACGCCACGATCTCGCTGTCAAACGCCAACAACTACAGCAACTACTTCAAGATCGTTCCCAACCTTCACGAAGGCTGGAATCAGCTTCGTTTCAACTCGGCCGACTGGCAAGCAGTCGGGGCACCCAGCTGGCAGAAACCGATCCAGCGCTTCGCGATCGCCGTTCCCGCTCCGACTGATAGCGTCGCAGCCGTCTCGATAGACGACCTGCGCGGAGGGGTGTCGGGACTTGCGCCGGCCTTTGTGTGGACGTTCGACGATGGCTACGACGAGGTGTACACGGAGGTGCTGCCCTATCTATCGACCCGTGGGCAGAGAGGCACGGTCTACTTGACGCCGAACTTCGTGGGAAGGACCTCCTACCTGACGGTCCCTCACCTCCAGAGCCTGTACAGCGCTGGGTGGGCGATCGGCAATCACACCATCGATCACAAGGATCTTTCGAGTCTCGATCAAGCTACCGCAAGGACGAAGATCCAGCTCGGGTACGAGTGGCTCATGGCCCGCGGGTTCACGCGTGCAGCTCGCCATCTCGCCTATCCCTTCAACAAGTTCAGCCACACTGCGATCGCTGCCGCCGCGCAGGCGGGCGTGCTTTCCGCGCGTCGAGGAGGATACAGAAACACCCCGCTGCCGTTGGATGACCCCTTCTTGCTGTGTTCGTTCTCGTTCGACGACTCAACGCAGACCGTCGACGCGTGGAAGAACAAGATCGACAGCGCGGTGGCAAGCGGGAGCACGCTCGTCTTCTACGGTCACTACTTCACCGCGACCACCTATCCCGTGTTCCAGGGTATCGCCGACTACCTGGCCTCAAAGGGAGTGTGGTGCCCGCCGATAGACGAGTGGTGGAACACACTCGTCGCCGAGACCACCGGCGCCGACGCGTACGCGGGGCGTTACGCCTACGTCTCTTGCGGCGCATCGGGTCTCCAGGTCATTGACGTCGGGAATCCCTCCAACCCGAAGCTGGTGGGAAGCATCGCTTCTGCCGGCTCGTCGGTCGACGTCGCCGCCACTGATAGCTACGCTGTCGTCGCCGATGGCGTCGGCGGACTGCAGATCGTCAACGCCGCGAATCCCGCGAGTCCGTCGCGAGTGGCCAGCGCCGCGACCACTGGTCCCGCTCGAGGAGTTGCGGTCGCAGAGGGCCTCAGCTACGTCGCGGAGGGAGCCGCGGGGTTGGAGGTCTTCTCGCTCAAGACGCCCGCGAGTCCGATAGGTCTTGGAGCGTCAGACACACCAGGGGATGCCCGTGACGTGGCCGTATCGGGCACCTACGCCTACGTCGCGGACGGTCCGGCGGGGCTGCGGATCATCAGCGTCGCGAACCCAAACGCGCCCGTTGAGGTCGCCAGCAGACAGCTTTCCGGCGAGGCCGAGGCCGTGTTCGTCATGGGCGACTACCTCTACGTCGCCGCTGGCTCAGCGGGGTTGCAGGTGGTGCCGGCACTGAGCCCCTGACGCCAGCGTCACGTGCCAAGGGCTCAGTCGGGCGCTGGCAGGCCCTCTGCCGTCCTCGCATCCAGTGCGGAGTGCGGACTACCCCGCGACCGCTTTGCACGTCCAACGCTCGACTTTCGATACTAGCTGGACGTACGGCCTTCTGACTTCTCGATCCTGCCGAGTCTCCACTGCGCAAGAACAGCCACGATGCGCTCCGCTGCACGGCCATCCCAGAACCGCGGTCGACGAGGAGTGTCCCCGAACCGACGGCCAAGCGCCTCCAGGGCAGACGCCACGATCGACGGGGCATCAGCGGGGTCGACAAGTCGATTGGTGCCCTCGGAGATTGTGACCGGCCTCTCAGTCGTCGTCCGTACGGTGATGCAGGGCACACCGAGAACGGTCGTCTCCTCCTGGATGCCACCCGAGTCCGTGAGCACACAGCCCGCACTCGCCATGAGACCCAGGAAGTCGAGGTACCCGAGCGGATCGAGGAGCTTCACGGAGCCAGATTCGGCAGTCGGGTCGACGAGTCCTGCCGCCCGAAGTCGCTCCTGCGTTCTCAAGTGCACCGGGAATACCACCGTCGTCTCTCTCGAGATCTCCAGGAGCGCTCCCATGAGCAGAGCGAGCTGCTTCTCGTCGTCAACGTTGGATGGGCGGTGAAGGGTCACGAGGACGTACCTGCCTCTGCCTAGATGCAGGTCCTTCAGTATCGCGGTCTGGATGGCTTCGCTGAGACAAGCGTCCAGGCTGTCGATCATGGGGTTCCCTACGAAATGAATCCGTTCTTCGTCAATGCCTTCCGCACGAAGGTTGTCACAAGCATCACCGCACGTCGTGAACAGCAGGTCGGAGAGTTGGTCTGTGACAACACGATTCACCTCCTCGGGCATCGCTCGGTCGTGGCTGCGTAACCCCGCCTCGACATGGGCAATCGGCATGCGCAGCTTCGCCGCCACTAGGGCAGCCGCCAGCGTGGAATTGACATCTCCGACCACGACGACGACGTCAGGACGCTCGCGGATCAGCACAGGTTCGATGGCCCGCATGATGGCACTCGTCTGCTGGGCATGCGAACCAGAGCCCACCCCCAGGCTATGGTCGGGCAGCAGAAGGGCGAGATCGCTGAAGAAGATCTTGCTCATGCGTTCGTCGTAGTGCTGTCCCGTGTGCACGAGGACTTGCTCGAAGCGGACCGACGACCCGACCTCGTCAGAGGGTTGCCTGTTCCATCGTTCGGCGGCTCTTATGATGGGTGCGATCTTCATGAAGTTCGGGCGTGCTCCGACAACGTGCAGCAGTCTCATACCCATGCCCCCGACTTCATGCTGGTCCCAGCACCTGCGTCGCGAAGAAGTACGCGGCCACGCTCACGAACAGCAGCGCATCGAAGCGGTCGAGCACGCCGCCGTGGCCCGGGAAGAGCGTCCCCGCGTCCTTGATCTGGGCGTCGCGCTTGATCAGCGATTCGAAGAGGTCGCCGACCGGGGCCACCAGGGCGATCACGAGGCCCAGGTAGAGGGACTGCATCGGCGTTAGCACCGTGTACAGCCCGATGAACTCGACCAGGACGAGCGTGCCGATGACGCCGCCGGCGAAGCCCTCCCAGGTCTTGTTGGGCGAGAGCACCGGCGTCATCGGCGTCTGACCGAAGAACCTGCCGCTGAAGTAGGCCACCGTGTCGCTCGCCCACGTACCGAAGACCACGGTGAGCACGAGCGCCATGCCGTCGTCGAGGCGGCGCATCAGCAGCAGCGCCCCGAAGCCGAGGCCGAGATAGACGACGCCGAGCACGGTGACGGCGATGCGCACGGTCACGCCGGGTTTCGGGCCGCCGACGAGGCCGAGGCCGAAGGAGAGCAGCACCGAGAGGCCGAGCGCGCCGAGGAAGGCGGCGGACGAGCCGTACCAGGCCGCTGTGAGCGCCGCCGCCAGTGAGAGGAAGCCGGCCAGCACGACGGGGCGCTGCTGCAGCGTGATGCGGTAGAACTCGCTGACGCCGATCAGGCCGAGGATCAGCACCGCGCCGAAGAACCAGGGCCCACCGAGCACGATGAGCAGGACCGCGCCGACGGCGAACGCGGCTCCCATGATGATGCGCGTGCGCATCAGCGTCCTCCGAAGCGCCGCAGGCGATGCGCGTAGGTGTCGAGAGCCGCGTCGAGGTCGTCGGGCGTGAAGTCGGGCCACAGCGTGTCGACGAACAACAGCTCGCTGTAGGCGATCTGCCAGAGGAGGAAGTTCGAGACCCGCTCCTCGCCGCTCGTCCTGATGAGGAGCTCGGGATCGTGCATCTCGGGCGCGTAGAAGCGCGCGCGCAACGCCTCCTCGGTGACCTGCGGTCCCCGCACGCTCGGGGCTCCGGCGGCAGGTCCAGCCTCGCCGCCTTCGGCCCGCTCAACGATCTCCCTCTTCCCTGCTCCCCCAGCGGCAGCCTCCGATACCAGCGCCTGCACGGCGTCGAGGAGCTCGGCGCGAGAGCCGTAGTTGAAGGCGATGTAGAGGGTCATGCGCGCATCGGCCGGGTTGGCCGCCTCGGCGGCGCCCATGGCCGTCGTGAGGCGCTCCTCGAGACCCTCGCGGCGGCCGAGGAAGCGCACCCGCGCGCCGCGCGCCTGTACCTCGGGCACCTCCGTGGCCACCTGTTCGAGGAAGAGGTCGATGATGGCCGCGACCTCCTCCGTCGAGCGGCTCCAGTTCTCGGTCGAGAACGTGTAGGCCGTGAGCTCGAGGATGTCGCGGTCGATGGCGCGCTCCACGACGCGGCGCAGCGCCTTCGCGCCTGCCCGGTGGCCTGCGGCCACCGGCAGGTGGCGGCGCTGCGCCCAGCGCCCGTTGCCGTCCATGATGATGGCCAGGTAGCGGCACGCGGCGCCGCCGGCGGCGGGCTCGGCGGGCAGCTTGCGCGCGGCGCCGCGCAGGCGCCGCCACAGCGAGAGACGGCTCATCGTATGGGGGCGCCGGCGGCGCGGCGACCGTGACTGAGGGCGGGCATGGCGAGCGGCGTTCCGCGCCGTGAGAGGCGCAGAGCCTAGACCTCCATGATCTCCCGCTCCTTGCGCTTCAGGAGCTCGTCGATCTCGTGCACGTGCTGGTCGGTCAGCTTCTGCAGCTGCTCCTCGGCGCGGCGCTCGGCGTCCTCGCCCACCATGCCTTCGTCGCGCAGCTCCTTGAGGTCCTTCATGCAGTCGCGGCGGATGTTGCGCACGGCCACCCGTCCGTCCTCAGCCAGGCGGTGGACCAGCTTCACGAGGTCGCGGCGGCGCTCCTCGGTCAGGGTGGGGACCGGCAGACGGATGATCGTCCCGTCGTTGCTCGGGTTGAGCCCCAGGTCGGACTCGAGGATCGCCTTCTCGATGGCGCGGATAGAGCCCTTGTCGTAGGGCGTGATGGTGAGCAGCCGGGCCTCGGGCGCGGCGATGCTCGCCAACTGTCTGAGCGACGTCGAGGTGCCGTAGTAGTCGACGTGCACGCGGTCGAGCAGACCGGTCGAGGCGCGCCCGCTGCGCACCGTGTTGAACTCAGTGCGCGTCGCCTCCACGGCCTTCGCCATGCGCGCCTTGGCCTCGTCGAGCAGCTCTTTCTCCACGTCGGCTCCTTCCGTCGAAAGCCGGACTTCAGTCCCCGGCGCGCGCCGGCCGGTCGCTCACGACCGTGCCCACGCGCTCCCCCGCGAGCACCCTGGCGATATTGTCGCCGGTCATCTTGAAGACGTAGATGGGAAGGTGGTTGTCCATGCACAGCGAGAGGGCGGTGGTGTCCATGACGCGCAGGCCACGCTCGATGGCCTCGAGGTACGTGATCTCGGGGATGAACTTCGCCTGCGGGTCCACCTCGGGGTCGGCGTCGTAGACCCCGTCGTACTCCCGCTTCGCCATGAGGATGGCCTCGGCATCGACCTCGAGCGCCCGCAGCGCCGCGGCCGTGTCGGTCGAGAAGTACGGGTTGCCCGTGCCGGCGGCGAAGATCACCACGCGCCCCAGATCGAGGTGGCGCAGCGCGCGTCGGCGTATGTAGGGCTCGCACACCGACCTGATCTCGATGGCGCTCATGACGCGCACGACGAGGTCCTCGTGCTCGAGGGCGTCCTGCAGCGCGAGGGCGTTCTGCACGGTGGCGATCATGCCGATGTAATCACCCGTGGCGCGGTCCATGCCTCGCGTCGCCGCGGCGACGCCGCGAAAGACGTTGCCGCCGCCCACGACGACGGCGATCTCGACGCCGAGCTCACGAGCGCGCGCCACTTGCGCCGCGATCTCCTGCGTGCGAGCGGGGTCGATGGCCTTGTGGCCTTCGCCGGCGAGGGCCTGCCCACTCAGCTTGAGGACGACGCGCCGGAAGACGCTGCCCCCTGCGCCGCCTTCTCGACCGCCCTCCACGTCGTCCTACTCCTCGCTGGTGTCGCCGAGCTGGAAGCGCGCGAAGCGGCGCACCTCGACGTTCTCGCCGATGATGCCGACGAGGTCGGTGCGCACCTGCTCGATGGTGCGATCGGGATCCTTGACGAACGGCTGCTCCATGAGACAGAACTCGGCGAAAAACTTGCCCAGCTTGCCCTCGACCATCTTCTCGACGACGTTGTCGGGCTTGCCCTTGGCCTGCTCGCGGTAGATCGCCCTCTCGCGCTCGACGACCTCGTCGGGCACCTCTTCGCGCCGCACCCAGAGCGGGTTCGACGCCGCCACCTGCATCGCCAGGTCGTGCGTGAACTGCTTGAAAGCGTCGCTGCGCGCGACGAAGTCGGTCTCGACGCCCACCTCGACCAGCACGCCGATCTTGCCACCGGCGTGGATGTAGGAGTCGATCGCCCCCTCCCTGGTCACGCGGGAGCTCTTCTTCTGCGCCGTGGCCAGGCCCTTCTGGCGCAGGAAGTCGACCGCCTTCTCGAGGTCGCCTGCAGTCTCGGCCAGCGCCTGCTTGCAGTCCATCATGCCGGCCCCGGTCTTGTCGCGGAGCTCCTTCACCGTCTTCGCGTTGATCTCTGCCATGTCATCAACTCGCTTCTTGTGGTCGTACGGGCGCGTAGCCCGGTTGGCTTGCTTCGTGGCGACCGCCGCGCCCGGTCGGGTCGGGCGGTCGCTTCTCTCGGTGCGGCGCGGCGCTACTTGTCGCCGGCCTCCTCCGCCGGCGCCTTCGCAGCCTCGGCGGGCTTCGTTGCCGCGGGTTCCGCCGCGGCCTCAGCGGCCGCGGCCGCCTTCTTCGGCTTCGCCTTGGCGGCCGGCTTGGCGGCGGGCTCGGCCTCATCCTCGGTCTTCTTGGCGGCCGGTTTGGCAGCGGCGGTCTCAGCCTTGTCGGCCGTCGCCTTGACCGCCGGCTTCTTCTCGCTCTCCTTGGCGGCCGGCTTCTCCGCTGCAGCGGCCTCGGCCTTCTCAGCCTTCTCGGCCGTCGCCTTGACCGCCGGCTTCTTATCGCTCTCCTTGGCGGCCGGCTTCTCCGCTGCAGCGGTCTCGGCCTTCTCGACCGTCACTTCGGCCGGCTTCTCGGCGGCGACCGTCGCCTCGGCCGCTTCGGCCGCCTTGACCTCAGTCGTCTTCACCGCGGCCGCCGGCTTCTCGGCTGCCGGCTTCTCGACTGCCGGCTTCTCGACGGGCGCGGCCGCGGTCTCGGGTGGCGTACTCGCCTTCTCGACGGGTTTGGCGGCCGCCGGCGGCGCCTCCCTGCGCGGCGCCGGTCGCTCGGGCCGCGGGCCACTCGGTCGGTCGCTCCGCACCGGCGCACGGTCGGGACGCGGACCCGGACGGTCGCTCCGCACCGGCGCACGGTCGGGACGCGGACCCGGACGGTCGCTCCGCACGCCGGGACGGTCGGGACGCGGACCCGGACGGTCGCTCCGCACGCCGGGACGGTCGGGACGCGCAGCGCGCGGCTCCGCAGGCTTCGCCGGCTCCGCCCCACCCTCGCCCATGACATCGGCGAGCGACGGTTCAGGCTTCTCGGCCGCTGCGGCCGCTGCGGCCGCGGCGGCACGGAACTCGGCCTCGGCGACCTTCTGCCTGCCCTCGGCCACGGCCTCGGCGACCACGCGCACGATGAGCGAGCAGGAGCGGATGGCGTCGTCGTTGCCGGGGATGACGTAGGTGATCTCGTCGGGGTCGCAGTTCGTATCGACGAGGCCCACGATGGGGATCTTCAGCTTGTTCGCCTCGCGCACGACGATCGCCTCTTTGCGCGGGTCGATGACGAACACGGCGTCGGGCAGGCGGTCCATATCGGCGACGCCGCTCAGGTTGGTCTCGAGCTTCTCGAGCTCGCCGCGCATGCGCATCGCCTCGCGCGTAGGCAGGACGTCGATCGAGCCGTCCTCGACCAGCTTGCGCAGCTCGTGTAAACGCCGGATGCGCTTCGAGAGCGTGGCGAAGTTGGTCAGCAAGCCGCCCAGCCAGCGCGTCGCGACGTAGGGCTGACCGACGCGCGCAGCCTCTTCCTTGATGGCGTCCTGGCACTGCTTCTTGGTGCCGACGAAGAGCACGTGGCCGCCGCGCTCGGCGATGTTGCGCAGGAAGTCGTGCGCCTCGTCGATGAGCACGCTCGTCTTCTGCAGGTCGATGATGTAGATGCCGCCCCGCTCGGTGAAGATGTAGGGCTTCATCTTGGGGTTCCAACGGCGGGTCTGGTGACCGAAGTGGACGCCGCTTTGCAGCAGCTCCTTCATGCTGACTACCGGCACGGGATGCCTCCTCGAAGCGGTTTCGACGATGTCTGCCGGCGGAGGCCGGTGGATCCCCCGAAGGGGCACCGCCACGGGCCTGTGGACCGCCGGGTCGTGGGCGGGCAACGGCCGAGTATTGTACCACAGGAGCCGCGCGCCCCAGTCACGGGCGGACGCGCGTGTGCGAGGCGGCCGCCGGCGTCAGCCGATGGCGGCCGGCTCGATCTCGTCGCGCAGGCGGCCCTTGAGGCGCAGGATGGCCTTGGTGTGGAGCTGCGAGATGCGCGACTCGGTCACGCCCAGGACCTCGCCGATCTCACGCAGCGTCAGGTTCTCGTAGTAGTAGAGCGCGATGACGATCTTCTCGCGTTTGGGCAGGGCGTCGATGGCCGAGGCGAGGCGCGACTTCATCTCGGTCACGTCGAGCATGCGCGAGGGGTCGCGCGCCTTGGGATCCTCGAGCGTGTCGATGAGCGAGGCGGTGTCGCCGTCGGAGCCTGAGATCGCCCAGAGCTCGTCGAGGGCGACGATCGACGTGTTGGAGATCTGTGTCAGGGTGGTCTGGAACTCGTCGTCCGGCATGCCGAGCTCCCTGGCGATCTCGTCGTCGGTGGGCGCCCTGTGCAGGCGCGTCTCGAGAAGCGCGATCACCTTCTCGATCTCGCGCGCCTTGCTGCGCACCGAGCGCGGCACCCAGTCGAGCGAGCGCAGCTCGTCGATGATCGATCCCTTGATGCGCGCGATGGCGTAGGTCTCGAACTTGATCTCGCGTGAGGGGTCGAAACGCTCGAGGGCGCCGATGAGGCCGAGCAGGCCGTAGCTGATGAGGTCGGCCTCCTCGATGTGCGCGGGCAGGCCGCTGCTCATGCGTCCGGCCACGTACTTCACCAGAGGGGCGTAGGCGAGGATCAGGCGGTTGCGCGCGTCCTGGTCGTGGTCGACCTTGAACTTGTGCCACAGTTCGCGCGCTTTGCTGTCGTCGAGCCGGTTCATGGTCCTAGGCTTCCCCGCGACGGACGATAGTGCCCAGTGCCTTCACGCCCTCGGGTGATGCCGCTGATACACCCTCCTCAGATGGGCCCCGCTCACGTGCGTGTACACCTGCGTCGTCGACACCGAGCTGTGCCCGAGAAGCTCCTGGATGACACGCAGGTCCGCCCCGTGCTCGAGCATGTGTGTCGCGTACGCGTGCCTCAGCATGTGGGGCGACGCCCGGTCTATCCCTGCTATGCGGGAGTATTTTACAGCAACCCTACGAACGTCGGATGTGAGCAGGGCGCGGCCGCTCTTGGTGAGGAGGAGCGGGCGTCGCCGGCCGCCGTGCGCGGCGACCGTTCGGCGACGCTTGCGGACCGGGCTGCTGCGGTCGCCGGCCGGGCTGCCGTGCGCACCGAGTGTACCGGCGGCGTCTGTGTCCCCCGTATCCGCGGCGGCGACCAGGTGAGGCCGTCCCCGCGCGAGATAGCGGCGCAGGGCCTCGCTGGCCTCGTCGCCGAGCGGCACGATGCGCATCTTGCCACCCTTGCCGCGCACGACGAGCTCCCCGCCGCCGAGATGCACATCGCCGAGGTCGAGCGCCACGAGCTCCTGGCTGCGCAGGCCGCACCCGTAGAGGAGCTCGAAGACGACCCGGTCGCGCAGCGCCAGGGGGTCGCCGCCCGCCGTCGCGTCGAGCAGGGCGACGATCTCGTCGGAGCGCACCGTGCGCGGCAGGCGGCGCCGGCGCCGCGGCCCGGGGAGCGACAGCGAGGGGTCGGCGGGGATCACGCCGCGTTCGGCGAGGAAGGCGCAGAAGGCGCGCAGCGACGAGAGCTTGCGCGCCAGGCTGCTCGGGGCGTAGCCGCGACGGCCGAGGTGGCCGGCGAAGCCGCGCACGAGACGTCGGTCGAGGGCCGACACCGTCAGGCCGCGGCCGGCGAGCCACGCGAGCAGGTCGCTCAGGTCGGAGCGGTAGGAGCGCAGCGTCGCCGCCGACAGGCCGCGGACGGCGAGCGAGCGCGCGAAGGCGGCGAGCTCGCCGTCGGGGTCGGCGGCGAGTCGCACGTCGGTGTCGTCGGGATGGTCGGGCGGCGGGCGCCGGGGGTGCGGCTGCGCCGCACCCCCGGCGCCCGCGATCCCCGCAAAGACGCTTCCTCCCCGCGTCGACCTCGCCTACAAGGTCTTCTACGGCTCGGGCGCGTTCCAGGTCGGCAGCGCGACCTATCGCTTCGAGCACGGCGGCGGCAAGTACCGCGTCTACACGGTGGGCGAGGCGAAGGGGCTGGCGGCGCTGTTCGTGCGCGGCCAGGGCCGCGTCGAGAGCCGCGGGGGGATCAACGGCGACGGCCTGCAGCCGCTCGA